>Ga0315287_10000669_pt1 | contig 30286 bp, 30 predicted proteins | sample YL17G11_0_MG_FD_205037 | JGI IMG/M metagenome (GOLD analysis project Ga0315287, IMG submission 205037) | Sediment microbial communities from Yellowstone Lake, YNP, Wyoming, USA - YL17G11_0 | ecosystem: Environmental > Aquatic > Freshwater > Lake > Sediment | place: USA: Wyoming | collected...
ACTCAATTTCGAAGACTTCTCGGAAGCAGAGGCGAACCCCGTAGCAAGCTATGGGGAATGTTCTAGTTCATGTACGAGCCGTCCTGGCCGGCGATGCAGGCTTTTATGCAAATGGTTCGAGGTTCGAGGTCTCATGTCAGAGTTAACCGGCGCGTGCGGCTTTCGCACGCGCCCGGGTTGAACGTGGTGTTGAGCGTGATGATTGTTGGGCTAGTTCCAGCAAACTGGAAAGCACTTGATTGACACTGGCGGAATTTGGAAATGCTTTGGCCACTCTTGGCTCCAGCACGACAACATTCGAACTCACGAGTACCTTCTCATAAAACTTACCGTGTTCAAGCTTCTTGAAATCTGAGCGTGTATATTCAGCACGCATTTCATCTGCCGTGGAACCTTCACCCTTCTTCATACAGTCTCCTTTCCACTTTTGTTGCAAGCCGCGCGCTGATGACACGAATCGAATTTCCATGCATTGTTGTCATTGCTAGGACTATATGAATACTGCCACGCAGGATGCTCAAAAAGGCCGTCCTCTTCGTGTGTGGTCTGTCTGGTTCATCTGGTTTCGCTGGTCTATTCGGTCATAGTCTGGTTCAACCAAAAAATCAGACAGACCTAACAGACTAAATGAACAAGACAGGCTGGCGGACGTTTTCAGCATCATGCGTGGTCAATAGGCATGCTTGTGAATGAATCCTTGCCATATCGTCAGCCACATGATCTTCAGGTCGAGCCAGATGGACCAATGCTCAATGTAATAGAGGTCGAACTCAATCCGCTTTTCGAGCGAAGTATCGCCACGCCATCCACAGACTTGCGCCCACCCCGTAATCCCGGCCTTCATCTTATGCTTGAGCATATATAGGGGAATCTGTTTTCGAACCTCCTCGACCACCCAAGACCGTTCCGGCCGCGGTCCCACGACACTCATATCGCCTTTCAATACATTCCAAAATTGAGGCAGTTCATCGAGACTCATTCGACGCAAAAACTTCCCGAGTGGAGTCACACGGGGATCATCCTTCTGAGTCAACAGCCCATGATCGCCGGCATGATCCGCGCGCATCGTGCGAAACTTGAGCATCATGAACGGATTTCCGTCCAACCCCATGCGCTCCTGCTTGAAGAGGATCGGCCCGGGGGAAGTCAGCTTAATCAGCAACGCAATAAGCCCCTGCACAGGCAGTGTCAAGAGAAGAGCGATCACGCTGCCGATTAAATCGCTGCTACGCTTGAGAATAATGTTCCATCCATACAAGGGAGAGCCCTGCAGCGTGATAACCGGCAACCCTTCAAACATCTCCGCCTCGGCACGGAGAGTAATATACTCATAGATTGACGGGACGACTTTCACTTCAACGGTTGTGTTCGCTAGATATCCCAGCATCTTTTCCGCTTGCGGCTCGGCCTCCGGGGGCAGACAAAGAAAGACAATGTCCAAAGCCGGCGCATACTTCTCCAGATCTCCGTACAGACCGATGACCGAAACCCCTTCAAAAGTTTGGCCTAACTTTTGCGGCTTGCGAGTCAAGTAGCCACGGACTTTAACACCGAATTCCGGATGAAGCGACAGGGAGCGGGCAATTCTCTGCCCGAGTTTGCCTGCCCCAACAATCAGACAGTGCCGCTGGTTGTAACCCTGCTTTCTGAAAAACCTCAGGCCCTCGCGAAAGACCATTCGCGAAAAGCTGAGCGCAACAAGATTTAGAACCCAGAAATAGAGAAAGACTAGACGTGAGTATTCGAACTGACGCAGGAAGAACGTCAACCCGATGAGAATCAACACCGACAACGAATTGGCTACAGCAATGTCGAAAACTTCGGCCAGATGGGAACCCATCCGTCGAGGCCGATACAAATGAAATGCCCGAAAAGATACTCCCCATACGAACAGGATAGGCACAAGTAAATAGAGATAAATCTCCAGAGGTGGAACACCCTTGTCATCCGGCCCCAATCCACCCAGAAAGCGAACGTAGTAGGCTGCCATCCAGCAGGCAGAGATCAGGGCAAGATCAAACAGAAAGAGAAGACTCTGAAGAAATTGAGAGTGTCGTTTTAGCATAGGCAATCACCAGACCCAAGACAGCGCGGCCTCATACAGCTCAGTCAAGCACTATGCATGCTTACACGCCTTAGAACCGTTCGTGGCAGGTGTCTATAGTAATGTCCGAGCCTGTACCCAATCAACTTGGCCGCAGCTCTCATCAGACTAATTGGGAGCAGGTGAGGAAACCCGTGAGACGTAAGATAGGATAACTCGGACCGCACAAACCTGATTCCCTCCCCTTCAGGTCTTCCGAACTCATCGAGTAGCCAGCGCTCCTTCTCGAAGAATACACCCAAGTCAAAATAGCGCTTGAACTCTTGCGCCACCGTGTAATTATGCGAATGATACACGACCGCCTCCGCGATATAGCCCACGCGATACCCTTTCATCAGCATCCGAGCGCAGACGTGGATATCCTCTCCCATCAACAGATTGTTCTGAAACCAGCCCACATTCTCCAGCGCACTCCGCCGATATGCGGCAAACGAGTTGGAACAAAATGCGGTCTTCACCCCATAGAGAGCTTTATCGCCGACCACTCTCGTATAAGAACGGTTGGGATAATTGAAGAATCGCAGATGCTTCGCGAAGGGGGTCGCATTCGGATGGGGGATCTGCCTCCCGAATACAGCGCCAAGGGTCTGGTCCTGTTGCAAAGGATTCACCAGGTTTTCAATGGCATGCTCATTCTTCGGCAGGGCATCCTGCGTGAGGTACACAAGGACATCACCTTGTGCCTGACGACCCGCGAATGTTCTGGTTCCACCATGATCGAAGTCGGATTTTGGAATGACGACCGTTCTGACTCGATAGGACTCGGCGATCTTTACTGTATCATCCGTTGATGAAGAGTCGATAAGGAGAATTTCAGCGGCTCGGATAGTCTGAGAGGCCAAGGCCTCTAATTGAACTGTTAGATAAGAAGAAGCGTTGTATGTTGGAATGATAACGGTGATTCCGGACACAGTTCTCTCCTGCCAAAGGAAAAGCAAGCCAACCTTCTAAGTCCTCGCGCAGATGACTGGCTTAGGACTCGTGACCCGATTTAGAAACAGCTTCGCGATTGGTTCCTCGCTCCGCCGTGAAAAGTTCTCCCCACTTCTACACCTGCTACGACGTTGAGGAACGACCGATTGACTCGATAACACTGCAGATGGCCTGAGCAGTGGCCTCCCAGCTAAAGAGCTTGACCCGATCCAACCCTCTCTGTCGAAGACCCTCGCGCACGTCTGAGCTCTTCGCCACCACGAGCAGAGCTTCAGCCATACCTTCTATGTCGTATGGATCAATGTAATACGCGGCATCCCCACAGACCTCTGGTAAGGATGAGGTCTTGCAGACAATGACGGGACAGCCACAGGCCATGGCCTCTAAAGGAGGAAGGCCAAATCCTTCATAGAGAGAAGGGTACAGGAGCATGAGAGCGGCTGAATAGAGCGAGGGAAGATCAGATGGCGAAACATATCCCAGAAACTTGATCTCCTGAATACCCAGCTCTTTGGCTCGCTGCTTCAGGACATCCGTATAATCAGGCCGTCCCCCTGCAACAACCAGTTGAACGTTTTGAAGGTCAGAACTTGCCTTTGCAAAGGCCTCCAAGGCTCGAATGATATTCTTGTGTGGGTAGGATGCGCCCACAATGAGGATAAAGTCACCCAGCCGATACTTATCCCGAACCTTATCCAAGGATTCAACCTGCGAGGGCGTAAACTTCCGGTCAGCTGCGCCGTAGGCCACGAAGATCTTATCAAGAGGAACATCATAGATTTCGTGAACGTCTTGTCGAGTGCTTTGCGAATCAACAACAAGCGCCGTTGAGCTGGCTATAAGACGTGGCAGGACATGCACGAAGTAATAATGTTGGAGGCGATACTGTGATGGAAACTTAATGGGCAACAAATCATGGATGGTGATGATCTGCGGCAGCCCCTTGTGAATGATTCCATGGTGTGTCGGGCTGTAGAGCAGATCGTGCCGATCAGCCAAGAGAGATGGAAAAACCGTTTGGCACCACATAAATCTAGCCAACGCGGCGTTCGCACCATACTTGGGTTTCAGGAGATCTGGAACCTTTTGGACCACGACGTCGCCCGAGCAGATCGCGGATAGGCCTTCCGGATGAGGCGTGTAGATGGTCAACTGATGGCGATTCTTGATGTGCTTAACGAGTTCGACCAGTACATTTTTCGAATAAACTCCCAACCCACTTGGTTGGCCATCGAGCAAAAATCCGCTCACAGCGATACGCATCAGCTCCCCTTCGGGCTTCGAATATCCTCAGGAACTACAACGTGAAGAATAGATGTGTCGGAAGCAGGGATCGCCGCTCTAATTATCGCAGCAGCCTAGTGATCGCGCGCTGACTCTTAGAGCTTCTGATAAATGACGCTGTTGTGGAAGCTGAGGTCCCGGATGCCCGGAAAGCGAAGCAAGATGCTGTCCGTCTGCACAATAAATTTTTCCACGGCTATTGGCAATCGTATTCTCTTCTTGAGGCGGAAATATCTGTACAGAAACTCGAGCCCATAATGGATAAACCCGCAGAAAAGCCAAACCGGCTCACACCGAAGCAGTCGTAGCTTGTTCATCTCTCCGAACCTGACAAAATCTCGGACACTCAACCCATCCGCCTGTTCATCCGCAGCCGAGTGTTCTTTTTGCGGAAGCACCGCCCGAATCGGCCATTTTAACCGTCCCAACAATTTCAGCCACCAGCGACTCGGCTCTATCCCACAGCAGATGACACCGCCGACTTTTGTGACCCGAGCCATTTCATTCAGAGTTCCACCTATATCAGGCAGATGATGGAGCGCAGCGATCATGAAGACACAATCAAACTGGCTATCGGCAAAGGGAATGCACTGAGCATCGAGGGTGCAACAGGTGATATTGGGGGATTTGAACCGTGATGCAACATAGGCCACAAGCTCTTCCGAGACTTCAGAGAAGATGTAGTTTTCAAATTCCGGCTTCATCTCAAGAAACAGTTCTAGATCAAATCCAATCCCGCCGCCGATTTCGAGGATGGAACTCGTGGTGATGCTTCTGTCTGCAATCACTCTGAGCAACGATCGATGGTACTGGAGGTTCCGCAGCGTCTCGATCTGATTTTGTTCAGCCCACGAAGTCTTCTGCTCAGCATGATATCTGGCTTCCTCTACAGTCAGCGCACTCACAGACTTTGGGAGAAGTTCATACACCCCATCCCGAATCGGGTACATATGCCGGTTCTTGCAGGACAATATCATGTCGGCACGCTCCAGGGTTCCACGACACTCTGGACAGGCAAATGTGAGAGCCGTCACGGTTCCGCCCATATTTTCTTGACACCTTTTGCAAGACCCCGCTTCCAGCGTCCCACCTCCGACAAGGGAAGGCGAGAGTTATAGCGAATGAACTCACGACTGCCAATCGCGATCATGCCAAGGAAGAATAACGCTTTGCTTAACGGAACGAAAGGGGTCCTATAGGAAGTAAGTACCTCACGGGCATAGGCCCCGAGCAGAGATGGGGGCACAAATCCGTAATGTCGATGCAACATGTCGAGCACTTCTTTGTGGGCCTTCACACGATACTTGATGGTCTTACATTCTTCATGAAGCCGGCTCTTCGCTAAGTATTGAGGCCGATACGCTACTGTGTGCTTCTTGGAAATCCTGGTCCATAAGTCATAGTCAATACAAAAGTTCAGCGTTTCATCGACATACCCCACATCCTCGATGACGGATCGCCGGACAAACACCGTAGGCTGACAAATACCGCATCGTTCGAAAAACCGATCAGGATCGAATGGATCTGTTGGATACCGGTCAATTGGCTGCCCTGATTCGTCGACTAGATAGCCTTCCCCATAGACCATTCCGACGTGCGGATTTCGCATGAGGTGATCAACGGCTATTCGAACAGCACCCGGCTGGTAGATGTCGTCCGAGTTGAGCCAAGCCAGGATCTGACCCTTTGCACCTCGCCAGCCTTTATTGATCGCATGGGCTTGCCCGCGATCCGGTTCCGAAACCCAGACGAACCGATCCTCATAGCTTTTCAGAATGGACAACGTGTCATCCGTCGACCCGCCATCGATGACCATGTATTCGAGATTGGGATAATCCTGTGACAACACGCTTTCGATCGTGTCCCGAATGAACCGACCCTGATTGAAGGAGGGGGTGACGACGGTTACAACTGGAAACAGAGAAGACTCTATCATGATCCTTTCCATTCGTATTCAAAGCCATAACGCCGACCCACTATCGGCCTGGTTTGTCTTCTAACCTCACCGGATCATCCTCCCTTGCTGTTTTATCTCACGGGCCCATACACCGAGGCGACTGTCGAGTGGCACCGCGAGCAACTGGACCATCCAACCTTTTAAAAATAGACTCAACGGCGGACTGAGTGTGAGCGCTTTTCTCGCAAAGACCTTAGCCTGAATTGACATGTTACGTCGCCCAAGGCAGTACCAAGCCATTTGTAGATAATGCGTCGCCATAGCTTTACTTTTCATAGCTACGATCTGTGGTTGTTGTATACGAGAAAACAAGCGCTCGATCGCAACAATTCTTGCTAATAGACCATCTTGAGGAGCCGCTGTCGTTTTCGCTAACCGGTGGTGTCGCTCCTTGGCAAGAAAACAAGGGAGATATTTGATCTGATATCGGACAGCCACTCTAATCCATAGATCGAAGTCCATTGCATAATGAAGTCCGACATCCATCATCCCCACACAATCGATAACTGCTCTCCTCAAAAACACAGTAGGCTGGGATATATGGGACGACCAGCAAAGCACATCCTCGAGAGTTACTTCTCGACCTTTATGTTGTCTAAGCAGACGCCCTGGTTCGTTGATAAAATGGCTATCGGCATGAACCATTCCTACATCTGGATGCTTAACAAGATGTTCGACTGCAATAGCAAATGCCCCTGGACAATAGACATCGTCAGAATTTAAATAGGCGATGATCTCTCCCTTACTTTTGTGCCAACCCTTATTGATTGCGTCCGATTGGCCGTTATCCTGCTCGCTTGTCCAATACGTCAACCATGGTTCGTACTTCTTCAACACATCGCAGGTGTTATCAGTACTGGCTCCATCGATGACGATATATTCCAGATTGGGGTACCCCTGCAGTAGGACAGACCGAATGGTTTCTTCGAGAAAAGCCCCCTGGTTAAACGAAGGCGTCACGACCGAAATGCGTGGCCAAGGGTTGCCGTCCGGCATCGCCTGTTCCAGCGCAGGCGCTTCGGTCGTCCATGGCCAATCGGCTTTCCCTTCTGGAGGTGGAGGGAGTTCTGGTACAGTTGGACAGCGCATTGCCCTTAGGTTTTAATCCCGTATTTGGTAGCGACTGCGCCACGCCCCTGGAAGTCTTTATGCAACTGTGTCAATAAATATTATATGCGCGTGGAATGTAAAACCGCCCCACTTAAATATCTGATATAGCCAACTCGTATTCTTACGCCTGTCACTCGTGGCGGATCATTTCTCGTACGACATCTCGCATTCTCATATTGGCTTCCCAGCCCAGCATACGCCTTGCTTTCTCTGCGTTCCCGCGGCTATGACGTATCTCCGTCGGCCGGAATAGTTTGGGATCTTGGATGACATACTGACGCCACTCCAAGCCTACTTCCGAGAAAGCTGTCGCAGCAAAGTCTTCGAGTGAATTCGATTCGCCAGTGGCGATAACAAAATCCTCGGGACTGTCGGTCTGTAGCATTCGCCACATGGCATCAACATATTCCGGGCTCCAGCCCCAATCCCGCTGGATCCTCATATCCCCCAATATCAGCTTCTCCTTGTTTCCGTTAGCAATTCTTACCGCCGCCTGAACAATCTTTCGAGTGACGAAACGTGGGGGACGCAATGGGGATTCATGATTAAATAAAATGCCATTGCAGGCAAAAAGTCCATACGCAGATCTATAGTTGGCAATCAACCAGTGTGCCGTAGCTTTGGCCACAGCATAGGGACTACGTGGTTGAAAAAGAGTGCTTTCATCCGCAGCAAGACTGCTGATATCACCGAAGCATTCACTGGAACCCGCGTTATAGAACCGGACTGGCAATCCAAGAAAGCGAATCACCTCAAGAAGGTTGAGTGTACCGGTGGCAATACTCTCGAGCGTTTCTGCTGGTTGTTCGAAAGAGAGACCAACCGAGCTTTGACCAGCCAAGTTATAGATTTCGTCTGGCTCGCTGTGGCTGATCGCCTGCAGCACGCTTCTGAAATCGTTGGCAGCCATGGAGACTGTTTTGACTCGGTCTAGTATCCCCAGCCGCAATAAATTGGCAAACGTCGAAGCCTGTGCATCGCGTGACGTGCCCCATACTTCATAGCCTTTTCCTAGCAGAAAGCAGGCAAGGTAGGCACCGTCCTGGCCAGAAATACCACATATCAGGGCTCGTCGCATATTCGATGCTTCTTCAAGCCAGCTTCAAGTAGATATCGAGCGTTTCAGCTGCGCAGAGATCCCAAGAGAAACATTTCAACCGAGCACGACCTTTCGCAATCAGTAATTTGCGATGCCTATCCGACGTGACGATTCTTCGATAGCCGCGCGCATGCTTTCGATATCAGCAGGGTCAAAATATTCACCGGCATCACCGACAACCTCTGGAATGGAGCTCGTTCTGCTGCAGACGACGGGACAATCATATGACATCGCTTCCAGCGGTGGGATACCAAATCCTACTTAAAACGAGGGATAGATAAATGCATTGGCACGTTCATAGAAACTGGCAAGCAATTGGTCGCTGCCCCCGAGCTGCATAACCTGACTGCTATCCAGTCCCAGCTTGTGAACCGCCTTCTGCTCATCCATGTTCAACGCCCCACAACCGAAACAGATCAGTCTATATCCCGTTCTAAGTTGCGGTGAAGTTGTGTAGGCTTCAAGCAGACCAAGATAATTCTTGTACCTCCCGCGATTGCCGACATAGAGCAGAAAAGGGTTATTCGTTGACGAAACCAGATCCCCAGGCGGCCACAGCCAGCTGCGCAGAGAGCAAGCCACTAGTCATGCATGATAACGTCTGCGGGCAGAGGGATAGTCAATTCCGGCAAAGGACGATTGATGGCTGTGGCACAGCCAGTCACAAAGTTCTGAGTCAGCAACACACGAAGTGGATCACGAGACTCATGAGTCAAACCCTGGTAGCCCATGAAAGACGGGTGGATCCGTTCGAGTTGCTCACTAACCACCTCCAAACCTGAGCAGACGAGAATGGGAGTCTTCTGCCCATGCCGTGACTCCATCTCCTTCAGGTACGTCAACTGGTCTGTAATCTTGTTGGATACCCACACATCATCCTGATCTGAAAAGAAAACGTAGTTAGCGCCCTCTGCATGCGCGATCCGCATCAACTCCCCGAAGTTCCCGACTGCCCCCAAACGCCCATGCGTATCACGGAGGAACCGGATGCGCTCATCACGTCTGGCAGCCTCTGCAACCACCTCCAAGGTCCCGTCCTGAGAACCGTCATCTCTTACGAGAAACGTCCAACTGGAGACGGTCTGATCTTGAATGCTTCGGAGCTGCTCTCCGACAAACCGAACCCCGTTGTAGGTTCCCAAAGAATGGCAATGTGCAGGGTATCAACCAAGCGTGTAGGCCTCCGATGGAATTCTGGACGGGGAAATAGCTTGAGCCACTTCAAGCTGGCCAACTCTAATGAAGCGACGTGACTCTATTTATAAGCGTCTACGTGTATAAGTGCGCCATTTTGACACGCCCACTCAAGACGGCTTTGCTGATAGTAATGACGGGCCTTGTCTTAATGACCGATGCGTCCGACTTACCGATGAGACCGTCAAAATGTGCACGTATAACTTCCCTCACGAGTGGCATTTCTACTGGAAAAGCAGGCTTGATTATTGCGAACACGGCATGCACTAGTTAGTGATCGGCTCAGTAACCATGAAATCGAACCGTGCTGAAGAAGCTTTTGTATGAAGGGGAAGCAAACCCTCATCCATTAACTGACTTTACGAGGAAACCTGGCAGCAGTAACAAAAAAATTTGGCTCGTCAAGCTTATCCCCCTCATTTCTCCAAACATCAGCTGAGGGAGAACTCACCTACGTGCAGCCGTTGGGCCAGACACAAACCGACTTATCTGTAATTTTTAAATCAGTGCTCGCTTCGCGCGACCTCATTCAAAGTGAGATCGCCTGCCTCTGCCTCAGTCAAGATCTGAGGCTTCACCGAACACAATCCAGCGGCCACCAGAATCCAGAAGAGATGCGCGAGACTCCCCGCAAACATGTAATCGAACAGGTTCCGCGTGGCGAAGCCTACCGTTACCACTGCGACTGCCACAAGTAACCATTGCGTTTCGGCAGCCGTGGACCGCCGCCATTGTCTCGTCAGCGTTGAGACAATGCGGACGAAAACCCAGATAAATAAGATGATGGCTGGCACACCGCTCCCCATGAGCACCATCGCAAATGTGCTGTGTAACGCCGGGAGCACTTTCTCCACCGTACCTTTGTCTTTTTCCGCTTCTATCTCGGCCGCGTGCAATTTCAAAAAGGTGTCATTCCCATACCCGACCCCGATGAGGGGATGCTGAACCACTTGATGAAGGCCGAGCCGCCATGTCATCACACGGGCGCTGAGGGTCCAGGGATCGATGGTGCTTTGTTGGTATCCGATCTGGGAGACGGCAAGCAAGCCGCCCCCCATCGCGATCGCACCAGCAAAGACCCATATGACCAGTCGGCGTCGTCCAGCCATGAGCCCGAAACCGACTGCCTGGGCCAAATGTGCTACCCAGCCGGCTCTGGTATAAGCGGCGACTTGCGCAAGTCCTGCCATTATGAGAGTCAGAACGCCGAGTGCTCGAACCCAAACCGTCCGATGGATCACGATCCACCCGATGAGGATCGGAATGACGAGTACCAGGTAGGTCGTTAACCAATTGTAGTCCGAGTAGGGAGCCTCGGCACGAACGAGACGATCTCTCCAGGTTCCTCCACGCAGAATAAAACCCACCAACGCATAGCCTGACAACACGAGGCTGCCCAAGACCACCGTCCATACAATCTGCCGGGAAAGTTCGATGCGCCTGTAGCTACGCAGCACGAACATGGCCCAGTAGAAGACGAGAACCTGCGCCACAAGCTTTCTCCACTCTGAGAAACTGTAGGCCGGATCGGTGGCAAAAGGGATTGTACACAACACCCAACCGACAAACCCTAGCAGCGGCAAGTCGATCGGGGTTCGAATCCACGGATTGATTCTCTCAACACAGGCAAGCCACAGTGCTACAGCAAACAAGAAAAAGAAGGCGTACTCTTGGGAGTGAAAAAGCCTCGGAAAGAAACTCAAAAACGTGATTCCCAGCAAGCCATAAGCCTGAATTTTCCAAAATACCACACTCGCTCGCCGAGGGACATGGACAGAGGCGCCCGCAGGGACGTCCTGAATAGGTTTTGTAATACTGGTATTCAACACACGGCGCGCTCAAAAACCAAGTGCAACATGTATGGGAGAATATGTTGCATGGGAAATATCTACACACAGTTGAGTCTTCAAGAACGGACGATGACCCAAACGCAACTGGAGAGGGGCCTCACCCCGGCAGCGATTGCCCTGGGGCTGAATCGTTCGGCCTCGACGCTGTCTCGCGAACTCCGTCGAAACGGCTGGACTCGCCCGACGACGCGCCGCGGCCCCGGACGACCTCCACTCGCAGGCGGCTACCGAGCCGCGGCGGCCCACACGCGCGCCCAGGCCAGTACGGTCACCCCGCGTGTGGTGCGCCGCCTGCGGCTCGGTACCGCGTTGTGGGACCAGGTCACCCGCTACCTGAAGGCCGGCTACTCGCCCGAGCAGATTGCTGGTACACTGGCGGATGTGCATCCGGCTAGGCCCTCGCTGCAGGTGTCGCACGAAACCATCTACACCGCCATCTATGCCATGCCCCGTGGCGCCTTGTGGACGGACGTGATCGGGTGGCTGCGCTTCGGCCATGCCAAACGGCGTCCCCGAGCGCGAGGCGAAGACCGGCGGGGACGGATTCCTGACATGGTCAGCGTTCATGACCGGCCGCCTGAGGTGGAAGAACGGCTGATACCGGGGCACTGGGAAGGCGATCTCATCAATGGGGCGCAGAACCGCTCGGCCGTCTGGACGCTGGTGGAGCACACCACCTTGTTCACGGTATTGTCCCGGATGGACAACGCCAGTGCTGAGGCGGCGTTGAGCGGATTCAGTCATGTGCTGAATCGGATCGAGGCGCAACGGCGTCTGTCGCTGACGTACGATCAGGGCCGGGAAATGGCGGCGCATCACCGGCTGACGGAAGCCACCGGGGTGAAAGTCTACTTCGCCGATCCGCACAGTCCCTGGCAACGCGGCATCAACGAGAACACCAACGGCCTGCTGCGGCAGTATCTGCCAAAGGGCAGCGACTTGAGCGGCTTCTCGCAGGGAGAGCTGGATGCGATTGCCTGGAAGCTGAATACCGGCCACGCAAATCGCTGGGCTTCAGATGTCCCGCAGAGTTGTTCACTCCGGACGCGTTCGATTTCAGGCAGCATCATGCTGCGCTTTTTGCACTTGGTCATTGAAACCGCCCACGTATTCGATACCGGAGGGCAATTACAATACAAATGAGCGTGTTGCTCAATCCCATGATCGAGCTGTCTGGTATCCAGCACGGATTTCGTGGTGCACCATGCTGGGTCTTTTCGTGCTGAGATCGTGAGGGCGTGGGATCTTCGAGCGGGTCATCCACTGTTCTTCTTTCCCCTTCCCCAGCCACACCGCTGTGGGTCGCGGCACGTACGCCGAGCGGTACCAGATGCCTTCCCGTTTCGCCAAAGCTTCAGCAGATTATGCGTGGCACACAGCAGTTTCCACTCACTGTCACAGGCGGCCTTGCCGCGCCGCATAAACCCGTCACAGCCCCGGGCACTCTTGATTTGTCCAAATACCGGCTCGACCGTCTGGCCGCGCTTCTTGTAGAGGCGTCGTCAGCAACGTGCGCTCCATGCGGTCGCGGGCCGTCAATCCCTTCGGAGCGCGGCCGCGTGGCGGCGGCTGCTCCCGCAGCGCCTTGCGCTGCTTCCAATCCTTGTTCGTGGCAATCAACAACTCCGGCCCTGCGGGATCCGCCGCCAACAGGTTGGCTTCGCTGCAATAGTCGGCATCGGCCAGAGCCGTCCCAAGCGTGTGCGGAGACGCAATGGCCTTGAGATTGGCCTGCGCCCGTTCCAGCATCGGGTACAGTTGTTTGATTTCATTTTCCTCCTGCGTCACCTCAGCCGCCACGATGATCTGGTCCTCCGTCACCACCGCTTGGGCGTTGTAGCCTTGGACGTAGCCGGCCTGCGTCTTCATGATGCGGCTGTCCGGATCCGTGACATTGGCCTTGGCATCCCGGTCCGCGGCCGCCTCAGGCGCCTTCGGTTTTCGCCCTCGCTTCTTCTGCCCCGTGGCGGCCTCTTCGGCCTGTCGTGTCTCGAGCTTGGCCTGCTGCTGCGCGGTGGCCGTCGCCGCCTCCTGCGTCAACCGCTCTTGGCACGCCTGTAACCGCGCCAGCCGGCTCTGCCGATCCCGCAAGCCCTCCGGCAGTTCGTCGCCGCGCAAGTTCTGCTCCATACTGCCGATCCTCCGCCGCATCCGTGGCCTGGGCCTCGGTCAGCATCCGCGAGACCTCTGCCGCGATCGTCTCGACCGTCCGATTCGACGCCAGCGCGGCGTTGGCCTTGATCTTCGTGCCGTCCAACACCACGATTCCCACCTTCACCAGGCCCGCCTCCGCACACAGCCGCAGCACCTGCGTAAAGAGCTTGGCCAGTTCGGTCTCGTGGGTCTGCCGGAACCGGGCGATCGTCGTGTGATCAGGGCCCTGATTGGCCGTGATCACCCGAAAGGCCACATCCCGCTGGCACAGCCGCTCGATCCGTCGACTCGACCGTTCTCCCAGGCAGTATGCATACAGCAGCAACGCCACCATCATGGTCGGCTCGTACGCCGCCTGTCCCCAGCCATCCGCCCGATAGGTCTGCTTCATGGCCGTCAGGTTCATCTGGGCCACCGCATCCAGGAGAAACCAGGTCAGGTCGCCTTCCGGCAGCCAGTCCTGCAACGCAGGGGGCAGCAGATAGAGTTGCTCGCGCTCACACGGGAGAAAGTGGTAACCCATCGTGTCGCCCCCCAGGAAGTCCTGGCGCCTATTATACATAACAATACTTAGGTGTCAATGGGTTTGTGCAACAGGCTCAAATATGGCTTGAATTCCTGCACATCAACGCAACACGGATGCCTCATGGTTGTTGAGAAAAATCTGCATAAGCTTTTGCCAGTCCAATTTTCAGAGATGTTGGAGCGCGCCAGCCAAGGGTATTAAGGCGAGAGACATCCAAAAGCTTTCGAGGCGTGCCATCAAGTTTTGAGGCATCAAAGACGATTTCTCCTTCATACGCTACTGTCTGCTTTACCAGTAGCGCCAGTTCACCTATAGTCACGTCTTCACCAACCCCTATGTTCACCAGTGGCGGCTCAAACTTCCCGCTCCGCGTTTCATCACTGCCGAGCAATTTACTGAACGAGTCATCCTGCAGATTCATCAGATAAACACAGGCATCGGCCATGTCATCGCTGTAGAGAAACTCCCGCCTGGGCGTACCAGTTCCCCACACCTCTACTTGTTTGGCGCCGCGCACCTTCGCTTCGTGAAACTTGCGGATCAGTGCTGGAATGACATGGCTATTGCTGAGATCATAGTTATCTCTGGGGCCATAAAGATTGGTTGGCATAGCGGCCAGATAGCGCGTGCCGTATTGCCGGTTATAACTCCAACACATTTCAATTCCTGCGATCTTGGCCAATGCATATGGTCGATTAGTGGGCTCTAGAGAACCAGTCAGAAGACAGTCCTCGCGCATTGGCTGCGGCGCCATTTTAGGATAAATACAGCTCGACCCCAAAAACAGCAGGCGCGTAACCCCGCTTCGGTAGGCCCCGTGAATGCTATTGGTCTGAATAGCCAGGTTGTCGCGAATAAACTCCGCTGGGTAAGTATAATTGGCATGAATGCCCCCTACCCGAGCCGCTGCCAGAAAGACATAGGCTGGACTTTCCTGAACAAAGAATTCAGCCGTTGCTGACTGATCAGTCAAATCCAGTTCGGAATGAGATCGGGTAGAAATATTGGTGTAACCCTTGCCACGAAGGTTACGCACGATAGCCGAACCAACAAGGCCACGATGTCCAGCCACATATATTTTGTCGTTCTTTTCCATCGCCGCCTGCTTATTCGTGGAAATCGTAAGCAGCAAACCCATGCCGCTTGACCAGTTCATCCCGCTCGGCGCTCTTCAGATCTTCGCGCACCATTTCGGCCACCAGCTCATCGAAAGTAGTCTTCGGCACCCACCCCAGCTTCTCTTTCGCCTTGGTCGGGTCGCCCAGCAATGTTTCCACTTCAGTGGGACGGAAGTAACGCGGATCAACCTTGACGATAACCTTGCCCTTGGCATCCTTTCCGGTCTCATCGACACCAACGCCATTCCACGTGATGTTGATACCGAGCTCTTTCGCTGCCGTATCCACAAAGTGGCGTACACTGTATTGCACCCCGGTGGCAATGACAAAGTCCTCTGGCTGATCCTGCTGCAACATCAGCCACTGCATTTCCACATAGTCTCGCGCATGCCCCCAGTCGCGCCTTGAATCCATGTTGCCCAGGTAAAGGCAATCTTGCAGGCCGAGCTTAATGCGCGCCAGGGCACGGGTAATCTTGCGGGTAACAAAAGTCTCACCGCGAACAGGTGACTCATGATTGAACAAAATACCATTGCAGGCATACATGCCATAAGCCTCACGGTAATTTACTGTGATCCAGTAGGCATAGAGCTTGGCCACCGCATAGGGGCTGCGAGGATAGAAGGGGGTGGTTTCCTTCTGCGGAGTCTCCTGTACCAAGCCGTAAAGCTCGGAGGTGGATGCCTGATAAAACCGAGTATTCTTTTCCAGACCAAGAATGCGGATGGCCTCTAAAATGCGCAATGCCCCCAAGGCATCCGAGTTAGCGGTGTATTCCGGCTCCTCGAACGACACCGCCACATGGCTCTGGGCGGCCAGATTGTAAATCTCATCCGGCTGCACTTGCTGAATGATGCGGATGAGACTGGAGGAGTCCGTCATGTCTCCATAGTGCAGGATGAAATTGCGGTTAGAGATGTGCGGGTCCTGATAGAGATGATCGATACGATCGGTGTTGAAAAGCGAGGCACGGCGTTTGATGCCGTGCACCTCATAGCCCTTCTTTAGCAAGAATTCGGCGAGGTAGGCCCCGTCTTGGCCAGTAATACCCGTTATCAAAACTTTTTTCACTCTAGCTCCTTAATCTGCTCAGAAAATACTCCCGCTGGGCTGCTCAGGCTGCGGATTCCAGGATGACGCGATGCCCGAGCCGCTCGAGCTGTTTGACGTACCGTCGCGTGGCGTGTTCTCGATCCCGCTGGTCCAGGTAGGCCGCGCCGAGCTCGGCATAGGGTACCTGCCGCGACAAGAGATGATAGGCAATCTCCAGGAGCCGATGTGCGACCGCGATCACCGCTTTCTTATGCCCCCGATGCCGCGTCACCCGACGATAACGGGCCGCCAGCGCCGTCTCTTTGGCCCGGATCGCCGCTAAGGCGGCTTCGGTCAGCACCATGCGCAACCAGGTACTCCCCTTGCGGGTTTTGCCCGACAGATGCTTGCCGGCAATCTCGTGGTGACCCGGACAGAGTCCGGCCCAACTCGCCAAATGCGCCGCACTGGGGAATGGCTGCATGTTGACCCCGATCTCCGCCACAATGACTTCGGCGGTGCTGGCGATTGACGCCAGGGATGGTGTCCAACCGGGCAATCGCCTCAGTAAAAGGACAGAGGGTCTCCGCAATTTTGGCGCTGACCGTGTCGCTGGCGTCCTCCAGATAGTCCAGGTGGCTCACCAGTTGCCCCACCAGAAACGCGTGATGGGGCCGAAAGCGCCCGGCCAACGCCGTCCGCAACGCCTGCAGCTTTGCGCGCAACCGTCCGCAAGCCAAGTCCGCCAGCACGTAGGGATCCGTGGTGCCCTGGACCAACGCCTCCAGCATGGCTCGGCCCGAGACGCCAAGCACATCACTGGCGACGGAGGCCAGCTTCACCCCCGCTTCCTGCAGGACTTTGTGTAGCCGGTTGGCCGCACGGGTCCGTTCCTGAATGAGACTCTTGCGATAGCGCGTCAGGTCTCGGAGGTCTCGAATCGCCGGCGGGGGCACGAAGCTGCCCCGCAGCAGCCCGCACTCCAGCAATTGGGCGATCCAGACACAGTCTTGGACATCCGTTTTCCGGCCCGGCACGTTCCGCATGTGCGCGGGGTTCACCAACACCAGGGTGAACGTGTCCTCCAGGGCGTAGTACACCGGCTTCCAGTAGACCCCCGTGCTCTCCATCGCCACATGGGTCACCTGATGAGCCGCCAACCAATCGTGCAGGCCCAACAACTCGGCCGTCGTGGTGCCGAAGGTCTGCACGTGTTGATCGCGTCGCCGCCCGTTCCCCGGTACCCGCACACAGGCCGCCACGGTGTTATTGTGCACATCCAAGCCCGCACAGCGGTCGATCACCTGCTCCATGGTTGGCCCTCCTTGTGGTAAACGCCGTGGCCTGGAGGGGCCTCCCGATCACGATTCTGCTCAGCGTGCTCAAGGCAACAATGCGGGGTGCCGGAAGCTCCCGCGTCAGACTGAGTGCGGACTCACGGTACCAAGAATACCCGACGTGCCCCAGAACCACGACACCGTACAATAGCGTATTTTCATCATGCACGGGTGGGCCAGCCGCCCATGATGACTTAATTAGAAACGAAATTCCAGTTGTGCCCCACACGTTTCACAAAAGGCAGATCGTAAATCAATGAACGCAATGCGTTTTTACATCATATCCCTGTCACCGATTTGAACCCCAGACACCTCGCGACCCTGAGATGGGACCCATCCCGGGAGTAATGAATGTACGGAGGCAAGCTGATCCTTGTGCATGCCATGGAACATCTGCCGCTCCAAACGTTTCGAAGAACCATCGCCCATTATTTATGTGGGCAACGGATGGTGAAATCGTTCTCATGCCTCTATAAGTTTCTGTGCATGGCGTTCACGCAGGTGATCTTCCTGGAGAGCCTGCGTGAAGGTTCACTTCAATAAAACGTATGACGTAATCAAGCGCGCCCGATAGAAGCAGGCTGACTGTGTTAGGCCAACCCCCGGCGGCCACCCAAATTCCCCCACCTGAGGCCTGAGAGAATCCTTTGTTGCGGATCTTGTTACTCAACCCTTCGACGAAGCCCAGCTTGACCTTGTTGCGGGGCGTGCAATACGCCGCGATGCCCTCCCAGTGCCGTTCAATCAGGGCGGCAAACTTCGAAAACCGCCCAATCAGGAAATACGCGAACAGCGTTATCGGAAGAAAGAGAAATAGAAATTCTGGCGTATGAAATAACATTTATATGTTTAGTTTGTTCTGCGATTCTGATGAGATGGTCAAAGTGTGCACGTGTGATTTTCCTAACACATGGCATTTCTGCTGGAAAAGCAGGTGATTATCGAGAACACGCTACGCACTATCTTGGTGGTTGGCTCAGTAAGCGTCAAAATTTCTCGCTGATGCGAAGGTACGCCAACGAAGCAAGCATGGCTCCTAAGTCACCTAATAGCGAGGTTTTGATTGCGAATTGGTATAAGTTACGAATTTTCTCTTGTCTGTGAATATCGAGCGGTATCAGGTAGCTATAGATTAACCAGTCCCAGCAATTGAGCCACGGGTTCGTGCATATCTGTGAAAAGATAGCCCATCGATTTATACAGTCTGTACGCAGTGTTGTTATCTCTATCGACTTTTAAACGAACCTGCGTTGCGCCAGACAGTTTGGCAATGAGGTGCAAGTATTGCATCAACAGGCGCGCAGCGCCTGTGCCGCGAAGATCTGGCGCAACATAGATGCCCAAGCTCGGAACGGTAAAACCCTCATCCCACCCGCGTAGCATGCCATAGCCAAATACTTCTTTGCCACAGAGTAAACCGACGTATTTATCATTTCCGATATAGTTACAAATGTGCTCTGCTTCCGAATCAGAGAACGGGTGTGGATGAAAATGGATACTCTTAGGATCGGATGCGACACGGGCGAAAAAACGAGCCAATGCCACAGTGTGCACCGGCTTCAAGCAAATGATGTCTACTGTGTCAATCATTACCCTGCACGTCTTGCCGAAATTACTTTCTTGAATCCTGCCCACCAGTCACCGAACATCAGCTTGTCGCCAACGATGGGGCCAGATTTCGCAATTGTCTCGCAGAGCAGGCCACGAAGACAATATAGTGGTCGGCGCGCATTGAACCACACCCACACAGTTTTGAAGTACAAGACACGGTAGAGCACATGGTGATCGTCTCCATATTGATGGCCATGGAATGTCTGGTAGAGATTGTCACTGACCGCTTGGACGAAGTAGGGAGAAACACAGCCAAAGTGCCGAACTTGAATGGCTGATACTTCAGCCAGCAGGCCGAGCAATTGGCCTGCTGTTTTGGTGGCCGCATACCACCGATTTCCAGAAATATCCACGTTGCACGGTGCAATGTGCCTTCCGCCGAGCGCAAAGCGGACCCATAAGTCGTAGTCCATGCAGAACTGCAGCGACGGGTCGATGCCGCCGATTTGCTGGTAAGCCTGTTTGTGGAAGAACACAGATGGCTGGGCAAGATAGCCTTTCTCGAACAGCTCTTTGGAGATATCGATCCCGGCGCCGGTAGCTATCGTCGGATAAGGTCGCGGGTTACTTCCATCCTCGTCCATGTAATGCCCTTGGCCGACAACCACCTCAACCCCGGGAGTGTTTGTGATGATATCGTTGACGGCCCAAAGCGCTCGGTTGCATTGAACATCATCGGAATTCAACCATGAGATCCACTCGTGCCGCGCATGGGCAAAACCTTTGGCAATTGCATCGGACTGTCCTTTATCTTTCTCGCTCACCCAACAGATTCGATCCCCGAAGCGCTTCAAGCGTTCAACGGTATCGTCTGTTGAACCGCCATCCATGACGAGAATCTCAAGCGAAGGGTATTGCTGGCTAAGCAGGCTTTCAAGCGTTTCATCGATGAAGCGTCCTTGATTATAAGAAGGGACAACTACCGTAAATGCCGTTGGCTGGTTATGCATTAGCGCCCCTCACGATGCGATCCGACATACTTGGTCGAACCATGCAACGAGCGCTTGCGCCGCACGCCACGCCATGCGCGGGAGCCAACGAAGGTTCATTTCAACCCAATACCAGCGTGCAAGGATATGAACTTTCAGGCCGATGTCTGGCGATTCTCCACGCGTCCAGGCTGCACCATGCACAGCGGTATACGCGTACCTAAAAGCCCAACTAAACGGAACAGCCCTATAGTAGAGGTGAACGGTTTCACAGATTTCGCGCAAGAGTCGGCGGTCTGCATTAGCTGTAATCGCATTATCGTGTAACCTAGAAAGTGAGAGATAATCGTCACAGAAATAAAATGGTAGGTCCTTTTGCCAGCGCAGCCACAGTTCGTAGTCGACGATATTCGAGTTGAGAGCACCACACAGAGTAACTGCCATTCTCCGAAAGAATAAAGACGGCTGTGGAACTAAACAAAAATGCATCATGCGACGCTTCTGCTCGGAGAGCAGTGGGCTCCAATCGACAGGGTAGTCGATAACTGGGTTCAGGTCCCGATCGACGTAGCGGTTTCTACCATATACAACGAACGCAACGCGGTTGTAATAGAAGAACGCCGCCACTTTCCAGAACGCACCTGGAAGGTATACGTCGTCAGAATTGATCCATGCAACAATGTCGCCGGATGTGCTGGCTATCCCCTTATTCACACCGTGGCGGTGCCCGCCATCTGGTCGACTATCAAATCGGAGGATATTGGGGTATTTCCGAGAGTATTCTTCCAAAATCGGTAGTGAACCGTCTTTGGATCCGCCATCTGCAACGAACACTTCCATATTGGGATATTCTTGGGAAAATACACTGTCAATTGTTTGCCTGAGGAACGTCGCTTGGTTAAAAGATGGAATAACAACTGAAAAGCTTGGGAGCTTGCCGCTCGGCAGTCCTTTTAGTTCTGTGATATCCGCATCGCTTGGAACGTATGCCAAGCTGCGTTCAAGTTCGTTCATTCTCAATCAGTCCCTACGAATTCAGGCTGTCTTACGAACAAGAGAACTGACTGCTTCGCAAATCTCATCTATTTCATGATTGGCCAATCCCGTATAAGTTGGAAAGTTGAGACCGTGTGCTGACAGGAATTCAGACACTGGGAATGTGGTGCTAGTTTTGTACATCGGCAAATGGTGCATCGGCACAAAGAACGGGCGCGTCTCGATGCCGTACTGCTCAGAGAGCAACTTCATTACTTGATCGCGCCGTTGTTCATTTCCGTTGACTAGAACAGCTGAGAAAAGCCAGTAAGTGCCGTCGAAACCGGGAATAGATGCTGGCAGTTGCAAATAGCCTCCAGCTACAAGAGGGTCCAGGTTCTGGATATAACGTCTGGCAATCCTTCGGCGCTCCTGAAGGTGATAGCTGACCATCTCGATCTGTCCAAGTCCGATGGCTGCCGCCACATTGGTCATTCGGTAGTTGTAACCCAAGATCGGGTGCCAGTAACGCCGATTAAGGTCCATACCCTGTCCACGCAGCATTCGGCCCATGCGTCGTTTTTCTGGGTCACGTATGTAAAGCATCCCTCCCTCTCCCGTCGAAATTGTCTTGTTTCCATAGAAAGAAAAGGTAGCAGCATCGCCGAAGCCGCCCGTTGGGCTGCCGTTAATTGTTGCTCCCAGGCTTTCGGCACAGTCTTCAATAAGCCATACGCCTCGGCTACGACACAATTCCGCAATTGTGTGGACGGGTGACGGAAGTCCATACAGATGGACGGCCAATACGCCTACTGTCCGGGACGTCCATGCTTGCTCGAAATGAGCAGTAGTGCAGTTCCATGTCGTGCAGTCACAGTCCACGAGTACCGGCGTGGCTCCGCAGTAGGCGATGGCGTTGACACTGGCGATATAAGTAAGCGCCGGAACAAGTACCTCGTCTCCAGGTTTTAAGCCGAGGGCTAGACAAGCCAGATGCAGGGCTGTAGTACCGTTATTGGTCGACAGGCATTCCTCGACACCAATTAAATCTGCAACTGCCTGTTCGAAGCGGGTAAGGTAAGATCCGTTACTCGAGATCCACCCTGAGTCAATGGCATCTATTACGTATTTTTTCTCATTGCCGCATAATACGGGCTTGGAGACCTGAAATTTAATATTCATCGCGTATGTCGCTTTCTTGATTTGAGTACGTATTCATAAACTTGACCAATGCCGTCGACGTACTTAGCAAGGCTATGCTCATTGCGGGCTTTCATGAAAGCCCGGCCTGCATGATCACGCCGGTCTTCGGGATCTTCCAGCCAGCGCATCATCTTGGCTGCAATGTCTTCCACATCAAAAGGATCGAAAAGCAGTCCAGCCTCGTCTCGCATGAGTTCTGGCAACGATGTAACATTCGAACACATCGCAGGTACGCCAAGCATCTGAGCCTCGATCACTGGATAACTGGAAGCCTCAAAGGTAGAGGGCATGACACAGTAGACAGCGCCCTTGTACAAGCCTGCAAGATGCTCCACTGGCACGTGATCGAGACAAACAACGTCGGAATCGAGGCCCAGACGCTTTATGGTTTCGTCAACCTCTGGCCAGCCAGCGTGTCCGCGGTATCCCGTCAATACCAGCTTCAGGTCTGTAGCAGGCATTTTTTCTCGCACGATCCGAAGTGCTTGAACGAGACGCGCATGATTTTTATGCGGCCAAAACTGTGCCGGGTAAAGTGCATAAGTTGGGGGCAGCTGGTAGTGCGCTTTGGCGTGCTCTACAGTGAAGGACTCGAGACCGTTTACAATCATAGGATCCCATGTAACCGGCACCGTAAAGACCTTTGATGGCGGCACATGCATTTGCGTGATGAGATCGTTACGGACGAAGTCGGAGGACACGATGATCGCATCTGCGAGAGCACTAGACCGGCCGTACAAATAGTTTCGCACCTCAATATCAGAGGGATTGAAATTCTCCGGGAAATGCAGGTGCTGCAGATCGTGCAGATTGAGCACGGAAGGAAGCAAGAAATCAAAGAATGAGAATGTTTGTACCGGACTGTGCAGCAGATCGGCACCGATATCTTGGGCAAGACGTGCAAACGTCGCCATATACCTTGCAGCTCTCAGGCGGCTTGTCTTGCCAAGAAGGCGATTCGCGACTTTGATTGATAGCGCTATCACCTGGTTCTCGCGCACCACAAAATAACCAACACGATTGTGAAATTGCTTCTGCAATGCGGGCAGTTGATCTGGCCGACAGATAAGTGTGACCCGTTTCTTGCTATCCAGCAGGGCGCTTGTCAGCATTTTCATGTAGGTCTCGACACCACCAGAAACACCAAAATCTATACCTAATATATCAACCGCAATGTGTAAATGTGCCCCGCTCTGTTGGGGCAGCAAGAAATCACAGTGTTTATGAGGCATGAATTTGCGACGCAAATCGCAGAGGAAGTCAATGGAACCGCCTAACAGTGCTTTCCTTTCAAGATCACGTACTGCCAAAGTCCTGATGACTTCGTTCTTCGCTTCCAGTTTTTGGCTTTGTATTTTGAAATCTTCTGATAGTGCGGCGAGTTCTGCCACAACGGGCGTCTGCGGCTCATCATGCACGCATGGCGGCAACGCGAGACGACCCTTCAGGTGCTCATCTTCCTCACGAATATAAAATCGACTAAGTCCATCGTACCACGCAAATATGTATCCGGATTGCAATAGCATTGGTTCCCATGCATCCCAATTACGGATCGCGTCGACGTTATCCCAGTCAGTAATCTGTACTGCAGGCTGTGTCGCTTCGATCAGAAGAACTTTCGGCCGAAATCGGCGCCAATCTGTGCCACGCAGGACCTGTTCTTCGAACCCTTCCACATCCACCTTGAGGAAATCGATCGTGCCTCCACCGCAAGAGGCAATAATGTCATTGAGCGTAATGACGTCGACTTCGTACGAAATAACTTCATGGCCGCTAAGCTGCAAGACCTTAGCCTGTTCCCTATTGGCGGTCGACAGCGACGTCAGGTCGTTACACTCGTAAAAGCGCATGCGTCCCGAAACATTTCCCACCGCCACATTCATATTTTTATCTCGGGGTCGGTCCTGCACAAAAAGTTGGTACTGCCGCTGGATTGGCTCAACGTTGACTCCTGACCAGCCCAATTCGTAAAAATGCTTTGTTACAGAATGAAGCGTTGGGTGCCATGCACCAATATCTATGTAGAAACCACTCGACTGCCGCTGAAAGAGCCTGGCCAACATTACGTCTTCGAAATTCTGGGCGTACGTTATCATTTAGCGTCATCTTTCATATAGTAACGTTTCTCAGGCATAATCATCACGTGTTGGTGGCTAGGCAAATTGGCAACGCCGTAGTGTGAGAACAGGCAGGGATGTCCTTCGGGCCGGTAGATCACCGAAATCGCTGCAACACCACTGACATGGCATAACAAACGAATTTTAGGTGCAATATCGGATGGAGCACAGTTGTGGCGACGGTCAAACATCGCTTTCGGCAGATCAGCAATTCCTGTCTCGAGGGTGTACTCGCCGATATCTACGTCAAGCTTGATATCCTGCATACATCGCAAAATAGTTCCTCTGCGCACAATGCTGGGCGGTGTGGCCTCGAACTGAAGAGAGTTTCGACCGTGGACCAGTACCCCTTTGGCATTCATCAACTGGACACCTGCCAGCGGTACCGGTATCGATTCGTCGACGCGAAATTCCACATACACTCGCAGCCAATCGCCCTGCAGAAAGACGCGGTGCGGCTTGTCGTGAATATCTGTAATCAGTAGTCGTAGCGCTTGCACATTAGGCTGGCCAAACTGTTGCACAGTACTGAGGTTGATGGTCTCGGCATGATCGAGACGGAACCGGTCGGCATCCTCGTATGTGAGAGTTTCTTGTTGGCCATCCTTAGGGATGAACTCGTGGTCGATACTCTCGACGACGCGGGCGTGGCTGCCGGTAGGGGTCTCACGTTCGTGGTGGAAATAGTATTCAACTGATTCCTTGCCACTACCTTCAAACACAACGCGCCCTTGTGAGAGAACAATGCCACGATTGCAGAACTCGGCAGCATCCGCCATTGAATGAGTGACAAGCACGACTGTTGTACCTGTCGAGCGCAATTCCATTAATTTTGTGTAGCATTTTTGTTGGAAGAAGACATCGCCAACAGTGAGCACCTCATCAACCAACAGCAATTCTGGCTCAGCGTGAATGGCAACGCTGAACGCCAGACGCAAAAACATGCCGCTGGAATATGTTTTTACCGGTTGGTCGATATAGTCACCGATGTCTGCAAAAGCGATGATTCCACCGAGCCGCTCCTGAGTTTGCCGTCGACTGAGGCCAAGAATAGCGCTATTGATAAAAACGTTCTCGCGACCTGAAAACTCCGGGTTGAATCCGCTGCCAAGCTCAAGCAGTCCCGCAATACGCGCAGGAGATTCTGTGAAGCCATTAGTGGGCTCCAGGACACCGGAGAGAATTTGCAACAACGTGCTTTTACCTGCGCCATTGCGACCGATAACGGCGAGTGCATCTCCCGGCATCAACTCAAAACTTACACCATCAAGTGCCACGTAGTCAGATGGATCATCTACCAGGCGTCCGAACAACGCTCGCGCGAGACGGTGGCCCGTGCTGCGATAGACAGGGTAACGTTTACCTACACCGCACACCCGCAGAATCGGGGTGAGACTGTTGACGCCGTCAGACCGCAAGTCATGCGTAGTCTTCATCATGCGAGCATGCCGTGAGCAGCGAGTAAAGCCTTGTAGCGGTTGGGTAGATCTTTATTATCTTCAACGCAGCAACGGGACAGGCAAGCCATCGCCATGTCGCAGGCACCATAAATGGTGTGCATGGTCCACGCAAGTCGCACCAATTCGGGGGCGCCCAGTGTATCGAGCCGTTCAATCGACGGCACAAATACAGCATCTGCCCACAATGCCTGCGATGGCGCTTTTCCAACAACGCAATTCCCGAAAGTCATGCGACGACCTTCAATACTGTGAAAATGGTGAAACATGAAGCCTTTGTTTCGCAGGAAGAGCTCGCATTCAGAAAAAAGAGCCTCGTCGTGGTAGATGGGTACAAACTCTGTCTCGGCGTGCACGACGAGCGTGCGTTCAAGCATGCGTTGAGCACTTTGGAGCGCAAGCAGTGTCGCACCTTGTACATCGAGCTTCAAAAGATCGACTAAACCAATACCTTTGATATCATCGAGCCGAACCGTTTCGATTTGAGTTTCGTCAATGACCTCACATAATTCGGAAAGATTTTCGTAGCGGACCAGCAGCGGCTGATTGGGGCGTAATAAGGACGATGTTAGTGGCGCTCGACATATATGGAATGTGCCGTTCATTCCGTCGCCGATCGCATAAGGATAGTATTGTCTTCTGCTGCCAGCTTGCTCATTAAGCCGTGCGCATTCGATTGCGTTTGGTTCGAAACCAACCACCAATGCGTCATCTGTAGCAAGCGCTGGCGTGTAGACATCTGCTTCTCCTGTACCATGCGCGCCGACGTCGACGACGGTGTAGCCCTTGAGGAACGGCGCAAGTAAGTTGGCGAGCTCGAGATGAATCGATTTGTACGGATAATGGGTCATAGTGCTCTCATAGCAGATCCGCGAATGAGTGGCGTGCACGGGTACAAAAGACGACGCCAACCTGCGCAAAAATAATGGGTAGTTAGCATACTCCATTCATTCGGCCACGTGTCACTACCAAGTGACCAACGCACTTTAAGCACCAATGAAACACGAAAGTGAACATGGCAAGTAGAAGACCCGCGTACAGGAACGGCCAGAGAGCTCCTAGCGCTGTTCCACGGTAGCGCTGAGACAGTTCGCGTCGCGTTAATATTGCTCCAAGCCAAAATGTCTATCCCCATTGTGTTACTGCCTATCCTGAACATCAACGAGGTGGTCAGCAAGAAAAGTGCTCGCTATCGGACGATGTGAGGCTACAAAGACACTGCGGTAGAGTCCTGTTGTGTTAGCGGGGGGTGTACTTCGCCAGTCAATAGGAAACTCCTCATGCCAAGGCTGTGTTCGAGTAATGTACACATGCGGAAAGTGGAGTTTTAGTGAATTGAATACCCACAGACGCGTAGGGCGACAGCCCATTCCGTGTGCGGCTTGAGTTGGATCTGTTGTATCTTCGTTAACGAGGTTTACTGCCTCGTGTGCGCCGAAGGAGACGCAGGTTTCGAGCAGAAGCATCTCAGCAGTGAGTGATGCTATACGCGCCAGCGATGAGCCCGGATCGCCAAGATGATATAGCAGTCCGTATGCATAAACTACGTCATGCGCATGCAAATCAGGGGGGACAATCGTTTCGATGTCTAGCACGCGTGTGTTGATGTTGGGGTAGCGCGAACGCACATAGGCAACGTTTTCCTCGCGCGCGTCTGTCACCGTCAGACTACAGTTGCGGTCGAGAAAGAAACTCGTATGGTCACCGATTCCGGCACCAAGTTCCAGTACCCTTTTGCCCGCAAGCGGTAGTGCAAGGCTGGCGAGATGCTCTTGGCGCCTTCTATTATGGCGCTGGTAGCTATCGTTTAGAAAAAAATTTATGGACATCATTGTGCCACACTAATTGACAATGTCAGAGGATATCAGCAAACCCCTTTCGGGTTTTTTGGAACCAAGCGTAACCTCCCCAGGCAATGGCGGTCGCAACCAGGGTGTACCCACCCAAACCCGTCCAGTTCGGCAGGCGTCCCCAGATCAGCACTTCTCGCGCTTGCTCGATGATGAAAGTGAGCGGGTTGGCCATGAGCCAGGGGCGGAATTCTTCCGGTAGGGCGGTCACTGGGTAAAAGACGGGGGAAAGAAACAGCATAACCATAGTAAAAATGCCGATGGTTTGCCCCACATCGCGCAGAAATACACCCAAGGATGCCAGCATCCAAGCCAGGCCAAGGGTAAAGATGACCAAGGGCAACAGGACCAGTGGGGTAAAAATGGCCGTCCAGTACAGGTGGCCGTTGAAGAGTGCAATGGTGGTTAGCAGCACACCAAGGCTGATGAGGCTGTGGAACAACGTTGCGCCCATGGCAATGACCGGCAGTATCTCCAACGGAAACACGACCTTTTTGACGTAATTGACGTTGGAAATAATCAATCCTGGAGCGCGGTTCAGCACTTCGGCAAACAGGCCATGCACGATCATGCCGACGAACAGCACCACGGCGAACTGGCTTTTGCTCTCTTCGCCCCCAACGCCCCAGCGGGACTTGAAGATCACGGAGAAGACGAAGGTGTAGACAACGAGCATGAATACCGGGTTGAAGAATGACCAGGCCAGTCCCATGACCGAGCCTTTGTAGCGGCCCATCACTTCGCGCCTGGTCATTTGCGCGATGAGTTGGCGATTGCGCCAGAGGCTTTCTCCCAGTGCCACGAGGGACGTGCGCTGGGCGGCGTGGGGGTTGGTTCCCTGGTGAGTGGCTAGTGGGGAGTGGGCAGTGGGGATCATGCGAAATGCTCCGCTTCGGTAGTCGTAATGGGAATCACGGGCGTGGCCAGGCACAAACCGACTGGCCTGTATTTCCTATATCAGTGCTCGTTTTGTGCGACCTTGTTCAAAGAGAGATCGCCTGTCTCGGTCGAGATCTGAGGCCTCACCGAACACAATCCGGCGGCCACCAGAATCCAAAAGAGATGCGCGAGACTCCCCGCAAACATGTAATCGAATAGGTTCCGCGTGGCGAAGCCTACAGTGACGACTGCAACTACCACAAGTACCCCTTGCGTTTCGGCAGCCATGGACCGCCGCCACTGTCTCGTGAGTGTTGAGACAATACGGACGAAAATCCAGATAAATAAGATAAGGGCCGGCACACCGCTCCCCATAAGCACCATCGCAAATGTGCTGTGTAACCCCGGGAGCACTCTTTCCGCTAGATCTTTGCCTTTGTCCGCTTCTATCTCGGTCGCATGCACTTTCACAAAGGTGTTATTCCCGTACCCGACCCCGACGAGGGGATGCTGAGCGACTTGGTGAAGCCCAAGCCGCCATGTTTTCACACGGGCGCTGAGGGTCCAGGAATCGACGGTATCCCGTTGATACCCGATCTCGGAGACAATAAACAAGCCGCCCCCCATCGCGATTGTACCCGCAAGGACCCATATGACCAGTCGGCGTCGTCCGGCTACAAATCCAAAGCCCACTGCCTGGGCGAAATGCGCTACCCAGGCGGCCCTGGTATAGGAGGCAACTTGCGCGAGTCCTGCCATTACGAGAGTCAGAACCCCGATTGCGCGCACCCAAACCGTCCGATGGATCACGATCCACCCGATGAGGATTGGAATGACGAGCACCAGGTAGGTTGCTAACCAGTTGTAGTCCGAATAGGGAGCCCCGGCACGAACGACACGATCTCTCCAGGTTCCTCCACGCAGAATAAAATCCACCAACGCATAGCCTGACAAAGCGAGGCTGCCCAAGACCACTGTCCAGAGAATCTGCCGGGAAAGTTCGATGCGCCTGTGGCTATGCAACACGAACATAGCCCAATAGAAGATGAGAACATGCGCCACAAACTTTCTCCACTCTGAGAAACTGTAGGCCGGATCGGTCGCAAAAGGGACTGTGCACAACACCCAACCGACAAATCCAAGCAGCGGTAGGTCGATCGGGGTTCGGATCCACGGATTGATTCTCTCAACCCAGGCAAGGCACAGTGCTACGGCAAGCAAGAAAAAGAACGCGTACTCTTGGGCGTGAATCAGCCTCGGAAAGAAACTTGAAAACGTGATTCCCAACAGGCCATACGCCTGAAGTTTCCAGGCTACCGCACTCCCCCGCCAAGGGACATGGACGGAAGCGGCGGTGGGAACATCCTGAGTAGGTTTTGTGATACCGGTATTCAACACGCGTTTTATGGTCGGCTAGGAATAGTTGCCTAGTAAGTGGTGAGTCGGCACACCTTGGTCAGTAGGAAGTGGGGAGTGGTTAGTGGGGTTGCAGACTCGAGCATTGGGTCAAGTCGTAACGCACAGACCACGGTTCGATATTTCTCCGATCACCTGCTGCACACAGGTC
>Ga0315287_10000671_pt1 | contig 30259 bp, 13 predicted proteins | sample YL17G11_0_MG_FD_205037 | JGI IMG/M metagenome (GOLD analysis project Ga0315287, IMG submission 205037) | Sediment microbial communities from Yellowstone Lake, YNP, Wyoming, USA - YL17G11_0 | ecosystem: Environmental > Aquatic > Freshwater > Lake > Sediment | place: USA: Wyoming | collected...
GCCCCCCCCCCCCCCCCCCCCCGCCGCGCCGCCGGGGCCCGCGCGGGCGCCCCCCGCCGGCCGCCGCCCGGCGCCCCGCCCCCCCGCCCCCCGGGGGCGGGGGGGGCGTGTCTCGTGTGTGATCTGGGGCCTTGCCCTAGGAAGAGCGCTGGGCGAATCGTGGGGTGGTGGCCCGGCGGCGCCCGAGAATCGAGAGACGAGCGGAGTTCGCCCCGTTCTCTCCACCCTCTCACCCTTCTCTCTCTCCCTCCCTCGCCTGGCAGCCACCCACCGGTACGACCACCACCAAAAGGAGTTCCAGGACGGCTTCGGACACGGCTTCACCACCCGCCTCTCCTCTGCCGGGCTGGTGTACAAGCACTTCGGGCGTGAGGTCGTCGAGAACCTGCTTAACACAGACGCCCACCCCGCCGCGCCGGCCAAGCCTGTCACGCCCGCCACCGTGGAGGCCGTCTACCTGGCGACCTACCGGTCCTTCATGGAGGCGGTGGACGCCATCGACAACGGCGTCAATCGGTTCCCCGGGGCGGGGCCGCCCAAGTACGCGTCGTCGACCGATTTGGCCGCCCGGGTCGGGGGGTTGAACCCGTCCTGGAATGACGCAGACCAGGGCGACGCCGCGACCAACGCCGGCTTTGCCCGCGCCGTCGCCATCACGGGCGAGGCGTTCGAGGATGCGGTGCTGTACACGGCCCGCCACTGGCTGCCGGCCCGCAAGATCGTGGAGGACGCGGTGGGCGGCCGCTTCGGCGTCGACCCGTCCGGCGGCGTCATCGAGCTCGGCCACTTCTGCCCCTGGAAGTCCCACCTGTACGAGATGGAGGAGGAGGATGCCGCCCTGGCGGCCGCGCCCGTCAAATTCTGCATCTACCAGGACGACCGGGAGGGCGCGTGGCGGGTGCAATGCCTGCCCGAGTGCCCGGGGTCCTTTGCAAACCGGCTGTCCCTCCCCGCCCCCCTGTGCGGCCTGCGGGGCGACGCCCTCGACGCTGCGGCGGCCGCGGGCGTCGCCGGCGTCACCCCACCCCCGGGCGGCGTGTTCATCCACGTGTCTGGCTTCACGGGCGGGCACGCCAGCCGGGCGGGCGCGCTGGCGTACGCGCAGGCGGCGCTGGCGGGCGACAAGTGATCATTTTTTAAGTTTCTTCTCAGCTTTTTCTAAACGACCTCTGTCTCTCACGCACACACGCACACTCCCCAGGACAGCACGCGGCGCGCGTGTGCACGCTCTCCTAATTTTCCCTCACATTCTCAGCCCCGCCGCGCTGGCCGCCTTGACCTTGCGCCGGTACGCGGCAAAGCCGCCGTCAAAGGGCGTGACCCGGCCGCCCTCGACGCACCATAGCCGCCCTGGAGGAGGGGCGCCGCCGCGTCCGGCCCCGTCGCCCTCGCCGCCGCCGCCACGCCCGCCCGCCACGACCGAGTCGATGAGGTGGCCGTCGTGCGAGATGAGGACGAGGCCGCCCTCGTACGCCGCCAGGCCGTCCACCAGGGCCTCCACGGCCTCCGCCGACAGGTGGTTGGTCGGCTCGTCCAAGAACAGGACGTGCGGTTTGGTAAAGGTGGCCGCCGCCAGGGCGACCCGCACTTTTTGCCCCCCGCTCATCGTGTACATGCGTTGCAGGGCGAGCGGGCCGGAGACGCCAAACCTGCCCAGGTGGGCCCGCATGTCCTGTTCCTTCACATTCGAGGCCGCAAACTTGCGCACGAGGGCGTCCAGGGGGGACAGGGCCAGGTCCAGCCCATCCACGGCGTGCTGGGAAAAGGTGGCCACTCGGGCCTTCGGGTTCAGGCTCACCGTCCCGCCGCTCGGCTCCAGGCCGCCCGTCATGAGCTTGAGCAGGGTGGACTTGCCCGACCCGTTGGCGCCGACCAAGGCGACCCTGGTGCGCGAGTCCACTCCAAAGTTTAAGCCCGTCAACAGGGGCGGCCCGGGGGCGGGGCGGGCCCCCGCCACCCCGTCCTCGCCATCCTCGCCGCGGGCGGGGTAGGCAAAGGAGGCGTCGGTCAGGGTGACCATGGGCCCGGCGACGGGGTCGGGCGGGGGTGGGAACGCAAAGACGAGGTCGGAATCGTCGTCCGCATCCCCGAGGGGCAGCCCCCCGTCCGCCCCGCCGCCGCCCTCGCCCAGGCGGGCGATGGCTTTCAGACGGGACTGGACCAGGGCGGCCCGGTTGGCGTTGTACCGGAACCGGTCCACAAAGGCCTGCATGTGCGCCTTCTGGCGTTCCACGCCCGCGGCCGCGGCCGCCTCGCACCGCGCGCGCTCGGCTGCGGCCTCCACAAACGCATCGAAATTGCCCTTGTAGGGCGTCAGCCGCTTGTGGGCCAAGTGGATGATGCCGTCCGTGACCGCGTTCAAGAAATCCCGGGCGTGCGAGACGATGAGCACGGTCTTGGGGTAGGCGGCAATGAAGTCTTCCAGCCAGAGCACCGCGTGCAGGTCGAGGTGGTTGGTCGGCTCATCCAAGAGGAGCACGTCGGGCGAGATAAACAGGGCGCGCGCCAGGGCCACCCGCATGCGCCACCCGCCCGAGAACTCCTTGGTGGGGCGGGACAGGAGGTGGGCCTCGAAGCCCAGGCCGGCCAGGATGGAGGCCGCCCGGGCTTCCGCGCCGGCCGCGTCAATGGCCGCCAGGCGGGCCGCGACCGAGGTGAGCCTCGCGGAGATAGCCGCACTGCTGCCGTCCTCTCCTTTCCTCTCCTCCCCTCCTCCAACCCCTTCTAAGCGTGCCATCAGATCGGCCTCCTCGGCCAGCAGGGCCGTCCGCTCCGTGTCCGTCGCCAGGACGGCCTGCAGGACGGGCGTGGCGTCGGCGACGATCTCCTGCTCGACATGTAAAATCTGCATGGTCGGCGGGATGCCGGCGATGGCCCGGGCCGCCAGCGCCCGGAGCAGGGTGGTTTTGCCGGCGCCGTTGCGGCCGACCAGGCCGTAGGTGCGTCCAGCCGCCAGCAGGAGGGAAGCGTCCTCGATGAGGTTGGCCCCGCCGTTGGAGAGATTAATGCTCTCCAGTTTCAGGTCGCGCTGGCCGCCCCCGCCCGCGTTGCGGACGACGGTTGGGGCATCGCCCGCCGCGGCGAGGGCGGCCGCCGCGACGTGCGCGTCCGCGGCCGCCCGGGCTTTCAATTCCTCTGCCTCCGCCCGCTTGGCCAGGCGAGCGCGGTCCTTGTCTGTGACGGCCAGGGACGCCGCAGAAATCACGCCCGCCGCTTCCGGGAATGCCGTCCGCAGGGCGTCCTTGGCCGTCAGCACTTCCGAGGCGTGCAGGGAGATGCGGGAGATGTCGTCCAAGACGACAGGGTCGCGGGCTGCGGCGGTCGCGCCGCCGCCGCCGCCGCCGTCCCCACCCTTGTTTCCCCCCAGGCGGGCGGCTAGCGCGGCGCAGGCCGCGGCGGCCGCGCCCGCATCGGCGCACACGCCCGCCGACACCAGCATGTCCGCGAACGCTTCCTCAACAGCGCCCGCATCGCCCCAGTCCTCGCCCTCGCCGTCCGCCAGGCAGGAGGCGATGTAGTCGCGGACGGTGGGGTCGCCGGAGGAGCCGAGGATGGCCGCGACGGCGGCAGACGCGTCTGCAGTCATTTGAGAGTGTGTGTGTGTGTGTGTGCGTGTGCGTGTGTGTGGCTTTGCTTTCGAGTCAGCTCTTTTTTGTTGTTGGAGAGGGAGCGTGCAGGGCGGTGAGAATGGGCCACCCTCTGTGTGTGGGTGTTCGCGTGCGCGGGTAAGCCTCAGTGGGAGGGCGCGTGGAGACGACAAAAAAGTCTCGTCGTCGATCGGCAGTGAGGTCGCTCCACACTCTCTTTCTCCACTTCTTCGTTTCCATTTCTGACGGCGCGCGCGCGCCTGCTGGGCCCTAGATCACACACACAGCACGTACCTCATGTCGGCCCCATCCGCCCGCCGCGCCTTGAGCCAGCTGGCCCTGCTGGCGGGCCGGCGAGGGCTGGCGACGGGCAAGGTAAGAGGAGAAAAGCGAGAGCGAAGAACACAGACTTCGGCGGGCTTGTTAAGCCGCGACTGCGGGCCCTTGCCCCAAGGGAAAGCTCCATCTTTTGTCAACCCATGACACAGAGAATTGACCACGCTATGGAACGCCAGATTGAAACAGGGCGAGCCGTGGGCGAGCAATGGCCGCCCCGTACATCAAGGAATGAAAAAGGAGAGAGTGCGCGCCCGCACACCCTCAACTGAATGCTCTTTCTCACTCACGCGCGCGCCCCTCTCTCTCTCTCTCTCTCTCTCTCTCTCCTTCAGCCCGCACCTCCGAAACGCAAGACCAAGAAGGCCCTGCGCGAGGAAGCGGCGGCCGCCGCGGCGGTCTCCGCCGCCGCCGCCGCGGCAGTCGAACGCGCGGCCGCCCGCGCTGCGGCCGACGCGGTCCTCGCCGAGGGCGGGTGGACGGCATCAGGGGCCGCCACCAGCAGCAGCAGCAGCAGCACTGGCAGGAGTGCCGCCCAGGCGCCGGGCGGGCTCTTTGTGGGTGGGCCGGCGGTGGCGCCGCCGGCACCGCCGCCTATGAGACCGCCCCCCCCAACCATCAGCACCAGCCAGGTCGCGCCCGGGGTTGCCTGGCCGCCGACGACCCCTCCGCCGCCGCCCTTCACGCCCACCTCTGCCTCTGCGACCACCCCTGCCGGCTCAGACGCGTCCGTCTGGTGGTTGACGGCGGCGGGCCTGGCCGCGGGCGGGGCAGCCGCTTACTGGTGGGGCGTGGGCGGGTTGGGAGGGGCGAGGAAGGAAACGGAGAGCGGGTCGCCGCCCGCTGCGCCGTCTCCCTCAAAAAAGGGGGAGCCCGCCTCGGACTGGAGCAGCGACTTGCCGCCCATGCCAGCGGAGGATGCAGCCGAGGCCGCCTTAGTTGGGTCCGCCCACGCCGCCGCGGACGGGGTGGCCGAGGCGGCGGCCGAGGTGTCACAGTCCGCGCACGCGCTCGTGGAGGAGGTGGATGAGGCTGTGGCGGCCGCCTTCGAAGCAGCCTCGGGCGGTGGTCGTGGTGACCTGGGCCCCGCCTCGCTGGACACCGCCCCCGTCGCGGACCTGCTGAACGAAGTCCTGCGCGGGCACTGGGCGGGAGGGGAGGAGGGAGGCGGCGGGCACGCAAACACAACCACCACCACCCGCAATGCTGCTGCTGGTAACAGCGGCGGCAGGCACGGCCTGTTGCCGGACCCGGCATCCGTGGGCGGGCCCGCCAGCGCCTCCTGGATTGCTGGCAAGCCGGTGGGCGCGGGCCGGGGCGGCCTGCTGCCAGGGGTGGGAGGTGGAGGCGACGGAGAGGGGGCGACGCCACCCGCCTCCTCCACGCCCGCTGCTCCCACGCCCGCCCCTCCGTCCACCCCGCCCCTCCTCAGCAGGGCGGCAGCCCTGACGTCCCAGGCCCTGGGCGGGCTGGGGTCGGCCCTGGGGTCGGCCAAGAGCGGCCTGGGGCGGTTAGTTTTCGGCGGGAACGGCAAGGAGACCGCCCGCGGGCCGTCGGTCGAGGAGGCACTTGCTGCGGTCGCCACCGAAGCAGACGCCGCCGCCCGCGCCGCCCGGGCCGCCGCCCAGTCTGCCTCGTCCGCCCTCGCCCGCGCTGCAGACGACGCGGCCGAGCACGTCGCGCACGCCCTGGACGGGGCGGGTGAGGCGGTCGCGCACGCGGTGGGGACGGGGGCGGGTGGTGGGAGAGGTGTGGAGGCGGCAGGGAGGGGGGTGGGGGTGCGGGAGGAGGAGGCTGGGGAGGTGGTGGGAGGCAGTGAGGAGGCTGCGCCTGCCTCCTCCTTGGCGCACGGCCGCGAGGAGGGGGTGGCAGCGGCGGCGCAGACGGAGGAGCCGGGCCGTGGCGGTGGTGGCCGCGACCATCGCTCATCCACCTCTCTCTCGCATCCTTCCGCCACGCCCACGCCCGCCCCGCCGTCCTCCTGGGGCGACGAGTACTACGCCGCCCGCACCCGGGCGGACGCGGCCGAAGCCGAAGCGGCCGGTCTGAGGGAGCAGGTCGCGGCCGCTCAGGCCGTGGCGGCCGAGGCCGCGGCGGGCGCAGAAGAGCTGAAGGCTGCGTCCGCGTCTGCCGTCGATTCCTTCCTCGACGCCCTCGCGTCGGCGGCCGCGGAAGCGGAGGCGGCCCGGGCGGGCGACCTGGCCCGCCAGGCCGCCTTCCTGGCCACGGCCGCCGCGGAGGCGGCGGCCGCGGAGCGGGCGGACAGGGCGAGGGCGCTGGGCGGGGTGCGGGTGGAGGTGGAGGCCCTGGGCGCCGCCCTGGCCGCCCGCCACGCCGAGGCGGCGGCCAGCCTGACGGCCCGGCGCTTGGCTGCCGGCGCGGCGGCGTTCACGGCCGCCCTGGGCGTGGGGGCGCCCCTGGCGACGGAGGCGGCCGCCCTGGCGGCGTCCGCGCCGGGCGACGCGTTCGTCCAGGCAGCGGTGCGCGCGCTGCCAAGATCCGCCCTGGAAGCCGGCGCCCCCACCCCGGCGTCCCTGCGGTCCCGCTGGCCTGACGTGGAGGCCGCCACCGCCCACCTGATGCTGCTCCCCGTCGGGGGTGGGGGGTGGTGGTCACTGGGGCTGGCGCGGCTGGCGGCGGCGTTGAAGGTAAGAGAGGAAGGGAGAAAAAGGGAGACAAGAGGGTCGTTTCCAGCCTCTCAACCTGGCGCGCGTGTTCTCTCACCGCCTCTTTCCTTCTCTCTTTTGTTTTAGGTCTCCGAGCCCGGCAATGTGGCCGGCCCCCGCCACGCCCGCCTGGCCGCGGCCTCGCAGGCCGCGGCGGAGGGGCGGTTTGGGGACGCGGCCGACGGGGTGGCGAGCGCAGCGGACGGCACGGCCGCGGCCGCCGCGGTCGCGGGGTGGGTGGAGGCTGCCAGGGCGCGGGGGGCGGGGGAGGCGGTCGCGCGGGCGCTGGCGGCAAGGGGGGCGGCGCTGGCGCTGGCGTGACAAAAAAATGGTGTGGGTGTGAGTGTTGTGTGAATGAAGGACTCGCGAGCGTCTTGAGCCACACGCCGTCTTTTCCCCCACCCCCCCTTTCCCTCCCCACCTTGGCCGCGCCGGTTCTTCCGTGTCGCGCCTCTGCCCTCCCAAAACCACTTACAGAGGTATGTCGTCGTCGACTGGGGTGGAGAGCGCGGGGTATTGGGGCCGCACCCGGCGGGGCGGGCGATAGGGAGAGAGCACGCGCTCCGGCGCGCTCCGTGTGAGGGACCACCCCCCCGGGCGGTCTGTCGCGGGCCCTTCCCGCGCGTGCGCACCCCCGGTCCATCCCCAGAGTGGCAGAGCAGCCTGCGCTCATGAGGATCCGTGGGCTTGCGGGCCGCCTCGGGCGGCGGGAGCGGCGGTGGGCGGCGGCCTCTGAAAGAGCCGCCGTTGGCCTCCCGCCCTCTCTCCTCGGGTTTCGTCCGCTGCGAAGCCGGGCCCAGGCCGGGCCCTTCCGGCCCTTCTTCGCCGTACCTGCCGCTTCGATTGTCATGAGGGCTGGATGCCTTCATCCCGAAGAGTGGTGGGTTGGCGGGCGGGGGCGAGGAAGGGGTCTGTCTGGACCCCGCATTGAGGGGGGCCCGCCGCGGTCGGGGGCGGCGCGGCAGCGCCCCCCCCCTCCCGCCGCGTCGGGAAGGCTCCTCCCTCGCTTCCCCGCCCCGGCCCGCCCCGGCCCTCGTCTGCCCACCCCCGCTCCCTCACCCAGTCTTCGCTCAGAGACCGTGCCCGGAATCGAAGGGTGGAATGAGGGTGGCGCGGGCGGGACAAAGGCGGGCTGTTGGGAGGGGAGGGGGAGGCCGAGCGACGTCGGCCACTCGAAAAAACAACAAAAACGAACGCACCCGCGCCACACCCGCCCAATTCTCCTTCTCTCTCACGCACCCTCCCTCCCACTCCCTTTCTCCCTCCCTCAGCCCTTTAAAAAAAAAAAAACTCTTCCAAGATGTGCCCCACCGCCGTCACGTCCGTCCCCGTCCCGGCCCCGGCCGTCGACAAGGCGGCCGCCGCCGTGGCCGCCGTCAACCTGGCATCCCAGGCCCCGGCTGCCGCCGCCCCGGCCGCCTCATCCAACTCCAAGAAGACGCCCATCCAGGCGGCCGTCGACGCGGTGACCGCCCCCGCCGCCCTGGCCCGTGAGGACCGGGTGGCGGCCGCGGAGGCGCTGGCCAAGCTGGCCCTGACCTCCCCTGCCGACTCCGCGGCGGCCGTCGCGACCCTGGTCGCCGCGGCGGCCGCGGCCGACGCCTCCCCGCAAGCCAAGGAGGGCGTCGCCCTGGGCCTGACCGCCCTGGCCAAGGCCGGCGGCGCGGGCGTGGAAGCCCACACCGCGGCCGTCGGCCTGCCCGCCCTGTTCACCCTGGCGGGCGACAAGGCGGCGCCCGTGCGCGAGGCGGCGGAGGAGGGGCTGACGCTCATCCTGTCGGCCCTCTCCCCGGCCGGCCTGCGCTTCGTGCTCCCGGCCATCCTGGACGCGACCGACCACGCCAAGGCCTGGCAGACCAAGGTGGCGGCCCTGCGCGCCCTGGGCGAGCTGTCGGCCGCCCACCCGGCGGCGGTGGCGGCCCTCGTGCCCACCATCATCCCGGCCGCCTCCTACGCGGTCTCGGACGCCAAGCCCGACGTCAAGTCCGCCGCCATGGCCGCCCTGGACGCGGTCGCCAAGACGATCGGCAACGCCGACCTGGACGCCTTCATCCCGGCCCTGGTCTCGTGCATCGCCCGCCCGGACGAGGTGCCGGAGTGCGTGCACAAGCTCGGGGCGACGACGTTTGTGCAGGCTGTGGAGGCGCCGACGCTGTCGCTGATGGTCCCCCTCCTCCTGCGCGGCCTGCGCGAGCGCCAGACCGCGGTGCGCCGTAAGGCGGCCCTCATCACGGACAACATGGCCAAGCTGGTGGACTCCCCCCTGGACGCGGCCGTCTTCCTGCCCCGCCTGCTGCCGGACGTCCGGAAGATGGCGGAGGAGGTGTCGGACCCCGAAGCCCGCACCGTCGCCGAGCGGACTGTCAAGACGCTCGTCTCCGTGGGCGCCGAGGGCGACATCTCCCAGCTGGCGGACAAGTACAAGCCGGCCTGCCCGGTCGCCACCAAGGCCGCCCTGGTCAAGGCCCTGGCCGACGCGGGCGTGGACGCGGCCGCGCCCGGCGTGTGCGCGGTCGTCGACTACGCCGCGGCTGCGGGGACCTCCCTGGCCGACGCCAAGGCCTTCCTGGGCGAGGAGTGGGCGCCCATCGAGCCCTTCCTGGCGCCCACCCTGGGCGGGGACGCGGCCAAGGCGGCCGCCGTCACCAAGGCCTTCCTGCGCGCGTGCGAGGTGGCCGCCGAGGAGCGGGTCGAGGAGGCCGACGACGACGAGGGCGAGGACCTCTGCAACTGCGAGTTCTCGCTCGCGTACGGTGGCCTCATCCTGCTGAACAACGCCCGCCTCCGCCTGAAGCGGGGCATGCGGTACGGCCTGTGCGGGCCCAACGGCGTCGGCAAGTCCACCCTCATGCGCGCGATTGCCAACGGCCAGCTGGACGGCTTCCCGCCCGCCGACCAGCTGCGCACTGTCTACGTGGAGCACGACATCGACGCCTCCCAGGCCGAGACGCCCGTCCTGGACTTCATCGTCGCGGACGCCAACGTGGTCGCCACGACCGCGCCGTCCAAGGAGGAGGTCGCCAAGGTGCTGTCGTCCGTCGGCTTCACGGCCGAGATGCAGGCCGACCCGGTCGCCTCCCTCTCTGGTGGCTGGAAGATGAAGCTGGCGCTCGCCCGGGCCATGCTCATGAAGGCCGACATCCTGCTGCTGGACGAGCCGACCAACCACTTGGACGTCTCCAACGTCGCCTGGCTGGAGAACTACCTGACCTCGCTCACGGACGTGACGTCCATGATTGTCTCCCACGACTCGGGCTTCCTGGACCACGTGTGCACGCACGTCATCCACTACGAGTCCCGCAAGCTGCGCCGGTACAAGGGCAACCTGTCGGAATTCGTGAAGCAGGTCCCGAGCGCGAAGGCGTACTACGAGCTGGGCGCGTCCTCCATCAAGTTCATCCTGCCGGAGCCGTCCTTCCTGGAGGGCGTCAAGTCCAAGGACCGCGCGATCCTCAAGATGAAGGACGTCACCTTTGCCTACCCGGGCACGGAGCGGACCGTCCTGACGGGCGTCACCGTCCAGTGCTGCCTCAACTCGCGCGTCGCGGTCACGGGCGCCAACGGGGCGGGCAAGTCCACGATGATCAAGCTGCTCACGGGCGAGATGGAGCCCGTCGACGGCGACGTCTGGAAGCACCCCAACCTGCGCATCGCCTACGTCGCCCAGCACGCCTTCCACCACCTGGAGATGCACCTGGAGAAGACGCCCAACGAGTACATCCGCTGGCGGTACGCGATCGGGGAGGACCGGGAGAACCTGTCCAAGGTCGACCGCGTGCTGACCGAGGAGGAGGAGGAGGCCCTGCGCCAGCCCTTCAAGATGGAGGACGGCTCCAAGCGGGTCGTCGACAAGCTGGTCGGCCGCCGCAAGCTGAAGCGGGACTACGAGTACGAGGTCCAGTGGCAGGGGCACCGCCCGGAGGACAACACCTGGATGCCGCGCGACGTGCTTGAGCGTCGCGGCTTCTCCAAGCTGGTGACGGAGGTCGACGTGAAGGAGGCCGCCCGCCTGGGCCTGCACGCCCGCCCCCTCACCCTCGCCCAGGTGGAGAAGCACCTGCAGGACCTGGGCGTCGACCCCGAGTTCGGCACGCACTCCCACATCCGGGGCCTGTCGGGCGGGCAGAAGGTCAAGGTCGTCATCGCGGCCGCGATGTGGCAGTCCCCGCACATGCTGATCCTGGACGAGCCGACCAACTACCTGGACCGGGAGTCCCTGGGCGCGCTGGCGGACGCGATCAAGGACTACGGCGGCGGCGTGGTCATGATCACCCACTCCCGCGAGTTCGCGGACGCGCTCTGCCCGGAGAAGTGGCACGTGGCGGACGGGACCCTGGCCGCGACGGGCCAGCCGGCCGCCCTGCTGGAGGCGGCCAAGCTCGAGTGGAAGCGGCAGGAGGAGACGGTCGACGCGTTTGGCAACACCGTCAAGATCAAGGCCCCCAAGAAGACGCTGTCCAACAAGGACAAGAAGAAGCAGGCCAAGGCGCGGGCCATGCGCAAGGAGCGCGGGGAGGAGGTGACGGACTCGGACGAGGATGCGTGGTGAAAGTGGAGTGGAAGTGATTTGATGATGGGATGGGAGGGGAGTTGAGCAGGAGGTTGAGATTTGAGACGGGGGTGCGCCTTTTTCAGGCCGCGCTCCTTCTTCCCCTGTTTCTCCCCCCGCTTTTTCCCTCCTTCCATTCTATCTGTGTGCAATACGTTTTTCCTTTAGATTAGTACTTCTGTCCCCCCCCCCCCCCCTTCTTCAGCAGCTTCCCTTCAATGTGTGTGTGTGTTTTGGAGAGAGAAAATGTGTGGTGTGGTGTGTGGTGTGGTGTTTCGGGGGGTGCGATTTTCAAAATCCAACCCCTGTTTCCCTCCTTTTCCCCTTCTTACCCCCTGATGATGGGCTGGCTGCGCGTGTGCGTGTGTGGTGCGCGTGCGGTGTGGGAGGGGTGCGGACGGCGCGGGGCTTGCCCTGGAGGCAAATGTTTTCCCCGTGCCCAACTCAACCAAGACCCCCTCAACCAACACCTGCACGCTTTGCCCCCCGCGCACCCCGCCCCCGCGCGCCTCGAACAAAACCCCGTCTTTACCCCCTCTCTCCCGGGTGCGTGTGTTACCAAGAAAAAGCTATCCCCCTTTTGGCAACAAACACGCGGTCTTCTAGCTCCACCGGTCTTCTAGCTCCACCCCCTCTCTCTCTACTAACAACCGCCGCCGCCCCGCCCGCCCGCGGCCGCCGCCTCGCCCGTCGCCAGCCCGCTCGCGGCGGCGGTCTCCGCCGCGCCTACAGCCGCCCGCCGGGCCTGGGCTGCTGCTCGCTTCAGCACCGCCACCTGGCCCGCCCGCCAGGCCCGAGCGGCGGCGAGGCACTCGCCCGCGAATGAGGACGGGGATGGTGGAGGAGCGGGGTTCGGTTGAACCTCCTTCTCCCTCCCTTCCAGCCGCGCCGCCGCCGCGTCCGCCGCCCGGGCCAGGGCGCCCAGGGCCGCCGCGTCCGTGGCCGCACTCGCCGCTCGGCCCTCCGCCGCCGCAGCTAAAGCCGCTCCACGCGCCTGTGGCGGCAGCCCCGCACGCGCGACAGCCGCCCAGCGCAGCGCGCTCAGCAGGGCCCACCCGGGCGCGCCGCACGCGTGGATGGTGAGGGGCACCCCCTCCAAATCCTCGCCCAGGCTGGGCGGAAAGTCGATTTCCAGGAGGGTGGCTGTGTCACAAGGGTTAGACCCGTCGGGCAGGGTGAACCCGTAATGCGTGAGCAGGGCGAGGTTGGGGTGGGGGCCGTAGCACAGGCGGACCTCGTGGCCGGGCTCGTACCGCGCGCGCGCCGTGATGCGGTACGTTTTGCTGGCCGCATCCCACGCCCCGTCACCCCAGCACCTGCCGCGGGCGTCGACGGCCGCCGCAAAAATGCCGGGCGGTGGCGGCGGTGGGGAGAGGAGAAGGAGGCACGGGCCGGCGTGGGGGGGGCCAACCCTGTCCTCCTCCCCACCGCCGCCGCCACCCGGGCACACGCCCGGCGCCGCGTGCCACCCCGCGCACGCGCCACACGCACCCCCTGTGTCCGGATTATCCCCGGCGGGAGGGGGGCCATGGTTGAAGAGGTCGGCAAAGGGGACGAGGACGCCTGCGGGGTGGGCCTCGCTGAAAAACATGGACCGGGTCCGCACACTGCCCACCGCCCACATACAGGGCGCCCGCCTGGCCCACGCCCCTCCTTCCTCGCCCAGCACCCGCGTGAGCAGGCGAGAGGCGGCGCGCCAGGCCTGGTCCAGCTCATCCCGCGCCCGCCGGGCGGCCGCAGCAGCCGCCGGGCAGGCCAGGGCGGACACCGCGCCCGGCCCCCAGGCGCCCAGGAGCGGGTACGATGGCGGGAGGCTGGCGAGGAAGAGCGCCCAAGGGGACGCCGGCCCCGCGGCGGCCTGGGTGAGGAGGTAGGCGGCGAGGACGGCCTCATCTGTGAGGGAGGAGGAGGAGGCAGCAGCGGGGGTGGCCCTCTCGGCTGCGACGGCCGCGGCAAAGGCCGGGTCGCGCTCACAGGCGAGCGAGGATGAGAGGAGCGACCGCTCGGGCAGGGCGACCAGCTCCTCGCCCGGGACGAGCGGGGCGAGCGCTTGGATGGCCCGCCCGCCGCCGGCGTGGGGGCTGAGGACGGCTTGGATGGCGGGCGAGGTGCGGACGCCCGCCTCGGCCAGCCATGCGGAAAAGGCTGGGTCCAGGCAGCCGGGTGGCGCAGGCATTGGTGTGCTTCGTCACTCTCTCTAGTGTGCGTGTTTGGACATGCCGCCTCCTCTCACGGCGGCAACAAAAGTCAAGCGTGTGTGCAGAGGAAGAACCGCGTGAAAATGGCGAGTGTGTGGGCGCGCGTGCCCTGGGGCGGTGTGGGGAGAGTGCGTCCCCCGCCTCTCAATTTTTACTCGCCTCTGCCTGGCAAACATCCCACTCACTTCTCAACCCGCGCGCACTATTCACTATTCAACCATGGCCGACGTTCCCCCCGCCGACGCCCGCCCGCCCAACCTGCTGCCCGACGACGAGCCTGCCGCCGTCCGTCCCCCCCCGGGCGACGCGCCCGTCGAGCGCGTCGGCGGCGTCCGCGTCGTCCCGGCGGGCGGCGACCACGCTGCTGTGGCAGCCGCCCTTTTGGCCGCCCCGGCCCACCCAGCCGGAGGCCCGTTAGTCGGGGGCGCGGCCCAAGCGTTTGAGGCCGCCCCGGCCGCTGGGGCGGCCGCCCTGAAAGGCCATGACGATGAGGTTAAGGCCCTACACGGTGGCCACCACGACCCGACCCACTCGAAAGGCGGCTCTAAGGGTGTCGAGCAGGGGATTTCGGGTGCAAACAAGGTCATGGACTCGCGGCGCACCCACTACGGCGTGCCACAGGGCCGCCGGACGGGCGGGCACTGAGAACGCGCGCGTGTGTGGTATGTGTGTGTGTGCTGGTTTGGGAGATCCCCTCCACGGCCGGCGGCTTCCTCTCGCACGCTGGGGTGCCCCCTTCGCTTTTTTCCCTGCTTGCAACTCCAATTTTCTCTTGCAACTCCAATTTTCTTTTTCTCTCATCTCTTCTAAGCCGGTGGCGGCGCACTCGGGCTTCGACCCGAACTCCCGCCCGGGCTACCCCGCCGCGCGCTAGCCGCCCGGCGAAGAGCCTCGGACGCCGCGCCCACGCCCCCACCAGATGCGAGCGCCCCTAGCCCGGGCCCGACACGGGCGGCCGCCCCGCGCGCGGGCGCACCCCCACCCCGCTCCACCGCGGCCGCGACGGCCGCGGCCTCGCCCGGGTCGACGGGGGCGGGGGTCAGGGCGTCGGAATGTGGGGGTGGGTGGATGTAAGGTGGCGCACCGGGGGCGAGGGCAGCGGAGCGCAGGGCGCCCAGCGCGGCCGTCGCGCCCGCGGCCGCGGCCGCCGCGGGCGTCCCCGCCAGCGGCACCACCTCCGCGTGCAGGAGCGTGGCCGCCGCGACCGCGCCCGCCAAAGCAGCGGGCTCGCAGGCAGGTTCAGCCGCCGCGGACGCGCCCACCCGGGCAGCCAGGGCCGCGTTGGCGGTCACAGCAGCGGACGCCGCCGCGGGCACCCCCCGCGCGGCCCGGGCGGCCAGGAGGAGGTCCGAGTACCTCGCCCGGCACGCGGCGGGCGTGCGCCCGCCGGGGCCACCCGACGCCCGGGCACCAACACCAACACCAACACCAACACCAACACCGGCCGCCGCGGCGCCCGCAGCTAGCAGGGTGGAGGCCTGGGCCCAGACGGCCGGGCCAAGGGGACCGGCCGAGGCGGCGGACGCTGCCGCGGCCACCGCGGTCAGGACCGCGTCCTCAGCCGGTTCCCAGGGTAAGGGCGGGCGTGGGGGCCAGCCGGCGGGGGCCGGGCCGCCACCACCGCCCACCGCTGAGGCGGGGGACGCCCGGGAGCCGGCACCACCGCCCAGGCGGCTGACGGGGCGGGAGGCGGCCGTGGCGGCGGGCGCGGCGGCGGCGCCCGGGGTGAGGCGCGCGCGCTTGACCAGGGCGGCCGCAGCAGCGTGTGCGCCCTCTCCACCGGGCGACACACCCCGGCTGGTGCCGGGCGTGGCCGTCCCAGCGCCGCTGGGCGTGGCGGCGCGGGCCGCCGCGGCGGCCGCCACGGCAGCGACCGCGGCCAGGCTCGAGGGCGGCCCCACGGGCGGCAGCCCTTTCGGCTTGCGCTTGCCCGACCGCGACTTGCGCGACGCGGGCGAGAGGTGAGCATAAGCCGCGCCGGCAGCCGCGCCCGCACTGCCCGACCGAGCAGCGAGGCCACCACCACCACCAGCCCCAGGCGTGGTGGCCCGCCCACCAGGCGCCGGTGGAGGTGACGGGCTGGTGACCCGCCGATCGTGCGCGGCCGCCTTGACAGCCGCCGCCCGCTCAAATTGGGCTGCCTGCACAGCAGCCGCCTCCTCCACGGCCGCGGCCTCCGCCTCCGCCGCTGCCAGGGCCGCCCGGTACTCGGCCTTCGCCGCGCCCGGGTCCCAGGTCGCCACGCGGGCGGCTTCCGGGTCGGCGTCCACGTCCGCGTCCGCGGCGGCGCGGGCGGCCTCGACGGCGTTCAAGTCCCACTCGTGCCGCCCGAGCGCGGCCTCAGCGGCGACCGCCTCCTTGCTGCCCGGCTCCGGTTCGCCGAGCCCGCCAATGGCGTCCTCGATCAGGCGGACGGCCAGGCGTTCCACAGGGCGCAGGCGGGCCTCCAGCTCGGCCAGGCCGCCGGCAATCATCGGGTCCGCGGCGGGTTGGGCGGCAGCCGCGTCAGGGGAGGGCGACCCCGTCCCGCGCCCGCCGCCCTCCGCATCCGGCCCGGGCGGCGGGGGCTCCGCCGTGAATTCGGCCGCCTCCGCCGCGGCCTCCCGTTCGGCGGCGGCGGCCGCGTCGGCGTCGCCCTCGTCCTCGGCGGCGCGCAGGGCGGCGGCCAGCTCCTCCTCATTGGCGGGCGCGCCCGCGGCAGGAGCGGGCGCGTCGCCATCCTTGCCACCACCACCACCCTCCTTCCCAGCTTCCTCCATCTCCTCGCCCCCCTCCGGCAGGCCCAACAGCTCCCGCGGGTTGATGCGCAGGAGCAGGTCCGTGTTGAAGCCGCCGCTCTGGATGGCCAGGTGGTCCAGGTTCCGCTTCTGGTCAGACTTGGCCAGGATGTTTTCCTCCACCGTGTGTTCCGAGACCAGGCGGTAAATGTGGACCTCCCGCGTCTGGCCGATCCGGTGGCACCGGTCCTGGGCCTGCGCGTCCATGGCCGGGTTCCAGTCGGCGTCGTAGAAAATGACCGTGTCCGCGCCCGTCAGGTTCATGCCCACCCCGCCCGACCGGGTGGACAGGATGAAGGCAAAGAGTTTCGGGTCGGCGTTGAAGCGTTGCATCAAAACCTGGCGCGTTTCCGGTTTGGTCGACCCGTCCAGGCGGCAGTAGGTGTGGCCGTGCAGGTTGAGGAAGGCCTCCAGGACGTCCAGCATCTTGGACATCTGCGTAAAGATGAGGACCCGGTGCCCGCCCGCCTTGAGGCGGCCCAGGAGGGCGGCCAGCTCCTGCAGCTTGCCCGCGTCGTACTGGATGAGGCGGCGGTCTGGGAAGTAGACTGCCAGCCGGGTGGCGGGCGTGTGGAGGGGGCCCGCGCCGCCCTGGACGGCCGCCTCCCAGGCGCCCGCCCGACGGGCACTGAGGGCACTTTCCGAGGGGTCCGGGGCGGCACAGGTGGCGATGGCGGGCGGGGCCCGGGCGCGCGGGATGGCAAAGACAAACTCGGAGAGGGTGGACTCGAGGCGCGCGGCGCGGCGGGTCGGCGAGACGAGCAGCGCGCCGTCGGTGGCCAGGGCGGCCGGTAGGGCCAGGGCGAGGGCTGCGTCGGCCGCGGCGTCGGCCAGCAGGCCGCCCAGCAAGTGGCCGCCGGAAGGCAGCGTGACCGCGGCCACCGTGTCCCGGGCGATGAGGGGCGCGGCCGCCGCGGCTGCGCAGCGGGCGCCTGAGACCGACCCGGCCAGGGCCGTCCGCGCCTGGGCGGCGGCGGCCCGGCGCGCCCTGGCGGGCGCGGCCGCCGCGGCCGCCGCCTCCAGCAGCAGGGGCGTGGGTGGGGCGGGTAGGGCGCGCTCTAAGGCCAGGAGGTCGGGCGAGGCGGTCGGCCCGGTGGGCGCCCCCGCGGCGCCAGCGGCCCCGCCCACTGAATAGGCGTGGGCCGCCGCGTCGGCCGCGGCCGCGCCCGCCAGCGCCGCCGCCGTCACGGCCTGCCCGGGCACCGCCAGCGCCCGCAGGTCCTCCACCTCCCAGGTGGCGCGGCCGCAGCCGGCGGAGGGGGCGAGCAGGCCCGGGCAGCGCCCCAAGTCCGGCAGCAGGGGGTCCGGGAGAGGGGAGGCCAGGAGCAGGGCGTCCGCGTCGGCCGGGCGCAGCGCGCCGCCCCCGGCCGCGTCGGGGGGCACGCGCGCGTCCACGTCCCTTCCAACTGCACCACCGCTCCCGCCGCTCTCCCAGGCCTCCTGGAGGACGGTGATCTTGCCGGCCCGCCCACTGGCCGCGCCCAGGACGATAGAAGGCAGGCCCACCTCCAGGCGGGGCATGTCAAAGGCGGACACGATGGGGCGCGCCTCAAACAGGTCGGGGTGGTTGCACACTTTCCGTAACTGCATCAGCACGTTGACGACGCCCAGGAAGCCGCCGCCCGCCAACGCGGTCTTGGCCGCCGAGCTGCCAATGTAGTCGTCGTACAGGGCGCGCTGGCGGCGGGAGAGGCGGCACCGGACGACGTGCTCGTGCTTGCCCGGCAGCTTCTTCTCGACCTCAGATTTCAGGCGGCGCAGCAGGAACGGGCGCAGCACGCCGTGCAGGCGGCCCACCAGGTCCCGGTTGACGGACGCGTCGCCCTCCACCATGCCGGTCAGCGGGTTGGAAAACCAGTCCCGGAACTGGTCGTGCGAGGAAAAGACTTGGGGCATGAGGAAGTGCATCAACGACCACAGCTCCATCAGGTCGTTCTGGAGGGGGGTCCCCGTGATCAGCAGGCGCCGCTTGGCGTGGAAGTTGAGCAGGGTCTGCCACCGCTGGGACTTCCAGTTCTTGATCATGTGGGCCTCGTCCAGGATGAGGTACTGCCATCGCTTGCGGCGAAAGATCTTGGCGTCCTGTAGGACGAGCGTGTACGAAGTGATGCACACGTGGAACGCGCCCGGCTTGGACCAACCCTGGCGTTTGGCCTTGCGCTCCCGGACGCCGCCGTAATAGGTCAGCAGCTTGAAGGCCGGGCACCACTTCTTGAACTCCATCTCCCAGTTGAGCATGACAGAGGTTGGGACGACGATGAGGTGTGGGCCCCACACGCCCCGGGAGGCCGCCCAGTGGGCGAGCAGGGCGATAGTCTGGATGGTTTTCCCGAGGCCCATTTCGTCGGCTAAAATGCCGTTGATGCGCCTATCCGCGATGGAGACCAGCCAGTCCAGGCCGACGTGCTGGTAATCCCGCAGGCTATGCTTGAGCAGGAAGGGGACAGGGGTGGCCAGGGGCAGGGCGGCCGGGCCGGACAAGGAGGCAGGCTGGGCCGGAGGAGGTTTTGGTGCGCCGCCGCCGCTCACTAGGCACTTGCCCTCGGCTTTTGTGGCCGTCGCCGCCGCCAGGCCCGCGGGCAGGGCGTGCTCGCCCTCGCCCGCCAGGATGCGGGCCCATTCCTTGTTGGTGGCGTCCGGCTGGGAGGGGGCGGCGTCGTCGTCGTCGTCCTCGCTCATCGAAGAAACAGAGCCGGCCGGCTGGGCAGCAGGGGGTGCGGGTTTTGCCGCGGCACCACCACCGCCACCGCCGCCCACGCCCCCGCCGCCGCCCGGCGCCTCCTCCTTCACCATGCCGTACTGGGCCAGCAGAGCTTCAATAGGCATGTCCGCCTCGGCCGCCAGCGCCGCCGCCTCCTCCCGGGCGGCGGCGGCGCCGCCCGCGCCGGCCAGGCGCTCCTCCTCCTCCAGCGTCGCCTCGTCATCCGCGCCATCGTCGTCCGCGCCGTCGGCCACCCACTCCCCGTCGTCGTCGCCCGCGTCGCGGGAGGGGGAGGGCGGGGCGGCGGCGGCGGGGCCGGCAGCGGCAGAAGGTGCCCCAAGGCCTGCGCCAACAGCGTCGTCGGGCGCGACCAGCGCGGCCAGGGCCGGGTCAACGGGGCGGGCACGCTTGGCCGGGCGGGCAGCGGGCGTGAGGTCGGGGTCGGGGCCTCCCCCTCCTCCCTCCTCTTCCTCCGACGACGACGACCCGTCGATCGGGCGTGGGGGAGGCGACACTGCACCACCACCGCCATACCCGTACCGAGCCAGCAAGGCTTCGATGGGCAAGTCCGCGTCCGCCGCCAGCGCGGCGGCCTCCTCCCGGGCGGCGGCCGCGCCGCCCGCGCCGGCCAGGCGTTCCTCCTCCTCCAGCGTCGCCTCGTCGTCCTCCGCCCCGGACGCGCCGTCCGAGGCCACATAGTCCGCATCGTCATCCATGGCGTCGTAGGCGGTGGCAGGGGGTGGGGGGGAGGACGGGCCGGCGGCTACGGCAGCCGACGGCGCGGCCGCCGCCGAGGGCGAGCGGAGGGAGGCCGACGGCGCGGCAGGCGCGGACACGGCCGCCACCCCCGCCCCGTCCGTCATGCGCGCCGCCAGCAGGGCGCTATACTTCTGGGTCTGGCCCACCAGGAAGGCCAGGTGCTTGTCCAGGGCCCGCCGGCGAACGGCCTCGGCCGTCGCGGCCCGCTTGAAGGCGACCACCCGCTCCGCCCGGGTCCAAAACCGCCCGACCTCGCGTGAGATCCACGACGCGCGCCGCCGGTCGGCCGCGACCACCTCCTTGGCCGCGCCCGTCGCCCGGGCCTCGACGTCCTTGCCCGACTTGGCGCCCGCCCGGACGAATTTGCGGGCCTGGAGCGCCTTCCACCGCCGCTCCCGCGCAAACTCCTTGGCCAGCCACGTGCCCTCGGAGAGTAAGTACTCCCAATGCGATTTCACGCCCTGCCCGCCCGGGCCGGGCGCGCCGGGCGGGCCCGGCTTGGCGCCCGGCCCGCACACCAGACGGGGGCGGAGGTCGGGGGCGGGGGGGCGCCCCCGGCGCTGGCGGTCGTCCTCAATGTCCGCCGCCCGGCGCAGGATGGCTTCTTCCGCGGCCCAGACGGCGCCCGCGGCGTCAGCCCGGGCCAGGAAGAGCGCGTCGGCCGGCGGCAGGACGGCCAGCTCCGGGTGGGACGCCAGGACGGAGCCCAGGTCGGCCGCTGCGTCCAGGGCCGCCGTGGCGGCGGGCAGGGCCGCAATGGCGGCTGCGCAGGTGGAGCGGGGCGTGTCTGGGAGGCGGGGCGGCGGGGCGGGAGGGGGAGGCGGCGTGGAAGCCTCAGCGCGCGCGGCAGCAGGCTCGTCCACCTCCATCCCGTCCTCCGCGGCGGCCGGGCCGCCGCCACCAGACGGAGCGGGCGAGGCGTCTGCCATGGCAGTGTCTTCATGGCCGTGTGCATCATCCGCAGCAGCAGCAGTAGCAGCAGCAGCAGCAGCAGCCCGGCCGGAGGAGGACCGGCGCAGGCGGGAGGCAGAAGGCTGGGAGGGCGGAGCAGCAGCAGCAGGCGCGGCAGCACCAGCTCCCTTGCGCCCGCCGCCCGAACCCGGCCGGCGTGAGCGGTCGGCCGACCCGCTGCGCGGTCCGGTGGACTGTGCAGGCTCGTCCTCTTCCATGGCCTCACCGGTAGGCGGGGCGCGCGGCGGGCGGGACCCGGAACGGCGGCCACAGACACCGCCGCCGCCGCCGCTGCTGCTGCGGGCCGCGGTGGTCGTGGCCGCCGCGGGCGCGGCCCGCGGCGTGCGGGAACCCGACCGCGGCCGGGGAGCACGAGTGGCAGCGGGCGGCTCCCGTGTGGGCGCCGCCGCCACCGCCGCACCCACCCGGGGCGTGCGGGAACCGGACCGGCCCCGGCTGGCACGAGCCCCAGCAGCAGGCGCCGCAGCAGCAGGCGCCGCAGAAGCAGGCGCCGCCGCCGCCCGAGGCGTGCGGGAACCCGACCGCGGGCGACCCGCCGCCGCGGGCGTGGTCGTGTCTGATGGCCGCCGCTCCGCGGCCCGGGGCGTGGCTGAACCGGACCGGACCCGGCGGGCGGCGGCGGGCGGCGGGCGGGCGGGCGGGGCGGCGGACTGCGGGCGGGAGGCTGACCGGCGAGCGGAGGGAGGGGCAGCCGCGGGTGCAGCCGCGCCGGCAGGGCCGGCGGTGCTGGTGCTGCGGCCCCGGGGCCGGGCACCGCCACCGCCCGATGAGGTGCGGGCAGGCCGGTCGGTGGAGGGCGGGCCTTGTGTGTGTGAGAAATGGAAGATGGAGATGATGAGGTTGAGGGGACGAAGGCCGATCGAGCGCGTCCTCTCGCATCCCCCCCACGCTCGCTCTGCGCCCCGCCCTCACCGCCCGAAACGAGGGCAGGCGTACAGAGCTGTGTACCCTTGACACAGCCGCATCCCCTAAAACGCACCGTCAGTCGCGCCATGCCGGCCACTCCGGGATGCGCCGCGGGGAGCCACGGCGTCAGCCGCGGGCGGGCTGGGCGCGACGCCGGCGCCGCCGCCGTCTCCAACCCGGTCCGAGCTGGCGCCCCGGCCAGGGCGAGGTGGGGGTGGAGCGGGGCCGCCGGACTGGGGAAGGGAGGGGTAGGGAGAGAGGGGGGTGGATGGTGAGGAGGTGGAGGTGGAGGAGCGACCTGCAAAACCCGCTCGCTCGCTCTCCTCCCTAAACTCACCGCCGTCGACCGCCGACGGGGCGGCATCGTGAAATGCGTGAGTGTGCGTGTGCGAAAAGAGAGAGCGTCTCTCTGCTTTGGGCAGGAGGGGAGCCCCCGCCTGGGCTGTGTGTGTGCGCGCTCTCTCGCCAGCCGGCCGAGAAAGCGAATGCTTCTTCGCGTGAATAGGCAGGCCAACGCCTGGCCTCCCCTACACAGCAAGACCCAGGCGTGGGGCCGTTCTCTCTCTCTCCAACTCTCTATCCGCCCATGCAGGCCACCCGCCGCGCCCTGACCCGCGCCCTGCGGCGGACCGTTCCCGTTGCCGTGCGACGGCGGGTGGGAAGTGGGCGGCCGGCGGCGGAAGCGGGGTCCACGGCGTCGACAGCGTCTGGGGTGCGTTTTCTTTTTTTCTCTCGTCCGCTCTCTCTCACGCCGCTCCACGCCATACTCACTCACATAACTCCACCACGCACCCACAATCGCAGGAGCGCAAGGTTGGCGTGACCAGCGTCCAGAAGTCAAAGGGCCTGATCGACCTGAACCCGCCGCGGGGTGCGTTTTTGGGGGTGGGGGAGCGCAGAGAGCTGCGTGGCTAGCTCTGCGCCAGACGCCAGTCGCCGGCCGCCGGTGCGCCCCGCGCCCGGCAGAGGCCCTCCAGCTTCACACGTGCGCTGGCTCTGCTGGGCGCCATAGTACACAGCCGAGGCGTAAAAGTGCCGCTCTCCGTGACTGCCATGAAGCCAGCGCCGCATGCGCAACCACCCATCGCTCTCACACCATCAAACCAACTATCTCTTCTCCTTATTAGGCACCCGCGATTTTGCGCCGCCCGACCTGCGCCTCCGGGCCTGGCTGTTTGACCACTTCGCCACGACCTCCCGCCTGTACGGCTACGACCAGTTCGAGACGCCCGTCCTGGAGTCGGAGGCGCTCTTCACCCGGAAGGCGGGCGAGGAGATCGCGGGCCAGCTGTACGGGTTTGAAGACAAGGGCGGCCGCCGGGTCGCGCTCCGCCCGGAGCTGACGCCCTCCCTGGCCCGCCTCGCCCTGGCCCAGGGCCCCACCACGCCCCGCCCCACCAAGTGGTTCACCATCGGCCAGTGCTGGCGGTACGAACGCACGACGCGGGGCAGGAGGCGGGAGCACTACCAGTGGAACATGGACGTGCTGGGCGTGGCGAGCGTGGCCGTGGAGGCGGAGCTGCTGGCCGCCATAGTGACTTTCCTGACCCGCGTCGGCCTGACCCCGGCCGACGTGGTCATCCGGGTGTCCTCCCGCAAGGTGTTGCAGGCCCTCATGGCGGCCGCGGGCGTGCCGGACGAGGCCTTTGGCCGCGCGTGCGTGGTCGTGGACAAAGCCGACAAGCTGCCCGCGGAGGCGGTGGCGGCCGAGCTGCAGGCGCTCGGCATCTCCGCGGACGCGGCAGCGGACGTGCTGGCGGCGGTCGGAGTGGGTGGTGGTGGCGGTGGTGGTGGTGGTGGTGGCGGTGGTGGTGGTGAGGGCGCGATGGCGAGCGTGGACGCCTTGGAAGCCCGCCTGGGCGCCGACCACCCGGCCGTGGTGGAGCTGCGCACGCTTTGGGATTTGGCGACCGCGTCCGGCATCGCGCCCTGGCTGGCCTTCGACCCGTCCTGTGTGCGCGGTCTGTCGTACTACACTGGCATCGTCTTTGAGGGGCGGGACCGGGACGGCGCCCTGCGCGCCATCTTTGGGGGGGGCCGGTACGATGGGCTCCTGGAAACGTATGGCGGCCCGCCCACGCCCGCGGCTGGCTTTGGGTTTGGCGACTGCGTGATCGGGGAGTTGCTGTCCGACAAGGGCCTGCTGCCGTTCCTGAGCCCGGCCGTGGATGACCTGGTCGTCCCGCTGGACCCGGCCCTCCGCCCCGCCGCGACGGCCCTGGCGGCCCGCCTGCGCGGGGCGGGCCGGTCGGTCGACCTGGCCCTGGAGGACGGGCGCAAGCTGAAATGGGTGTTCAAGCAGGCTGAGAGGACGGGGGCGGGGCGGGTGGTGCTGGTCGGGGCAGCCGAGTGGGAGAAGGGGTGCGTCCGGGTCAAGGACCAGGCCAGCCGGGAGGAGCGGGATGTCGGGGTGGAGGCGCTGGTGGCGGAGGCGGAGGCGGAGGGCAAGAGGGGTGATTGAAGAGAGAGTGGGTTTTCTCTCACATCGCGTTTCATTTCCCCCTCGACTCCCAACGCGTGCCCCCCCCCCCTCGTCGCCCGCACCAGAGGGCGGTTCGTAACTCAGGAGATAGCCCATCCGTCGCTTTCTCTCTCTCACCCCCGCCGCACACGCCCACTCGCGTGTGTGCGTGTTGCCTCGCCTGCTGCTGGATGCGGCGCGGCCCGACGCCGCGGGCGACCAGCGCGTCGACTGGCCGGGCGTCCCCGTCCTCGTCCACGCCCCTGCCGGCGGGCGCGAGGGCGCTCGCCCTGCTGACGATACTAGTGGGTGGCCTGGCGGTCGGGCTCAAGGTGGGGAGAATTTGGTGGTGGGTAGTGAGAGGAGGAGGGGGCGCGAGGTGCCCGTCTCCCCTCTCTCTCGCATCAAGCGCTGCCGCCGACCGAGCCTTTTCTCACATCATTTCTCTCTCTCCATCCCTCTCACATAATGTAACGCCACTTTCGCAGACCTTCTCCCCTGCCCTCTCCACCGCCTTCCGCGCCATGACCTCCCCTCTGCCACCACCGCCCTTTCCCCTGGGCGTCGCCTCCTCGGCCTTCCAGATCGAGGGCGCCGCCACGGCCGACGGAAAGGGCCCCTCCATTTGGGACACGTTCTCGCACACGCCGGGCAAGGTTCTGAACAATGACACGGGCGACGTGGCCTGCGACTTTTACCGCCGGTACGAGGCCGACATCGCGCTCATGAAGAGCCTGGGCGTGACGGCCTTCCGGTTTAGCCTGGCCTGGGCCCGCATCCTGCCGGCCGGCAGGGGGGCCCCCAACCCGGCCGGCCTCGCTTTTTACCACGCCGTCCTGGACGCCCTGGCCGCGGCGGGCATCGAACCCCACGTCTCGCTCTACCACTGGGACTTGCCCCAAGCCCTGGAAGACGAGTACGGGGGGTGGCTGTCCCCGACCTCGGTGGACGACTTCGCGGCGTACGCGGCCTTGGCATTCAAAGAGTTTGGGCCCAAAGTCAAGTTCTGGTCGACGTTCAATGAGCCCTACACCTTTGCCTTTTGCGGGTACGCGTACGGCATCCACGCCCCCGGGCGGTGTTCGGACCGCGCCAAGTGCGAGGCGGGCGGCAATTCCGAGACAGAACCCTGGCTGGTGTCGCACCACGTCCTCCTGGCCCACGCCAAGGCGGTGGAAGCCTTCCGCACCCGGGCCACCCCGGGCGGCCGCATCTCTATCAACCTGAACGCCGAGTGGGCGGAGCCCGCCTCCACCAGCCCGGCGGATGCCGCCGCCGCTGCCCGGTACCTAGACTTCCAGCTGGGCCTGTACGCGGAGCCCGTCTTCCTGACGGGCGACTACCCGGCGTCCGTGCGGGCGCGGGTCCCGTCCCTGCCAGCCTTCACCCCCGCCCAGTCGGCGTCACTTAAAGGCTCCGCCGACTATTTCGCGCTCAACCACTACACATCCCGGTGGGTGAGGGACGTGCCGCCAGGAGACCCGGCGGGGGCGCCGGCAGATGCGCAAGCCCTGACTGAATTGGACGGCAGGGTAAGAAAGAAAGAAAAAAAAAGTGGAGAGGGAGGGCCGATAGAGGATGGGTTGGGAGAGAGATGAGATGAGCCTAGCTTCCCACTCCATTATCTCACAACACGCCCCTCCTCTCTCCTCACAGCCCATCGGCCCGCGCGCTGCCTCCTTCTGGTTATACGCCGTGCCCTGGGGCTTCCGCAAACTGCTGCACCACGTCCACACCGCGTACGCCGCACCGGCGGGCGGGCTGGACGTGTGGATTACGGAGTCCGGGTGTGACGGGCCGGGCGAGGCGACGGCCCCGCTGCCGTCCGTCCTGAATGACTCCTTCCGCCTGGCCTACTATAAAGGATACGTGGCGGCCGCGGTGGAGGCGGCCGAGGCGGGCGTCCCCATCAAGGGCTACTTTGCCTGGTCTCTGCTGGACAATTTCGAGTGGGCCGGTGCGTTTTGGGTTGAATGGGGTGGATGGAGATGGAGTCGCGACGCGCGCGCGCGTGCTGCTTGTGTCTCACGTTTCCTCTATCTTTCCACACAGAGGGCTACACCTCCCGGTTCGGCATCACCTACGTGGACTACGCCACCCAGGAACGCCACCCGAAAGCGTCGGCCAGGTGGCTTGCGACCCGGTTCAAGGGCGCAAAGAGCAACGAGACGGAGAGTGGAGGAGAGAGGGTGGTTGCATGAGATTTTGAAATATTGAAACACTTTTTTTTTTTTTGCAATTACTTTGGGCGAGTGGAGGGTCGCCTCACTCACGACCGGTGAAGCCCTGACGCCCGGGTGGGTGAGGTGGGGGAGGGGTGACCCGCACTGTGTCTCTCAAGGACAACAACCTCCCCTCTCTGGTAGAGGGTGGGGTTATGAAGGGGGGGAAAGCAAGGGGGGGGGGGGGGGGGGGGGGGGGGGACGGGGGGGCGGGCGTTTTCCAAACCCGCCCATCTTACTGGGTCACTCACCCGCGCGCACTAGCACAGCGCGCAGCGGGAGAAAGGACTAGCCAAGGAAGTGGGACGGATAAGAAAGAAATAATGGTGGTACGCAACTTCGTCAAAACTTTTATTCAGGGCGGAAGGGTGTAAAAAAATAATGGTGGCCGGTACCGGACCGGCTTTTGTGGTTGTTCCCACGCGTCTTAGTGGGTAAACAACTTCATCAAGGCTCATCAGCAGCACACAAAAGGGCGGCGCCCATCCGCGTGGACCGACACCCCGCCCCAGGCGCGCGCGGCCGCGGCCTCTTCTTCCGTCACCAGGCGGGGGCCGTTGCGCATGTCGTCGACTGTCTCGTTGGTCACATTAACCACCGCGACCAGGATATTGCCCGCAATGCTGGCGGCCAGGACCAGGTCATCCCGAGAGATGGCGGGCAGGGTGATAGAGGGCAAAAACGGGACGGCCAGCTGGTTGGAAGGCGCGGCCCGGCTGTTGGCCCGGGCAGTCGCCAGGGCCTGCGCGCCCAGCACGGCAAGCCCGACCACGGCGCAGGTGCCCGCAACGACGACGGCCACCGCCACCGTGCCCATCCGTACGGCCGCCTGGGCGCCGGTGGCCAGGGCGGCGACGGCTGAGGCGCCCTTCTCATAGGCCGCGCAGATACCCTCCACACGCGAGTTATCGGCGGCGATGGCGCGCATGGCCTGGGCCGTGGCCAGCGCAACCGCGTCCTGGGCGGACGAGCCCTCGATGACGCGGCGCAGGTAAAAGGCCACGGCCCCCGTGGCCTGGCGCTGGGAAGCGCCCGCGCCGATGACCGCCGCAAAGACTGCGTCCTCGCCCACCGTGACCGGGTCATAGGCATTCCAGTCGCCACCCTCATCATAGGACAGGGTGCCGAGTGCTTCTTCCTGGTCGGCGTCAGCGACGGCGGCGGTGACGGCGGTGTTGATTTCGATGACGTCCAGTTCCTTCACCGTCTCTCCTTCCACTTCCTCAACGTTGTCGGCCTGGATGATGATAGCGGGTGCGTTGAGAATGTCGGGCGCGGCCGCCCAGGGAACGATGGCCCAGCACTCGTTGTGTTTGGGGGTGGCCGCGGCAGGCTCTTCGCCCAGGAAGTGGGCAGGCACGGACAGCACCGTCAGCGCGGCTTGGGAGGCGGCGAGGCCGATGGTGGCGTGGGCGAGGCCGAAGAGGATGGAAAACATTGCTTTTTTTTTTTTTTTGGCTAGGGGTCGGGGATGGTGGCGCGTGTGTGTGAGGTTTTCTTAGCGCCGGGGGTGGGTGAGTGGAAGAGCAACGCGCCCGCGCTTGTCATGAAAGACTAGCTACTTGACGTGCGCATCTGACCCGTGGAGCTGGACGGGATACAATGCAGGGGGGCGGTCCTCCGCGGCGGGCGCGCAATCTTCTCGGACGACAAGGGGCCGCAACAGCAGCTGAGCGGAGGCGCGCGAGCGCGCGCGAGTGCCCCGACGCGGCGACGGCGTTCCCGCGTCAGCAAACTCGCCGTCACCGCCACCTCCCAGCACATGGCCACGTACATGCTGAAGGCATCTGGGTGGGCACCGAGCAGCGAGAGTGGGTGGGTGCGGACGCCGGGGGACGCCCAGAGCGTCGGACGTTTGGCCCATCGGGCCATTGTTTCTCGCTCACGCGACGCCGCCACAATTGAAGACCCTTCTGGCACGCACCCGCGTCTCCAGCCTACCTGGCTGAGTCACCATAGCAGTGGTTTGTCCTGCACCGCTAAAAAATGGCGGGTGACAAGACCAGGCCCGCCTGTTCCGGGGCGCGCGCGCGCGCAAACGCAGTCGGTAGCGGCCAGACGCACCGGCGCGCTTTGTCGCCCCCTCGCACTTGCCCGACCACGCCCCAATTCCCACCGCCCACCCCCCGGACGAGGTCTGATTACCTTGTAAAAGTGGTCGAGTGGGTGACGGGAGGGCTTGGGGACGGGCTTGAGAGAGCGGAACGGCGAAAAGGGAAGAGGCTAGGAGAAGTCGAGTGTGAGGACAACGACAGCCATTTTCTCCCTTTTTTTTTCATCCCTCTCGTCATTTTTACACACACACACGAGGGAGACAAAGGAGGGGACGCGGGGTCAGCGCAGCTTCCACACCGCCCCAGCCACACCCGCCGGCAGGCTCACCAGGCCCGCCAACCACACGCCGTGGCTAACGCACGCGATGAGGGCGACCAGGTTGAAGAGCGACGAAAGGCCGTGCAGCTTGCCAAACTCTTTCTTGAGGGCGCCGATGGCCATCTCATCCCGCCCCGCCCCGGGCGCCACGTTCTCCAGGGCGTAGCGCTTGAACATGGACTCCGTCGCGGCCGGCTCCGCCCACACCAGGTTGGCCAGCGTCGCGGTCAGGCCGACGCCCAGGTTGATGGCTTGCGGACGGGCCAAGCCTGCGGGGGAGAGGTAGAGCGTGGCGGCCTGGATGATGATCGTGGCCGCGAGGATGCAGAAGTAGGCGGGGAAGAGGTGGGACTGCAGGCGCCCAAACGTCTGGCGGGGCAAGTTCTTGAACATGAGGATCCCGGCGAAAAAGGTCGTGTAAATGGTTGTCCCCAGCTGGACGCCGTGGGCGAGCAGGTGCGCGGCCGTCGCGCCAGCCGCCCCACCGCCCAGGGAGGAGCCCGCGGACAGGAGGACGGCCAGGCCGAGGCCGGCCAGACGCACGGACGTCTTGTTGAAGGCGGACGGGGTCAGCATGTCGCCCTGGACGGAGCCGGCCTCTGCGGCGGCAGGCGGCAGGCGGCGGGCGGCAGGTGGCAGGCGGCAGGCGGGAGGGGCGAAGGAGGAGGAGGAGGGCCGGGTGGAGGGGCGGCGAGGTGGTGGGTGCGCCGCAGGCGACATGACCCGCATCGCCGGCCCGGCGCGTGCGCCGCGCGCAGCACAAGCAGGAGCCAACCGAAGCCCAGGCCGAGCGGCCTGGGTGGTGGACGTGGGGGAGAGGGCCAGCATTGGGCGTGAACAGGCGGGCGTTGAAGGGAGAGAAGAAAGTCCGTGTGGCGCGTTTCGGCTGGACGCCATCGCTACATTTCTTTCACTCTCCAGTCATGTCCTCCGTCCCTCCACCCCCGCCGCCCCCCGGCGATGGCAATGGCAAAGCCCCCGTCGACCTGGACGCCCCGCTCGACTCGGCACAGGCCCAGGGCGCGTCGGGGAGTGGCACCGCCGCTGCAGCCCAAATGCCCGCCGTATCAGTGTTCGGCGATTTTGGCTTGGCGCCTGCGGTGGTCGTGCTCGTCCTCGTCCTATTGGAGTGGTACAAGACTTCCATGAGACCGCGTTGCGGTTGTTGATAGAAAGGGGTGTAGAGCGCGGGTGTAAAGCGCGGGTGTGTAAAAAGACGTTTTCTTCTCGCTCGCGCGACCGCCCGCACAAGCACATCTCTGTCGAGTTTTTTTTTTTTTTGCGAAGCTGGCATGACCGCCGCCCGTCTCCTCCGCGCCACCCGCCGCGTGGCGGCTATCGCCGCTGCGTCCTCCACCCGCCAGCCCGCTACACGCACCGTGGCGGCTGCCGCCCCCCGGCGCGGCCTGGCCACCCTGGTCGCGCCCCACGCCTCAGCGCGTGTGCTGTCGTCGGCGTCGGCCGCCTGGCCGTCGGCTGCCCGGCCCCAGCACCGCCGCGCCACGGCGGCCTTTGCGTCCGGCGCGGGCGCCGACTCCAATGTCAATGCCGGCCTGGCGGACGCCCTGGAGGATGAGATCAAGTTTGAGGCCGAGAATTACGAGGCGCCAGAGGTAAAGAGAGGCAGAGCATTGGGGGGGGGGGGGGGGGGGGGCGGGGGGGGGGCGGGCGCCGGCCCCCCAACCAAAAACCCCCACCCCCCCCCACCCACCCAGCCCCACACCCAAAAAAAAACACAAACGGGGACGGCAA
>Ga0315287_10000672_pt1 | contig 30256 bp, 28 predicted proteins | sample YL17G11_0_MG_FD_205037 | JGI IMG/M metagenome (GOLD analysis project Ga0315287, IMG submission 205037) | Sediment microbial communities from Yellowstone Lake, YNP, Wyoming, USA - YL17G11_0 | ecosystem: Environmental > Aquatic > Freshwater > Lake > Sediment | place: USA: Wyoming | collected...
TCTCCGTTTCCACCACCATGGCCACGCGCCGCCCAATTCCGTCGCGGACGATGACGCTCGTCGGAACCTCGCTGATCTTGAGAGCCATGCCCTTGCATGAAAGATCCCGCCACACGCTCCACACCCGCTCCGCACCAAGGTTCGACCGCACCCTGGACAGCACCCGCCGAGCGGTTTCGCTCGCATCCGTTTCGCCTGCCGAGGCCTCCGCGGCGGCGAGGATGGCACGCAGCGCGCGCGCACGGCGCTCCGACACGGCTTCCTCCCGGGAGGCCCCCGCCACGTAGGCAAGGACCTCCGTTCCCGAGAGCTCGCGCTTGCCGCGTCCGCTGTCGATGGAGGCGCCTCGGCCCGGAGACTCCCGATCACTCACCGAGACGGGTAGCTCAATCGGAATGGGTCCCAACGCGTCGACGAAGGCGGCCACATCGTGCGCCGTCAACACAACGTATCCGGCGACGGGAATTCCAAGCAGCACTTCGGCGGCCTGGCAGCAGGCACTCCAGCCGTGGTCCGCGCCGAGGTCGCCGAGCTCGATGAGACGACCGTCCCTCCCCTTCACCGAGACGTCCTCTGGGACGAAGACAACCGAGCCCCCCGTGGGGCGAAGACTGAGGGTTCCCATCGCGTCGGCTCCGAGCTCGTCGCCCGTCGCCCCTTCGATCACCCAAAGAAGCGTCCCGCTGCCGTCCGACGGCCACCCGGCTAGATCTTGGGTTGCAGCGAGAACCCAGACGAGAAGTCCCACAGCGCCAAGCATGGCTCCGGCCGCCCCACAGAGAATGGTCTTGCGAACCGGGTTTCCCTTCATGCACGCCCCCCCAGCATCGACGCTATCATGGGAATGCACAGTTGTCAACTGGAGCCGATTCCCCATCATGCTTACGTACGACCGTTGACAGTTCGACCCCGTCCGCTATCCTTGGAACCATGGACAGGAACGGATGTCCGCCGACGTTCGGCCGACGGGGAGACGCTCCGCCACGCGTCGCAGGGCGGGGTAGCTAGGATGACGAAGCCGCGGGTCTCGTTTCTCACCTTTGGTTGTCGGGTGAACCAGTACGAGACGGACATGATGCGTGCTCTCCTTGCCGCCGACTGTGTGCTCGTCGACGATCGGGCCGACATCTATGTTCTGAATGGATGCAGCGTCACGGGCCTGGCAGAGAAGAAGGCACGGCAGGCTGTCCACCGCATCCGCGTCGCATCGCCGCGCGCCGTCGTCCTCTTGACCGGCTGTCTGGCGGAGGCGGTCGCCCGGGGAATGGTGCCGTTCGAGCCCGTCGATGCGGTCGCTGGAAACGCCTGGAAGACGAAGCTCCCCGAAGTTGTGGCTCGCGTTCTGTCGGGAGAGCGCGGGCTCTTCCCTCCTGCGCTGCCCCGGCCGCTGGATGAGGAGGCGTCCTCTGGACCGAGTGGTCGCGTGCGCGCCTATCTCAAGGTCGAGGACGGGTGCTCCGGAGTCTGCACCTACTGCCACGCAGTCCAGCTCCGCGGACGACCTCGCAGCAAGAGCATCCGGGCCGCGGTCACCGAGGCCGAGCGACTCGTCGGGGCAGGGTTCCCCGAAATTGTCCTCACGGGAGTCAATCTCGCGGAGTACTCGACGCCCGAAGGCAAGCTTCCCACCCTCGTGCGTAGCCTCCTGCGGATCCGGGATCTCGTCCGCCTGCGCCTCGCGTCCCTCAACGTCGCCGGTGTCACGGACGGCCTCCTCGACGTCTTCGCCGAGGACGCGCGGCTGTGCCCTCACTTCCACATTCCCCTGCAGACCGGCAGCGACGACGTCCTCCGCGCGATGCGGCGTCCGTACACGGTGGCGACCTATCGCGCCGCCGTCGCCCAGATCCGCAACCGCTTGCCGGACGCCACGTTTGGCACGGACCTCATCGTGGGTTTCCCCGGCGAGGACGAGGCCGCGTTTACCGCCACGTGCCGGATCGTCGAGGAGGTCGGCTTCGCCAACCTTCACGCCTTCCGCTTCTCGCCGCGCCCCGGCACGGAGGCTGCAGGGCTTCGACTGGCGGCGGTCCCCGAGTCCGTAAAGCGGGCTCGCGCGGACCGGCTTGCCTCCGTCTGGCACCCCGTGCGGCGGCGGCTTCTTGACGCTCGCTTGGGGAAGGTCGAAGATGTGTTGACGGAAGCAGAGCGCGAGGGCAGATTCCAGGGCCACTCGGCGGGGTATCTTAAGGTGACGTTCGCATCCGATGCACAGGTTCCCGACGCGACCCTGTGTCGCGTACGCGTTACGGGCGCCTCGGATGACGGGCTCGAAGGGGTCCATGACGATCAATACCGTGCAGGCTGAGATTGTGTTTCGCGACGACGCGCAGGCCGCCGCTCTGTTCGGGCAGTACAACCGCAACCTGAAGGAGATCGAGAAGGCCTTCTCGGCGAAGATCCTTGCCCGCGGCGAGATCGTGCGCATTCAGGGCGAGCCCGACGAGGTGGAGCGCGTCCGCACGCTGTTCGAGAAACTCCTCACGTTGATTGACAAGAATCACTGCCCATCGGCCGCTGACGTTCGCTACCTCATCGACCAGGTCAAGGCCGGAGTCGGCGTCCAGGACGTGCTCTCCGATGTCGTGCGCATTACCCACTGGGGCGAGGAGATCCGCGCAAAGACCGTGGGGCAGCATCGCTATGTCCAGGCCGTGCGCGACAGCGATGTGGTGTTCGCCATCGGTCCGGCCGGCACGGGGAAGACGTACCTCGCGGTGGCTCAGGCCATCGACTACCTCAAGCGCGAAAAGGTGAAGCGAATCATCCTCACGCGGCCGGCGGTGGAAGCAGGAGAGGAGTTGGGGTTCCTGCCCGGTGACATCCTGGCCAAGGTGAGCCCGTACCTGCGACCGCTCTACGACGCCATGTTCGACATGATTCCGTCAAGCGAATTCGAGAAGCTGACGGAGTACGGCCGCATCGAGATGGCGCCGCTCGCCTTCATGCGGGGACGGACGCTCAACAACAGTTTCGTGATTCTTGACGAAGCACAGAACACAACGTCAACGCAGATGAAGATGTTCCTCACGCGCCTGGGGTTCAACTCCAAAGTGATCATTACGGGCGACATCACGCAGGTGGACCTCGAGGACCGCGTGTCCGGACTGATCTCCGTGCAGGACGTGCTGTGCAACATTGACGGCATCTCCTTTGTCTACCTCGACAAGTCGGACGTCGTTCGCCATCCGCTCGTCGCACGGATCATCGAGGCCTATGAGCAACACGAGAAACCAAGATCGGACACGCGCAGGTAGCCGCCGCGGCGATCCCAGAGGCAACCATGGCGTCGGCTCGGCGAGATCCGGCTCAGCTCTTGTGAGCGGACGGACGGAGTGACGAGCGGGGAGCACTCGTCGCGGAGGTGAGAAGACGGCCATGTTCTCCATTCGTGAGGCCACTCCGAGCGACAACGAGGCCCTGCTTCGGCTCGAGGCCGACAGCCCGCAGGGAACGGGCATCTCGATCCTCATCGACCGCGCGGACTACTTCTACCGCTCGCGCATGCACAATCAGGCAAGGGTTCTGCTCGCCGTCGAGGATGGGCTCATCGTTGGAGTCATGGCGTTTGCCGTGAAGGACGTCCTCCTCAACGGCGTCCCCGATCGGGCGGCCTACTTCTACGACCTGCGCGGCGAGGCGACGTACCGCCGCAGCATGAAGCGCGGACTCTTTCGATTGTGGAAGACCGTGTTCGAGGAGGTGCAGGCCGCCGATGCCGCGTTCCTCTACGGACACGTCAAGTGCGACAACGTCGACTCGCTCAACGTCGCGACTCGCCTGGGCGCGCAGGAAATGGCATCGTTCGACATCTTGACACTGCCCGCTCTGCGCGGCCGCACAAGCCCCCTCGACGCACATCTCGACTCACTCGACGAAGAAGTGGCGCGCATCGAGCATGCCGTCGGCCCTCGCCCGCTGAAGCCCCTCCGCTTCGCGGCGGCCTACGAGCGGGGAGCCGAACTCGGCTACTTGAAGGGCATCTTCCGCCTCGAGCGCGGCGCTTCGTTCGCGCAGGTCAGCGCATGGGACCTGTCCACCATCTATCGCGGCCGCGTGCTGCACATGCCGCTCACTCTGCGAGTTCTCGGGGCCGTCCTGAATCCGGCCGCGCGCTTCCTGCCCGTCCCTCGCGTTCCCGTCGTCGGTCAGCCCATCACGTACCTGCAACTCTTCGATCCGGTGTGTGGCGGCCGTCACGGCTTCGCCCTCCTGAAGTCTCTCATCGACCAGCTTCAGCGCAATGCACACGCAGACGGAGTTGACATTCTCACGCTGTTCGCGTATCGGCACGACCCCCTCGTGCGCTTGCCCCGTTTCCTTCTACAGACGGTGCTCCACTACCGCACGATGGCCATCCCCGTGCGACAAAGCGCGCTGCCATCGGAGAGGCCGCTCTACCTCGACATCCGCGACATCTAGAGCGCAAGCCGATAGCCGAACCCGCGAACCGTGAGAACGACCTTCGGCTTCGTGGCGTCCGTCTCGATCTTCCGCCGGAGAAGGTAGACGTACTTCTGTGCGTCCTGGTCGGTTGCGTACGAAGGATGGCCCGTGGCGCGCGACGGCTCCGTCCACAGGGAGCCGACAATCTCCTGGCTGGAGAAGACGCGGCCGGGAGCTGAGGCCAACAGGGAAAGCAGGGCGTACTCTTTCGGAGACAGGGTCACGCACCGCTCGCCAATCCGCACTTCCTTCCGCTCGTCGTCGATCACGAGGCGCGTGCGACCCAGTTCGGGGTGCATTCGCCGAAGCACGGAGCGAACCCGTGCCCGTACCTCGTCTTGTTCGAACGGCTCTTGGATGACGTCATCGGCGCCGAGATCGAGCGCGTGGACTCTGTCGCCAAGTCGCGCGAGGGATGTGAGAGCAATGACGCCCGGAGCGCCGGCATGCTCGCCAAGCCACTCCAAGAGGCCCCAGCCGCCGCGATGGGGGCCGCGGATCGCCAACTCTAAGAGGACGAGATCCGGCCGCAACGCGGAGATGCGATCGCGGGCCGCGTCGTCGCATGACAGGGCGACCACTCGGTGCCCGTCGTCACTCAGACCTTTGACGAGAGAATCCTGCGGCTGCGAATGACACAGAACGATCTGTGCGCGCTCCATGACCTTCTCCCCTCGTAGATCTACTCCGCGTCGTCGGGCGCGCGTTCTCGCCGCATGAACGTCGGCACATCGAGGTCCGTGTCGCGCGGAACGCGCTCGCGCCGCACGTGTCGCTTCTCTTCCCGCACGACCGAGTCCTCCGCCTGGAAACTGGCTGCGATGATCGTAATCTCCACCTCGCGATCCCTGTCGGGTCGAACCACCGCTCCGAAGATGAGATCGCATTCCGTGGCCGCAGCCCGGCGCACGTGATCGGCCGCCTGCGTGACCTCGCCCAGCGTGAGGTCCTCTCCGCCGGTGACGTTCATGATCAGCCTTCTCGCGCCCCGGATCGAGTCCCCTTCGAGAAGCGGGTTCGTGCTCGCTCCCTTGGCCGCCACCAGCGCCCTTCCCGGCCCGGCGGCTCGTCCCATCCCCATCATCGCTTCGCCGGCACCTGCCAGCAAACTGCGAATGTCGGCGAAATCGAGGTTGATGAGTCCGCGCACGGTGATGAGATCGGAGATCCCCCGCACCCCCTGGTGCAGGATGCCGTCGGCGAGCTCGAATGCCTTGGTCATCGGCATCCCCTTGGCGGCAGTCTGGAGCAGACGATCATTGGACACGACGATCAGGACGTCGGCCGCCGCGCGCAGTTCCCGAAGCCCCCTCTCGGCGTTGGCCGTCCTCGTCGCTCCCTCGAACGTGAACGGACGAGTCACGACACCGATCGTCAAGGCGCCCTGTTCCCGCGCCACCTCGGCGATCACCGGAGCGGCGCCCGTTCCCGTGCCGCCGCCGAGGCCTGCGGTCACAAACACGAGATCCGTCTCCCGCAGCAGGGTGGCGATCTCCCAACGCGATTCCATCGCCGCCCGTCTGGCCTTTTCGAGATTTCCCCCCGTACCGCGCCCGCCGGTGATATCGACGCCAAGCTGGAGCTGCTCACGTACGGCCGTCGCCTGGAGAACCTGCCGGTCGGTGTCCACGGCGACGAGACGCACCCCCACCAGGCGCTCCTCGCGCATTCTTGCCACCGCGTTCACGCCGCCGTCGCCCACGCCAAGAACCACGATGCGGGCATTCGCGCCTCGATCCACGCCCCCCCTCTCCTTGGCTTGTTCGATCAGTGGGGGTTCCCCAATCACCACGTCGCGCCGACCTAGTACCCGTCCCACGGCTTCCTGCAGCTTGTCCAGTTTCCGCAGGCAGTACTCCTTCTTGAAGTCGCTGTCGACGGAGATGTAGAACCGCTCGCCGTCATCTGCCACGGAAGGCGCATCGATGGGAAGACAGGCCCGCAGGACGCGATCCTCAATCCCATCGCGGATCGTTCGCCACTGCTCTCGCAGAGATCCCTCGCTCGCCCCATCCAATCGCGTGCCGGCCATGGCTCTCTTCCTGTGCAGCCATTCTGTACGCGGATCGAGGGCAAGTCAACGCGGGGCGACTCCGCCACGTCGCAGTTTCCGAGCGGAGGGTCGTCGATCAAGCAGCGCGAAGGTGAAAGAATAGGCGGGAGCGACGCCCCCGCTGCACGAATCTACAGCCGGCTACTCGGCGGCCGTATGCTTCTGAGACACGATCTCCATCCCGTTGTAGAAGCCACAGTGCGGACACACTCGGTGAGGAAGCTTCGGCTCGTGGCAATGGGCGCAGTCCGTGGATGGCACAGGATCCATCTTCCGCCAATGGTTCCTACGCATGCGCACCTTGGATCTTGAAGTTCGGTATTTCGGTACAGCCATTTCTCCTCCTGAATGGAGACGCCGCTTGCCTCCGGCGATAGGATCGCAGTTTACCCTTCGGGATCGGATGGCGCAAGCTCGAGCACAAGGGTGACCGGCCCGTCGTTGACCAACTCGACCGACATGTGCGCACCGAAACGCCCCATGGCAACGCGGGCGCCTTCGGCCTGAAGGGCCTCAACCAATGCGTCGAACACAGGCTCGGCGACTTCCGGCGGAGCCGCGTGAGTGTAGCTCGGACGACGCCCCTTGCGCGTGTCTCCGTAGAGCGTGAACTGCGACACGGCCAGCACCTCGCCCTGAAGCTCGCGAAGCGAGAGGTTCATCTTGCCCTCTGCGTCCTGAAACACGCGCAGATCGAGGATCTTGCGCGCCGCCCCTGTAAGGTCGAGGCGATCGTCCCCGTGGCCGACGCCGACCAAGAGAAGAAGCCCTGCGCCGATCGACCCCACCGCTTCCGCGCCGACACGGACCGCCGCCCGCTCGACCCTCTGCAGAACGATGCGCACGCCTCTACTCCGACTCCTGGAGCCGTTCGGCGAAGTCGAGCAGCTTCTGCATCCCCTCGTCGCCGAGCGACGCGGCCCGCGAGAGGAGAACTTGCTCTGTCTTCTCTCTGGTCATTTGTGCGCGGATGTTGCGATGAAACGCCTGTTCCACAAGACGCGGCGCACGATGGTGCGCGCGCTCGTCGACGTAGTTCACCCGCCACTGCGGCAGTTGATTCAGAAGGCTTATCGCACTCTCCACCAGGTGCTTGATGTGCGGCTCTCGCGTCTCGAACACCCCATTGATGTGGTTCGCAAGGCGCTGGTTGTCGGTGAAGAAGACGACCGACTGAGGCTTGTAGGCAATCGCACGCCGGCAGCCCTCGATCAGGGCTCGGTACTCGGCGACCTCCGTCGTCGAACGGCCAATGAGTTCCGAGATCTCGTCCACGACGTTTCCGTGCGCGTCCGTCATCGCGATGCCGATGCCCGCTTCCCCGGGCTCCGCTCGCGCTCCTCCATCGACATACACGAAGAGCTTGTCCATCCTGTGGGTCCACCAGGCTTCGAACCTGGGACCTACCGGTTATGAGCCGGCTGCTCTGCCTCTGAGCTATGGACCCGCCTACCCAACGGAATATACGTACGCATCTCGACTTCTGTCAAGCGGCTGCGCTGCCCTGCTTCTCCATGCTGTCCGGAACCTCGTTCAGGTCGAAGCCACAGGCCAGCAGAGGACCGAGAAGGTCCTCGGGGTTACGGAGCCACTGGCCCCACTTCCTTCCCATGTGCTCCGTCCACGAGTACGAGCGACGGCTGAATGCATCGGGGCGCCCATCTTCGAGAGGGATTGCACCCTCGCGGTAGTAGTCCTGCGCGAGGTATCCCTCGTCCATGACGGCCATCGCGGCGTCAACCTCCGCCTCGGAAAACACGGGGTATCGGTCCTCAAACAGGCTGAAGGAGAGCGGGTATCGCGGCCTCGGCCGCGGCGCCGCCACCGGATACCCCATCGCAAGTTGGACGACCGGGAACACGCGCTTCGGAAGTCCGTACTCCTCCGCAATGCGGTCGGCAACGAACGGAGCCGCTCCCAGGTAGCAGCTCCCGAGCCCCAGAGCCTCCCCGGCGATGACGAGGTTCTCCGCCATGTACGCGGCGTCCTGGATGGCGAACACGAGGATGGCGGCATCGCTCGTCACCCGTTTCCATCCCCGCCGCGCGAGGACGAGCTCGAGCCGATGCACGTCCGCGCAGACGGTGAAGAGGAGAGGGGCATGAAACGGGTTCTTCTCTCGATCCCGGCGCAAGAGGAGGCTCCCCAGCTGCGCGGCGAACGGCGCCTGCTGACCAGCCCGGACGATGATCTCGACGGTTTCGTCCGACGGCACGTTGTCCGTGTACTCCCGCACCGACGCGCGGCGCATCAATACATCGATCATCGGGTTCGCATCCATCGATTCACCTCGCGCCAAGCCGTCCGAAGAGAGGCTCTCGGCTCGCGGCAGCATAGCTCCTTTCGCATGAGATCGCGACCGGCTATGCTCCCGCCGCGTGGGGGGGAGACGCGGGACACTGGAGGAGTCGATGGAAAACCTGCTGGAGAGCACTGTGCGCCAATCGTCGGGCTGGATCGAGGCCCGCTTCCAGGAGCGGCGCAGCCTCATTCTCTCGGTCCGCAACGGTCACTTCGATCAGTGCTCAAGCGTTCGCGCTTCCGGCGCGGGCCTTCGTGCGCTCGTCGGCGGAGCGTTCGGATTCGCCAGCACGACCGATCTTTCCGAGCGAGGCCTCCGCCATGCGGTGTCCGCGGCCAGCGCGTTGGCCGACGCCACATCCCGCGGCAAGACGGGCCAGCTCGTGCGGCTCGCGCCTGCTGCACCTACGCGCGGGACGTTCGCGGTCGCCACGAACGACCCGCTCGACGCGCACACGCTCGAGGAGAAGATCGACCTGGTTCTCCGCATCGACGAGCAGATCCGCCGCGCGTCGCCCAAGATCACGTCCTCGTCGGTGACGTACGAGGAGACGCTCGAAGAGAGGATCGTGGCCACAACGGAGGGCACCCTGGCCCGCGTTTTCGACATGAAGCCGAGCCTGCGTGTCCTCGCGGTCGCCGCGGCAGACGGCGAGCAGTCGATGGGCCTCGAGACCGTCGGCGTGACCGGCGGGTGGGCGGAGCTTCTCGCGCGACGGTCCCCGGACGAGCTCGTCGCGGAAGCAGTTCGGATCGCCGTCGACCAACTCTCCGCGCCGCACGCGCCCGGGGGCCCAGCCACCGTCGTGCTGGATCCCGAACTGGTTGGGATTCTGTGTCATGAAGCCATTGGGCACACCGTCGAGGCGGACATCGTCCTCGGCGGCGCGATCACCGCGGGAAAGTTGGGAACGCGCGTCGCATCCGAGCTCGTCACGATGTGCGACTCCGGGTGTCCGCCGTACGCGCCTCACCCGGTCGGCCTTATGGCGGTCGACGATGAGGGCGTGCGCGCCGGCCGCACGGTCCTCGTCGAGCGCGGAGTCCTCCGTTCCTTCTTGCACAATCGCGAGACGGCAGCCTTCTTCGGCGTCTCGCCCACGGGCAACGCGCGGGCATTCCTCTACAGCGACGAGCCGATCATCCGAATGACGAACACGTACATCGAACCCGGCGACACCCCGGTCGAGGCTCTCCTCGCGGGAGTCGAGGATGGGTACTACCTTCGCGGCTTCGCGATGAGCGGCCAGGCAGACTCGAACGCCGAGTTCATGTTCGGAGTCCGCGAGGCCCGCCGCATCGAACGCGGGAAGGTGGGCGGCATGCTCCGCGGAGTCACCATCTCGGGGAATGCGTTCCACGTGCTCGAGTCGATCGACGGCCTGGGCAACGACTTCGCGTGGGAGAACGGCGCCGGCGTCTGCGGCAAAGGGCAGCCGGCGAAGGTCGACGCCGGAGGACCCCACGTCCGGTGCCGAATCACCCTGGGGGGACGGCAAGCATGATGGATGAGCTGCTCGAGAGGTGCCGCGAGGGCTGCGAGGCGGCCAGAAAGCAGGGGGCAACGGACGCCGAGGTCGTCGCTCAGCGCGCTGAGGAGATCTCGGTCAGCATCGAGAAGCACGACCTGCAGATCGCTCGCTCGAGTCACGAGTCGACGTTTGGAATCCGCGTCCTGGTCGGGGACCGGCTCGGCTTCGCCAGCACGAACGTGACGCGCGATCTGTCCGACGCCTGCCGTGATGCCATCACCTTGGCCAGAGCTACGCCGGGAGACCCGCACAACCGCTTCCCTACCCCTCAACCCCTTCCCACGGTCGATAACCTTCTTGACGAGCACGCGTCGGAGTTCTCCGCGGCGGATGCGGTCGATTGTGCGTCCAAGATGCTGCGCGTCGCGGAGGCCGCCGATCGCCGGGTGATCGTCGGAGACGGAGCGTTCTCTTCCCTGCGGACGACGCGCGCGGTCGCGAACACGCTCGGCGTGGCGGCGTCCGAGGCAGCAAGCCTCTTCACGCACCACGTTCTCGTCACGGCCAAGGAAGATGAGAGGGTGTCGAGCATGGACTTCCAATTCGGCGCCTGTCGTCACGCGAGGGACATCGACGTCGCACCTGCGGTGGTTCTCGCATGCCGCAACGCCGTCGACTCGCTGGGATCCGCGCCCGGAGAGACGTTTCAGGGGGTCGTCATCCTGTCGCCCAACGCCGTGCTCGACATTTTCGTCGCACCGCTTCTTTTCCAAACCAACGCGCGCAACGTGCTGCGAGGGCTGTCGCGGTGGCGCGACCGCCTCGGACACTCCGTCGCGTCGCCCGCGCTCTCGGTCGTGGACGACGGAACGCGTCCGGGAGGAGTGGCGAGCTCTTCGTTCGATCGCGAGGGCGTGCCTCACGCAGCCCTACCCCTCATCGAGCGCGGCCGTCTCGTCTCCTTTCTTCACAACACCTACTCCAGCTCCGCACTCGGCGTGCCCAACACCGGTCACGCCGCAGGATCTGCGAGCACCCTCCCCATGATCGGACCGACGAATCTCGCGCTCGCCCCGGGCGCGGCGTCCCTCGAGGAACTCGTTACAGACACAGACCAGGGCTTGCTGGTGGGACGATTCTCGGGAAACGTCGATCCGATCTCCGGCGATTTCTCGGGCGTGGCGAAGGCAGCGCATCTCCTTCGCCACGGAAGGCGCGTCTGCCCGGTAGCTGGAACGCTCGTCGCAGGAAACGTGTTCGACGCGCTCTGCGCCATCATGGACGTGTCGAGGGACACCCAGCAGGTCTTCGGATTCACTCTTCCGTACCTGCGGATTGGCGGAGTCTCGGTTACCGCTGGGTAACCGCTACGCAGCGCCCTCTGCGATCGGAACCGGCAGGGACTGCTCGGCTTCGACGATGCGGAATCCCGCCTCTATGCGTGCCAGGTCTGACTCCACGCGTGCCGGCAGCACGAGTCCGGGAGCGAAGCGAACGAGTAGGACCCGCGCGCGCTCGCCCTGCAGTAGGATGACGGCGCGCCCCGTGCGCCCATCCGCGTCGGCTGTGAACGAGACGACGGCCCCCTCCCATCCCGAGAGTAGCGGCCCGGCCTGCAGTACGCCCGGCCGCTCGCAGGAAGAGCACGGATCTACATCTTCCCAGGCCGCGGCGAGCGCGCTTTCGACCGTGGCACCGGAGACGGCCAGGACCCACGCCTCGATGCCCGCGATCGGCGATACCAAGGCAGCCACGCCGTCGACGGTCATGACGCTCCAGCCGACCGGCAAAGGAAGAGCAAACCCGATCTGCTCGTCGACGGTCTCGGCGTCGCCCGGCAGGGTCACCCCGCTCAAGCCGTCACTGTGCAAGTAAACCACCGAGTAGGCGAAAAGGATGATGCCAATCCAGATCCCAACCAACAGTGCCGCGTTCTTCATACCCGCACCTCCCAAGCCGCCCTCGTCCCCCGGATTTCGATCTGCTCTTCTCAAGCATTCTAGGGGCAGCGCATGCGGCGGCCAAGTGCCTTGGCGAAGGTCGGGCGAGCGCGCGTCGAGTTTGCCGCAGTTGAACCGTCTGCCTACAATCGGTAGCGGGTGAGCGAGATGAAAAGGGTCCCTGATCTGTTGACGTTGTCTCGGGGCGTCATTGCGGTGGCCGTCCTGTCGTTGGGATTCCTCGGGAGAGCTGCCCTGGAAGCCGTGATCGTCCTGACGATGATCGGGTGGACAACCGACATCTTCGACGGTCGCCTCGCTCGGAAGCTCAACAAGCCGCCTACGTGGGTTGGAGAGCAGGAGTTCACCTTCGACATGATGATGGTCTTCTCCGCTCTGTGCTACCTGACGATGTCCGACTTCGTGCCGCTTCTGCCCGCCCTTGCCTACGTCATGGTGGCCGCGGCGTGCATCGCGTACTTCCGATCGAAGTCCGTGACCATGTCGTTCGCTTTTCCCGTCGTCGCCCTGCCGCTCGTGGTCGCCTACTACGAGGCGCCGCGCGCCGCCCTTCTCTACGGGATCTGGATTGTCGCGGCGCTCCTGCTCGACTGGTCGCGGTTCAAGGGCGTCGTGCTGGAGTTCATCGGCAACGCCCGCAGGCTTGGACGGCACTAGAGGAGACGGCCGGGCTGGGCCTTGCCAAGATGCGCGTAGGCGCGGCCCGTCGCGACGCGGCCCTGCGGCGTCCGCTGAATGAACCCCTCCTGGAGAAGGAACGGCTCGACGACATCGGTGATCGTGTCCTTCTCCTCGGAAAGCGAGGCCGCGAGGGTATCGAGGCCCACCGGCCCTCCGCCGAACTTCTCTACCAGAGCGCACAGCACGAGCCGGTCGAGATCGTCGAGGCCGACGTCATCGATTCTCAGCATGTCGAGAGCCCGCCGGGCGGTATCCACGTCGATGCGCCCCTCGCCCCGGACTTCCGCGTAGTCGCGCGTCCTCCGCAGCAGCCGATTGGCAATGCGCGGCGTTCCTCTGGCACGTTTCGCCAATTCGTCGGCCCCCTCGGAAGTGATGGCAATTCCAAGAAGCCTGCCCGACCTCACAACGATGTCGGTCAATTCGCGATGTGTGTAGAAGCCGAGGCGGAACGACACCTCGAAACGGTCGCGCATCGGCGCGGAGATAAGGCCGGCGCGCGTCGTCGCGCCGATGAGCGTAAAGGCGGGAAGGTCGATGCGCAGAGACTGCGCGTTAGGTCCCTCGCCGAGGACGATGTCGATCTTCCCATCCTCCATCGCCGGGTACAGGATCTCCTCGACGTTGCGGCGGAGTCGATGGACCTCGTCGATGAAGAAGACGTCGCGCGGGTGGAGATTCGTCAGGATAGCGGCGAGATCGCCCGCCTTCTCGATCGCGGGGCCGGAGCTGACGCGGAAGCCGACGCCCATCTCCGCGGCGATGATCTGCGCCAGTGTCGTTTTCCCGAGGCCCGGAGGACCGGAGAGCAGCACGTGGTCGAGCCGCTCGTCGCGTCGCCGCGCGGCCTCGATGTAGATGCGGAGCTTCTCCTTGACGTCTTCCTGTCCGACGAACTCCTCAAGCGCACGAGGCCGCAATGTCGTGAACGCCGAATCCTCTTCGAGTCTCGCCCCAGCCAGGTGCTCCGTCCTCATCTCGGCCGCATTCTACGAGGGAGACGTTCGGCTCTCCAACTCGCGGGTGCGATCTCGGGGGGAGCGCAGTACGATCGCAGCGGAGCGTGAGAGGCCCATGACGCGTGACGTGGTCACCATCGGGACGTTCGACGGAGTGCATTGCGGACACCAGAGCGTTCTCGCCGCAGCCCGCGCAGTAGCCGTTGCGCTCGGTGGAAAGTGCATCGCGTACACGTTCGACGTCCCGCCGCGCGCCATCACCGGGGAAGAGGAGCCGCGCCTGCTCCTCCCTCCATCGACGAAGCGCCTCCTGCTCAAGAGGTGGGTCGACCGGGTCCTCGAAGCCCCGTTCCATAGGCTGCGCGAACTCGGACCGAGAGCCTTCGTCAGCGAGGTGCTGGTCGGCGAGTTGGCGGCGGGAGCCATCGTCGTCGGAGAATCCTTCCGGTTCGGCCAAGGCCGAACCGGTGACGTCTCCGTTCTCGCCAAGCTCGCCAACGACGCGGGCCTAGGACTCACCGTGATCCCCGCCCTCATGATCGGCGAGGAACCGGTCAGCAGCACCCGGATCCGTCGCCTCCTGCAGGCAGGCGACATTCCCCAGGCAGCGTCCCTTCTCGGCCGGCCTCCCCTTCTCCTCGGCACGGTCGTGCCGGGCGACGGAATCGGCCGCACGCTCGGCTTTCCCACCGCGAACCTGAGCCTCGATCCACGCGTCTTACTCCCACGGCACGGAATCTACCTTTCTCGCGCATTCGGCGCCGGCATCCGCTCGGAGGCCCTAACCTACGTCGGCTCCCGCCCGACGATGTCCGAGTCTCCCGTGCGTTGCGAGGTCCACTTGTTCGAGGACCCTCGCCGTGACGTTCGGGGTGAGACGATCGAGGTGCACCTCCACGCCTTTCTCCGGGCCGACCGTGCGTTCGCCACGCTGGATGATCTCCGCCGACAGATGAGCCGCGACCTCGAAGCAGCGAGACTCGCGGCAGACGCCTTTCCTGACCGCAGCGACCCGGAACCGTTCGGCGGTTGAAACGTCGCCGCGGCTCACCTACCATAGCTGCGGCATGCTGGTTCTCGGCTTGGATACGTCGGAGTCACCGGGCAGTGTCGCTCTTCTCGAAGAGGCGAATCTTGCGGTCGAGCGTGCGTTGCCTGAGCCTTTGCGGCATGCGGAGTGTCTTCTCCCGACGGTAGAAGCGCTCCTCGCGGAGTGCGGCCGCACGCGGGATGACGTCGGACGAATCTGCGTGAACCTCGGGCCTGGATCCTTCACGGGCCTTCGGATCGGCCTGGCGACCGCAAAGGGCATGAGCCAGGCGCGGAGGATCGCCCTAGTCGGCGTCGACGGTACGGAAGCGTATCGCCAACGTGCCGTCGGGGAGCGACGCATCTGCGTCGCGATCGCCAGCCGACGGGATCTTGTGTACGCGCGCTGGTTCTCCGGCGAGCAGCCGCGGAGTGAGACGGTCATGCTGCACGAGGCGGACCTTGTGGAGCGGCTTCGCGCGGAGAAGCGCCCGCTGTGCGTGATCGGGAGCGCGGCCCGTCGGCTCGTCGACCACATGGCCGACTCGTCGTGCGTGGTTCTCGGACCTGCGGAGGCCTTGGAACCTTCGGCGCTCGCTGTGGCGAGGATTGGCGCCCCGCTCCGCGAGGGCCGGCTGCACAAGCTGGAGCCGATGTACGTGGAGCCGATCTTGGCATAGATGTGAGAACGAGAGGTGAGTGGAGATGTCGAGAATCTGCAGTGTTTGTGGCAAGCGCCCCCTCGCGGGGAACATGGTGAGCCACTCGATGAGGCACACGCGGCGCGTGCGTGCCCCCAACCTCCAGCGAGTGCACGCGATCGTCGAGGGACGGCGGGCGTGGATTCGCGTCTGCACGCGGTGCATCAAGTCCGGACACGTCACAAAGGCTGCGTAGCGCGGCAAGCCGAGGAAGGGAGCCCGTTGAACGAGAAGGTCACGCTCTTCGGCGAGGTGGTCTCGACCGGCGGTGAGGACATCGAGGTTCGTCTCGATACCGATGAGCTTGCCATCCTCCACGACGGCAGCGAGCAGTCCCCACACGTCGGATACCGCGGCGAGTTCACCGTGGAAGGTCACTCGCCCGACGGGCGAACGGTCGTCTCCCCAGCTCGGCCGACGGCCAATGCGGAGGGTTCGACGGCGTTTGACCTTGAGTTTGACCGCTTGCATAGCGCGCTTGCCGGGCGTCGGGCCGGCCAGCGATCGCGAGATCCAAGTCCTACCACACTTTCCCTGCAGGAGGAGCAAATCCGCGGCTGGGTGGACCGAGCGGGAACCGCGCTGGGCCAACTGCGAAAGCATCGCGCGAAGCGATTGAGCGAGCAAGTCAACGACGAATCCTAGGAGGTTTCATGCCCCGCGGAGTTGTGGTCGTCGACGGCGAGCGCTGCAAGGGGTGCGGGCTGTGCATCGCCGCCTGCCCGCAGAAGGTCCTGGCCTCTTCCGGCACTCTCAACAAGAGCGGCTATGACGTCGTTCACATGAAGAATCCAGACGCCTGCGTCGGGTGCGCATTCTGCGCCCTCACGTGCCCGGACATCGCGCTTTCGGTCTATCGAGAGAAGACGTCGGCCTAAGGAGTTGACATGCGAGAACGCTACCTCTTGCGCGGTAACGAGGCCATCGCGGAGTCGGCCATCCGCGCCGGTTGCCAGTGCTATTTCGCCTATCCCATCACTCCCCAGGGCGAACTCGTCGAGCACATGGCGCGCAACATGCCCCGCCTCGGACGAACGTTCATCCAGGCGGAGAGCGAAGTGGCAGCCATCAACATGGTGTACGGAGCGGCCGCGGCCGGAGTGCGCACGATGACGTCGTCCTCCTCGCCGGGGATCTCGCTCAAGCAGGAGGGGATCTCGTATCTCGCCGGGGCGAACCTGCCCGCCGTGATCGTCAACGTCGTCCGCGGCGGGCCTGGCCTCGGCAACATCGCGCCGTCGCAGTGCGACTACTTCCAGGCCGTCAAGGGGGGCGGCCACGGCGACTACCACATGATCGTCCTCGGTCCGTCGACCGTGCCGGAGGCGGGAGAACTGACGATGCTCGCCTTCGATCTGGCCGACCGTTATCGGACCCCGGTCATGATTCTCGCCGACGGGCTGCTCGGACAGATGATGGAGCCGGTGGAACTGCCCGCGCCGATCGACATGGCGAGCCTCCCGGCCAAAGAGTGGGCCGCGACCGGCGCGCGAGGACGGGAACCCAACATCATCCTGAGCTTCGACCTCTCCCCCGACAACTTGAAGAAGATGAACCTCGCGCTTCAGGCCAAGTACGCGGAGATCCGCAAGAACGAGGTCCGCTACGAGGAGACGGAGACGGAGGACGCGGACATCGTCATCGTCGCCTATGGAAGCACCGCGCGAATCGCGAAAACCGTCGTCCGCATGGCGCGGGCTGAGGGCATCCGCCTCGGTCTGTTCCGTCCGATCACCCTGTGGCCCTACCCGTATGAGCCGTTGCGCGCGCTCGCCGACCGGGTCGACACCGTGCTGACCGTCGAGATGAGCGCGGGACAGATGTGGGAAGACGTCCGTCTCGCCGTGGCTGAGCGGGCGAACACCCCGTTCTACGGCGAGATGGGCGGAATCGTTCCGACGCCAAGAGGGATTCTGACCGAGGTGAGAAAGCATGCCCGTTGACACCGCCCGCATGACGAGAGCATTCAGCCGGCCGGACAGCCTGACGCAGGCGCACTTCACCTATTGCCCCGGCTGCCACCACGGAATCATCACGCGGATCATCGGCCAGACGATCGATGAGCTTGGCATCGCGGAGCGCACGATCGGCATCGCGCCCGTCGGCTGTTCGGTGTTCGCGTACCTGTGGTACCGCTGTGACGCTCTCCAGGTGGCCCACGGGCGGGCAAGCGCCGTCGCCACGGGCCTGAAGCGGGCGCGGCCCGATCTCGTCGTGTTCTCCTATCAGGGAGACGGCGACTTTGCGAGCATCGGGACGGCCGAATCGATCCACGCCGCGAACCGCGGCGAGAACATCACGGTCATCTTCGTCAACAACCAGATCTACGGCATGACCGGCGGCGAGATGGCCCCGACGACGCTCGTCGGCCAGCGCACGGCGACGACGCCTGACGGCAGAGACCCCGCCACAACCGGGTATCCGATCCGCTTCTCGGAACTCATCGCGCAACTCGATGCCCCCGTCTACGTGACGCGGCAAGCCTTGTACGACACGCGCCGGATCATGGACTGCACCAAGGCTGTGAAGCAGGCCTTTCAGAACCAGGTGGACGGGAAGGGGTACTCGCTGGTCGAGATCCTGGCAACGTGCCCGACGAACTGGCATATGTCGCCCATCCAATCCAACCAGCACGTGGCCGACACGGTGACGAAAGTGTTCCCGCTCGGCGATCTCGTGAACAAGGGGGCGTGATGGAGCGTTCGGTGGTCATTGCCGGATTCGGCGGACAGGGCGTGATCCTCGCGGGGAAGATCCTCGCTCAGGCGGGAATGGCCCACGGCCTCGAGGTCACATGGCTCCCCTCGTACGGCCCCGAGATGCGCGGCGGGACCGCAAACTGCACCGTCGTCCTCTCCGACGAGCCGGTCGGCTCGCCGATCGTCGACGAGCCCAGCGCCGTGATCGCACTCAACTCGCCTTCGCTCGACAAGTTCGAGCCGACGGTCGCGGCGGCGGGAGTCCTCATCGTCAATCAGTCACTCATCGGGCGCGCGGCGAGCCGAAGCGATATCCACGTCCATGCCGTGCCGATCAACGAGATCGCAACCCGCGTGGGAAATCCACGAACGGTCAACATGGTTGCGCTCGGCGTCTACCTCAAGGCCACGCGCGTCGTGCCCCTGGACGTTGTGAAACGCGCCATGGCCGAAGCGATGCGCGACGGGGGAAAAGAGAAACTCATCGCCGTCAACGAGAAGGCGCTCGACGAAGGGTACGCGGCCATCCCGTAGGGCGAGGGTGCCGGCAGAGAGGACTCGCACTTCACCTAGACGTGGTCGGGACTCCCGTCGCGTCTCGTCAGCACGAGGCACTCCCACGGTGCGAGATCAACGTGTAGGATCCCGTCCCGGATCTCGCACGGCCGGCCATTCATTCGGTCGATCGCCAGTCCATCGGGGAACGGGAGACGCTCGACGCGAGCCGTTGCCCGTTGGCCGGATGAGTTGCCGACGACGGCGACCGCGTCACCCGCATCCGCACGCACGTAGCCAACCACGTCGCCAGGGCTTGCGTGGGCAAGGGAGAACGATGCCGGGTCCTGCACGGTGACGAGATCGAAGAACTCGCTGCGCACGTCGAGACTCCGCCGGATCGCATCGAGAGCGCGGGACTCGCGGCTCCAATCGTAGGCCCACGGCACGTACAGCGGAAGCTCGTCGGCCGGGTACAGGGCAAGCTCCCCCGTCGAGAAATCGAGACCCGTGTTCACAGGTTGCGTCTCGCCGAGCTCGAACCCACCGTGCACGAAGGGGACCGCGGGAAGGAAGCACCCGAAGACCCAGGCGAACTCGGATCGCGCCATCCCACCCGGCCTCGCGGCGCAACGCGGCGTGTTGTGAGTCTCTGGAGTCGCAAGGAATGGCAGCGGGATTCGGGTCCGCGCGAGCTCCGGCAGGGCATCGGATCGGAGCTGATCGGGCCGGTGGATCGTCCACCAGTAGCTCCCGATCGCCGCGTTGTATCCCTCTTTGCGCGAGTCGTCTCGCAAAGAGAAGTCCTCGTCCCAGAACGCGAAGTCCGTGCGCGCCCGTCGTGTCTCCTCGATGATCCGCCGTTTGAGCTCGCGAGGCAGAGCGTGCCCCATGTCGATCATGGCGCCATCGATGCCGTACTCGCGAACGTAGTGGGGAAGGATTCCCACGATGCGGTTCCAAAGCGCGGGGACCGCACGTTCGGGCGTTGCGAGCCGAACGTCGTACATCCGCACCGTGTTGTACGCGATGTAGTCGAACTCCGAATGCCCGTAGAGCCTGAGGTATGTGACGTCCGACCACGGAGGTTGCGTGTCATCGGGCGGCCAGTCGGCGAACGCCCCCGGCACTCGCGCCTCCCGACGATCTCCGGTCATGCCAAGGAAACGGAGGCCATCCTTTCGGATCCCATCTCCTGCTGGAGAGGGCACAAACAGGCCGCGGTACTCCGTGTGAGGCGGAGGTAAGTCGCGGAAGTCGCCGTTGGCCACCTGCTCTTTGATGCGCGCCAACTCCTCGGAGGAGAACACCGGGCTCCCGTAGAGCGACTCATCTGTGCTCCCCGGAGGGCGATCCCCGACCTCGGATCGGATCCAGTAGAACCAGTCCGGATGCTCTGGGACCCAGGCAGAGTCCTTCGCAGCGGTGCGGAACACGAACTCGACGACGACCCGAATTCCCAGACGGTGCGCCGCCTCGACAAACGCACGAAACTCGAGATCGACTCCCAAACCGAGGAGAGGTTCGGACAGTGTCTCGTCGAGGCTGTACGGGTCGCGGATCGCGTACGGCGACCCCAGGGATCCCTTGCGGCCATCGAGGCCGATGGAGGCAATGGGAAGGAGATGTACGACGTTGCAGCCAAGGCTGCCCAGGTACGGGAGCAGTGCGATGGCCTTGAGGAACGTCCCGGTCTCCCGCGGCCGGCCAGGGGCCTGGGAAAGAGCGCCATCTCCATCATGATCGAACGCGGTGCCGGAGCGAACGAAGGCATTGTAGACGATTGAACGCCGCGTCCATTCGCCGGCCTCCCCTTCAGGGCAGTCCTCACGCGGCGAGCGCAGCACTCGGTTGACCGCCTCGCGCCAGAAGTCGACCGCATTGGTCTCCACGACACGCGTCCCCCGCCCGTACGGGTCAACCCACAACTGGGGCACGCCATACGGAATGGAGATCCGCGACCTCTTCATCCGCCCGAGCCGCTCCGCGACCCGCCGCAGCGCGGCCGTCTCGCTTCCCTGTTCCCGCCACGGCGCCTCCGGCCCCTTCCCACGCATGCGTCCCCCCCAGGCTGTTCGATGCGCGCGACTCTCCCCCACTCAGGGACCGATCCCCGCCCACCGGCACGGCCCCAGGACCCTGAAGCTCTTGCAGCGCGAAGCCTGGTTCCTGACTGCAGGGGACCCGAGATGCAACGCGATGGACGACGCTAGCGAACGAGCTTACGGTACAGGTCTCGGTACGTCTTCGCCGATCCCTCCCAAGACAAGTCCTGCCCCATGCCACGCTGCTGGATGTCCCGCCACGCGCGAGGATCGTCGCGATAGAGGGCCACCGCCCGCGTCACCGCGTCCAACATGCCCTCGGCCGTGTAGGTCTCGAAGGCGAACCCGTTCGCGCGACGCTTGTCTTGGGCGACATCGACCACCGTGTCGCGCAGCCCGCCGGTGGCGCGCACGACGGGAACCGTTCCGTAGCGCAGGGAGTACAACTGGTTCAGCCCGCAGGGTTCAAAGCGCGAAGGCATGAGGAAGATATCCGCCGCCGCCTCGATTCGATGCGCCCACTCCTCCGAGAAGGTGATGAGGGCTCCGACCCGGCTGCGGTGTCGCTCGGCGGCGTCGCGGAAGAAGCGCTCGTACTCCGGCGCGCCGGTGCCGAGGACGACAAACTGCACCCCCAGGTCGAGAAGCCGGTCGAAGGCCGGCAGGATGAGGTCGAACCCCTTCTGCTCCGCAAGCCGGGAAATCGCGCCGACCAGTGGGGCGCGCGGATCCTCGGCCAGCCCGAGCGCCTTCTGCAGAGCCTCTTTGTTCTTTGCTTTGCCGGCGAGGTTCTTGCGGGCATATGTCGCCCACAAGAGGGGGTCGCGCGCCGGATCCCACACCGTCGTGTCGATACCGTTCAAGACGCCGTAGAGATCGTCTTTGCGTGTCCGAAGCTCCCCTTCCAGCCCGTCCCCTGCATCGAGGATCTCTTTCGCATAGGTCGGTGACACCGTGTTCACGAGGTCGGCCGACAGGATCCCCCCGCGAAGCAGGTTCAGCTGGTCGCCGCGCACATACGATTCGAGCGCCGCGTCAGAGAGACCGATGACTCCCGCCAAGCTCCGCGGGAACGCCCCTTGGTAGGCCAAATTGTGAATCGTGAGGATGGTCTTCGCCTCTTTCGGGCGAGACATCCCAAGCGACCGGACGAACGCGGGGATGAGCGCCGTGTGCCAGTCGTTCGCGTGGATGATGTCCGGCGTCCACCCGAGAGCCTCGCACAGTTCGAGCGCCCCGCGAGAGAGGAACGTGAACCGTTCGAGCGCGTCCGGGTACTCGCTTCCTTCCCCGTAAATCGCGGGACGATCGAAGTACGGATCGTTTCCCAGGAAGTAGATCGGCACGCTGCACTCGGGCAGCACCCCTCGATAGGCCACGCAATCCTTCAATTGACCCGCGACCGGAACCGCAAAACGTGCCGCTTCCTTGAGATCCGTCTTCCCCGCGACGGAACGGTGTTTTGGCATGACCACGAGGACCTCGACTCCAAGGGAAGCGAGGGCCCTCGGTAGAGCAAGAGCTACATCCGCCAGCCCGCCCGTCTTCGCAAACGGGGCGACCTCGGCGGCAACGAACAGGATGCGCATTCCCTCACCTCTAGGAGGGAGTATGGGCACTGGGTGGGGGAACGTCAACCAACCTCGGTGCTCACGAGGTGAGGCACGTCTCGCACCGCGATACAATGACCTCAAACGCACTTCGAACGGAAACGAAGGGATGGCCATGCCAGAGCTACGACGTGGACCCACAAGCAACCGCTGGGTCATTGTCGCGCCGGAGCGCGCCAAGCGACCTTCCGACTTCGAACGCAAGCCGGACCCCAAGGCCGCCGAGGAAAAACCCGGCGCGTGCCCGTTCTGCGCCGGGAATGAGCACCTGACGCCGCCGGAGATCTACCGCATTCCAGAAGGCGCAGGGTGGCGGGTTCGCGTCATCCCGAACAAGTTCCCCGCCCTGCAGGACTACCATGAGCTGGGTCGCGAGTCCGTAGACGGCGTATTTGACCGGATGCACGGCGTGGGCGCGCACGAGGTCGTCGTCGAGACGCCTGACCACGCTCCGGGAATCGCCGACATGAGCGAGGAGCAGGTCAAGCTCGTCATCGACACCTACATCGCTCGTCTTCAGGACCTCATGAAGAACCCATGGTTCCGCTACGTTCTCTTGTTCAAGAACCACGGGAGAGAAGCCGGGGCGTCGCTCGCTCATCCCCATTCCCAGATCATCGCCACGCCCATCGTGCCCCAGGAGGTCCGGAACTCGCTCGCCACCGCACGCGCGTACTACGAGAAGAAGGAGCGTTGCCTCTACTGCGACGTCATGCTGAGCGAGATCCGAAGCGGCGAGCGCATCGTCGAAGAGGTGGACGGGCACGTCGTGTGGGCGCCCTACGACTCTCGATTCCCGTTCGAGCTCGTCGTCTACCCGCAGGTGCACTCCCACGACTTCACGACGCTCACGAGAGAACAGCGATTCGGTCTTGCGCGCACACTGGTCCGTACGTTGGGCCGTCTCAAGTCGCTGCTCGGGGACGTGCCGTACAACTTCGTCCTCAAGACAACGCCCAATCCGGTGCACCGGCCGGGGCGACCGGGGTACTGGTCGACCCTACCCTACGACTACCACTGGCGGATCGCCATCCTGCCGCGCCTGACCCAAGTGGCCGGCTTCGAATGGGGCACTGGCTTCTACATCAACCCCATGCCGCCCGAGAGCGCCGCGCGCTACCTAAGGGAGGTCGCGCTCCCGCCGGCCAGCTAGATCCTGCGGCGAAGCTGGAGCTAGCCCACGTCCGCCGTGCCCTCGATCGCCTGCGCGTGCCCCGCGCTGCCCGCCTGCGCAAGAAGCTCGCCGGCGATCCACTTGATCCGTTCCTGGACAGCGCGTCCGGCAACACGCGGGTCGAACAGCTTCTTGTTTGGGCTCCAATCGCTCTTCGAGAACAAGTCCACGACGTCGTCCTCCACTCCCGCCGGCGGGACGATGGCGGCCGCATTCTTGACGTAGAACTCGCACGCCGTGCGGCTGTAGACGTATTGGTAGTGGGTGTCCTTGTTCAGTTTGCAGATTCCGTAGCGGATCGCGTCCTTCACCTGGTGGAGCAACAGGCCCGACGACCCGTGCAGGACGAGCGGCGTGTCCAAGCCGGCTGCGCGAAGCTTCGTTTGGATCGCCTGCGCCAGATCGACGCGCAGCTGGATGGTGCGTCCTTTCGAGACGCCGTGCTCGGTCCCGATCGAGATCGCCAGGAGATCGGCGCCCGAAGCGTTTACGAACTCCACCGCCTCGTCGGGGTGCGTGTAGAAGGCGTCGTCCGACGCGATCTCGTCCTCGACGCCGCGGATCTTGCCAAGCTCCGCCTCGACAAGAATGCCGCTCCCTTTGACCATCCGGACAACCTCGCGGCTGATCCGAACGTTCTCGTCGAAGCTCTCGGTCGACGCGTCAATCATGATGGATGAGACCAGGCGCCCGCGGATCGCGATCTCGATGAGATCCATCTCCTTGGTCGTGAAGTGGTCCAAGTTGACGAACACGCCCATCGGCCGCTTCGCCGCGAGCTCGCGAACGAGCCCGGCCAGGACACGGAGCCCGGCCAGCTTGTCGCCGCCGCCGGCGAACTTCGCAGCCCCGGGGCTGATCTGGACGAGAAGATCCGACATCGCCTCGCTGTACGCGTCCAGGAGACCGATCAACGTGTTCGGTTCGGCGATGTTATTTGCCATGTACGCGTATCCGCCGCGCTGCGCCCGACGGTACGCTTCTTTCAGCGCGCTTCCTCCAAGAAACGGCATGCTGCGCCACCTCCCCAAGCGTCGCTCGTGGAGCGACAGGCCAGTTTACTTCGAACGCAGGAGAGGGCAAAGCCAGCCCCTCCTTGACAAGCGCAATCGCGCTGAGGGAAAGTGTCGCACGCAAGCGAAGCTACATCTGCGATCTGGGGGGCACCTCATGGAGAGACAGGGAGCGCTCGATGAGCGATGCGTCAACGCGCTGCGATTCCTCGCGGTGGACGCAGTGGAACAGGCGAACTCCGGACACCCGGGCCTCCCACTAGGGGCCGCGCCGGCCGCCCACGTCCTCTGGTCGCGCGTTCTCCGGCACGACCCTCACGACCCGCAGTGGCCCGACCGCGACCGCTTTGTCCTCTCCGCCGGGCACGGCTCGGCCCTCCTCTACGCCCTCCTTCACGTCTTCGGCTACGACGTGCCGCTGTCGGACGTGAAGGCGTTCCGCCAGTGGGGCAGTCGCGCGCCCGGGCATCCCGAGCGCACGGTCACACCGGGAGTTGAGGTGACCACCGGCCCGCTGGGTCAGGGTCTTGCCAACGCGGTGGGCCTGGCGATCGCCGAGCGCCATCTCGCCGCGACGTTCAACCGACCGGGACACGAAATCGTCGACCACCGCACGTTCGTCCTCGCCGGCGACGGCGACTTCATGGAGGGCGTCTCCTACGAGGCGTGCGCCCTGGCCGGCCACCTGCGCCTCGGTCGTCTGATTGTCCTCTACGACTCCAACGACATCTGCCTCGCCGGCTCAACCAGTCTATCCACGTCGGAGGACACGGCCGCTCGCTTCGCGGCCGCCGGCTGGAACGTGCAGGCTGTGCCCGACGGCAACGATCTCGCAGCCATCGAACGCGCCCTGCGCGCCGCGACAGAGGCCGACGATCGCCCGTCGCTCATCATCGTCAAGACGGTCATCGGCTACGGCGCGCCGGCGAAGCAGAACACGTTCGGCGCGCACGGCGCACCGCTTGGGCCGGAGGAGGCCGCCGCCGCGAAGCGTTCTCTCGGTTGGCCCGAGTCGCCCGCCTTCCTCGTACCCGACGACGTGCACCAGCGTTTCGCCGACCTCGCTGGGCGGGGAGCCGCCGCGCACGACGAGTGGAACGGCCGATTCGACGTCTATCGCCGCGCGTTCCCGGACTTGGCCGCGGAATTCGAGCGCAGACGGTCCGGCCGGCTTCCCGAAGGCTGGGACGCCGAGCTCCCGACCTTCCCGACGGACGCCAAGGGGATCCCGACGCGCAAAGCGTCGGAGACCGTTCTCCAAGCTATCGCGGCCGCCGTGCCGGAGTTGCTCGGCGGCTCGGCCGATCTCAACCCCTCGACCCTCACGTGGATCAAGGCAGGCGGCGACTTCGAATCTCCGGATCTGCAGCCCGGTGGAACCCAGGGCGCCGTCGGCGGGGTGTGGGGCTACGACGGACGCAACCTTCACTTCGGCGTGCGCGAACACGCGATGGGAGCGATCGCGAACGGCCTCGCCGCGCACGGCGGCGTTCTTCCCTACGCGTCCACGTTCCTCGTCTTCTCCGACTACTTGCGACCCGCACTGCGGGTCGCCGCACTCGCCGACTACCGGACGATCTTCGCGTTCACGCACGACTCGATCGCCGTCGGCGAGGACGGCCCGACGCACCAGCCAATCGAGCACATCATGAGCCTGCGCCTAATCCCGAACCTCGTCGTCCTGCGGCCGGCTGACGCCAACGAGACCGTCGAGGCTTGGCGGCTGGCCGTCGAGCGCGTCGGCGGCCCCACCGTGCTCGTCTTGTCGCGCCAGGCGTTGCCGACGCTCGACCGCACGCAGCTCGCGCCGGCGAGCGGCGTGCGCCGTGGCGCCTACGTGCTGTGGGACACAGCCCCGACGCCCGAGGTCATCCTGATCGCGTCAGGCTCGGAGGTCGCACTCACCCTTGACGCCGCGCGCCGACTCGCCTCCGAAGGCATCCGCACCCGCGTCGTGTCGATGCCCAGTTGGGAGCTGTTCGAGCAGCAACCCGCGGCGTATCGCACCAGCGTGCTCCCGCCGACCGTCTCCGCAAGGGTCGCGGTCGAGGCAGGGCGGACGTTGGGTTGGGAGCGCTACGTCGGCGCACGCGGCCAGGTTGTCGGCGTCGATCGATTCGGAGCCAGCGCGCCAGGTCCCGAGGTCGCGGCGCGCCTCGGCCTCACTCCGGAAACGATCGTGCGACGCGCGCACGACATCCTCGAACGCTGACCCACCCGGGAGGTGGATATGATCCGCGCCTACGCGTCCGCGATCCGCGAGTTTTCGTCGAACGCCCGCCTGTACCTCGCGACTTCGCTTCTCGTGGGCTTCGGCTCCGGGCTGCTGTACCTGTTCTTTAATCTCTATGTCCTATCGCTCGGCTACGACCAAGCGTTCGTCGGCCTCCTCGCGAGCCTGCCCGCTCTCGTCACCGCGGCCGCCGCGGTGCCCGCGGGGCTTCTTCTGCCGCGCCTGGGCTTCCGGCGGGCGCTCACGATCGGACTCGCCATCTCCGCCATGGCGCAGCTCGCCTGGGTCCTCTACCCGACACGGCCCGTCCTGGTCGCGGCGGCGATCGTCTCGGGGTTGGGAACCGTCCTCCTGTCGGTCGTCTCGTCGCCGCTCCTCGTGACGGTGAGCAACGAAAGGACGAGGACGCACCTGTTCGGCGTCCAGTTCGCGCTCAATACGTTCGCCACCGTCGTGGCGAGCTTCCTTGGCGGGCACCTCACCCAGTACCTCGGTATCGGCAGCGGAGGCACGAGCGCGGGGTATCGCGGGGTGCTGCTCGTCGCGATGGCCGTGACCCTGGCAGCCTTCCTGCCCATCGCCCGCCTGCGGGGGATGGCTCCCGCGGCCGCCGCGCAGCGGCCTGCACGTGGACACTGGCGGCCTTACCGGCCCCTGCTCGCGAAGCTCCTCGCCGTACAACTCGTCGCTTCGCTCGGCGCGGGGATGACGATGCCGTTCCTCAACGTGTTCTTCCACCTCCGCTTTCATGTCTCCGACGCCCTCCTCGGCTCGATGTTCGCGCTGTCCTCGCTCCTCATGGGGTTCGCCGGCATCCTCGCGCCGTGGGCCGCGGGCAAGCTCGGCAAGGTGCGCGCCATCGTCTTGAGTCAGGCCCTGTCCATCCCACTCCTTCTGGCAATGGGCCTTGCTCCCGTCTTCGGCGCCTCGGCAGGCAGCTTCCTCGTTCGAACCGCGCTGATGAACATGAGCGCGCCCTTGTTCGCCGCCTACTCGATGGGCATCGTGCCGACCCACGTCCGGCCGCTCGCGGCCAGCCTCCTCATGCTCGCCTGGAACGGCGGGTGGGCGATCTCGGCCTGGATCAGCGGCCGCGTTCAGGTGGCCGCAGGCTTCACACCGCTCTTCTTGATCACAGCGACGCTCTACTCCGCCTCGATCGTGATGACGTACGTCATCTTCCGCAACGTCAAAGAGTCGACCGAGGCGGAACACGCCGCGGCCCAGCTCCGCGAGTAGTCGAGAAAGAGCTCTCGAACAGGCACTTCCTGGTTAGTTGCGTGCGACGTCGGCCGCCGGAGGCGGCGCGTCGGGTGTCGGGAGGGGTGCCAAGACGAAGCGCCCGATCCCACGATAGCGCGCGTAGCGCCGAGCCAGGAGGTCGCTCTCCGGCAACGCCGAGAGTTCACTCAGGCGCCGCACGATCTCCGTCTTCAGAGCGTCGGCCGTCTTGCCAAAGTCCTTGTGGGCGCCTCCCAGCGGCTCGGGAACGATGCCATCGATCAAGCCGAGCGCCTGCAGGCGGTCGGCCGTCAGCTGCAGGGCGGCAGCCGCGTCCTTCGCCTTGTCCTTGTCCTTCCACAGGATGGACGCCGCGCCCTCGGGCGTGATCACCGAGAAGATGGCATTCTCGAGCATCAGGACGCAGTCCGCGAGACCGATGGCCAGCGCCCCGCCCGATCCGCCTTCGCCGATCACGACGGCGATCGTCGGCACGCGCACTCCGGCCATCGCCTGGAGGCTCTCGGCGATTGTCGCTCCGACGTTCTGCTCTTCCGCCTCGAGGCCCGGATACGCGCCCGGCGTGTCGATCAGCGAGATGAGGGGGAAACGGAAGCGGTCGGCCAACTCGATCGCGCGCCGCGACTTGCGGAACCCTTGCGGACGCGGCATCCCGAAGAACCGCTCCTTGTTCTCCTCGGTCGTCCGCCCCTTCTGCTGGGCCAACACGACGACCGGCCGGCCGTCAAGACGCGCTAGACCGACCAAGAGCGCACGATCGTCGCCCGTCACTCGGTCTCCTCGTAGCTCGTAGAAGCCCTCGAAGACCGATCCGAGGTAATCGAGGGCGTAGGGCCTCTTTGGATGCCGAGCGAGCTTCACGCGCTCCCAATCGTTCAGGTTCTCATAGAGCTTGCGGCGAAGGTGCTGCAGTTTCTCTTCCAGCCGCACGATCTCCTTCGACAAGTCGATGCCCTCGACGGCGTTGAGCTGGCGCAGCTCCTCGATCTTCGCCTCGAGCAGGTCCAGCGTGCGTTCGTCGCTCATCGGACCCCCGCGAAGAAGCCGAGGGCAAGGGCAAGCTCGGCGCGCAGATCCTCGCGCCGCACGACGCGGTCGATCTGCCCGCGTTCGAGAGCGAACGTCTCCGTCTGAAAGTGAGCCGGGAGTTCCTGCGCAATCGTCTGCTGGATGACCCGACGCCCGGCGAATCCGATCAGCGCACCCTTCTCGGCGATGAGAATGTCACCGAGCGAGGCGATCGACGCCTGGACACCGCCCGATGTCGGGTACGTCATCACCGAGACAAACGGCAGTCCGGCCTCGGCGAGGCGCCGCCGTACGGTGACCGTCTTCGCCATTTGCAGGAGCGAGAACATGCCTTCCTGGATGCGGGCCCCGCCGGACGACGACACGAGGACGAACGCCCGCCGTTCGGTCATGGCCGCCTCCATGGCACGGCAGATGTGTTCCCCCATCACGGACCCCATGCTGCCCCCGATGAAGCGGAAGTCCATGACTCCGAGAATGATGGGGACTCCTTCGATCGTTCCGCGGCCGATCACAATCGCGTCCGAGAGCGACGTCTTCTCCTGCGCCTCGCGCAGGCGCTCGCGGTAGGGCTGGCTATCGACAAACCCGAGCGGATCGTCGGTGACGATTCGTTCCGTCAGGTCCTCGAACGAGCCAGGATCGACGAGCGAGTCGATCCGCTCCGCCGCCGTGAGGAAGAAATACTCCCCGCAGCTCGGGCAGACGTTGTTGTTCTCGCGAACCCGCCGCTTGAACACGAGCTCGCCGCACGCCTTGCACTTCATCCACAGGCTGTCGTCCGCCTCGCGGTCAACGCGAATCCTCAAGTACTGCCGCTCTTTGAACAGGGACAACGCCTACCTCCCCTCCCGCCCCCGCCGCGCGAGGACGCCGAGCCGCCCCCTCCGGGACGCCCGCTTCTCGCCGGCCGCGAAGCCTCCCGCAAGCACCGACCCACTCGAGACAAACATTGAGATCGCGTCCTCGACGGGCATGTCCAAGAACCTCACAAGCCGCCGCGGCACGACGAACAGCCGGCCGCTCAACGGGTTGGGGGCATTCGGCAGGTAGACGACGACACACTCTTCGCCGACGGCGTCCTGCAGCTTGCCAGGATTCTCGTGGGTCACA
>Ga0315287_10000673_pt1 | contig 30245 bp, 10 predicted proteins | sample YL17G11_0_MG_FD_205037 | JGI IMG/M metagenome (GOLD analysis project Ga0315287, IMG submission 205037) | Sediment microbial communities from Yellowstone Lake, YNP, Wyoming, USA - YL17G11_0 | ecosystem: Environmental > Aquatic > Freshwater > Lake > Sediment | place: USA: Wyoming | collected...
ACTTGGGTAATACCGTCAGGGTTAGGGCAATAGTTTTTTCGGCGACTTTTTTCCCTTCCGAAAGCAGTTTTACCCGACGATACTGCAGCCGGTCTTTCTCTCCCGCCCGCCCTTCGAACACGATCTCGGTCGCGGAAGCGGCGATCAATTTCAGGTTTTTAATGTTGGGGATCTCAAGTGTCAGAGCTTCGGTTGGCAGATTGGTTCCTTCGATTTCGAACCGAAGGAGATTCAATTCCCTGGCGCTCTTGAGCGCGGTTTTTTGGTTGCCCGTAGCATAACTGACGCGGACCGATTTAATTACCGGGCGCGGTCCTTTGGAAAAATTCACTCGATTTACCGGGGTTGGATTTCCGGAGCGTTTCGCCTCCGGATTTTCTGCGTTGTTTTCATTATTAGAGTTGATCGAAAGCTGATAATTGTTCGACATCCTAGCAATGGGGGTTGAGATTACTATACCTGTCATGATTTTCCCTCCTGTTATTTGGCAAGAAAAAAGGGACGCGCCACCTGCCTGCCGGCAGGCAGGTCTGCTAACACGTCCCTTCCTTATCAACTCTTCCCAAAACCCCATACTTTAAGTATGGGGTATGGCAATTAATATATAGAAGCTTTGATCTGCGGGCGCTCCATCTGGCGATTGAATCCTTTCTCCCAGGTATAGAGATCCTTGATCTTGCCGTCGGCCAGCGAAGTCTTGCCCAGCATTTCGACCGACTCGGAACGGGCCAGTGATTCTTTCGGGCGCAGCTTGTTGCGCTCGATGAACTTGAGCATCCCGTTGTCCTTGGCGGCAGAGATGTACTTGGCGGCCCAGTGATTGGTCGGGATATCCCAGTACGGTTTTTCGTATACCTCGGCCAGCTTGAGCTGGTCGAATCTGGCCAGGACCACGATCCCTTCTACTTTGTTGATCTTGTTGTTGGGGCGGAAGGTCTTGTCGGGATAACCCTTGACCAGCCCTTCGCGCTGGGCGACTTCAATGTATTTGGCGGCCCAGAAATCTTTCTTTACGTCTTTGAAGATCTGCCGCGCGGGGCCGTCGGGGATCTTGATCCCTTTGGCGCGCACCAGCAGGGTGGCCAGCTCGGCGCGGGAAAGAGCGTTCTCCGGCCGGAAGGTCTTATCGGGATAACCCTCGACCAATCCGACGGTGGCGTTGTTTTCGATCGGCTGTTTGGCCCAGTAGCCGTCCGGAACGTCGGCGAATGAAGTCAAGCGGACCAGGCGGAGATCTTTCGATAAGATATCGCCGGCGGTATCCGAAGCTTCAACCACGATCAGTTTTTTGCCGTAGGTGTCGACCGGCGCTTCAATATTGAAGGTGCCGTCGGCCAGGACCGGCGCGTTGATGCCGTTGACCTTGATGGTCAGCGGACCGGCGGGGGCCTGGTCTTCGTCGCCCGGCACTACTTCGACTTTGCCGGAAACCTTGGTGTGATCTTCGTAAATGATTGACTTATCGTTCGGGCTGTCGAGCGTCACTTTCAACTCCCGTTTCTTGGACTCTCCCAGATAACCGATCGAGAAGTAGGAAGTGGTGTTGTCGTTGATCCCAGAATAAGGATGATAGGCGTAGTTGAACTCAACTCCCGAGAAGCGGACGCCGACACCGGCGGTCATATCGTTGCCGTCTAGTCCCGCGCGCAGCGCCAGGTTGCTGACCGGCCAGAATTCAACCCCGTAGTGCATCACGCCAGGTTTAGAAGTATCGGTAAAGTAATCGTAGTCGACATTGCCGTACAGGCGGCGGGTGGGGTGAATGGAATAGGCTGAGCCCTCTTTTCCGATCAGAGCGACCCGGGTTCCCAGCTTAATAGTAGCGGGAATGCTGTCGATCGTGCCGTTAGACTTGGTGATCTTGGCGCCCATGGAAGATGGGAGGATATTTTGCATATTAGCTCCCACCGTAACATAATCATTGACCGGATAAAGAACGCCCAGGTCCATGTCGTAGCCCGACCCGGCGCCGGATTCAACCGTAGAGTTGCCGGTGCCGCCGACGCTGAAATATTTCAAGCTGCCGCCGACCAGCACATCCCGGCCTAGATTAAGATGTAATGGAAGCTGGCTGAGATAGGAACCGTAAGAAAGGAAAACTACCGAGTTGCCCCAGCTGCCGGTCCCGATCGGGGTTCCGATAGAATCGGTCAGAGGAATATCTCCCACGCGGGCGTTAACAATCCCGGCTCCGATGGCCGACTTTTCACCGTAAGGATAAGAGCCGCCGACCACGATATAATTTACATCGCCCATCAGCGAGCTGTACATGCTGGAAAGTTTGGGGTTCATGGAGCGCGCGATACCGGCCGGGTTCATGAAAACCGCGTCGCCGTCTTCCGCCACGCCGACGTAAGTCTTACCCATGCCGAGCGCTCTGGCGCCGACACCGATCGACATCGGATCCGAGAGATATCCGTCGGCAAAAACCGGCAGACAGAAAGCGGCAAGCACCAGACAGACAGCAGCAATTAAGGTTACTAATTTTGAATTTTGCATTTTCATTTCTCCCATATATTTATCGTTAAATATTTTCATAAATTTCACCTTATCGCTTTATCACGAGGATCTTACCTTTGGCCAGCATGGTCTTGGTATCCTCGTTGATGATTCTCACCAGGTAAGCGCCGTCTCCGACCAGCTTGCTGTACTGGTCAATGCCGGTCCAGGTGGTGCCGCCGGAAGGCTTGACCTCTTTGTACACCAGCTGAGCGGTCATATCGAAGATATAGAACCCAAAGTTGGTGACCCCGCCGGTGTTGGTGGTAGAAATATTGACCACCTCATTACCGGCGTTGAAAGGATTGGGATAGATGATGGCGACATCCGCGCCGGTGCTGTTGCTAGTGACCGTGAAGAGTGACGGATTGGATTCTAGCGCCGTAACCGGTCCGGACCCGCTCGGGATCTTGACCACTTTGATCTCATAGTTCCCCTTGGGTGCCAGAGTAGGAACGATCGCTTCGATCGTAGTATCGCTCCACTTAGTGATGACGGCCTGATAGGAGACGTTGGTCGTCAGGTTGTTAAAGTTGAGCAGGCTGCGTCCCTGCGCGCTTCCGAACCGCAGTCCGGTGACCACGATCTTGGTCCCTGCCGGTGAGGCCGCGGGCGAGATCGAAAGGATGGCCGGAGATTCGCCGGTCGGCACTTCGCTGGTCGAAGCGGCGGTGATCGAATCGATATAGATCGGCGTGCTGGAAGTGTTCTTGGTAGTGAACACAAAGTTGTAGCCGATGATCCGCTTCAGGTTGTCAGGATCGACGGTCGCGCTGATCACGTCGCCGGATCCGTTCTGAGTGGTAAAGCTGTTCAGGTACAGGTTAACCTGATGATAAGTGTTGTCCACCATTGAAATGGTAGGTGATACCAGCGCTACTTCAGTTCCGCCCGCAGTTTTGGCCCGCAGTTTGAGCTGCGGCGTATTGGCGCTGCCGTCGCCTTTGACCCACAGTTTGATCACGTTCATGCTGGAGATATCCAGCGTGTTGGCGGTCGCTCCGCCCCAGCCTCCGCCGTATTTAGTGGAGGTCGAGGGATAGGAATAAGTGACCTGGGCTCCGTAGCCGCCTTCATATTTAGCGGCTGCGGTCTTGAGCTGTGAATTGATATTGGCGTTATCCGGAGCAACTCCGTCGTCAAAAGAGTAGTAGCCGGAAGTAGTCGCCGGATCGGTGAAGCTGCCGACGCTGCCGCCCTCGTAATCTTCGAGGACAACGCTGCTGTTATTGACAGTGATTGAGCTGGTATCGGTCAGGCTCGAGACGGTGACGACCACACTAGCGGCTCCAGTGGCAACACCGGTGGGAACCGCCAGAGTAATCGATCCATCGCTCCAGCTGGTCGGATAAGTGCTGACGCCTCCGACGATAACCGTGCTGGTGCCTTTCGTCGCTCCGAACCTTGAGCCGCTTACCACAATCGTCTGTCCGGCGTAGGCGGTCGAAGGCAGGATACCGGAAATAGACGGTCCGTTGGGTGGTACCTGGCCGATGGTCAAGGTAACGACCACATTTTGAGCGGCCACTCCCTGCGAGAAGGTCAGCGGGACGGTCGCGGTATAAGTCCCGACCGCGAATGAAGTGACATTACCGACGGTAACATTAAAGGTATCGGAAGCGCCGACGTTGATCGGGCCGCCGCTCGATTTGCTGGGGGTGAGCCAGCCGGTCTGTCCGCCGGAGTAATTAATAGTACCCGCGGTCCAGGAAGTCAGAGCCGCACCGGCCGTGTTGGAGATCGTTACCACGCTAGCGTTAGGCGATGGGTTGCTCCCCTGGTTGGCCGAGAATTGGATCGTGAGCGGGGCGACGGTAATAGAAGGTGCTCCAGGGTTTACGATCTGGAAGCTCCAGTTATAAGCTGATGCCAGATTATTCCCTACCGCGTCTTTTACTCCGGTGCCGACGGAACAATTTACCGTTTCAGAATCAGTGAAAGTCCCGCTGATGGTTAATGTGACCGTTCCCGCATTGTAAACTGCGTTGGAAACAGAGTGCGCTCCGCTGGTAGCCCCGGTAACCGTATAGTTGCCGGTGGTTTGAACGGATGGAACATCCATCGCTTCATTGAAGGTTACTGTGATACTGGTCAGATTTTTAGAAACCCCGGTTGCGCTGTTGGCCGGATTGGTCGAAGAGACCTGGGGTGCAGTGGTATCTACCACCACAACCGTTGAATTAGCTACAGTTGATAAATTGCCAAGTGCGTCAACTGCTACCACGTGCAAATAGTTATTGCCCGAGCTGCCGGTAGGGGTAGCATTTAGATTGGTTGTTCCGGTTCCGGTATTCCTAACCGTTGCGGCGGTGGCGGTCGAATTGGAATCTAATAGATAATAGTATGGTGTCGTTCCCATGCCGGATCCGCTGTCAGAAGCTGCGGTCCAGGTAAAAGCCAAACTGGTATTATTGGTCGGGGTTGCAGGCGGCGTAATAGTTACGGCACTCGGTCCGGTTTTATCAACCCTGAACGAGGTCGCGCCACCATTATATTGTACGAAGCTGGAAGTCGCGGCGGCGGCGTCACTGACTCGCGCCTGCCATTTGTAAGCTCCGTCTGCCAGACTGGCGACGTTAACAATAACTGTTCCGATAACCGCGCTGCCGGCGTAAGCTACTCCCGAACCATTAGCGTTGGGTGTGCCGGTAAACGAACCAGTGGTCAACTCAACCTGCGGGGTAAGAGTATCTGGATTATTGGGATCAGTCATGCTCATAGTAATGTTAAAGTTGGTATTAACATAAGCGCCATTGGCAACTCCTACTTGGGTAAGAGCGGTAGGGGCATTGGGAGCAGTATTGATCTGTTGGTTGGTAGAAAAACCGGCGGGAGTGTAAGTGTATACAAATCCGGTGCCGACATTTTGCGGGGCGGAGTCGCCGTAATAACCGCTTGGAGAACCGCTGCCGTTCCAGGTTTCCCAAACCCGGATATAAATGTAATTGCTGGCAGTGATCGAGGCGCCGCCCGAGAAGGTGCCGTCCGGCGTGATTTTGCTGGTAGCGACCACCGTATCTCCGGCTGGAAGACCGGTGCTGGGATCCGGCGCTCCTTTATTAGCGTCAGCGGATTGGATAACCTGAACATAGGCATTGGTCGGGATGGCACTGCCGGTGTGGTTAGTTATTCCTGTAATGGAAATAGTAACCGCCGCGGCATGGGCTGATGTTGCAAGCAACATCACCATGAACACGCCTCCCAATATTTTTATGAAACCCGCTTTCCTATTATTCTTACTCATATTATCCTCCCTATATTTATCGTTCATTTGCGGCCTTGATTTCACTTTATCTAAGGCCGGGTCATATTCCAATTAAAAGACGGCTGAACCGGTTCGGTGAACATATAACCCCGGCCCGGTTCCAGCACGATCGGCGAAGGACCGGCCAGGGTCCCTTCTTTCCATTCCGCCGCTGCGGTATGGAACGCGAGACCGTTGGTTCCACCGATCAATTCGGCATTGGCGTCAAAATAGTAAACCGTTGCCGCCACTGTCGGATTGGCATTATAAGATGAAGCGTTTAATCCCCCGTTCGCGATCGTTACCTGGGTGGGATAGGGATTTGCGATCCACTGCGCTTCTAGCGTCGGGTTGCCGTGCAAGGTTCTTGAGAAATTATTCTCTTTTACTTTTCCAGTTATGGTTATTTTCTTAAGGACCGAAGTAATATAACCATAAGCGTAACCAGCATCTAATTGCGTCAGCAGCGGAACACCGGGAAATACTTCCCAACTGTTGTTCGAATACATTGTTCCACTGGTAACATTTTTATCGATGTCGAATGTAACCACCATATCCATGTTGTTTACCTGATTGCTGAAGATTCCAGCTATGCTGGGATCCGTCAACTCCAGCGGCAGAGAGATAAAAAATTCATCTTTATCCGTATCTGACGGACCGACGGAAAGATCGAATTTGCCGTAGACACCAGTAGTAAAATCGACCGCGGCTTTGGCGGTGCCGGCGGGAACGAGTTTATAATATTTATTGGTCCCGTTTCCGACTACGCCGCTTTGCGTCAGCGAGCCGCTGGTGTTACTAATGAATTCAGCGGTAGTAGGCCAATCGACCGCGTTTTTCGAAAAGTAGCCGGTTTTGGTCCAGATGTCGACCGGAGCCCCGGTTGGGGTGGTGGTCCAGCTAAGAACCACATTGCTCCCCTGGCGCACAATACTAATATTGGAGATGGTAACACTTCCAAATTGATTCCACTGGCTGGCATTCAAACTGGTGGAGTAGGTGTATACGAACTTGCTGCCGACCGATTCGGGAGTGGTTGTCCCGTAATATCCGGTTGGGGTCCCGGTCCCTTTCCAGCTGTCCCAGATCCTAAGATAAACATAATTATTATTGCCGACGGAGATACCGCTGTTATAAGTCCCGGCGGGATTAACCTCACCGGTTAAAATCACCGAATCTCCCTGCGGCAGTCCGGTAGTCGCGTTCGGCAATCCGGGACTGGCGTCACTGGACTGGATCACCTGAACATATGAGCCTTGCGGTGCCAGGTTACCATCTTTATTTTTCAAGGTTCCGTTGGCAGAAACCGTTACCACTACTGCCAATACTGGCGTACTCAATGTTGCTATAAGCAATCCGATAAAAAACAGTCTTATGCGTTCTTTATGCATTTGGTGTAATCACTTACCTGCTTATAGTCCAGTTTACATCGCTTGCTGCTGGTTCCAGGAGCATATAGCTCATTCCAGGCTTTAACATCAGGGGCGACGGATTTTGCAGCGTGCCTTCCCTCCACTCGGTTGGCGCGTAGTGGAAAGCGATACCGTCGGTCCCGCCGATGGCTTCGGCGCTGGCATTAAAGCTAACGCACATGGCGGCTAGAGTCGGGTTGCTGTTGCTGGAACTGGCGTTCAGTCCCGCGTTAGCAACCCCGTAGCTGTACGGGTAAGGAGTCGCGACCCAGTTGGCAGAACTGTTCCCGGTAAGATTGCGGCTGTACTGGCTTTCTCTCACTCTTCCAGCCACGGTGATATAACGGGCGGTTGAAGTAACGTAGCCGTAGCCATCACCAACCCCTACGGAATCAAGGATCGCGGCCGCTCCGGGAAGAATGCTCCAGGTTGTGCCCTGGAAGATCGATCCTTTTGCGGCTTCACGGCTGATGTTGAACGAAACGATCATGTCAAGATTCATTGCCTGTCCGCCGATGACTGCTTCCGGCGAAGAGTTGCTGGGTTCGACCGGGATAGAAACGAAAAGCTTATCGGGTTCAGGGCCGACTGTCAGGTCAAATTTCCCAACCACACCAGTTGTTAAATCCGCATCAATTAGAGCGTGTCCTTGAGGAACTATCTTGTAGTATTTCTGGGTACCGGTACCGACCTGATTGGCATCAATGATCGTATCCAAATTACCATTAGTAATTATAACAGGATTCGACATTTTTGTCCAATTGGCGGCGGTACTGAAATCGGCCTTGGCCATGACCTGGCCGGCGGTTTTTTCTAGCGTATAAATATCGGCTGACGCATGCAGAGGGTTGGCCTGCCATGAGATGGTCACGGAACTGCCCTGAGTGTCAGCGTTTCTTACGATCGATTCGTTAGTCGTGAATCCGCCAGGTGGTGTTCCACCGGTGACCGCGGTATCCGCGTTGACCTCGGGCGTGGTCGAATCGACTGCGCTCCAGTTGCCGGAAGTGTCGCCGATAAAAGCCGCATAGTAGTAAGTGGTGCCGCTGTTCAGACCAGTGTCTTTAATGGAAACCGAAGCGCCCGGGGTCGGGATGTCGGTAAAGACCAGGGTTCCGCTGGCGTCATAGCTGGCCGGGTATCCGGCGCTATATCTGCGGACTTCGATCGTAGCCATATCGTTATCGGCTGGATTGGTCCAGGTCAGCGTGGTCTCGTTAGTTGCGCCGTCGGTAGCGTTGAAGTCCTTTATGATCGATGCGGTCGGAGGAACTTCTTTTCCTTGCATCGCTTCAAAAGTGTCAGCGGCGGTCTGATCGGAAGCGCCCTCGTTATTAGTGACGGTGATATGGTAGATACCGACGGGAGTGATACCAGCCGGTACGGTGGCCGAGATCATGTTGCCGGAATTGACGATAATGTTGTCAAGCGAGACGGCCGGGATGGTCTGGATCTCAACCGCATTTCCCGCCACGAAGTTGGTTCCGATGATCCGGATGTCGGTAGCTTTATCGTTCGGTCCTCTCCTCGGATAAACATTGGTAATGGTCGCCACGCCGCCCGGATTATTGCTGGTGATATTGAATCCGTTATAGAGAACCCCTTGCTGGCCGTCGGGATTGGTAACGATTATGCTCCACAGACCGACCACCGCATTAGCTGGCAGGTTAAAGTTGACCGAAATGACATGGGAGTTGGGAACACTGGTCACGTCTCCGGTAATATTGGGCTGGCTGACCCGGGCTAGCATGACCGTGGCACCGGTCTGGAAGTTATCGCCTTGAATGGCTGCCGGCACCGTGCTGCCTTGCGCTCCATGGTTCGGGACGCTCATGCCGACGATCGGACCGCTCCCCGGAAAGGCGAAGATGGTGAAGCCATTTGGCAGCGTTCCGGATTTAGTGTCGGGGTTGGTGACAGTTACGTCCCAGCTCCCGATCATTGCGCCCGCCGGGATGGGAAGAACGCAGGTGATTTGCGAAGCAGAAGCTACGACCTCGTTGGTGGCGCTGATAGGGGTCTGGCCAGAACGGGTCAGTGTTACCTTGGCGCCGGTGGCAAAGAACGAGCCGGTCAGTTTTACAACGGGCACGCGTGTATTCTGCACGCCGGTGTTGGGCAGGATGCTAATGACGGTGGGCGAGCCGCTTGATGTTCCGACCGTAAAGCTCCAGCTGTAATCGGAGATGGTATTTCCCGCCCAGTCGCTGATCCCGCTGGCTCCGCCGACCAGATGCACGGTGACCAATTCACCGTTAACAAAAGGAGTTGTAGCGGAGAAAGTAGATGTGGTAACGGCTTTGCCGGCGACCATTTGGTAGGAGGCGGTGGGAGGAGTAATGGAATAGCTTCCTCCGATACTGCCGCTGACGCGGATGTTGTTGGCATTGAGGGTGGCGCGATCCACTCCGTAGGCGTCTTCAAAAGTGGCCACCATGGTAACATCGCTGGCGATGCCGGATTCTCCGCTGGCCGGATAGGTCCCGGTCACCACCGGCGCGTTGTTATCGATGAAGATTTCAAAATTAGCCGAGGTGCCGGAAGGAACTCCGTCACTGGCGTCACTGACCCTGATCAGACAGAAGTCGCCGCTGACGTTGGCGGGTATATTCCAGGTATAGGATCCAGTGTTGGGAGTGGTGGCGGTTATTGTCTGCCACAATCCCCCATTATTGTATGAGACTTCAATTTTAACATTCGGGATAACACCGCTGGTTTCCCAGGTGATGTTGCGGGTTTTGCCGGCGTACCAGCCGATCCCCGCGCTGGGGCTCCGGACCGTGATAGCTTCGATCGTCCCGGCCACAAAGCTGAATTTATAATCGCTGACCAGAGCGTTGCCGGCCAGATCTTTAACTCCGTTGACTCCGCCTATAACGGTCACGTCGATAGTTGAACCGTTAGTATAGGCGCTTTGCGGAGTAAGGGTTACTTCGTAGGTAGAAGGATCATAGGTTATGGTTTGAGTGGTGACCGCTCCATTCTGCTTCACGATCAGGGTGCTGCTGGTGAAGAGCGTCGGATCCATATCTTCGCTGAATTTGATCTTGATCGGAGCGCTCAGATTGGGCGTGCTGGTTCCGTTGGCAGGGTTGGTCGAAACCACCTGCGGAGCAACTCTATCTACTATAAAGGTTTCTCCGGTCACCCAGCTGGAAGATAAGGCGGTTGGGCTGGATGAGTCGGTGACCCGGGCTTCCCAGGTGTGGCTTCCTTCCGCGATGCTGGAAACGGTTACCACGCCCTCAACCGCTGAGCCGTAATAGGGGACCATGGTGCCGTCGGCTTCGCCGGTTCCGTCGATCCTGACGTGCGGTGTCAGATTGTCGGGATTATTGGGATCGGTCATCATCATTTTAAAGATAACGGTTCCGCTGTTGGTCCTGCCTCCATTTGGGATCAGGGTCGTCCCCTTATATTGTCTCAGGTTAGTAGGATTATTCGGCGGCAGCTGCTGCAGAGGGACGTCGACAGATTTGACAATACTAAAGGCACTGGGTTGATTGTCTTCGTTCAGGGCGCGGGCCTTGTAATAATATTTGACGCCGTTTTGCACGCTGGTGTCGTCAATCGCAGTCGCGGCATTGGTGCTGACCAGCGTATAGGCGACGGCTTCGTCGGTTGTCCTCCAAATTTCGTAGCGGGTACCGGTTGGGTTTCCGCCAGTAGCCAGCGCGACGTGGACCACGGGAGTCGTTTCGGCCGAGATGGTGGTAATGCTTGGTGTGGCAGCGGAAGAATAGACCGATACCAGATCGCTCTCCGCGCTCAGCAGGTCGACAAAGCGGACGCGGAGCTTACGCGTATATTGAGCATTGGGATTCAGGCTGTCATCGAGAACGGTAGTTGTATTCGGAGCGCTGATCGGTCCTTTAACTACCGTACCGTCACTGCTCACCAGGTCATAATAATTCTCGCCCTGATTGTTCGGGTCCCAGGTCCAGCGGATCTGTCCGCCGATCAGGGGGTTGCCCGCTTCATCGGTAGCAAAACCTTTCAGGTTCTGGGGTTTGGTAAAGTTAATAGTAAAAGCGTTGGCCACGTCCGCCCCCTGCTGTTTATTGTCGGGGGGAGCGCTGTTGAGGTCCGCGTTTACAACATACCCAAAATAGGGGCGGGCGCCGTTTTTGGCGGTTCCGTTGATCCATCCGTGCATCTGGGTGCTGCTGTCGACCTCTACCGTTTGGATCTGGTAGTTGTCTTCATAGTGCAGCCACGCCTGGGATTGGATGTCAAGGGATTTGACGAAATATTTTCCTTTGATCACCACGTAGACTGGCTTGCCGTAGGTGGTCGAGCTGGGGGTGATCGATTCGAGCACCGGCACCAGGAAGTCGGGACTGCCGTCGCCGTTGATATCTATATCATAAGTAGCCATATTGCCGTTCCCGCTGTAGGTGGCGGCGATGTGGGCGCCGTCGGGCGAGACGCACAGGCCGTCCGCTTTGATCGTGCCGGTCACCGCGGTGGCGGTGGCGTCAGAGCTGACGGGCAGCTGAATTCTGTAAAGTTTAGTTGTATTTTCGGCCGAATCCTGGGCCTGGGTATAGTAGAGCCAGTTATTGTCCGGGGTAACCGCCAATCCGGCCCAGCCAAAAGCGCCGGTAATATCGGAACTGACCGTGCCCAGCAGGGTGAGGCCTGAATCAGAAATCTGATAAGCCTGGATGTCGCCGCCGGAACTGCCGTTGACCGCGACATAGAGCATATCGTTCACTACTTTCATATTAGTAGGGTACATCGCATCGTAGGAAGCGACCGGGGTGATAGTTTCTCCGCCGGTGATGGTCCAACTATATTGATAGACAAAAAGTTCTTTGGTGGTGGTGGAATAGCCTTTGCGGCTGACAAAGATCATATATTTCTTGGAAATGAGCAATCTGCCGCCCATGGGAACAAATTGGTAAACATTGTTGATCGGCCCGATAGCTATTTGATAAATACCGCCCACCTCGCTGGTGAGCGCGCCGCTATAATTCCAGGCGCTGCCGTCATAATCAAAGTAGCGGATCTTTTTGGTAAGGCTGTCGACCACATATGCGCGATTACCCGCCAGCGCGACCCCGGCGGGAGAATCGGTGGTCCCGGCGGTCCAGCCCGCGGCGTCGGTAAAGGTCCCGTCCGGCAAGCCGGATGAATCGAGAGTATAGACCCTCAATTTTGATAACTGCGCGTTGGAAACAGAAACCAGCAGCTTGGTCCCGTCATCCGTAACCGCCATACCAAAGATCTTGGCGGTCGATGAAGGCATGGCAATAGTTTTAGCGATATTTTCCACCCAGCCCTGGGTAGAGCTGTTCTCGGCTCTTTCATAGACTCGGATGGTAGCGGGAGCCCCGCCGTTATTGGGAACAAAAAGGGTCTGGGTGATCGGATTAATAACGCTGGTGGAAGGGTAGGACACGGCGTGTGCCGCGCCGGCCAGCAGTAGAATGACCGCTCCTATCGCAAACAAATATTTTTGAATCTTAAACTTTGTGTTTTTCATTTACTGCTCCACCGCCTTTGGACTTAATTTTTCAAATCCTCTGATAACCGTATATTTATTATCAGGATGCTGAGTATATTTTTTGTTAGCGGTTTTATTCCTGTTCTTGGGATCGAGGAGCGGGATTACATTCCCGTCTTGATCGATGAGTTTATTGTTTGGAGCAGGCATCACTTTGCCGGTAACAGCAAAGCGCAGCGGCATGGCATTGGGGGTCATGCTGGCGTCGGCAGCCGTGTCGGTCTTGAAGAGGGCGACTTCTACCCGGTAATCATACTGGGCATTGTAAAGGGCGTTAGAAACATCGACGCTGACGTTGAAAGCGAAAGCGAGGTCGAGATCGCCCTGCTCGTTAAAGCCTTTGGGAATATCTCCGACCACCGGAGTTCCATTGGTTTCCAGATCGCAGACCGCTCCGATCACCGGCCGGTTAGAGTAATCTCTGGTATAGGTCGCGGCCGGATTAGATTGGTGCCGGTCGGTAAGGGTATAAGAAACGAATGAAACCGGCAGGCGGTAGCCGGGATCGTTGGGATCAAGCAAATAATTCCCGTCGCCGTCTTTGCTGACGCAGACCACGTCCGGAACGCAGGGCAGGTTGGGGTCGATCAGTTTGGTATTGCTCTGTACTTGCATTCCTAACTGCAGATCTTTTAAGCCCTGGCCGCCGGCTAAATAGACGGTCAGCGTCTGGATATTCATCATCTGATCGCGGTCGCCGGTGACCAAAACCAGCTGATTTTGAGGCAGCAGAGCTTCGATCGGCGGCTCGGTGCAGGCGTCACAGTTAATCGGTGGCACGGTGGCATCGGTTATTTCCGCGTCCGGCACTCCGGCATCCGCCGGGTGAAGAACAAGTCCGCCTCCAGCGTCGTCTCTCGGAGAAATGATCACGGTTGCGCCGTCCCGAATTCTATCCGTATCAGTTGGCCGGTCAGGTTGAGTGCTGCAGCCAAAGAGTGAAAATAAGATGGATCCTGGCACTGATCGGACCGGCGGTTTCGGCTTGGCCGGCGCTTTCGGTTTATCGTCGTGCGGCATGCACACTCCATTTTTATTATCGTAATAACCGCTCCCGTAAATTCCATTTATCTCTGTCATTTTATTTTCCTCCTATTTTCATCTAGGTCAATAGGTGGTTGGGACATTATTTGCCCAAACTACCTATCTGCCTAACAACCTTTTCCATATATTTATCGATAGTTATTTATGATAATTTCAATCTTTCTGGACTTCTGGAAGAGTCGCTTGCTTTCCGCGCGGCCTCCCGCTCTTATCGGGCAAGCCATCTCGACGTGAAACAGCAGAGGCTAAGAGCCTCTGCTACGTGTCTATTATGCACTCTTTTTAGCCAACTGGCCCAGGCGCCTCATTAATTCAACAAACAATCCCTGCACCATGCTGCTAGCGGCGGTAGTCTCCTTGAACGCCCTGGAAGCTTTTGTGACCAGTTCGATGCTTTCTCGTCTGCGAGCCTGAATATTTTGTTCGACCTCAGCCAGATTGGCAGAAACATCGGCGATGTTTAGTTTTAGTCGCTGCAAATTTTCCGCTCTTTCATCGGATTCGGTCCGGCGGATATCGGCTTTTATTTTGTCCAGCCGCTCGCGGTAACTGCGCCGCTGATGTTCTATCTCTTTAGTAAGATCCAGGCGGGTAGCTTCGGCCTCCGTCCCGATCCTGATCCGTTCATTTGCGTCGGGAAGACTATTAAGCATAGCGATCTGATTAAACAGCATTTGCTCCAATTTGACAATACGGCCCTTCGGATTGGTTAATTTCTGCCGATATTCGCTCACTACTTCCCGGCCGGCTTTGGCCAGAGGAGCTTTTTCTTCTTTAATCTCTTCTTCAAGGTCGGTTAGCCGCCCCTTTTGATAACCCAGACCGAGCTCGATCAAGGTTTCTTCCCTTTCCAGTGCCTTTAAACCAGTAACGATGGCAGTGTATTCGGCTTCCAGCTGGGTGACTTTATCCGCCATTTCGGTAAGGGTGACGGGAGCGACAACGCGGGCAGCGGCCAGATCGGCGATAAGAACGGTATTCTCCGCTTTTAGCCTTTCAATTTCCTTCAATGCTTCATCCAGCTGGCTGTTAGCACGGGGATCGATCTGAACTTCGAGTTTGCGTATACTTTCACCTAAATCAGCCGCGTGCCGGCTGGAGCGGAACTTGTAACCATCAAACTCGTCCTGGAGTTTAGCTTGGGCTGCAATAGCGGCATCAAGCTGCTGCTTCAGATCTTCGGCGCGAACAGTTTCGGCTGCGAGCTGCGTTCTCAATTCACGGAGTTCTTGCTCTTTGGCTGGGTCGATAGCCGGAACGACCGGTTCCAGCGGAGCGAGGCCGGTCAGAGTGGGGCGGCGGGGAGTGAGAGCCCGTAAAGCAGAGATATCCCCTTCTAATTCCTGGATCCGTGCGTGCGAAGTCGCCAATTCGGATTGTAATCCGGCGATTTCGGTGTCATGGTCCCGATTTAGTCGATCCGTCTGTTCGCCATGGGCTTTAATCGTGGTTTCAAGAAGATGTTTTTGAGCAACCAGGGCTTCATTAGCCTTCGTAAAGGAAGTTTCCAGCGCTGCCGCTCTTTGACTGATCTCTTCTAATTTTTCGAAAACTACCCGATTGTTGGTCACTTGCGTCGCATTTTCCGCCAGCAATCTATCCCGATTTGAAATAGCCTCACTCAATTTAGCCCTTAATTCTTCGGCCAGTTGGGTCAAAGGAACCATCATCTCCACCAGGCCTTCTTCTCCGGCTTTGAATAATTCCTCTAATCTATCCGGTGTTAATTTAAAGACAACTGTTTTGGAGCCGGAAGTATCCGGCAAATCAGCCGCTGCATCTTGAGCTGCTTTTACGATTCTGGAAGCCTCTTTCTTGACTCCTTCGGAAAGAGGGGTCGGAGGAGTGGAATAGGCTTCGATCATATCTTCTATTACTAAATGGAAGACCGGATCGGCGCTCCGGATTTTTCGGTCTTCAACCGCCTCGCGGATACTTTTTCCTCCGATCATGAAGGTGTCCAGGTCTTTCAGCTGGAATTTGAGGTCCTTGATCACTTTGATCGCGCCGCCGGCGATGGCATCATCCGCATTTTCAACCGATTCGAGGATATCTCCCAGACTAAGATTTCTGAGGACTAATACCCTTTTTAGAACAGCATTGCCGATCTCTCTTTTAATGTCGCCAGCCGATTTTTTGATATCCGGATCGGATACCAGACCGTCATAGCGGGCGCGCAGAATGGCTTCGAGCGGGATAGGCGAATCTTCTCTGACCAGCTCCGCGAATGAATGCGGTGCAATTGCCGCGGGCGGCGTAACTGCCGCAAAAGGCATAACCGTGGGCCTTGGAGATGGTGCTGGCGCTACTGGATCAGCCCCGGAAGGCGCTGCGATGGGGGTTGCGACCACTGGTGGAACAATGGGAGCCGGTGCAACGGGTGCCGGCGCGGGAGCCGCAACCGCGGGAAATAACTTGGCGATCGCGTCTTTGGCCAAACTTTCTAATTCTGGTACGGCGATAAATTCATTCAACACCGGCCGGACTTCTTTTTCAAGCTCAACATGCGTAAATTCAATGTCACCCTTAATGATTTCATTAAGCATATCGGTTTTATCCAAGATTTGATCGGCGCGTTCGCTGGGTTTGGTAGATAGGGGTTCGCGCAGGAAATTCAGCACCATTTTTTCAGCGCCCTCTGATACTCCTCCACCCCAATATCCCAGGTTTTTCCCGGTAGCGCGGTCGATGGAGCAGGCTACCAGAGCCGGTCCTTCCATCCTTATTATCTTGTTTGGTCTTCTAAAATTAACAACAAAATCCGCCTTGATTATCATTTTTCTTCTCCTCCTGATTTTAGATACATTAATATCTTAATTGCCCGATCCGCCGGTGCCGCCAATTCGGGGACCTCATCGGCGAGCTGGTTGAGGCGGCCAATAATCTTTCGTTTGTCTTCCGGCGAAATTTCAGTCATTCCGCGCAGGATCGATTTAATATCTTCTTTAACTTTTTCAGCCGAGCCTGACAGAAAATGTTGTTCTAAATCATCAGTGCTTAGAGTGACTTCGCCGGTTCTGTGCATAGCGTCGACAAAACCGCGGGTGCTTAATTCCGCTTGCAGACTATCCTTTTCGGCCTGCAGACTATCTTTTGCTGCCTGCAGATCGGCGATTTGCCTGTTTTGAGTATCAATCACACCGTTGAGGCCGGCCCGGTCGCTCACGGCGCCGTCGCGCGCGGAGCTGATGATGGCGTTATGTTGTTCCAGTTGGGCGGCCCTTTCGGCTTCAAGTTCTTTCGCCCTTTGCAGATTTCGTGTTCCTTCTTCCAGTTCGGTGATTCTCTCTTGCATCCGTATCAATTCCATAGTGGAATCTGACATGGATAGGACGACCGAATCGCCGCGCAATTCGGCGTATTCGTAAAGCATGACGGAGATATTGTCGCCATCTTCTCCGCGTTTTTCGATCAGCTCGCGAACGATTGCGTCGATCGGGATCTTCTTTTTCAATATTTCTTTCAGTTCCGCTGTTTTCAGGTTAAGGCCGTCGGAAGCGATGATCAGCCGGTCGCCGGTTGCAAAGTCATCTATCTTATAGACGCTAGGAGAGCCCCCCCCTAATTCAAATCCCAAGCCGGAAAAAAGTCCGGTATAACAACCCCGGTACCTATCAAGCGCGGGGTCCTCGCTAGTAACTTCGGCGATCCTTCTTTCAAAATCGAGCAAGAGATCAATTACCTTTTCGGAATATGGAGGATTAGCATGGGTCAGCACTACATCTGATTTTATTTCTTCCGCAATATCTTTAATATCCTGCGGAAGGAATTTAAGCGCGGTTTCACTGATATCTTTTTTTAGATCATTGAATAGATTGATATGCGGCAGGGCGACTAATCGGATCTGCCCGTCAGCTTTTACATGGTAGATCGGGCTGTCGCCGGCGTGGACCACGGTCACTTCGTTATCTTTGATCCGGGCGGCCGAAAGAGTGGTCCCCATTCCGACCTCCTGCAGCGTTTCATCGGCTTCCACTATTTGCCTGATCTGCTGGTGCGCGAATTTGACCGCATCGGCCAGATCCATACCTTTGAGAATAGCGGACCTAAAAGCATTGGCCGCCAAATCGGAAGCGATCTCACCGCTGGAGTGACCGCCCATCCCATCGGGCATGACCATATAGGTATAATCTTTGTGCTGGAAAACAGCTATCGTATCTTCGTTGTTGTCGCGGCTGCCCAGCGCGGTTTTGGCAAAGATCCCCAGGTCTTGATAAGCGGTGATCTCTCCCAGGCCGCCCCGGCTGATAAGCGAAAACGGGCGGATCCATCTTTCCGCCGCTGGCGCTCCGCCTTCAAGGCGATGCGACAATACTACCGTTTGTCTCTCTATGGTGCCGCCAACTTTTCCGATCATTATTTAGTTTCCTCCGCCTTTTTTAGCAACCGAAGCATGCCAAGGACCTGGTCTGCCAGTCGTTCCAAGGCGGGAAATTCGCCCGGGATTTCATTGACTCGATTAATGATCTTTCGTTTTCCTTCAAACGGGACTTCTAATTTGCCCCGGGTAATATTCTTCAAAGTATTCCTGACGGCTCCTTCATCATTGCCGGAAAGGGATGCAAGAATTCCCTGGATTTTGATCTCAATCTCTTTGGCCAGCGCAATGCTGGGAGGCGTAACTGTGGCTGGTGCCGGCACAGTTGGTTCCGTGGCCGGGCCGGCTAACGGTGCGGAGGGCGCCGGCGCCCGTGAAGTTAAGCCGAGCTTTAAACTTTCTAACGCCGACTTTAATTCAACAAAATTAGCGTAAGTCTTTTCGATCGAAACGCTGGCAGCTTTGGCGATGATCTCAAAAAGTGTGTCTCTGTACTCAGGTGTGAGACCGACCCGCGGTAACAAGTCTTTAACCAGAGTATATTTGCGCAAATATTTATCGATTTCATCATTATTCCCTTTCTTTTTGGCCAGTGAATAAACGGCATAGTCGCCGGAGATCTCAGCCTCACCCAAGAGACGGGCATCACCGTTGGCGCTGGCCGCGGCGGGAGGGAAAATACGCAGACGACCTTTGGTATCTCCCTGCCAGGTCAGATTCACTTTGGTGAGCAACCGGTAAAGAATCCCACCTACCGCAAAGATATCATTTTTTTGGAGCGGTTCTTTGATCTTATCTTTGCCCGCGCCGGAAGGCCCGGTACGATGAATTGATCCATAATCGACCATAAAGTAAGGGGCCATAAAGGAGAGCGTCCCCGCCAGGATGCCGGTATCGGTCTTTTTCCCGTCAGCTAATAATTTGGCCAGTCCCATATCGGCGATCTTGACGGCGCGCTTTCCATCTTTATCAATATAGGTGAAGATATTGCCGGGTTTAAGATCGCGATGAGTGATGCCCATGGCATGCACTCTTGCCATGATATCGCTGATCTGGATAGCAATATCGACCGCTTCATAGGCGTCTTTTACAGCATGATCATCCAGCGTGGGACCGTTAATATATTCCATCACCATATTGAGGACCTTTGACGGGCCATATTGTCCGCTCCCATAGACCTTGACCACTCCTTCGGTATTGCGCAGGACCTCGTTGGCCTTGATCTCTTCAAGAAAGCGGTCCTTATATAATGGATCAAGCAGGAATTTGACCGCGGTCAATTCTCCGGTTATAGGGTCGATCGCTTTATAGACTTCGCCCATCCCGCCCTTACCTAAAAAGTAAGCGTTCTTGATCATGGGATTAACCTTTTCTCGGGCTACCCGCTTTTCGCTGTCATTGTTCGATGGCAGCAAATAGTATTCTTTCATATCCAACTCAACAACGATCTTAACGACTAGATCAAATTTGACCGAAAGATCGCGGATAACATCGCTGACCTTCTTGATATCTGCGGAGAGATCGAGCCGATCGCTTTTATCCCGTAAAAATTTAAGATCTTCATGGGCTTTCTCTAGAGCAATTAGATTATCACCGTAGGTATCGGTGCGGATCCGATCGATCTCCGCCAAAACATGGGCCGGGGGAAGAAAGCCGGAAGGGGGAATGGAGGGGGTCGGCGTTTTTACGCCAGCGGCGGCTTCAAACTCGGCTATTTTAGCTTCGAGCTCCGACTTTCGGATGTTAGCTGCGTCAACTATAGAGTGAGAAAGATCTTTGGTTAATAATATTTCAATCGATTTGAGATCGCGCTTGGCTTCATCTGCCGAAGTGTAGTCAGCAAGATTTATTTCATTGAGCTCCGTTAATTTTATGCCGTTATTAAGGAGTTTGATCTGGCTGTTGAGTGATCTGATCAATTCGGTTTTTTTCAGTACCATAAAGGGTGGCAACTTGTCATCCGGGATCTCTTGTGCTGTTTTGAGATGCTCTTCTGCCAGGCCAAGGCCATCGGCAGCATAACCTTTTGCTTTCAATTCTATCGTTTTATTTAGTTTCATCCCATTTCCGATTTGAACGATATATTCTTTCAGCTTTGTGAGATAGGCCTGCGCCTCCGCTCGCATACTGTCGAGTAAAAAATTTCCATTAACCCAATGGGTCATAAAGGTTTCATTCCCCTTGGCGGCTTGCAGCCCTTCATTACTTACTGTATAGATCGTTCTTGCCATCTCTTTAAAACTGATACCGTACTTAAGCTGGTTAATTGTGGTTTTAAGCTCTGCGCAGAATTTGGTTATTTCAATCTTTTGATTCGCAGGCAGCTGGTCGGCGGCTTGAATAAATTGGATCCATTTAAGATCTGCTTCCGCCTCTTTTACTCCCTTTTCATCTACGCTGTAAGCCTTGCCGGTAATGGCGGTGTATTTATCCCAGTTTTCCAGGATAAGCATCTGTTTTTCTATTTTTCCCCGTACCGCCGGTTTGAAATGAGCAAGCTGGGCGTCAATCTCCTTCTGGCTGAGGATCTGTTTAAAGATCGTGTTACTATCAGTTTTGGCCTGATGCAATACTTTGGCTATTGCTACTGCTATAAAGTCATTTTTGTCTGCTTTTTTATTGATGCTTCTCCAGGCCAACCGCTTGCGCAGCGGCAGGTAGGCGTAGCGATAACCGCTTAGGAGTACCGAACCCAGCACGATGGTCCCGATCAGGTCTCCCAGAGGATTGAGGGGAAATAAAAGCGCGCTAAGAATGCCCAGCCCGATCATGACTTTGGTTGAAGGTTTCCGATAAAGAGTATCGGCAATTTGATCGGTGATGCGTTTTGGTTTGGCAAATGCCTTAACTTTAGTAGTTGCGTTCCCGCCCGGAGGGGGAGCACTTCCACCTACGGTTCCGCCGACCGTTCCGGCACCCGCGGCAGAGCCTCCGCCCGCGGCCCCTCCTGCCACTGCAGCCATAGGCAGAATGGTCGGACGGCTGCCGTTGGGACCGAGAGGAATGGCGCCTCTAGTCTGAATATCGAAGCCGATCATTTGAACGCCTAATTTGAGATTGCGGATCTCTTCTTGGATGGGAGAGACAAATTCACTGCGCACAAAATGGCTGACACCTTTTTCGGCGATCATTCGGCGCGATTCTTTGGCGGTCAGAATATTCGCGATCTCCCTAAAAGTTGAAACCGGCCTGGTTCGATTTTCTCCTGCAATTGCCATTATCAATTTCCTCCCTGTACGCCCACGCGTAGATTCTATCCCGACGCTAAATCGGGACACACTATCTCTCATAATATTATCGGTATATAATCCGCGGAATTTCACTTTATTTGGGATTGCGACCCGAATGCCCTCATTCTCGGTATAGAAGACAGCCCTCACCCGATTATTTCTCTAATAAAGATTTTCTTTTCTGCCCTCTCCCAGAGCCTGCCTGCCGGCAGGCAGGGGCGAGGGCAAGTTTTCCCTCTCCCTCTGGGAGAGGGACGTTGGGATAAACTTTTGGACTACTTAAACCAGGGTGAGGGCTTATGAATTTTCCTCTCTCTCTGGGTGAAGGCAAAAGAAAGCCCCCGCTTACATTATTATATAAGCAGGGGCTAACAGGCTGCTTTTTATTTTTACTGCCAGGTTGAAACCGTGGCGGTAATGGTCGATGTTTTTCCGTTGCTGTCGGTTACGGTTAACCGAATGGTATAGCCGCAGGAAGAGTTAGCACAGCTGTAGTTGTGAGTCCGGCTCGAAGCGGCGCCGTTTTCTTCCGCCGATCCGTCGCCCCAATTGAATCTGTAATTGGTAATGCTGGCCCCGGAACCGGTGGCGTAGCTGGTGGACGCGTTGGCGGTGATGAGCAGGGGCGCTTTGCCCATTCCCGGGGTAACGGTCAGGTTCGGGACCGGATCGCCGTGCGGGATGATGGTGATAACGAACGGCGTTACGATCTGGATGTTGGGATCGACTTTGCTGGTCAGGGTGCAGAGGATCTGATCTTTGCCGGAACTGGCATAGGTGTGATTGGTATTCGCTCCGACCGCCGTTCCGCCGTCGCCAAAATTCCAGCTGATGTCCCACTGCGCGGGATCGACGTTAGCGATGCTCATCAGAACATTTGTCCCTTCCTCCGCGGCGTAAGGGATGGTGAGTTTGAACGAGGGCGGATTGATCGAAACACCCACGATCGAGATCGTCCGGGTGATAATGTACTTGACGTTCGGGTCCGCTTTGCTGACAGCGGTGAGTTCGATGGTATAAGTTCCCGAACTAGCGTAGCTCCTGGAAGCGGAGGTCCCATTCTGGATCGCGGAACCGTCGCCAAAGTTCCAGCTGTAGTTCCAGTTGGCGTTATCCGGGCTGGCCACCGATACATTCACCGGGCTGCCGACCCTGGCCCAATCGGGGGCGGTCATCGAAAGCGCCGGGGGATCGATCGCTACCGGCACTATCGTGATCTTCTGGGTCACAGTGTCCTTGACCGTCGGATCATCCTGGCGGGCAACGGTCAGCATCACCGTGTAAGTCCCGGCCTGGGCGAAAGTTTTTGGAGAAGGAACGGAGCCGGTTCCAGTCGTTCCATCATTATAATCCCAGCTGTAGGTATAAAGCCCATTGTTCGGATTGGCAGCCACGAAATTGACCGGTTGGCCAACTTTGCCGGCGAAAGGAGCGATGATGCCGGCCTGCGGCGTCTGGACCGCGGCGGGATAGACGCTGACCGAGCGGAGCTCGTAATTCTTGGTCTCTCCGTCGGATCCGGTGACTTCGAGCTTAAAGTCGTAATCGCCGGTCAGGCTAAAGTTGAAGCTGGCAATGGTCTGGCCGATGACGGTCTGGAAGGTTCCGTCCGGCTTGGTGATGGTCCACTTGTAGGTAGCGTTGATATCGTCCGAATAACCGGAGATATTTGTAGCGCTGTCACCCTGATGGTAAGAATATTTAAGATTGCTCGAGATCACCGCCGACGGGATCGAATTGACCGGCGGATAGACCGAGATAGAATGGATCTTGGAGTTCTGGACCGAGCCGTCGGCCGAGCTGACGGTCAATTTGAAGTCCCAATCTCCCACCTGGTTGAGCTGGAAGTTGGGAAGCGACTTGCTATTGACAATCTGGATTGGTCCGCTAGGCGGAGTGATAGTCCAGCTGTAAGTAGCGGTCGCATCATCCGAATTCCCGGAAAGATTGACCGCGTCACCAGCGTGAGCGGAATAGGGGCCCGAGATACCAACCGAGGGAATGAAAGTGCTCGAGGGATAAACATCCACGCTGCGGTAAGAGAAATTCTTGGTTATGCCGTCGGATCCGGTCACTTCGAGCTTGAAGAAGTAACTTCCGGTTTTGCTGAACTGGATGGCCGGTAAAGTTTTATTGTTGAAATTTGAAACACCGCCGTCAGGATCGGTGATGGTCCACAGGTAGCTGGCTCCCGGATCGTCCGAGTTGCCGTTGACACCATTGACCGTGTCGCCCTGGTGGTAAGAATATTTTAGGTTGCTTGAGATGGTGGCGGAGGGAAGCCCGTTCCAGGGCGAAAATACATCCAGTAATTTGGTGGTGGTTTTAACATAAGCGACCTCGCCGTTATGCATACCGGTAACGGTCAGCTCCACCGTATAGGTCTTGGATTCGTTAAAGTTGAAGAGCAGGAAGGGGGACTGGGCCTGCGGCTGCGACGGATCAAGATCAACGATATCGGTAAATTTATTTTGAGCAGCATCCCAGCCTTTGTGCGTGATCTTCCAGGCATAAGTGGCGTTCTGGTCTTCCGGCCGGTTATTATCGAGGTAAGCGAACAGAGGGACCTCCTTGCCTGAATAGACCACATTGTTATCATTGATCGCGATCGAGGCGGTGGGTTTGGGGAAAGGATAGATTATCAGCGACTGGCTGGATTTAGCGATCGATTCGGTTTCTCCCTCCGGAACGATACTCAGCGTCACCTGGTAAATGCCGCTCCGGTTGAATTCATAGCTGTTATTAGGTGATTGGCCAGATAGGGTGGTTACCAAATTTCCCAGGTTATCTTTTATTTCCCAGTTGTAGTTATAGTTGCCAGTGCCGCCGTTGACCAGGATGCCGTTGAAATTGATCTGGCGGAAGGGGATCGGGTCGCTGGCGTAGCTGACGGTAAAATCGGCGCTCGGTCTTTGCGAAGCGGAGGGATAAGCGGTGATCGAATGAAACTTGCGAACTTTATATGAATCGCTGGCTCCCGCCACATCGAGCTGGAGGGTGTAGGCAGTTTGGGAGATAAGGGTGTTAGGGAAATCGATGCTCAATGAATTGTTGGCGCAGTTCTGGACCACATTGTCCCGGTCGACGACCGTCTGATTGGTGGCCGGGTCGATGTGGAATAATTTCCAGGTGCAGATCGCGCTGGTGTCTTCTGTTCCCAGCTGCCGGTCCTTGGGTAAGAGCAGTGCTTTGTAATTCTTGGTATCTCCGGCTCCCGGATTCTGATCGCCCGAGATGGCGACATCCGGAGCGGAAAAAGGATAAATCGAGACGGTACCGAATTTAACGATCGGGGTGTCGAGTTCCACGCCGTTTACCGTCAGTTTGGCGGTATAGATACCATCCATCTGCGGAGTAAAGCGGACGTTCTGGCCGGAGACGCTTTGAAGTTGGACCGCGCCGCCGTTAGGGTCTTTAACCTCCCAGACAAAGTTGAGAGCGTTGGCCGGGATATTGGATGCGTAACCGGCCTGCAGTTCAATTTCTCGGTAGGCGATCATTTTGTTATCTTCGTTTACCGGTTTAGCGTAAATATCAATCGAGGCTTCGTTAGGTTTGACATAGGTTGACTTGGTGGTGTTCTCGATCTGGATCACCGTGCTGCCGCGCGAGGTGTCTTTGGCGTAAGCGGCGATCGGGATAGAGCCGGTCTCGTCAAAAGTGAAAGGAAGTTTAAATCCGTCGCCGGCCGCGGGCGCGGGATAATATCTGCCCTTTACCAGGAAACTGACTTCGAGGCTATCGGTGGTATCGTCGCATTCCTTGGGCCAGGCCAGGAGATCTGCGGTTTGGTTGTAATTCACGCTGGTTGGCACAAAGAAGCCGCCGCCGGAATTGGGATCTCTGCTGTAATCGCATTTGGTGCGCACAACAAGATCGTCTTCAAACTGCGGCTGCCAGAGCCGAAAATATTTGGTCAGAGTGGTTAGGTTGATCGGATCCCAGTAGGTGAGTTCGGCCTGGTAATAACCCTCGCTGCCGATGTTGGCGCGGGTAATATTTTTGCTAATGGTGACCTGTTTGGTGTCGGGGTCGGGTTGATAGTCCTGCTTTCCATCCGGAAAGTAGACGGAAACCAGAATGCGGTCGGTTTTTCCGTCGCAGTTGGCGACCGGGAACTGCCACACCACGTCGACCCCTTTATCCAGGTCCGAAGTGCTTAATTTATCGATGATCACGGTTTGAGGATCATTGGCGTAGCGCGGCTTTGAACCGGCCGAAGGCCACTGGCTCGGATCAGAATCTTTTTCACAAACGCCGGAAGGTCCGGGAGGCGAGCTGCAGCCGAACAGCGCCAGCGGCGCGAGAGCGGTGCTGGGTACACGTTTAGAATTTTCTGGCTTGGCTGAATGCGGCGCAACCGGCTGATAATCGTCAGGCGCGACCGATATCATTTTCTCCCAGTCGTGATAGCCGCTTCCGCTTATTCTATAAAGTTCTGACATTTTATTCCTTCCCCCTTACTTCCATATATATATCGATGCTTTTCGCTGGAAATTTCAGAATTTCCATTCCAGCGAAACTCCGACCTGGTGGTTATTCTGCCAGCGGTCGTTGATCTGATATTGGCCTCTAAAATCCTGCTGGATCCCTTCATAACGATAGAACAGCTTGGCCTTGAAATAGCCGGTGTTGAGCATCAGGCTGATCATGCTGTAGAAGCCGAGGTTGTCTTTGGGCATGGCCACCAGGCTCGAGCCGGTCGAATAAAAGTCGCGGGCAAATTCATAAATGGGCGAAGCCTCGACGGCGATCTTGGCCTTGGTGTGTGCCAGCCAGGTTAGCTCCATAAAGTCGAATTCTTTCAGGTCGACCTCGTATTTTACCGTCCCGGCGTATAAGCGATAACGTTCGGGGAACATGTTATTGCCGCCGTAGGGGAAAGTAAAATAATTGAACTGGGCGCCGAAAGATAATCCTCCGATAAAGGGATTGGGAAAATCACGTCCCGCGCTGTAAAAGAGATTGGCGTAATATGAATTTAATTTTGAGTTCGGTGATCCAAAGAACAGATCAGCCACCACGGTCGAGTTCAATCCTCTAAAACCCTTCATATCGGTCGGCAGTTTGAGGTTAAGGGCGAGCGAGAGGTCCGGCTGGGTCAGGAACTTGAGATGCTTATCGCCTGAACCAACATCGTGGGTGCCAAGCCGGGCATTGGCCTCAAAGTTCATCCAGTAATAGGGTTTAATATTTAATCCCAAATAATAACTCTGGAAACCAGATCTGGAGTGCGTGTTAAGATCGTTGTTGGACTTGAACATCGGTGTGAGCTCGAGATTTTCCAAACCGGGGACATTGTTAAAGTGAAGAGGAAGCCGCACGCTGGCGGACGTCCGCAGTTCCGCCACCGGCTGGACGCGCTGGTTGCTGCTGATAAAAGTTGATTCACCCGATACTTGCAGGTTTTCCCAGAATCTCCCTGTCGGCGTGCCAACGTTCAGGTTCTGGTGATTGGGCAGCAGCTCGTTACTGAACAACTGCTGGAAGGCGAAATTTTTCCTGCGTATGATTTTATCGTAATAGCGGCGAGCTCTTTTTAGGAGAGTGGTGGGCCAGTAAGTTACTCCCTCAATTTTGACCTCTCCCTTCTCTTCCGCGATCTTGGCCAGCCCCAGCCAGATGCGCGACAGATGGTAGTTTTTGAGGTCTTCGTTCCCTTTTATTTCGTTGGCGGCGTACCTGGCCCGGTCAAAGAATTTAATGGCTTCATCCAGGTTCTTGGAGTGCCAGCCGTAGAGATAGACATTGGCCAAATTGACATACAGCTCGGTCCGGGCCAGCACCAGTTCCTGCCCGGGGTAGCCGCGGTTCATATCGGCTTCGATTAAATTTTTGGCTTCGATGTAATAGCTCAGCGCGCGAGCGAAGTCGTCGCTGCGGTCGAGCGAGCGCTTCCACTGGGCATAGACATTGCCGTAGGCGATCAGCAGACGGGCCTTTTGCAGGTTGCGGGAGATGGCGAAAAGTTCTTCTCCTCCTTTCGCTGCCTGGCGGAACAATTCCGGCTTGAGATGGTCGAGCAGCTGGAGGGCCGGCTGGTAGTTGCGGGTCCAGACCATGATCTCCGCCTGTTTGAGCTGCATGTCCTGGCGGAATAAATTCAGTTTTAGGTTGAGGCCCCGATTGGTAAAGATTTTGTCGATGCGGGTATTTCCCAGCAGAGCGATAATTTGCTGCAGCGCTTCTTCCTGGTTTTTTTGGCCTGCCAATGATCCCGGATTGCTTTTAGGCAGGATCCCTTTTAATTTGGACAGCTCTTCCGCCGGATCGATCCCGGTGAATTTGAGGACGTTAAAGATGATCTTAAACGCCTCTTTGAATTTATCTTCATTGATACAAACATCGATCAGGTCATTGACGACTCTGGCGGTGAGGTAGGGGTCGCGCTGCTGCTCTTCGAGCGTCAGGATGATCCGGGCGGCGCCGAGGATCCGGCGGACCGCTTCGAGCGAATTCTGCCGCTCGCGTTGCATGATCTCTGCCGAGGTGAGGTAATAATGGGCATTGAAGATCGGTCTCTTTTTGATCAGAGCGGAGTAATCAGCAGTGAAACTTTCAATAACCGCATCGGCTTCTTTGGTCTTATGGATGAATAGGAAGCCATCTGCTACCTTGAGTGTCAGGCTGGCTCTCACCCGTTCACGCAGCTCGGGATTCTTGAGAGCGATGGGGGCGCCCAAAAATTGCTCCAGATTGAAATTGGTTTTGAGCAGGCCGTCGCGCAATTTAACCAACAAACCGAGGCCGCCTTTCTTCTTGGCGACGGCCGCTTCGGTCAGCGATTCCAGCGCGCGCTCAAGCATAAAGGTCTCGTCGGAGGTTTTCAGTATTTCTAGCGATAATTTGATCAGTTGGTCGGCCGGATCGGTGGCGTCGGCTCCGGGATCAAGTGTTCTTTCCCGCAGGTCTACTTCCAGCAGCCCCAGCTCCGCGCGGACGCGCACATTGATCGGTAGGGTGGGGAGAGTGATCTTGTTCCCAAAGGAATTATTTTTTACCGCGGTATAAATTTCCCGGGCTTTTTTATAATCACCCTTCCAGTTGGCCAGATCGGCCAGGCCGAGCTGGGCATAGAAATTGTAGGGATTATGGCAGATCGCAAGACTGAATAATCTTTCCGCCTCAAGCAGTTTATCATCTTCCAGCGCCAATTCAGCAAAGGTCTGGTAGATGGTAGATTTGAGCTGGGGTGTCAGCACCGGCTCGTTGGCGGGGTAGTGCATGATCCCTTCCAGCATGGTTTTGGCTTCTTCGAACTTTTCTTCTTTCATCAAGACGCGCACCAGCCACATTTTGCCGTAAATAAAGCCGGGTGGCAGCTCAATCAGCACCTTCTTTGCATCCTTGACTGGTTTAGAAAGGATTCTGGGGGACTGCTCGATGTTCATGCGAATATCATATTCAGCCAGGACGCTCAAGAAATTATGGTCGTCCGGTTTGATCAGATATTTTTTAGCCTCATCGAGAAAAGGCTTTGCTTCCCGCAGATTAGATTTGGGATCATTCGGATTTTTGGGGTAAATTGACATCAATAGGCGAGCCTTAGCTAGATAGGCGTTGCCGATAATATCCGCTCCCCATTCGGATAAGAGCGCGACACCAGGTTTATCGTTCGCAAAGGGATGGAGTTTGAATGCCCAGGGGTTTTTTCTGGTTGCTCTCCGGCCCAACCGATCTTTTACGAAATCCTCGCCCCATTTGATGATCCGATCAAGCGCCCGGTTGGCTTCGTCAAAATATTTTTGCGCTTCAGCCGGGCGGGCGTCTTTGAGGAGCAGCCCTATTCGGGCGTTGATATCCGCTGCGAGCCTCTCCAGATCAAGCATGGTATAGACTTCGGCAAAGTATTTATAAACCGATCCCTTGTTCATCCCCTTAGCTTCCTGGATCGCCGCTTCCGCTTTTTGGGTGTAGCTTAAGGCTTCTTTCAGCTTGTCCAGAGAAATTTCCTGGCCGTCTTCCCGGGTTTGCAGCATGATGCTCTGGGTCATTAATTTATAAGCGGAGGCGCGCACCCGGTGCATTTCGGCTACTTGATAATAGGCATTAACATTGCCCCAGGCGAGGTTAACGATCAGATCAACCCGATTATTGATATGCCGGTTGCGATAGGTATGGGCGGTATCCAGTTTGTTGGGATCGTCAAAGATACTTTTGGCGGCGGCATGGGCGGCTTGAAAATAAGCATTGGCTTCTTTGTATTTTCCCTGTTCATTAAGCAGGATGCCGATCTTGAATTTTATTTCAGCCAGCATGATCGGGTCACCGAAAGCCTGGGCCTTCTGCTCGAGGATTTTGAGGATTTCCATTATCATGACTTTGCGCGGTTTGCCGGCATTGATGTTGTAGCCTAAATTCAAGAAAGCCTTGTACAACGGATGATTCAGAAAGGCCTTTACTTTTTTCTGGTCAAGATTTTCCAGCAGAATGAGCGCCAGGCGGATCTGCCAGTAGCTCTTCTTGGCCCTGGCTCGGCCGTCTTCCCTGGCATCCCGCATATCGACAAACCAGCTGATCGCTTTATGAATGATCTCGTCCAGCGACAGCAGCTTGTTGCCGACAAGATAGCGGCTGTAATCTTCCAGACCGACTTCGCGCTGCAGCAGCCAGGCAACGATGTGCCCCTCAAAACGCGTTTCCGCTGCGGCATCGCCCGGCAGAATGAATTCGCGGTTGACATCCTTGAAGGCGGAATTCTTTCTGGCCAGATAATCCTTATAAGTGGTGAGCAGCGGGATGCTCAATTTATCCGTCGATAAAATATCGCGCGCGCGGGCATAGGGATCGGTCAGGTTAAGATCAATCCCGTAATTGGGCAGACAGGCATTGGTATATTGCGGATCTATCCTTGGCATAGATTATTCCTCTCATATATATATCGACGCTTTTTGCGGGAAATTTCGCGCTATTTTTACCATTCAATCGGGGGATAACCAGCTACCTTCATGTTAGCGGAGCGGATCTTAAGTTTGGAATAGCGGACTTT
>Ga0315287_10000675_pt1 | contig 30241 bp, 37 predicted proteins | sample YL17G11_0_MG_FD_205037 | JGI IMG/M metagenome (GOLD analysis project Ga0315287, IMG submission 205037) | Sediment microbial communities from Yellowstone Lake, YNP, Wyoming, USA - YL17G11_0 | ecosystem: Environmental > Aquatic > Freshwater > Lake > Sediment | place: USA: Wyoming | collected...
CGCGTTGAAAGCAAGCGGAAACTATACTGTTGATTGGGGTGACGGCTCAGCACCAGAAAACGTAGCTGCAGGCATCAAGGCTGAACACCAATTTAACTACGCTGATGTCTCAGGAACGGTGACGATCAACGAGCTTACTTACAGACAAGCCATCATCACGGTTGTTCCGCAAGTTGGTCAGAATTTTACTAGCCTAAGTTTACATCAAGCACATTCTGGCTGCGGACAGTCAAGCGGACACCCATGGGACACGCCGTGGTTGGACTGGACGGTGAACTCACCTAACCTAAGCGTGCTGACAGTTGCAACTAACTTACCAGATGCTTCTTTAGTGACTGTGTTTAATCGCACAGAGCAAATCACTGTCGGGGAAAACGTCATAGTCACGTTAGAGGGTGAGTTTGGTTCATACGAAAACTTGTTTAGAACACACTCGCTTGCTTCATTTGTAAGCGGTGATTTCCCAGCCTTAACATCCGTAAACAAAGCGTGGCTTTATTGTCGTGCTTTGAGATCTTGGACCGGCGGTAACTTTCCAGAGTTAATAAACGCTGATTCAGCGTGGTCTAATTGTCTCAATTTACAAACATGGGTTGGCGATGATTTTCCAGCCCTGACCAGCGCAATTAACTCATGGAAAGAATGCGTAGCTTTGCAATCATGGACAGGCGGTGATTTCCTAGCTCTGACTAACATAAGCGAAGCGTGGTACGATTCACTCAATTTACAAACATGGACCGGAGGTGATTTCTCGGCTGTGACTAACTTATCAAATGCGTGGGTTTACTGCTACTCATTACGATCATGGACAGGCGGTAATTTCTCGGCTGTGACTAACTTATCAGCTGCGTGGTGGAATTGTTACTCGTTACAATCATGGACCGGTGGTAATTTTCCAGCCCTGACTGATGTATCATATGCGTGGAACGGATGTCTCATATTACAATCATGGATCGGGGGTGACTTTCCAGCACTGACTAACATGAACTATGCGTGGTTTGGTTGCTACGCATTACGCTCATGTGTCGGTGGTGATTTCTCAGCTGTGACCGATGCAGCTGATCCATGGTTATACTGTTTTTCTCTTCAAAACATAACAGGACCTACCGGCATCACAGCTGACTTTTCAGTTGCTAACTGTCAACTTGGTCGGGCGGCGCTTGTGACTATCTTTAATGCTCTCGGTACGGCCGCTAAGACAATCACCGTCACTGGCAACTACGGCGTTGTTGCGCTGACTGGACCTGACCTGGCTATCGCTACAGACAAAGGATGGACGGTTGTAACTTAACAAACGGATGTGTTCAGATGAAATTTAATCAAATTTTAGAGCTTGCATACCCTAAGAACTTAGGTGTCATGGAGATGTTCAAGTTTTATCAGCTTGCATCTAAAGCTGAAAAAGACCAGATGCAAGCTTTGATTAACAAGAACGATTTTAACGCGTGTTGGGAGCTCCTTCAGCGAGTCACTGGTGTCAAGTTAGCGCCTGTGAATGAGTCGATCTCAGCGGTTAAAAACTCGATTCAGATCACGACCCAGCATGACCGAAGCGCTTCTACGATTGACTCGATCTCAACATATTTTAAGAAAGTCCCATATCACACTGCGCTCCAACATAACGAGATCTACTCGATCTTAAACTACATCAGCACGCCTGAGACCATGAAGCTGCTAACATCTCTCAAAGGACGTGGTCCTTACAATGTCTCAGCGGAACAGCTAGATAGATTTCTAACACAAGTAACTGATGCATGTGCTGGGTTGATCAAGCGGTTGAACCCAGAGGTCATCATCTACTCAGCATCGACATCACCTTTGATAGGTGGGTTTGTCTCACATCTTAAAGAAACTCATCCTAAGATTAAAGTTGCGAGCGAAGCTTTCATCAAGAAGAGCCTTGCTGGCGCTGATGTCAAAGCCGTGCTTAACACAGAGCATCCAGAGTGGACGAAGTTTGCTGATGAGAACCCGAAGGCTGTCTTGCAGCTCAAGCAATCTTTGAAACATCATCTAGAGAGCGGCGAGCTTGAGCTAAAGAAGCTTTATAAGCCGTACCTCAAGTTCATCAAGAACTTTATCCAGCTTAAAGACGTGTCTGACACCATTGACGTTGTCAACGAGAAGAGAGTGCTTATAGTCGATGACGTGCTCTCGACAGGCACGACAATTCGTGAGATGATTCGTCAGATCGAAGAGCTTGAACCTGCTCAAGTTTCTACCTTGACTATCTTCAAGCGAACTAACTTAGTATCAGTTTCGAGGATGATTCCTGTTGCAAAAAATGTTACAGGACATGAAATTTGATATAAAATTTTCTTGTACCGATTGATACACGGTACAGTCTCCTGTCAAGACCTTTGCCCCGCTTCGGCGGGGCATTTTTTGCATGTTTACATCGTGAATGTTTTATGATACCATGGTCAACATGGAACCTGTCTTTGAGTTTAAGGCTGACACGACGACTAAGTTAAACGAGTCAGCTTTTGGTTTTACACCAGGAGCTACGACGATCAGCGTGAGTTGTCTTACTTGTCCTTATCCGGTCAGGTGGGGCATCAGCCTTGGGTTGTATCCAAAAGCTAGCCTCTTGAATCGCTTGATCATGGCTATTGAAAGCGGTGATGTGCTAAGCAACCCTGAAGTAAAAGCTGATGTTAACGGTGACCTGTACATAGCAACTGATATCAATGTGTTTGGTTTTACTTTGGAGTCTGATCTTACTCGTTTAGGATACTAGATGACACGCTCTGATGATGACTTGAAAATCAAAGCACAAGCAACAGCAAATGCTTTTGCTAAAGCATACAATGAAAAACACGGCTCGAAGATTCCTCTTCCTGTCGAGCTTTCATTCGAGCTTGAGCTGTCTAAACCTCGCACGGCTGGGCTCGCTATAGGCTCTCAGCGGATCGAGATCAACATGACGTTGTATCGTGACCACGCACTTGACTACCTCAACTGGGTAATTCCGCATGAAGTAGCTCATCTCGCCCAAGTCTCCCTTAGCATGGAAGGGGGCGATCATGGCCCGCAGTGGCGTAAGCTGATGGAGAGCATGTTTCGAAAGACACATAAGACCCATAACATGGACACGAAGAAAGCTATCGCTGTCTATGAAGCCCATAAAGTCGCGTCTAAGGCTTTGCGTAAAAGGAAATAACCATGACATCAAACTACAAGTCAAACTACAAGTCTTTCGGTCTTCAGTGTGCTAGCGGGTGGAAGAGTCTCTACGAACCGCTGATCGATGAGGTTACTCGGCTAGACGGAGAAGTTCTTCAAGTCAAAGAGAAGTTTGCCGGCTTGAGGTTCTACTACTCAGTGCCAGCGACGATCTCGAAAGAAGTTCATGAACAGCTGACCAAGAAGGTAGCGGCAGCTGAAGACAAGAGCTTTGAGATCTGTGAAGAATGCGGTGAACCAGGTCAGCGCGCTGGCAAAGGGTGGATTCGCACTCTCTGCGAGAAACACGCAAAAGAGTGGGACCGATAAATTTACCTCTGAGAGCTTAGTAAGTATAATGTTCTTCTTTACTCAGGAGAACTTTATGCTCAACGCAATCCCAGTTATCGGTTGGCTGATCAGCTTTATCCTCTCGGTCTCGCTTGCAATTCCGTTTTATTTTATCTGGAATCACCTAGCATCAACATACTTTTACTTTCTGCCTGAGGTCTACTTAAACCTTCCGTTCTGGGACACAGTAGGGCTCTTCATGATCATCCCAATCTTGAAGTTCATGCTCGTCCCTAAGTTTGGCGGCAGCTCAAGCAGCAGCTCAACAGGAAAGAAAGACAACTAACGTGGCAAAGCATATCTCTTTTCCAAGCATTGAACAGTATCGTAACGTTGTCAAGACGGTGCAAGAGCGTTGTCGTTTTCACAACGTTCCGCTGCCGAAGCTTGTGTTTCACGGCACGATCAAGCTGCATGGAACAAACTCATCAGTTGTGTTCAGTGATCATGAGCTGTGGGCTCAGTCACGCTCTCAGGTGATCACGCTTGAAGCAGACAATGCTGGGTTTGCTCGTTTCGTAGAGGAGAGCCGTGCGGACCTTCAAGAACTCTGCATAGTAGCGTTAGACATCACTCACGCTATGGATCCTAGAAGCATAGTGATTCTCTACGGAGAGTGGTGCGGTAAAGGGATTCAAAAAGGTGTAGGCATCTCACAGCTCGATCATAAGAGGTTTGTCATCTTCGCGATTCGAGTTCTCGCGCCGCCTGAGCAAGAGTCTGGCGGCTGGCTTGATCCGTCAGTAGTTAAGATGATTTACCAAGAAGTCAAGATGTTTCGTGAGCTAGAAAACATCGATTGCATCGAGCTTTACAAGACATGGGAGCTCGAGATTGATATGTCTTTCCCTCAAGCTAAGCAAAACCTCTTAGGTGAGCTTACGTTAGAGGTAGAGCAAGAATGTCCTGTTGCAGCTGTGCTCGGGATCAAGGGAGTCGGCGAGGGGATTGTTTGGAGATGCACCAGCGTCGATGCTCCTATTCGCGTTGATGACTTGATCTTCAAAGTAAAAGGCGAGAAACATTCTGACACAAAAGTAAAGGTCTTAGCGGCTGTTGATCTCGAGAAGGTGCAAAACATCAAAGAGTTTGTCGAGAAAGTCGTGACCGATCATCGGCTAGAGAAAGGCATAGATCACCTGAAAGCATCGACGCTTGATGTTGACGTGAAGAACACTGGAGAGTTCTTAAAGTGGGTCGGAACAGACGTGATGAAGGAAGAGATCGAGCTTATGACCGAGAGCGGCCTTGATCGCAAGTCAGTGATGGGTGAGGTCAACAAGACCGCTCGTCAGTGGTTCATGACATATTGCAACGAGAATTTATGAAATCTCCGTTCACAGTAGGTGTCATTCGTTACTTACGGCCTAAGCGCTTCAATGAAGAGGTTAAGCTTACACATGACAACTTAGGTGGCATAACTTTTGCTATCACGATCGATCACATGAACTCGAGGTTATGGGTCGCGTGGTCGATCTGTAAACACGATGATAACTTTAGCAAAGAGCTTGGTCGAACTCAAGCGTTTCACCGGTTGCATCAAGGAAAGTTTATCGTCTTAGCATATGACAAAGACAGTGACTTGCTTTCTAACATCGTCAATCAAGTCAACTCCAAAGCCGTCATCAGCTCAACAGTAAGTGCTGATAATCTTCGAACGCTGAGCAAACAAATTCAGATATGTGATGAGCGACATATCAGCTCAACAGTTTGCTCAAGCATCGTTGACAGTCATCGATCTATCTAAGTAGCAGCTGCCGCTTCTGACTTGCTCATCAAGTCAAGTCCTTCGATCGTTCCTTTGTCGTTATACTTGACCTTGTACATGATCATCTCTGAACGGTTTGATGACCAGCTTCCTGACTGTTGCAAGCCTATCTCATGCACAGTTAAACCTAGACCTTGAAGCTTTAAGAAAAACATGATCTTGCTAGGAGGAGTCATGTCTGCAAGCTCACGGTCCAAAGTTTGAATTCTGTGTTCACCTTCTTCTTTTGTTAGCTCCTTAGCTTCGACTTGAGCTTCGATCTCACGAGCCTTGTCACGATATGCTTTCTTAATGTTCCATAGCTCTTCACCCTTTTCTGCAACGTGAAACTCGATGTACGGGAGATCACTCTCCCACATCTTCTCACCCTTTTGAGCCGCGATCAGCTTGTTAAACCTAAGGTTGCGCTCATCATAAAAGTTGTAGACAAACTGCTTCCCGCCGACTGTAAGCTTAAACTTGTCGTGAAACTTACCAGCTAAGATCAGCTTATGAAGATCAGAAGCTGAATCAATAGTAACAGCTTCCTCGTTAGCTTTCTTAGTGCGAAGCTTGTCAGCGCGGTCAATAAGCGTTTGTTTTAGCTCATTCATGTATTTCTTATAAGCCGGCGGAACATAAGTTCGATCTTTGATAGCATCGAACTGAGACCTCTTAAACGCTTTCTTGACATAGAGATTTTCTTCGTCTCGAGGAATAGAACCTGCTCTCTGTTCCTTACGTTCTTTGTGAAGCGCTTCACGCTCTGGATCAGCCGTGATGCCGATGTACTTTACTTCAGCTTCTTTGTTGCCTAGCTCAAGCCTGACGAACTCGATCAGGTGAGAGATCCACTCAGCTGTTCTTTGCTTTGACTGACCGACGATAGCACCCTTGCTCAGGTCATAGCCGCTGATCGTGTTACGCCCTGACTTGAATGAGGCCTTAGTGAGCTTTTCTAATGCTTCGGCTTCGAGCCGTTCACGAGAGTTCACTAGCTGTTTAGCGTGTGATGCTGGTTCGTTTACTTCTTTCATCTTGCGAGCATTTTCTTCAGGCGTGTCATATTTTTTGTTGTTATTGATGTAGTTGATAGTATCAGCTTTCTGCTTCATTGCGTGCCTGACCACGTCTGTTTCTGAGATGTCTTTTGCCGCCATCTCTCGAATCTTAGACGAGATGCCGAAAGAAAATGTTGTTACGTGTGTTTTGCTATCAGATTGCTTGAAAAGCAAACCTACTTGTTGACCGGCTACCTCGATGATCAACGCTTTGATCTCTTTTGTCGTCTTGAACAAGTCAAGCATCTTGTACGGTGTTGTCGTCGCAGCAATTCCTGGAAGAGCTTTTAACTGAGATCCTGTGCCAAAGCCAGCTTGCAGCGTTGATCGCTTTGGGTCTTTATAAGAAAACTTATAATAGCGATCAACTTGTGTCAACAGCAAACGTTTTAAGCCAGCATCAAGCGAGTTGAGGTTGCCCATTCCCTTGAGATTTGGGTCACGCCGTGCTTCGTCTAACAAGTTAAAGTATTCTAGGAGGAGAGAACTCATGTAAACCTCTTAACAGTGATGATATTTACCAAGCAATGAAGACGAAACAACTAAACAACGGCCGACATAGACGGCCGTAGTAAATATCTCATAAGAGACTCTTCGAGGTAGACATATGGGTGCTTTAAGCCAACTAGCAAATGCTGTAGACACTGAAGGTCGAGAGCTCGCGCCAAACACGGTGCGCTTAAGCCCGACGTCAATCAAGATTACATGGAAAATTCCTGCTGATCCATCGGTCTATAACGGAGCGCTTGTGCTTGCTTCACCGGTGATGCTCAACGCTTCAACTTTTCCGACAAACAGTGTTCGCTACACTGCTTCCGCATCATGGTCAAACCCAGCAGACATGATAGGACAAGCTCATGTTGTAGGGGCTTTCTATGATGACTTGACGACAAACACCGTCACTATCACAGACCTTGATTCTGATGCGCCTATCTACATAGCTGTCCACTTAGCAACAGAGATCTACACATACTTCTCTGAAGGTATCCGTGCTTACCCTGACGACGGTCTCTCGATAGCTTGGGCTGGTCGAGTACCGAGCAGCTACGGCCCACCTACAAACCCAGTCGTCGGTCAGGTCTATTACGACCCAGACCAGAAGATGATGTATGTCTGGGACGGTGCTGCTTGGCTCACGACTAAAGAGCAGACTTGTCCTACCGGCTCGGTTGACCCAGTCCCGCCTATCTCGACGGACCCGAACTCACCTAACTACCCGATCGACTATGTCGGCTCAGCGAGAGCGGCTCTGCCTCCTGACTGGCCGCATCTAGGAAACTTCTTCTACAACACGACGACGCGCTTGCTTAAGACGTGGACAGGCGTTGACGGCAATGACGCCAACGGCAAGTGGTACTCTGATGTTGAGACGAAGCGAGGCGAGCCTACATACGGTGAGCAAGACGTCGGCACGACCGGTGAGCCGTCGGCTCGCGCGACGATCAAGAACATCCTCAAGTATCAGCTCGGCTATCCGCAAGTCTGTGTCGAGCTAGTCGAAGAGCATTTTGACATCGCGCTTAACAACGCTCTTCAAGAGATTCGTCGAAGAGTTGACACGGCTTACTATAAGCAGTACTTCTTCATGACGATCATGAGACAGCAAGATGTGTACTACCTTAATGATCGAACATTGGGGTTAGACCACGTTGTTGACGTGTTGAAGATTCATCGACTTAACATGCTTGGCTTGGTCAACTGGGGTCCTGATAACCTCTATGCCCAGCAGTTCTTAAATCAGTTTTATGCACCAGGCGTCGGCTATGACTTGGTGTCAATTCACCTGATCCACTCGCTCTCTGAGCTCTACTCGCAGCTGTTTGCGGGTGAGATAGCTTTCAACTGGCGCGAGGCTCGTCGTGAGATGCGAATTTACCGTAGCTTTGGTCATAACGAGAAGGTGCTGCTCGAGTGCTCGATGGAGAAGCCAGAGCAGGAGATTCTCGTTGACCGTTGGATGCAGCAGTGGATTCAACAGTGGGCCGAAGCTGAGCTTATGATGATCTTAGCAAACATCCGCGGGAAGTTTGCCTCTCTGCCAGGTCCGGGTGGGGGTCTTCAGCTTAACGCATCAGAGCTTCGTGCTGAAGGTCAACGCTTGCAAGAAGACTGCTTGAGGCAGATTAAAGACTATGAAGTAGGACAGAACGGTCCTGAAAATTGGTATCCGCCGTTCATCATCGGATAATGAAGCTAACTGAAGTTCTCAGAGAAGTACCTGACCCAGGTCCTCATCCTAAGGTATCCTGGACGATATTTAATAGAGCATTTGATGATCTTATCTTGAAGAGTCTTAGGTATAACAGCTCGAATGATAAGCAAACAATAGAACCAATCATCAGCCACAACTTACGTGTCATTGGTCGGTATCATTTTGACAGTCTTGATCAGATAGATAACGCTCTCCACGGTGATGACTTTAATGAGCTTTCTGATGCTATTTTTCGCGCGTTGATTCAAGTTACACATAAAATTATAATTGATGCTAAGTCTAACTCTTTTCTCGGAACTAGCTGGGAGCTCAAGTCAGTTATCGATCACACGGATTCTGTGCCTATCACATATAGAGAGCTGAGAAACTTGATTGAAGCTGGTTGTAAAGGTTTTATGGTCTGGTCTGAGCAAAAAACCAAGCATGACAGATATCAGATGCAGCTTAAGTACAAAAAGATTTCAAGCGAATCAGAACATCTTCTTCAAGACTTAAAACATGAGATAACTCAACATTTTGATGAAGCTATAGATTATAAGCTTAAAGAATTGAAAAAAAATCCACGACCGTTTGATTTGTTTTCGGCCACCTCTACCGGTATTGTTGAGTTCGACGTTGCGAGCTTTAAAACTTCAAAGGACCTGTTAGCATGGATTTTTTCACACGCTGATACTCCTAAAAAGCTACAAGGGGTTTATCAAGACTTTTATTATTGGGTCATCAGCCATGAAGAGTTCGGAAGCACAGATCCAGAGGTGAAAACAGCGGCTCTTCACGCGATGTGGAAAGATGATGAGTTTAAGAAAAAAGCGCTTAAGCTGTTGAGTCCCTTTTTCAAAGAAAAGCTAAGAAAGGCAGCACATGGCTGATAAGCCGACTATTGAGAACTGTCCACCGCAGACCGACTGTGATGCGGTCCCTGATGTCACGTTTGCTTTTCCTGGGCCGACAGGACCTTATGTCCCTCCTGAGCTTTGTGTAGGTAAGGTTGATTATTCAACGTCTGAGTGTGCTGAGAGAGAAGCCGCATATGTAGCAAGCCTTCAAGCTGAAGCATTTAACATGGCTGCAGGACCAGTTAATGTTTTCCCGATGTTAGGTGTTCACAGCCAGGGTTCAACACAAGATCTCGTTAACTCAACCGGATATCCAGTCACGTCTGGTACTCCGTCAGGGTTCAACGCGCTTGACGCGTTCAATGTAAGCGGTGGTTCTTGGCGCTCTGTGCAGCAAGGTCAAGACGTGCTTACAACGCCTGCATACATAGGTTGGTCATTTGGCACGAAGAAAGCTTGGGAGAAGATCGGTCCTCCTCAAGAGCGATATCAAGTTCCTGCTCCTGTGCTTAAACAGATCGGTTCATTTAAGATAGCTCAAGGCATCGACCCGAACAACAGGGTGTTGCAAGTAAGAGTCGAATCCTCTGATGACGGGGTCACGTGGAAGCGCGTGGACATAGTCAACCTCCCTGACACTGATGCTCTAGTGAAGATCGGTGTCAAGGCATATGCTAAGCATAACATGTGGAGGCTCGTTCCTACTTTCTTTTCAAACGGAGTAGCTTCAAACTCACAATGGGAGGTTGCTCAGCTTCAACTGCTTGAAGAGACAGCGGTAGAGCTTGACAACATCGAAGACTTCTTCCTCTTAGAGAACCGAGACCGTGCATACTGCCGCACGTCTGTCGGAATCAAGTGCACATATGACTTGCTAGACGTACAGACAGAGCTTGCTAAGTTCGGCATCAACTTGCCGCAGACTTACATCTTCAACTGCAGCTTCGGCGTGATGGTTCAAACGCTTGGGCGGCCTATCGTCATCGGTGATATTCTTGAGCTCCCTGGCGAGGTCCAGTATGACCCAAACCTAAAGCCCGTGCGCAAATGGCTTGAGGTGACAGACACAGCTTGGAGCACAGAAGGGTACACGTATAACTGGAAACCTAACATCTTTCGTTTCTACGGCCAACCTATCCTACCTTCAGTTGAGCATAAAGATATCCTCGGCTTGCCTGGGGTTGTCAACACGCTACAGCCTGATGATGACGTGCTAGCAAACGGGTTCCTTCAAAACGACCAAGCATACAAAGCCTCTGAAGCAATCAAGCAAGACGCTGAAGACAACGTGCCTCAAACAGGTAGTGACCCACAAGATATCCGAAGCGGTAAAGCCTTGAGCAAGCCGCCTGGGTCTTATGACGGCACTGACCTCTATGTTCATGATGCGATCCCGCCAGACGGCATAGCTTACACGACAGGAGACACCTTGCCAGCTCTTAACACGTTAGCTGATAAAGCTTATCATCGTCAGACTTACACCATGCTCGCTCCTTCGCTACGGCCGCCTGATAGGTTGCTTCAGTGGGATGCTGGAATCCAACGCTGGCACGTCATCGAGATCAACCAACGGATGACTTATGAGTCACATAAGAAGACGATGGCTAAGATCATGGACTCGCCGCAGACGATGAAACCTGACGAGAAGCTATGAAGCTAGAAGCTCTCTTAGGAGCGACCCCTTTACCGCGACGACCTCGAGAGCCAGGAACGTTTGAGCTTACTGACTTAGACTGTTATGTTGATGAAGAAGTCTTGCGTGAGATTCTAAAAGATAAAAAACTAAGGTTGACGTTTCATCATGTCAAGATAATGGTGATCTTAATAGCCTCTAGTGTCATAGAAGCTCAGTATTCTTACATCGAGAACAAGTATAAAAACATTAACAGGAAGAAGCTGTCAAATGACAACGTCTCATCATTCCTCTATAATCCTCTCGACAAGCATATCTACGTAACTATTCATTATAAAGTAAATGAGCAGCAAGATCCTAGAGACATCCACGTTTCGTTTAAAGTAGGAAAAGGCGCTATATCGATGAAGATCATCGATGATGCTGAAGTAGAAAAAATAAAAGCATCCCCTGACGCTATTCATCTTTTTAAGCTGATGTCAACGGCAGCTGACCTATGAAGCTAAACGAAGTCTTAGATTTTCCTGTTGACCCAGGTAGCTTTGAGATCCTCAACCTACAAGGTTATGTGGACGAAGAGGTTTTTGCTTCTCTGCTTAAAGAGAAAGGTTTAATGCTAACTTATAACGGAGTTGAGCTTCGCAAGGCAGAGGCCTTCGAATCGATCTTACATCGCTTCTTTGGTATGGTGCGAGAGAAGTACAAAGCTGAGGTCAACAAAGGTTGGGTTCTGAATTTTAGCACCACGCTTAGAGCATATTATAACTGGAACAACATGTGCTTATACTTCGTAGAGGAGTACACGCTAAAGCATTCTGTTTCGTTGTCTGTCAAAGACTTTGAAGTCTATCAGCGAATTTCATATACAAGCACGCTGAAGAGGTTTGACTTTAAGATCCTCGAACTTGACCAGTATGAGGCTGAGACTAAAGACAGCAATGACCTCATAGACTTGATGAAAGTGCTATGAAGATTACTGAGCTTCTGCTTGCTAAGAGACCTGGATTTTTCGAGCTGCTAAGCCTTGACAGCTATGCAGACGAAGAGGTTCTTAAAGCTTTGCTCTGGGAACACCGCTTGATATTGTCATATAACGACTGGGAGCTCAACATTAAAAGAGCAACTAGCTCTCTGCCTGTGTTAGACAACGCTTATAATCTTGTAAGGACATACTTTAGACAGATCGGCCACCGTCCTGACAAAAAAGAAGATCCGAGCTACATCGATTTCCTTTTCAAGAAAACTTTATCACTTTTTTACGACCCGAATGACAAAAGCTTATATGCATCAGAAGCATTTGGCCCTGAAGACTCTAATCCTAAGAGTATGCATGTTATAGGGTATAAAGTTTCAGTCAAACAACAGTGGATATCTAACAACTATGAAGTGATGAAGCCTCTTGAGTATAGTAAGCTTATTGCTGGTAAAAATGACCTTATTGATGTCTTAAAAATACTTCTTGGACGCTGAAGATGACATTTAAACCGTTTCTCGCTGAAGGTTTGATCAAGCTGCCTCCGAAGATCGTAGCGGAGGCAACGAAGTTCTTGCTTGAGAAGCTACTAGCATACCTCTCGTCTTATGAAGAAGGTGACAAGCTAGACCGCGAAGTCTATGCTACGAACCTCAAGCGCTTCGCTGCTAAGCATGACCTCTCGAAGCCTTCAAGAGCTGAAGTTGAAAAAGCAGGTCGTTCAAAGCTAGCACAGACTGTGCTTAAGCTTGAAATCCCTGAGTCATACGTCTCAAGCATCAAGCGCCTCCATAAAGGTGAGATACATAAAGCATCATTCGCGATCAAGTATGTCATCGTGTTTTCGGGAAAACATGAGCTGCTTAACCCTGACGAGAGCGGAGCGTTTATAGAGAAACCTCCGACGTTGCTGCTTAACATCAACGCTCTTAACCTCGCTCGCGAAGATGTCGCGCAACAAGTCTATGTCGGCGCGTTTAAAGAGATCGAACGAAGGATCGAGTACGCGGTCACGACCCTTGAACACGAGCTGACTCACGCTGTGCAGTTCATGGTGCTAAAGCAACTTCACCCAGAGCAAGTCAGCAGCAGCGGAACACACGGAGCATCAGACAAAGGGTCGTTTGATGAGATCTACTACACCTCACAGCTTGAGTTTGATCCTCAGCTCAAGTCATCGTTAAAAGACTTTGAGCATCTTGTGCGTCGCAAGGGAGCGAAGACTAAAGAAGCAAAGCGTGAGCTTCTTCATAAGTTCACGTGGAGCGACACAGCAAAAGCTGACATCCCAGACGTTGGAGAAAAGGTAGTCTCAGGTCGAAGCCCGTTCTTCCAAAGCTTGAAGCGCGTTGACCACGCTAAGTGGAAGAAAGCTCTCAAGCTGTTCAGCACAAAGGTCAACATCGAAGAATTAACTAAATAGAAGCATGGATCACAGGCTCGAAGGCATGACATGAATTATCATGCTAGAGGAGAATTATCATTATAAGGCATTACTACTATAACGGACAGCTTAAGAAGGCTATCAAAGTCTTCGCTAACATCTTCGCTGGGATGAAGGTTCATACCGGGCTAGATGCGTGCGGTGAGATTCGTGAGCTTGAAGTCCCGATCCGTTACGGCTCGACCGACCGTGTGGCTTCAGCTATAGGGGCTCGTAACACGCAAAATCAACCATATACCTTGCCGATGATGACGTGCTACATGACAGGCATCGAGCTCTCACCTGATCGGTTGCATGGTGTCAACACCGTTGATCGTCGAACTTACCTCGAGCAAGGCGGTGTATATCCTGATGATGTAAAAGCGCTACGGCGAGTCATGCCTATCCCGTTTAATCTTCAGATGGAGCTCGCTATCCACTCGTCTAACACCGAACAAGCTTATCAGATCTTAGAACAGCTGATGATCTTGTTTGACTATGACCTTCAAGTTCAGTTTAATGACGCGACATTTGACTGGGGAAAAATCTCAAAAGTAACGCTTACTGGGTTAGGCAACGAAGAGGTCTATCCTACAGGGACTGAACGCCGTGTCCTGGTGTGGAACTTGACATTTGACTTTCCGATCTGGATCTCCCCGCCGTATGAAATTCGAAACAACATCATCGAGAGCATCTCGCTTAGCATCTCAGACATCACGGACTTCACGCTTGAAGAGATCGATGAAGACGGCAACCTCGCGCCGTTTGACCCAGTGCCACCGACCTTTGTCACGGTGCCTCCTACAGTTACTCCTGTCGAACCTCTCCCTCCGCCGTACACTCCGCAGCACTTTAACCCAGCTGAAGAAGCGTGTAGCGTTGATCCAAACACACCGTCAATCAACTTAACACACGAACTGTGATAAATAGTTAACAGTCATTTTAAGAGGGGAACTTCATGGCAGGTAACAAAGTAATCAGAACTGTAGCGACAACCTCGTCAAACATCGTGAGCTTTAGCGCTGCACCAAACATCGTTGACGACGTGACGCTGACGACAAACGCTTCTGTTCTTGTCAAACAACAGACTAACTTAGCCCAAAATGGAATCTACAAAGTCACGACTGTAGGCACAGGAGCCAACGGAGTTTGGGTTCGCACCACCTCACCTCACAAGCACGAACTGACCTCAGGAAGCGTGATCTGGGTTGACGGCGGCACTCGTCAAAAACAGCTGTATTACACCTGCGTGGGCGCTGAACCGTATGTTCCTGGAACCACGAATGTTTGGTTTGTGAGCATCGTGGGCCCGCTCAGAGCGACGGTCGCTACGCTACTTCCTGTTAACGCGATAAATGTAGGCAGAGAAGCTTTTGTGAGCGATGCTAACGGTGGTGTCGGAACAATTGCATTCTCAAACGGCACCAACTGGATTGATGTTAAAACTGGTCTTCCTGTAACCACATAATGTTTTCAGCCTGTCTGTTGAAGCGAAGGTGGATAAATAACTTCTATCAGAACTTGAGCGACGAAGCGCGTCAAGACTAGGAGATTTCATGGGAACATTATCACAAGTCGGTATCGCAGGCGTTGGCAACGGTATTCTTCATCCGAAACATAAGAACCGTTGGCGCGCTCTCTTCACCGGATTAGGTGGAACGCTAGGCGCTAGCGCAGGCGTGCCGAATGAGCTTTCGATGCAGGCTGTCACGGTTACTCGGCCTAGCCTCTCGTATGAGGAAGTTCAGCTCGATCGTTACAACTCGAGAGCGTATGTAGCTGGTAAGCATACATTTGAGGCTTGCAACCTGACGGTCGAAGACGATGTCACCAACAAAGCATCGAATGCTATCCAGACACAGCTCGAACGTCAGCAACGTTTGATCGGAGCTTCAGGCCCATGGCTGAACACCGAAGCTACAGCGTTCGGTTACAAGTTCGGGCTGGTCGTTGAGATGTTGGACGGCAACGAGACGGTAGTTGAAGCTTGGAAGTATGAAGGTTGCTTCCTCTCAGCCGTTGACTGGACCGACCTCGACTACTCGACAGGTGAGAAGGTCATCATCAACCTGACCATTCGCTTCGACCACGCACGTCAAGTCTTGATCCCGTCCGTCACCGGTTCGGCTATCGGTGGCTTGATTCAGTAACAGTCTTTAACATGACAAAGAGGGGATAGCCGCTCACAAGGCCGCTATCCTCTTTAAGTTTCTAAAGCAAACTATGAAGCTATCCTCGTTCTTCGAATCTCATGCTAGTCTTATAGCCAGCATTAGAATCTCAAAAGAAGTGCTTGATGCTGTCACGTTTGCTGATATCTTAGCAATTGTATCAGATGAAGATCACCTTGATTCATTTTTTCAGCTTACAGAAAATCATGACTTTTTAGTGAATGTCTTGTTCAATGAACAAGCGACCAAGCCAGGCTCAGGTTTTATCTTTGACATCTATGCTGTTCCTCTCACTGATGTCGCAAATGACATGTTAGGCGAGCATGGAATGCATTTTCAAGTACAAACTTGGTTCAACTACCGAAAGTTGAAATTTGAAAGTTCAGAGCTAAACAACAGAGCCATGTCAGAAACAGAAGCTCGTACATCCTTTCCAGATCATAAGTTTTGATTGTCATCCAGCCGGGTAAATAGCTTATATGTCACAGCTAGATGCGGCTCTCAACCAAGTAGGTGTCAACCTTAGCGGCTTTAACCAGTTCGGTTCAGCTGTTGAACAGTTTTCGACCCAGAACTTAACAGCCGCTGCGTTGTCAGAGGCGGCACAGATCGTTCAAAGCAGCCTGCTGACACAAGTAGCAGCTGGCATGGGTAATGTTCCGGTCGGCTCAGCAGGAGGTCTCGCGTTCGGAGGAGCAGGCGGTACGTGGGAGGCAATCCACTATGCAAATGACCTGATCCCTCATCAGCCTAAGTTTAAGTTCCTCTTCAAAGTAAGCTTTGTAGGTTTCGGAGCTCAAAACTTTGACTATTATGTCCTTCGTTGTGATAAACCTCGTGTGCAGTTTAACCACACAGATGTCAACTACTATAACTTTCGCACTCGTGTGCTGACATCGACCACTTTTCAACCGTTGACGTGCACGTTCTACGACGAGATCGGCAACACGACTAACGACATGTTTGCGATGTATTGCAAGATGGTCTCAGGGACGGCAGCAGGGAATTGGGGAATTGACAAAGGGTTTGGCATCGCATCTAGCACCAAGCCGTATCAGCAAGCATATTCAACCGCACGTGAAATCGTCGTCGAGCAGATCTTCGCTAACGGGCTGTTGTCGAATCGGTTTCGCTTTAAAAATCCTCGTGTCGAGTCATTTGACTTCGATGACTTAAACATGGAGGACAACGCTGGTAGCTTGCTCACGGTGACATTCTCATATGACGCCTTGAGCTGCGAGACGGTAGGACAGTCAACGATCAACACGTGGGGAAGCACAGACCTCTTGCGAGGCGGCGGCACGTCAGGTCCTTCAGCTGGCGGGGTGTCTTCGGTCTACGAAGACGGATACATGGCTCCGCTTTCTGCAAACGGGAACGGGATCGGCGGAGGTGTGAACCCTCGTACTCCTCAAGGTAGTGCCTTCTATGATGCCTTACGCGGCGGGATTGCGGCATTAAGCGAGCTCCCACCTTCTCTCGCTGACTTGGTTAGCAGCGGTCTAGGTTCGTTAGTAAACTCAATTTCAGACGGAGGTGAGATCTTCGTTGACTCTGGTCTAGATAACATCTCACGAGACGTAGCTGAGACCTTGAGCTCGATTCAGTCAGGCGCTAACCTTTCATTTCCGCCAGGAACAAGCTTTGGGACTAACTTTGGAGTTCCTGGGTTCAGCGAGTCTCTCACTGTTTTCCCGACCAGCGTCCCCGAAGGAGCTGAAGTTTTCTCGACTCCTGGCTTCTCATTCGGCTCAGTTGCTGATTCAGCACCGCCGTTCTCATTCGGATCTTTCCCTTAACTCCTTTGCCACAGTAAATAGCCTGCATAATCATGCTACAAGGCTATGGCAAAAGGACTCTTTACACCTAAGCATCCCGCGAAGTACCTAGGTGACCCGAGAAAGATTCGTTTTCTCAGCACGTGGGAACTCCGCTTTATGCACATGTGCGACTCGAACCCAAACATCTTGAAGTGGGGTTCAGAGGAGTTTCGTGTCAAGTACTTTCACCCTATCAAGAAGAAAGTCTGCGAGTACATCCCAGACTTCATCATCAAGTATCAAAACTTGAAAGGTGAGGTGCTCACAGAGGTGATCGAGATCAAGCCGGCTAAGCAGTCAGGTTTGGTGAGAGGAAACTTAAGCACCTATGACAAGATCCAGCTTGTGATCAACAACGCGAAGTGGACAGCAGCAAAAGCTTTATGTGACAACGCTGGGATCAAGTTTCGCGTGATCACTGATCACGACATGTTTCCTAAGAAGAGGGCATAACACGTGAAGCTCGCTGAAATCACTGATCTTAAATCAAAAAGCCAAGAGCTCGCAGACGTACCACGAATGTCTGATGAAGAGTTCAATATGATTGCGAAGCTCTAAAAAATGAAAATACTCGAAATTCTTGACCACAAGCTTGACAGCGCGTTAAAGAAGTTAGACATGTCAGATGACAAAGACCGGGCTATGATGCATATTCTTTTGAAGTCAAGATACGACTTTCAAAAACATCTGTTAGGTCGTGAACCTTCAAATCCCCCGAAGGACATGGGTGATGTAATTATCTGGCTACACTTGCTAAGCTATAGCGGAAGAGACGGGATTGATGAAGAAAGTTATCAGATAGATGATGATCTGTCAGTTAAACTACTTTTCGGTTTGAAACTCTACCTTCGTGACATAAACACTGACGATGTTGACGGTAGAGCTCATGAAGGCACCAAGCATCAAGTAGATCCGTTACCGATAAAATTCAAACCTCTGACTGGTGCTGGAGCGTTAGATGTCTCTATAGAGACACAAATCTCTAACCTTGATAACTTTCCTAATGGTTGTAATCTGTCTATCAGCAATGGAACGCTAAAGTCATTTAAGTCAAATACGCTTTCTAAGCTCGAAAGGTTTGAAACAGGTAATAACGTAAACGTGCCAGAAGTTGATGCTAAACTTTCATTTGGACAGATGGTGCTAGGCCATCATAGCTCGTCAAATTTTGAACTTACATTTAAAGAGATGTATAAGCGTGGATGTAAGGTAGATACATTTTATTTTGACATACCTGACAAGCACTTCATTCAGATGAAACCATTATACTTGGCTGCGTTAGGGCTTAAACACGTGCACGATACCCAGTCAAATAACAAGAATCATCAAAAATTTGCCAAGTTACTACAAGAAAATCCCGACAACATCATCGGCTTGCAACACGCTTTGATGGATGAAGGTTTAGACAAGTATGCACAGCTTTAGGAGATCATATGGATGAGATAAATTCTACACCGCTTGAAGACATCTTTAACCTAGAACCTGGTTCGACGCCTAAAGCCGTGATTGTCAAGGCTAGCTCGGCTGATCTTGTTGACCCGACAACCGGTGAGATCATCGAGCGAGCTGTAGACGCAGATGCGCCAGCATTAGCTAAAGAGGAGAGGATCGAAGACCTCAAGCTTGATGCTCAGCTCACGACAGTTCATATCGCGGCCATGGAGGCCTTCGAAGCTCAGCATGCTCTCTCGCAGCAAGTTGATCCTAAGTTCTCAGCTCGGAACTCAGAGGTAGCAGCTCAGTATCTCAACATCGCTCTCGACTCTGTCAAGACCAGAGGTGACTTGAAGTACAAGCGTCAGAAGATCCGCATCGCGACTAATGTTGACGGTTCTAGCAGGACTCCGACACAGAATAACCTCATCATCGCTGACCGCAATGACGTGCTTCGCTCGCTCTTCAGCCAAGACTTTGAGAAGACTCTCAAGGGTACGGTGAAAGATGACATCTTAGCGGACAAGAACGGATGAAAATCAGCGAGCTCTTAGTTGAAACTCACTTAAGCGACAGGAAGGTGAAGCTTAGCAACGGCACTGTCAACATCGTGTGCAGCGCTAGCTTAGGATTTGCTAAGACGGTGGAGTTTCAGTGGATTCGATTTTATGTCTGGAGAGACACGGACAGCCTTCATCCAGACGGGCCAGAACTGACGGAAGAATTTGAGCTGTCAGATGTCTATGACACACAAGAAGTTAGAAAGCTGATCAAAGGTCTTCTTAAGTATTTTAAGAAAGCTGGCACCGTCGAAGCCGTAGAGGAGTTCTTAGAAGGCGCTAAAGAACATGACAACTTTTCAATGTTAGCCGCTAAGATGATCAAGGAGCCATGATGCGGTTTAAGTCACACATCGATGAAGCTGCACCGAAGAGCGCGAAGGGAGAGGTAGAAAGAGCTCTGACTGATCTCAAGACGACGGCCGCCGATACATTGTTTTTGCGCAACAAGCATCTTACCTCTCTTAAGATGTTAGCAACTCCTAAGATTGTACATGCTGTGCAAGCTGATCATAACTTGCTTAAAGACCTCGAAGGCTCACCTCAAGCGGTGAACGGGTCCTTCTCGGTTGATCACAATAAGCTTATATCTTTGAAAGGTTGTCCTAAGAAAGTAGGATCATACTTTTCAGTTTCAGATAATAGCTCACTTTCGTCTCTCGAAGGCGGGCCTGAAGAAGTAGGCACGGCATACTACTGTGGCAACACAAGCATCAAGAACTTTAAAGGGATCGGAACAATAGGTTCTAGCCTTTATGCCTCTAACTGTAAGCTTACTTCGCTTGAAGGCTTGAGCATGAAATTTTTACAAGAGCTTGATGTTTCTGGAAATCAGCTTACAAGCCTGATCGGGTGTCCGACTCAAGACATCACTGAGCTTGACGCGAGCAGCAATTTGCTGACAAGCTTAGAAGGTGTTCCTCAGAGAATAGGAACTCTTAACGTAGCACAAAACAAAGGTTTAGTTTCTTTAGAAGGGATCGGTCATAAGTTTCTCAAGGTGTGTGAACGCATCGACGTGACAGGTTGCAAGATCAAGACTAACGCGTTAGGCCTCCTCATGATTTCTGGTCTTGATCAGATTGACGGAGACTTCGAAGGTTTAGAAATCATTCAGAAGCATCTAGGGACCGGTCAGTCTGGGCTCATCGATGCACAACACGAGCTGATCGAAGCTGGCTTAGAAGACTTGGCGGAGCTATGAGATTCAAAGAACAGCTTGTTGCTAGGCCAGGTGATGAGGCTAAGACACCAGCTGAGAAGAAGGTCCTGATCTTATCTTGGCTTAAGAAAAATAACTTTCACAACTGCATTGTCAATGATGACGGTGAGGTAGACTCACCCACCTCTATTGACTTAGGAATGATGAGGTTTAAAGCCTCAAGCTATGCTGGGCTTAAATCAGTGTTACCTAAGTTTGGAACTATCCACGGATCTTTTGACGCATCGACTATCGGAGCAACCGAGCTGTTAGGATGGTGTCCCCATACCGTGACAGAAGCATGTAACCTCAACAACAACCACTTAAGCGATTTAAGAGGCGCGCCGAACACCGTAAACGGGAAGTTTGATGTCGCTCATAATGAGCTTTCAACCTTTGAAGGCGCCCCTCGTTTAGTCGATGCTTTCGCTGCATCAGGCAATAACCTCTCATCATTTGAAGGTTGTACTCCTGATATCGGGATGTATCTCGACATCAGAGAAAACAAGTTCAAGTCTCTTAAAGACATCAACAAGCACGTCAAGAAGCTTGACGGTTTCTTAGCTATCAGCGGGAATGATATCACAAGTCACGTCATGGGTGTCTTCTTAATCGAAGGTCTCACAAGCCTCCAGTTTAACAGGGGTGATCAACGCTGGGCTGAGATCGTGAATGACCACTTAAGCTTACCAGACCGCAACCCAGCCATAATTGAATGTCAGCATTTGCTGATCGAAGCAGGATATGAGGAGCTAGCTCAGATATGAAGTTCAAAGCATATATGCTGACTGAAGCAACAACAGACTTGCACGAGCTCGCTGTCGAGCTAGCTAACAGCATGAAGACTATCATGCCGCCAGAAAAATATTCGACGACTAAGGCTGACAAGCTGATAGATGCTGTTGATGAGATAGCAGCCGGGATCAAGGATGACAAGATCTACAACGCTGCGTGGACCGATGCTAAGAGCACGATCTACTATCGGTTTGAGGAGCTGTACAGCTCTCTCTATTATCGAAAGATCGCGGCTGACTATGACGGTGACAAGAATCACAACTACAACCCGAACATGCATCGTTGGGTCCTCGACAATTATGACATCAGCCCAAATATCAACGCTAACAACATCAAGAGTCAGCTAAAGCTGATCGACAAGGTTTTACCAAAGCTGAACGGGCATGACAAGAAGCACGCGGAGGAGCTTGGTGAGATGTTGAAGAAGTTCGAGCTGATCAGCGACGGGATCAAGTCTTTGAAGTCTAAGACTATCAAAGGACGTAAGCCAACTGAGCCAGACCCGAATGCTTTTTACAACAAGGTCGGCTCAAAAGATGCTCAAGAGCTCGTTCGTAAGCACTTGCTAGCAAACATCACGCCGTCTCTAGACGAGTATGAAAAGGAGATGACTAAGTTTTTCAAGAGCGAGATCGATGACTTAGCATCGAGGACAGAGATCAACGGGAACAGCCTTGACGGCCTGACACAAATTGTCTTGCAAAGTTGCTTTGACTATAAGGTCGAGTATGATAAAGGTCGTGTAGGCAATCGAACTTATGTGATCAAGGGAAAGAATGACAGAGCTGTCGGTTGGCCTGCCGCTGAAGCCGGGCGGATGCGTAAGTCAATGGAGGAAGGGTTCCTCGCTAAGAACATCCGCAAGCTTAGCAACATCATCGACCTCAAGGGTAACCTGACGAAGATCACCGACTTGCCGTCAAAACCTGTCAAGGTCTCGAAAGGCCGAGGTTCGTTAGAAGCAGGATTTAAGTTTCTCTTCAATGACTCGGCTGAGTTCTCTGTTGTCAACAAGATCATCACAAACTACTCGATGCGTGGGCTGCCGTTCTACCAATATCCTACGACCTTTCATGACGTGAAGCTCGCTGACGGTAAGAAGCTAAGCATGCCGTCTGAAGAGAAGATGGTCAAGGACTTTCCTAAATGACAGATTCGTTTGAGCTTACTACTCTTGACAGCTATGTCGATGAAGAGCTGTTGTATTTTATCATAACAGACAAAGGGTTAAACCTTACATTCGACCGCTCTTCTGTCTGGGGAAACATCTATGTTAGCTATCGTAATCGTTCTATAAGAGAGTTTCGAACTCTGACAGCAGATCATCTTCGAAAAGAGTGGACCGCAAAAGAACGTCAAAATGCTCCTGACATGAACAGCCTTTTGATCGGCGATCATATCGAGGCTTTCGTGTATGATCCTAAGGCTAAAGAGCTGATGATGAAGTTCATCATCAGCGCTAAGGGAGTGATCTCAAGAACATTTTGTTTTAAGCTGCTTGACAGCAGTTCTTCTGCTATTCCAGAAAACTGGGTTAGAAAAATTCCAAATGTGAGGCTTGAAAAGTATGAACATGTCAACTTGCTAAGGCTTCACAAGCTCACAAGAAATCAAATCGCCTGACATGAAGCTAACCGATCTTCTCACAGAGGTTATTGCTTTATCAAAAAGCAAGTATGAGCTGCTGAAGTTTGAAGCCGCTGATGAAGACGTGTTGATTCACGTCATGAAGCAAGATGATGATACTAATGACTTGGTTTTTAACAGGGTAGTAATCATGCAGCCTGGAGCCAACTATAACAGCAATTATCTCATAGGGAGCATGGAATCATTTGTTATTAAGAAAGCTGGTGAACAAAATGATGCTGCTTACGGTAAGTTTGGTTGGACAGGTGATGATGTCAGAACAATCAGCGCGGTCTATAACTTTGAGAAGAAGCAAGTCATAGCTGTGTTTGAGTTGATAGACACTCATTGGAAGTTCGGAAAAGCTGCGAAGCATCCTAAAGAAAGACCTAGTCCGTTCAAGCATGCCGGTGATGTCTCGCTTGAAAACAAACCTTGGATCGTGACAGCTTCCGCTAGCAGCTCAAGCAAGCGTTGCAAGTTTCAAGCAGAAGCAGGACGACGTTCAAAACAAGCAAACGAGCTTGACTTGCTCTATATTATAAAGGCTTTCAGTTGAAGCTGCTTGAGCTCATAGGCGTGAAGAAGTACCAAGACAAGACCATGGACGAGCTTGGTGTCCTCCTCACGACCATGACACCGTACAAAGGAGCAGGCTTCGGGTTATTCTCGAGGGTGTTCAAGAAAGACAACAAGCTCTACAAGTTTTGGATGGGCGACAGCGCATATGACAAGTTCTTAGACTATGTTGTCAAGCATCAAGACAACCCATGCTTGCCGAAGGTGCTCTCTAAGATCAGGACGATGAAGGTCTTCTTCAAGAGGCACAAGAAAACCCCTGACGTGCTTAAGCATGTTCAGCTAGAAGAGCTAAAGCCTGTGACCGACAAGACAAAGATCAAAGCCCACTCAGGAGGACAAAATGGCCTCGGAGCATACGAGCCAGAGGAGGTTGAAATCTATGCTGTCTGCTCAGCGTTAGCAACGGCTGAAAAAGACGTCGGTAAAGGAGCTGACAAGATCTATGAAAAAGCGGTCAAGTACCTCAACAAAGAGCTTGAGTATGACCAGGTTAAAGACCCTAACTTGATCAACATCTTGAAAACTGTAGCGGAGATCATCTCGCTACCTGCCATCGAACCAGACCTTCATAGCGGAAACTTCATGATGAGAGGGGATCATCAGCTGGTGATCATCGATCCAGGTGTTGTCAAGGAAGACCGTGAGCTGATGTCATGGCTCAAAGACTTAAAGCTGCACGGTGACGAGTCAACAGCAGACATCGTGTCAGGCACCAAGAAAACAAACTGAGGATAGATATTCAACTGAAGAGGATTTTTATCATGCCTAACGCATTAGTTAAAAAATACGCTGAGAAAGCAAAATGCTCAGTAGAGCATGTTGAGGAAGTTTGGAGCAAAGCTAAAGAGGTCGCGAAAGAACGGTTCAAAGGAACAACGAGCCCGAGCTATTGGGCATACGTTAACGCGATCACCCAGCGTGGCTTGAAGCTGAAAGAATACAGCTTTAAAAAGTTTAGCCAGTTTACACCAGACATGGAAGCGGTACCTCCTGACATGGAGGTAGCTATCAGTTCGCCCGCTGAGCCGCAAGCAGCACCTCCTCTCGAAGCACCCCAGCCAGAAGCAATTGCTCCAGAAGCTCCAGCAGAAGTTCCAGCAGAACCTCAAGTCGTACCTGCACAGCCAGAACCTGAGGTGCATGTCGGCGGAGGCAAGCTTGTCTCAATGCTTTTTGGTGCTCGAGACTGGGCGCACACGCTGCATTTGAAGACCTCAAGCCACGCGGCTCACCTAGCGCTAGGCGAGCTTTACACTGAGTTGGTTGACCTCGCTGACGGGTTCGCTGAGACAGCACAAGGAAAGCATGGTCTCTTGTCTGTGCTTGCATGCTCGTCTGAATTTGTTGACACGGACGAGCGTGGCTTCATCTCTAAGCTGGCGAGCTGGCTTGAGACTGAAGGTAGGGCGTGCATCGAACCGACCGACACCTATCTCCTCAACCAGTTAGATGAAATTCTTGCAGCGGTCTATCGCGCTAAGTACAAGCTTGAAAACTTAAAATGAGCTTGACGCTTAAGCAGTTCGGCGAAGGAAAGAGAACAAAAGCTTCTCCTAAAGAGCTTGAGATCTCTGAGCTCAAGACAGCAGGTGACGAGGACGTGCTCGCTGAGCTGATCAGCAGCCAGAACATGGTCTTGACATACTTAGGAGATGACATCAACGAGCTATTGAACATCAAGTATCCTACTTTTGCTTATGAGTATCTTAAAACTACAAACGCAAAAGGTACTGAGATGACATGGAACCATCCGTTAAAGAACATCTCCCTTCAGACGATGCTTAAGAACGGAGGTAAAGAATGTTGGCATAGAGGCAAATACTATAACATCGCTTATCTACCTGGGTCTCAGTCACTCTTTGTTTATATGCTTTTTTCGATGCTGGTCAGGCCGATGATCGACGGTATTATGAATCAAAAGAGGTTCTCGCTTAATCATTTCATCATCGAAGATCATAAAGGGAAGCTAACTCCTGTACCACAACTTCCAAACCCAAGCGACAGGATAAGCTTAAATCGTATCTTTCCAAAGCAGATAAATGCACCAGGTACCGAATATCATACATGGCGTAGGACCGTGACAGCATCATAAGGACAGCATGAGTAAGTCAGAGCTTATAAAAAGAGCATATACAGAGAGCGAGTACACGACCGAGCAAGTCATCGAGCTAAAACGATGTGCGAGGGACCCGCTCTACTTCATGCGCAACTATATGAAGGTGATGCATCCGACCAAAGGTGCTGTCAAGTTTGACCTGTTTGACTATCAAGAACGCTGTGTCAAAGCGTTCCAAGAGAATCGATGGGTGATCGTCAAGTGCGGTCGTCAGATGGGCAAGACTACGGTCATCGCGGCATACCTTCTCTGGTTTGCTTGCTTCCACTTTGAAAAGTACATCCTCGTCGCTTCGAAGGATAACGACGCGGCTGTGGATGTCATGGATCGGATTCGTTTCGGTTATGAAGAGCTGCCGCACTGGCTCAAGCCAGGTTGCCTCTACAACAACCGACATGAGATCGTCTTCGACAACAACTCAGCTATCAAGTCAACAGCTACTACCGAGAACACAGGTCGCGGTCGCGCGGTCTCGCTCTTGATGTTGGACGAGCTGGCTTTCGTGAAGAGCGAGATCCAGGACGATATGTGGGCGTCTCTCGCGCCGACGTTATCGACAGGAGGTTCTTGTATCGTGTCATCCACGCCGAACGGTGACCAAGACCTCTACGCTCAGCTGTGGCGCGCAGCGAACACGTTCGCTGGTCTTGAACCTGGTGAGAACGGCTTCATGCCGGTCAATGTCGAGTGGGACGAACACCCAGATCGCACACCGAAGTACAGGGACGAGATGATCGCCAAGGTGGGTGAGGAAAAGTGGGAGCAAGAGTATGAGTGTAAGTTCCTCTCGTCTGACCCGCTGCTCATCAACTCTTTAGTCTTGCAGTCTCTAAACGGTCGCCAACCGTTATTCATAGACAAAGGCTTTAAGTTTTGGCAGCGGATCGAGCCTGGTAGAACTTACATGGTAGGTTGTGACGTGTCTGAAGGAATCAAGAAAGACTTCTCGACGATTGAGGTGTTCGAGCTTGAGACGTTGAAGCAAGTTGCGGAATTTCGAAACAACACCGTGAAAGAAGGACCGTTCTACCAAGCGATGAAGTGGGTGATCATCTACATCTTAAATCATCGAAACCCACAAAGCGGTAAGAAGGCTTCGGTCATCTGGTCATTTGAAAACAACAGCGTGGGAGCCGCTATAGCGGCTATGCATTATGCGGATGAGAAGTTTCCTGAAGAGGCAGAGCTCGTGTCTCACGGAACTAAGATCGGGATGCCTACGAGCCACAAGTCAAAGTCTATCGCGTCACGTGACTTAAAACGTTTGCTTGAGCGGTCAACCTATCCGCTTGAGATCTACTCTGTAGAGCTCATTAGCGAACTTAAGAACTACGTGCAGTCTGGTTCAAAAGGAACATACCATGCTAAGAGCGGCTCGACTGATGACTTAGTCGCTGCTACTCTCATCATCACCAGGCTGATCAACTACATCTCGACTTATGAGCCGGATGCTTTCAACAAGCTTTACGGGTCTGATGAGGAGTTCTTTGATCAGACCACGAGCGAGTTTGACGAGCCTATGCCGATGGGTATCATCTAATTAGCTATAAATACATGCTTACACGGAGGTTACGCACATGCAAACTCTTTACATTCTTATCATTGTAGCGGTTGTTGCTGGGTTGGTATACTGGGTTTGGAAGCGAGGACGAGAAGCGAGCGGAGCCGCTGACCTAGATTGGGAACCTACTCCAGTTGTAACACCTCCAGCGCCAATAGTAACACCACCGACACCAGTACCTGACTGGGAACCCGCTGGTGGCGTTGTTGTATCAGCACCTGTTGCAGAGGCCAAAAAGCTAGCAGCGGTAGCTGTTCCTAAGAAACCTCGGGTTCCTCGAGCTAAGAAAACAGATCGCCCGATGCGATAAAAAATCCACCTCCGCGTTTAGTGAACCGGGCCTCGTGCCCGGTTTTTTTGTCAGCAATAAAATATCATTCTTATGATGACAGATGTAAAATTAAGCTATAAATACAATTGCTGACAGCACATTGGTGATGTTGATCAGTACAGTAATAATTATTAACTCCTGTCATAAAAGGTACTACCATGGATAAGAAAGAGCAATATGCTCGTCTCAAAGCAGCACTTGGCAAGCGTAACACCTCCAACGAGAACAGCGGCTTTTGGGATAAGTTTTATCCCTTCTACAAGATGGACTTCGACGAAGTTGCCATCTTTCGCTTCCTCCCAGACCTTGATGAGATGAACCCGCTTGGGTTTGTCGTCGAGAACAAATATCACGAGCTCCTGATCAACGGGAAGAAGAAGCGCATCGCTTGCGCTCAGATGTACGGTGATCCGTGCGCGTGCTGCGAGGCTTCGCAGAAGTACTACAATGAGCTCGGTGACGAAAAGATGGGCAAGTCATTCTGGCGCAAGATTGATTATGTCGCTCAAGGTATCATCGGCTCGACTCCCTTTGATTATCCGATCAAGCCTGAAGAAAATCCTGTTCGGATGATCTCTCTTGGCCCGAAGCTCTTCAAGAAGGTCGAGACCGCGATCCTGAGCGGTGACTTCGATGTGCCACCGTATGACTTGACCGAAGGCTTTGACTTCCGCATCATGAAGACTCGTCAAGGTGAATATGCTGACTACGGAAACTCAGAGTTCTCCCGTAGGCAGACCGCTATCAGCGAAGAGCTGCTCGGCAAGATCGTGCTGTATAACCTGAAAGACTTCAGGTACGGCAAGATCGAGCGTTCGCAGATGGAGACGATGATCGAAGCGTACTTAACAGGCCGTAGCTACGAGGATGACAAGCCTGCCGTCGATGCATCAACATCGACAGGCAACTCGAACCTCGACGCGCAGTTGGCTGAACCGAAGGTGACAGCGCCTGCGGCTGAAGTCATTGCGGCAGCAAAGGGTGAAGCCCCGACAGCAGCAGCCGCGCCTGCGGCCGCCGCAGCAGGTACTTCTCGTGCTCAAGAGATCCTTGCGCGCTTGAAGAACCGTCAAGCAGCTACCCAGAGCTGAGCAGGCTCAACAGCCTGTTGCAGGGGCCTCGCTTCGGCGGGGCCTCTTTCCTCTTCATCGGATTAAAATGCTCCCATTTCTAGAGAAGTTTAAGAAAGACATCTCAAAGCTAGAGAATGTCAACCTAGATGCTAGGCCGCCTACTTTTTGGTACAGCGTTGGCAACTTAGCTATCAACCGCATCATCTCAGGTTCTTACCGACGGGGCGTTCCTCAAGGACGAGCGACAGCTATTGTAGGCCCGTCTGATTCAGGCAAGTCATTCGTCCTCTCAAACTGCATGAAAGCGGCCCAGGACGAAGGAGCCTTCGTGCTAGCTATTGACTCTGAGAACGCGCTCGACTATAACTACCTGCGCCGTGTAGGGGTCAAGACTAACGCTGAAAACTTCCTCGGCATCGGCGTCGTGACCGTGTCCGACACGGTCGAAGTCTTGTCTGAGTGGATCGGTGACTACATCAAAGAGTACGGTCGTTACAACGCTAAGGGCCCGAAGGTGTTCATCGGGATCGACTCGCTCTCGATGTTGCTTACAGAGGCTGAGAACGAGCACTTCGAGTCAGGCGAGCAGAGAGGTGACCAGGGTCAACAAGCAAAGCAAGTCAAGCACTTCCTCAAGACCATGGTCTCGCGGATGAAGATGACTAACATGTCGCTGGTCGCGACGGCTCACGTCTACGGAGCTGATCCTCTCAAGGGCGAAGGGTTGTACTCGGTCACGCCTGCTTTACGCTATGCTTGCTCGCAGATCTTGCTCGTGACGAAGCTTCGCCTCCGTGAAGAGGTAGCCACAAAAGGTAAGGACAAAGACATCATCGGCATCCGGTTGAAAGCTGAGACGTTCAAGTCTCGCTTCGCTAAGCTAGGCAGCAGGATCGAGATCGAAGTCCCGTATGACAGAGGCTTAGACCCGCATAATGGCTTGCTTGAGATGATGCTCTATGATGACGTTGTCACGCAAGGCGGTGCATACTACACCTTAGACTATCCAGGCTTAGGAGCACCGATCAAGTTCATGAAGCGTGACCTGTCACCTGAGATCATCGAGAAGATGCTTAACCACCCGTCTATCCTCGAACGCGAAGCGCTCTTTGACGAGTTTAATGATGCTGAAGAGGAAGAACCAGAACAACTTCCTGAGAGCAAAAAGGAAACAACATGACAACATTTAAACCTCTACGTGATTTTATCCTTGTCGAGCTGATCAAGCCGGCCTTAAAGCAAGGTGGAATCATCGTCGCGTCAGAAGAACAGCTGAAACCTACCAAAGGGAAGGTGCTCGCTGTAGGACCGGGCTTGTATGAAAAAGGCGTGCTCGTCGAAGTACCTGTTAAAGTCGGTGACATCATCACGTGGCCGAAAGGTTCAGTCATGACTTTCAAGGTTGACGGAAAAGATTTTAGCGTTGTGCCTGCTTCTCAGCTCATCGGGGTCGAGCGCTGACACATGTCTCTGGTCAACAGCCTCAAGAAACCTGGAGGCTTAGCACAGGTTCCAGATAAGCTAGAGCTTTACACTCAGCTAATCACCGCCGCTGAACCTCTGTTTGACC
>Ga0315287_10000676_pt1 | contig 30205 bp, 26 predicted proteins | sample YL17G11_0_MG_FD_205037 | JGI IMG/M metagenome (GOLD analysis project Ga0315287, IMG submission 205037) | Sediment microbial communities from Yellowstone Lake, YNP, Wyoming, USA - YL17G11_0 | ecosystem: Environmental > Aquatic > Freshwater > Lake > Sediment | place: USA: Wyoming | collected...
TTCACTCGCCTGGGGGTGGCTCACACTGTGTTGGGGTGGGGCGTGGCCGGCCATACCCCCCACCCCCCCCCCCCCCCCCCCCCTCACTCGCCCCCCCCCCCACCTTGCACGGCCTTGGCGTCCCGGGCGGACAGGCGCTTGCCGCCCTCCGCGCCCGCCCCGCCAGGTGGCGCTGCGAGGGTGGCGGCAGGAGGCCCGGCAGGCCCGCCCGCGCCCGCGGACCCGCCCGCCGGGCGGCAGGTCTCATAGTCCAAGCCCGCAGGGACGCCGTTGGCGAGGCGGGAGGAGACCAGGAGCAGGGCGGTCGTGCTTGGCTGGGAACGGGAGAGGGGGAGAGAGCGGTTTGTCAGTTAAAAGGGAGCGCGCGCACGCGGCCTCAAAACCGACCCCGCCTCCTCTTCGCCTCACCCACCACCGCCCGACTCACGTCCTGGGCCGCGCCCGCGACCGCACGGGGGCCGACCACACAGGCCAAGGCCCCGAACAGGGCGGCCAGGGCGAGGGCGGGCCGGCGGGAAGGCGGGGTGGGAGAGGAGGTGGAGGAGCGCGGCATGGTGGGTGGGAGAAAAAAAAGGAAGGCGTTGAGGCGCTGTGTCCGTTTCCCCCGCGGTGGTTTCGCCAGAGGGCAGGAAGAGGGGGTTCTCGCCTGAGAGCAAGCTCAGGTGAGAAAAGGGTGTGTGTGAGCGCGGCGCGGGTGAAAGATTCCCGGGCGCGGAACGCGGGAGCAGGCGTTTTAGGGGAGAGAAGGTTAAGTGCAGCGTTTTTTTTCAATTTCCACCTCTCTGTCCACATCCAACATCCCGCTTCCTCAAGACGACATTTAATAGTGTGTCAACCGCTTTCCACTACCGCGCCCGTATGGCCGCCAACAGCGCACTCCCCCGGGCCGCCGCCGCCGCCGCCCGGGCGGCCACGAGCGGGTTGTTGGGGGGCGCCACCACCGGCGGCGGCCCCGCAGACCGGCGGCGGCGGGGGACAGTTCCAGCCGCAACCAGTTCCGGGGACGCCTTGGTGTGCGGCCCGCCACTGCCCGCCGGCCCGTGCGGGCTGCCCGACCCGGAGGGTGGCAGGGGCGGGGTGGCGCCGCCGACGGAGCTGGCCAGCTCGCCGCTGAGGCGGGAGGCGAGGCGGGGGCCGACGCCCTGGCGGGGGCCTAGGCCCGGGGAGGCCGTGTGGGGTGAGGGCCCGCCACCGCCCGCTGCTGCCACTGCCGCCGCTGCCGCCGCTGCCGCCGCCGCCGCCGCTGCCGCTGCCAACCCTTTTTTGCCGCCCGCTTTCTTGGTGATGGCAGTTTCGGACTGGGTGCGCCGCATGGCGGCGGCGGCGGCGGCGGCGGCAGCGGCCGCAGTGGCGGCGGCGGCAGAGCCGGCGGGCGGTTTCCCAACGCCCCCGCCCTTCACGCCTCCCGGGCCGCCGCCACCGGCCTTGCGGCCCTTGGGCGGCTGGCCCGTGGGGAGGCCACCACCGGGCGCAGAGGACGGGCGGGGCGCACCACCACCACCCGTGCCAGGACCAGCAGCCGCGGCGGCGGTGGCAGAGGAGCCGACGGGAATGAAGCCCGGCGCGACGCAGCCCGGGGAGGGCGGGGGTGGGGGAGGTGGGGGTGGCGCGAAGGGCGGGCGCCCCGACGCGGACGGCACCCCACCGCCCCGCGGAGCAGCAGGCCCACCACCGCCACCACCGGCACTGGAGGTGGTGGGCGTAGCCTTCCCCTTTTTCTTCTTCACACCGCCGCCAATGGTGGCCGGCCCGCCGCGCGAGGGTGGGCGGGTTGAGGCGGCCGCCGCGGCCGCGGCTGCAGCTGCAGTAGCGGCCGCCGCGGCGGCGGCCGCAGGGTCGCCCAAGGACGCACCCAGCGGGTGCAAGCCGCCGCCGGCGATGAGGGCGGACTGGAGGAGAATGCGGGAATCGAAATGAATGTGAGTGCGCGTGGTTGAGGTCTTTCTTCCCTCCATCCCCTCTCTTCACGTTGCCGCTCTATACACTCACCAGGTCCACATCCGGGTCCAGCAGCGACGCCAGCGCCCCACTGGACCCGCCGCCGCCACCGCCGACGCCCGTGATACCGTGCGAGAGGCCGCCCAGGTGGTGGTGGCCGTGGTGGTGGCCGTGGTGGTGGCTGCCCGCGCCGCCCGCGGTGTGGCCGTCCACCTCATCATCATCCCCTGGAAAAGCGCCGCCGCCGCCGACGGACGCCGCCAAGTGGTGATGCGAGGCGGCGTGGTGGTGGTGGGCGGACCCTAGGGCGGGCAGCCGCCCAGGGAAGAGGAGGGCCGACTCGTCGTCGTCGTCGTACTCGCCCATGACGACAGCGCCGCCACCGCCAACCTCGCCCTCGCTGGCCGCAGCCAGGTGGGCGTGCGTGCCATCGTCCTCCTCGCCCAGGACGAGCGGGGCGGAGTGCGCGCGGGCGGGGCGGGGGAGAGGGGCGTGGTGGTGGTGTGCGGACGGCCCGCAGCCGGCGGCGGCGTGGGCGAGACCTTGGAGAGATAGGGTCGGCGGGAGAGGGTCGGGGGGTGAGGAATGGTCCAGAGCGCGCGCGCATCTGCAAGTCGCGTTTGTGGCGGGACGGCGGGGTCCCTAAATGCGACGGCCATCCCCGGAGATGCCGAGACATGGGGCTGCCTTGCCTGGCGTGGCAGGCTGGCGCGAGACCCCACCTGCCCAGGGTAGGAAGGCAGCGCGGCCGGGGGCCTCCCATCAAAACCCGACCCGAGAGCGCTTGCCGGCCAGCACGCCGCCGGATGGCCTGGTCCCTCTTTTCACGCGCGCCCGCCCCTGGCGTTAGGCCAGGCATTGCCAACGTTTTTTTCACTAATGAAAGCATAGATCGGCAGACTGCATAGCTGCGTGCCCGACAAAAGCCAGCCCCCCCAGCCTTGCCGCGAGCCGACCGCGGAGGCGCAGCTAAAATTGGTGCCAGCCAATACGTCGTCTCTTTCTCACCTTGCGGCGTCAGCGTCGGCCACATGTAGTCCCGCACGTCCGTCGATACAAAAGCCTCCAGCGGTGAGGCCGGCACGCCCAGATGGGCGCCTGCGAAGGCCGTCGGGTTGCGGGCCGGCTTGGCGGGGACGCCCACCACGAGCGGCGGCGCGGCCGCCGCCGCACCGGGCGGGCCGCCCGGGACGGCGGACGGAGCGCCGCCCGGGCCGGCAGTGCCCATAAGGACGTCCATGTGTTCAAGGGGGGACGCGCCTTCTCCTGTGTGCATACACGGGCGCGCAGAGGGCAAAGCACAGGGGGCGCACGACACTCGCGCAAAAGGAATACGAATGGAGGTGCACCCAACCTTCACCCAAACCTTTCTTCATGCATTTTCATCAATCATCTCCGAGCCCCGCCCTGTCTCTCACTACCCGTGCTCCATTCCGGCGCGCGCGCGCGCGCGCGCGCCTCTGAAATGCTCACGCGGACGCTCACAGCCTTGAAGTGAACAAAAGACACACAGTCACACAATCCCATCCCCTCCCACCCATTTCATCCCTCGAGTGGCCACCCATTTCATTCCTCCTCCGCCCCGGCCGCCCCGGCCCCGACTGGCTCGACCGCTTCCGCCGTTGCCTCCTCCTCATACGCCACTTTGACCATGGCCGGCCGCACTAGGCGACCACCTACCGTAAACCCCGCCCGGAACTCAACCGTCACCGTCCCGTCCGCCACCCCATCTGCCGCGGGCTCGCGCGCGATGGCGTCATGCACGGCCGGGTCGAAGGGCGCGCCCGCCCCCGGGACGCGAGCCACGCCCAGGCCGCCCAGAATCTCGGTCAGCTGGGTTGCCAGGGCCTGGTAGGCGCCCTTGATGCGTTCCTCACCCGGCGTCTCGGCCTTGACCGCGCCCGCTGCGGCGTCAAAGGCGTCGACCAGGGGTAGGAGCGCAGTCGTCACATCCCCCTTCACCCGGTCGGCCGTCGCGGCCTTTTCGGCGTCCGCCCGCTTCCTAAAATTGTCAAAGTCGGCTTGCAGACGGAGGGACTGGGCCTTGCCGGCCTCGGCCGACGCTTCCGCGGCCTCGGCGCGGGCTTCCACGGCGGCGGCCGCGGCGGCCGCCTCGGCCGCCGTCTCCCCGAGCGTCTCCACCGCCGCCGTCAGGGCGGCCGCCTCCTCGCACTCCTCCAGCTGGGACAGCAGGGTGCGAGCATCCGCCAGGGCGACGGCGTGCGGGGCGCCCTTGTCGACAAGGTCTGTGTCGGAGGAACTGTGTGTATGGAGAAGGGAACAAGGGGGGATGCGAGGAAAATGTGAGAGGTGGTGGCCAGGTAGTGAGTGTCCTCTGCTGTCTCTTTGCTTTCTCCATCATATCCCTGCTGCGCAGATTCACCTCCCACCATTCATCTCCACCCTACTCACTCTTCATCATCTGCGGCTTTGACCTGTGGGAGAGGGCAGGTGGATGGGTGCGTGGATGCGTGTGAGAGAAAAGGAGCGCGACCTTCTAGAGGGGGAATTGCTGGCGCACAAAGGAAGTACGCGTGTCTCCGCACGGCAGGGGACCTGTGTCCGCCCCGTTTGTCACCGCCGGCGGATGGGCCGATGCACGCCTTATCGGCATGCGGACAGCCGAGGACGGGCGCACCAAGCCCCCCCCCCCTCCATCTCTCACCGTCACACGCCGCCGCCGGCCGCCGGCGGCGGCGTACAGCGACGCCGGGCGCGCCGCCGCGGCGGCGACGGGCGACCGTCGCGCCGTTGACCGGGCCAACAGCCCTGGCCGGCTGGGCAGGTGCAGCATGAGGGCGGCAGATGGCATGGTTAACAAGAGAGCGCGCGTGAAGTTTGTGCAGGTGCCAAGACGGTTTTCGACCTCTGCTCGGTGTTCACAATTTCCCCGCGCTCGTCTGCCGTGTGCGCTGCCATTCGCACCGTCTTCATTTCTTTGCCCAATGCTGTCTCGGCACACCCTCCCTCCCCTTCCCCTCCAACTTCAACAGCCACAGGCGTTCGGCGCGCTGCAGCGGCGTGCCCCCACACTTCAGCCCTGCAGCCGTGAGCGCCGCTTTTAAAGCTTCAGCGGGGACGGCGCCGGCCAGGGCGGCGGCTGAGGGGTAGGAGTCCAGGTCGATGAAGGTGGAGATGGAAGTGGTGGGAGCAGGCGCGGGCGGGGCGGGCTCAGGAGGAGGAGGGTGAGCGGCAACGGGAGGCGGTGCTTGTGCCTGGGCTGGCGGCGGCACGACTGGGGCCGCCGCCGCTGCAGCCGCCGCCGACGCCCGTTCCTCCCCCTCCTCCTCACTGTTGCTGCTCTCATCTTCGTCATCATCATCATCATCCACTAGCGCATCCAGCACCCGGGCGCGGGCGCGGGGCGGCGCGGCGGTGGCAGGCGCGGCGGCGCCACAAGACGGCCCCGCGCCACCAGCCGACGCCTCCACCGCCGCTGCCACTGCCGCCACCGCCGCCGCGGCTTCTGCCCGCACCGCCGCCCCGTCCACCGCCTCCGCCGCCGCCCGGGCGGCCTCCCGCCGGGCTGCGACTGCGGCGTCCCGCACGTGTTTGAGGGCGGCCGCCTCTAGGGCCCGCCCCTCTGCGTCCGCCGCCCAGGCGGCCGCCTCGGCCTCCGCGGTCGCGGCGCCCACCCGACGGCCCGACAGGTCCCGGCAGGCATCGAAGTTGGTGACCTTGGCGATGCGGCCGGACGCGCGCAGGAGCGAGCCGAAGCCGCCCTTACCACCGGCCAGGCGGACAGAGAGCGTGAGGAGCGTGGTGGTGGTGGTGGTGGCCGTGCCCGCTTGCGGCGGGAGGGGCGCGCTGAAGGGGAGGGTCCGCCCGGCGATGGAGGCGGTCAGGTGGGTGGCCAGGGAGGGTGGGGCGCCTGGTGTGTGTGGATGGGAGGGGGAGGAGGGGGAAAGGGCGTGTGTGTGTGTGTGTGAGTGGGAGGAGAAAAGTGAGGGGGTTGAGGGGTCAAGTCGGGGGGGTGACGGCGGAAAAAAAAAGAGCCGGTCTCGCCACACGCACACACACACACACACACACACACAGACACACACCGCACGGCTTCGGGCGCAGCGCACCACAGCCACCGAAGAGTGTGTGTGCGTGCACGCGGGTGCGGCGCGGCGTGCGTGCCTCTCTCCCTCCCCTTTTCTCCTCACCAATGCGGGCGAGCGCCAGCGCGACCGCCTCGCCCACGCTGGTCGCGCCGCCACCGCCGCCGGGCGGCAAGAGGCGCAGGGCCGCGGTCGGCTGGGGCGGGTCGCACGGCGGGTAGGCGACGAGCAGGGTCATGGCTGTTGTCGGAGGGTCGTGCCGTCAAAAGAAGTGAAAAAGTGCAACTTTGTGAGAGAGGGAAAATAAAATGGAGGGGCCTGGGGTGCGAGAGCGGAGGAGAGGGCAGAGGGGCGGGCACGAATAAATACGGGCGGGAAAGGGGGGGGGCAAGAGGGCAGAATATCTTGCCTCACCCTTTTGAAGCATCCAAGGCTGACGTCGAAGGTGGGTGTGAGAGAGGGAGAGAGAAGTAGCGGAGCAGGGAAGTGGCGCGGGAGGAGTGTGGGGGGGGGGGGGCGAGGGAGGGGACAGGTCGTGGGGGGGAGGGGGCGGGGGGGAGGGGACTGCAAGGTGGGAGCGGGGACAGAGCGGGGACGCATCCCTACGTCGGAGGTAACACTTGCCTGACACTTCATCCGGGTGGGTGACACTTCACCCGGGGTGGGCTCTGGATTTGGAGTGGGCGACGGAGAAGGCGGCTCTCCAGCGCCAGTGGGCGCGGGGGGTCGCCGACCGCTCGCAGCTCGCCCTCTTTTCAACGGCTCAGCACGTGCTCCACACTTTCCTTTTTCTTCACCTTCGGGCGCCAAAGCAGCCCACGCCACGTCCTATCCGCGGTGCCCCCACCCAGGCGCGAGTCCCGACCACACCATCGCCCGCCCCGTGCGTGCGTGGAAGCCGGCCCCCAGTTTGAATTGGGCGCTGCCCTTGAAATTGTTGGGAGCCCTCTCCGCCATCAAACGAACGCAAACCGAAGTCGCTCCCTGGTCGTTTTTTTCCTCCGTACTTCAGTCGCCTGCCCAGCCGTCTGCCGCCCTGGCCAGCCTCTCCAGCCCCCACCCAGCCATGGAGCTTAGTCCGGTCTTGCGGCTCGGGGTGGCGCCGACAACCCAGGTGCGTGGCGTGGGGCGAGCGCGAGGGGGTGCTTGTTTCATCTCGTTCCCTGCCCGCCGACCCGGGCAAAAGCAGGGCGCGCGCGCGTTTTCTCCCATCGCCCTGCGCACTGCCTGCCCGAGCCCTGGATCCCGGATCCCGCGCCCTGCCACCCCCTTATATTGCTGAGCCCAGGCTCTTCTCCCTCCTTGTGGGCGGGGATGCGGGACGGGCGGCGGCGCGCCCGGGCCGGGGATGAAATGTGGGGAATGGGGGCCGACTCTGCTTGGCGCACGCACGCTCTCATTTTTTTTCACCGCCGGTGTTCTCGCGCTCGCACGGGCGCCCCACCCCCCTGCTCCGCCCCGCGCCGCCCCTGCGGCCGCGCTCCACACATGGGGCTTTGGAATGGATGGCATGAAAATGGCGGGCGGGCGGTGGACGGCCCTCAATTGTGGGCGTGATGTGGGGTAGAGAAAACCGCGTCGATCGCTGGGCAAGAAAGACGGCGGCGCGCCAAAAACGAGGGCGGTTCTTCTTCACCCCTCTCCACCATCCTTTCACAGCCCGCCACCACCCCGCCCGCCCACGCCCGCCTCGCCGTCGCCCTGTCCCCGACCGGCTCGGACGCGGGGTCCGACGTGTCTGCCGACACCCTGGCCGCCTGCCTGGGAGGGGCAGGGTCGGCGCCGCCCTCGCGTGGCGTCAGCACGGCCGCGCCCTCGCGCGGCGCCTCGCCCGAGCCCGCCCTCCCCGCCAGTGCCGCCGCCCTCGCGCCGCCGCCGCCCTCTGCACGCGCCGCCCGGGCCACCAACCGCGCGGGCGGTGTCAGAGGAGGCGGTTCCGCTGCCCGCCCCCCGCGCGCGCCCAAGCGGGCCCGGGCGGAGACGGCCGCGCCCGGGCCGCCGCCCGCGCCGGGCACCCGCTGTGCGCGCGCGGCCACTGTGCCCCCCGCGGCGCCCGGGCCGCTGCCGCCCGCCACAGCCGCTGACGACGACGCCTTCCTGCTGGTGTGCGATGAAGCCGCAGACGAGTGCCTGGTGGATGATGGTGTGGCGGTGGCTGTCGCTGCGCACGCCCCGCAGGCGGCGGCGCCCGTGGCGTGCCTGACCAGCGCGCCCCTGCCGACCGGCAGTGCTGGGCCAGGCTCCCAGGCGGCCGCCCCGCTCGCGCCCGCCCGGTGTGCGGCCGCCTCGCCGCCCGCCTCCCTGGCCGCCCGCCTGCGCGCCCTGTCCGCCGCCCTGCCGCCGCCCTCCCTCGCCGCGGCGTACGGGTACTCCCCCCTGGCCATCGCGGTGGGCGCCTGCTACTTTTCTCGCCTTGCTGCCGCGGCGCCCGGCCTCGCGTCGGCCGCGGCGACGTGCGGCTGCCGGGAGCTGACCGCCCTGGCCGCCCCCGCCGCCACGGCCGCCGCCGCCGCCTCCGCGGGCGACCCGCCCCCGTCGCCGTCCGCCCGCACCTTTGGCTTCGGCGCCAAAGCGTCCGCCGCGTCTGCCGTAGGCAGTGGCGCCGGCCCCGCGACGGCTGCCGCGTCCACGCGCGCGCGCCTGGCGGCCGTTTACCTAGCCTGCGTGCACGTGGCCGCCAAGAACGTGGACACCGTCCCTTACCGCTGCCTCCTGGCCACCATGCTGGCCAACCTGTGCGGGGTGGAGGGCGTCTCGCCCGCGGCGGCGGCGGCGCTGGAGCTGGACGTGCTGGTCGGGTTGGGCTGGCGGCTGGGCCCCTTCTTCTCTCCCGCAGTGGAGGTCGCTTATAAATGAAATGATTCTATGATGATTCTATTCGCTACTACTTACACGAGTCACTGGACGGCGCACTCTGATTCACGCGCGCCCGCGTGTGTGAGTTGAAGGCGGAAGAGTGTGCCCGACCCGGGCGTGTGTTCCTTTTTGCTTTTGTTCCCGGGGCGAAGAAAGTGAGAGAGAGAGCGTCCGCTCTCTCTCTCCCAACCCCTTGTGTGCCCCTCTCCCCTCCCCGCACGTTTGCGGCGGCGTGCCGTGTCCTCTGGCTGCCACCGTGGCGTGCACCCTCCCTAGGTCTGGCTCAATCTGTCCCCTCTCATTCCGGTCCCCGCGCGGAAAGATCGGCGTTTTTTGTTTTGTTTTTCTACCTTTTTTCTTCTCCCCCGGCCTCAAAAATAGTGTCCAGTCCGTGGTGCGGTCGTGCGGTCGCTCCGTCTCTCCGACCGGTTGGAATCATTTCCCGCCGGCCGCCCGCCCGTTCTGTCCTCCTCCTTCCCCTGTGTTTTTTTTTTAAGATCCAAGGCCCTCCCTCCCGTCCAAATTTTCTCGCCTCAAAGAAAACGCTGGCGCGCCCCTTAGGCGGGCACACCCCGCGTGCGAGAAAATGCGAGGGGTGGAGACCTTCTCCCCTGTTTCCTAGATTGTTTCCCCGACACCCGCTCACGACTGCGCGTTGTTTATGTATTTGGTGTGCCTTTCTTCCGGTCCGTGTGCGCATGTGTCACTTTCCCGTTGATGTCGTGTCCCCTGCCCCCCCCTGTGATAAAAAAAAAACACGACCGGTTTTGTCCCCATCCTCATCACTCTTTTGTTTTAACTCTTCGCTCCCCACCTTTCTCTCCCACTCTCTCTCTCTCGCAAATGCCCGCCATCGCCGTCCGCGTCCCGGGCGGCCGCACCTTTGCCCTGGACCCGTCGGGCGGGCTGACCGCCCTGCGGGCCCGGGTGGAGGCGGCCCAAGGTTTGTGTGGTGGAAGAGAGAGAGAAAGAAGAAGCGCGTGCGGCAGTTTCAACCTCATCGCTCTCGCGGTGGGTGCCTCCCTCCCTCCGCGCCCCCTTTGCATCTCTCACTCATCTCTCACACCACCCCACCCACACAGGCCGCCCCCTGGGAAACCTGACCCTGGTCACCCTGGACGGCCGGACCCTGCATGGCGGCGGCAGCGAGGTGGAGGCGGGCGGGGCGGTGGCGGTGGCCGGGCCCGCGACCACTGCAGCGCCGCCGCTGCCCGCGCCCTCGTCCTCCTCCTTCCGCCCGGCCATCGCCCCGCCGCCGCCCCCGCCCCTCACCCCACTCTCCCCCACCATCACCCTGATCATCCACCCCCGTACGCAGACGGAGACGTGGTCAGCGTACTGGAAGGAGAGCATGCGGACGCTGACCAAGGCGTGCGCCCCCTTCACCCTGGCCGCCGGCCGCGGGGACGCCGTGGCGGGCGTGCTGGCGCAGGTCGGGCTGGCCGCGGGCTGGCCGGGCGTGGAGGGCCTGGAACGGTAGGGCGAGATGTGTTGAAGACAAGAGAGAGAGAGAGAGAGGCGGAGGGGTTTTTCAGCGGGGGGCCGCTCGCGCCAGTGCGCGCGCGCGACCGGCCTGGGAGCAAAAAAAGACACTTTTGCTCATCGCTTCCCCCCTTTCTCACAGCTTGCCCGGCTTCACCGACCCCTGGGAGGCCGCCTTCGTGCGGGGCCACGCCCTCTCCCCCCCAGGTGGCGACTGGGGCCGCCTCACCCTGGCGGAGGCCGGCCTGGCCGGCGGCGGCGACCTGGTGGTCGTGCGCCGGGTGTTGGTGGCCGAAAAGTGGAACCTGATCGAGGCTTCCAAGCCCGGGGAGGAAGGGAGGGAGGGGGAGGAGGATACCGACTCGGACCTGGAGTCGACGGATGAGGAGGAGGCGGACCCGCTGGAAGGGGAGGGGCGGTGGTGCGGGCTGTGAGAGAGAGGGAGAGGGAGAGGGTGAAATGAAAATGGGGTGTGTGTTGTGTGAGAGGACCCTAAGACCACCCACCCTCCTCCTCCGCCGCCGCGTGCATGCTCGCGGTTTGTGTGTGAGAGGAAAAGGAGGAAGGGAACGCGGGGGCGCGCGTGTGTTGCGTTTGTTAACCTAACAGAAAAATAGAGAGAGACTCATACCTCATCTCTCAGGCGGGGGCGGGGGGCCCGCCCCCGCCTGGCCGCCCCGGCCCATTATCCCCAGCAGGGCTGCCACAAAGCCCGCCCCGCGGCCATCGCCCCCCCCACCCCCACCTTGCCCACGCACCGGGAAGGCGGGCTGCGGAGCCCACCCGCCAAACCGGCCGCCGCCGCCGGGGGCGAGGGCGAGGTGCGGTAGCTCCCAGCCCAGCCCGCCAAACCGGCCGCCGCCCGCCTCCCCGTCCGATCCGAGGCCGGACTCGCCGTCGGAGGAAAGGTAGGCTTCCAGGCCGTCCCCGTTCAGGACGCGGGCCAGCCCGGCAGCGGCCGCGGCGGCCGGGCGGGGGTGGGCGCCGGCGTCCGCATCCCCGGCCGTCGCCGCCGCCGCGGCGGCAGCGGCCCGGCCGGCGGCCGCGGCGGCCGCCGCGTGCACGGCTGCCCGCCGCGCGGCCGCCCGGCCTTCCCTGCCCGCTGTCCGCCCGCCCTCCGAGATGGCGGCCAGCCCGCCCGCCGCGCGCACCGTGTCCGCGGCTCGGTGCAGCATGGACACAGCGGAAGCCGGGTGGCCGCTGTTGCCTGAGCCGCCGGGCGGCTCAGACCAGGACACGCCCAGGCCACGCAGCGCGCGGCCGTGCAGGGCGACGTACGCCAGGCACGTGTAGAACCGGCCGTCCTCCGCCTGCGCCTGCGTGGCGCCCGTGCAGGCCAGGTGGGCGTGGCCGCCGGCCAGGAGGGCGGGCCGCGGCAGGGCGAGGCATTGCGGGGCGCCCGACCGGGCGACGGGCAGCGCGTCGGTGGCCCAGGCCCAGGGAGAGGGAGGGGGGGCTGAGGAGGTCGAGGGGGCCGCGTGGCCGCCGCCACCGCCTCCGCCAGGCGCGCCCACCGCGGCCGCCGCGGCCGCCGCCCGGGGCGCGTCCCGCGGGTCAAACGATGACGGCGGCGGCGGCGGGGCGCCCCCCCCGGCCCCGCCGCCCTCCACCGCCCCAGCCGCCCCCGCCGCCACCGCCCACAGGTCAGCCCGCCCGCCGCACAGGGTGACGGCGGCCGGCGCGTACACCGGCAGGCCGGGCTGGAAGTAGGCCCGGAAGGGGCGGACCGTGACGTGCGTGACCAGGCACAGCGGGGCGACCGCCCGGTAGGCCACCCACTCGCACGAATCCGCCTGAGAGGCCGAGCCGGAGGAGGACCAGTACAGGTCGCCGTTGGGGTCGGCCCCGTCGCCCGCGCCCGCCGCCCCGCCACCGCCGCGGCCAAAGGGGTGGGGGTGCGCGCGGGGGCAGAGCGTGTTGGCCACGCTCTCCGACGGCCGGTCCGTGGAGGAGGCACCCAGGGCGTCCGCGATCAGGGAGAGATGGTCGGCCGGGGCGGCCAGCTCCCAGGCGAGGCGGCGCCACAGGGCGGACGAGACCGGCGGGCGCGGCGCGCCGTCGGCCGTGGGCAGGCCGAGGAGGGCCGGGTGCAGGCGGTGCACGGCCCTCCGCCAGAGCCGGTTCGTGACGATCAGGTGGGACGCCCGGGGCCAGCCGGCCAGCTCGACGGCTGCGAGGTCAGCGGCGGGGAGCAGGTCCAGGACCGCGTCCAGGCAGTCGTCCTGACAAATGATGCAGAGAGAGAGGGCGGGGGGCGGGGGGGGGGGGGGGTGACGTAAGTAATGAGGCTGGGAGAGGGGCAATGCGCGAGTTCTCGACACGCATACTCCCACGCACGGGCAGGATGTCGATCGGCGGCGGGTTTCCTTGTTCCATGATGTCGGGCGTGTCTTGGCGTGGGGCCTTGCGCCAGGAAAGCGAGAGAGAGGGAGAAGTGGGATGTCCGCCCTCTCCGTTTTTTTCAACCACGCTCGCTCTTTTTTCTCTCTCTTCCATTCCGTTATATCCCCACCGAGCACACCTGCCGCACACTCACCCAACAACACCCAACAACCTTGCTCTCTCTCTCTCTCTCTCAAGCCGCCTTCTCCTCCACCTCCTCCTCTTTCAGCGCCGCCAACAGTGCCGCATGTAGGGCCGGCGGCGCCGTCACGATGCCCCTGTCAAGGTCCAGCCACCGGCCCCGGCTGAAGTCGAGGGGCGCCCCGCCCGCGTCGCTCACCACCGCCCCCGCCTCCGCCGCCACGACCGCCCCGGCCACGTGGTCCCAGATCTTCTCGCGGTAGGCGGACGGCGGGAAGCGCAGGTTGATGGCGGCGTCCCCGCGGGCGAGGGCGCCGTACTTTGCCTGCGAGTCCAGGCGCAAGGCGGGGGACGCGACGCCCAGGGCGCGCGCCAGCCCCGCGGCCAGCTCGAAATCGGAGTGGCGGGCTTCATACGACTCCATGAAGCGCACGCCCGGCGTGCCGGGGGGCGGGTCGCCGACGCCCAGGCGGGCGGCGGGGCTGGCGGCCTGGTCGTTGTGTAAGGGCTCCGCAAAGCTGCCCGCCCCGGCCGCCGCCCAGAACAGGACGCCCACGTCCCCGCGCTCCTTGCCCGCCGGCCCGGCCTCTCCATCGATCGCCGCCAGCCGCGTGGATGCCGGCAGGTTGGGGCAGCCCAGCACCCCCAGGACGGCGGCCCCACCGTCCAGGAGGCCCAGGCAGACCGCATACTGGCGCCCGCCCACAAACCCTTTCGTCCCGTCGATGGGGTCGAGCACCCAGTGCCGCCCGCTCGCCCCGCCCTCCGCCCCGCCCGCGTCGATGAGAGCCAGGACGGCCGTCACGGACAGGGGCGGGGCCGGCGCCGGTGGGGAGCCTGAGGCAGCGGGCGGACCCTCGCCGGGGGCCTGCTCCGCCAAGACCTCATTCACCAGGGCAGTGATGCGCGCCGCCATCTTTTCCCCGCCCGGCGCCTTCAGGTCGGCCGCGTCCTCCTCCGCCACCATGGAGAAATGGGTTCCCGGAAAGGCGCGGCGCAGGGACCAGGTCACGAGGGCTTGAGCGCCTGGGAGGGGATGGGAGGTTGTGTGGGAAAATGGAGTGACGAGATTTTGGAGGTCGAGGGGGTGTATGGAGAGACGCGGATGGTGAGACCTCAACCCTCTCTCTCTTTCTCAGCTCTCTCACCGTAGTCGGCAACCGTCACGGGCGAGGCATCATCCTTCTCCGTGGCTTCCCCCTCACGTAGCTTGGCTTGGACGCGCTGCGATGTTTCGGGAAGATAGAGAGGAGTGAGAGCGGAGGGGTCCATCCCGTCCCCATCCTAATCCCCAACCCTCCACCGCCACCTCTCCCTTTTGTCTTACCTCGCACAGCGAGGAGGCCAGGCGGACGGCCGCCATTGCGGCCTCCAGCTCGGCCCCGTACGGCATGTCCAGGGGCCTGGGTGCCACAGCCATGGTCAGGGACGGGCGATGGAAAGCGCGGCGGGAGGCGGCAAAGAAGGCGGCCCCAGCGACAAGAGCAGCAGCAGCAGCAGCGGCCGTCGATTTGTGGGAGTGCGTTTGTTTTTGGCGGCCCTCTGAACGAGCGCGCGAGGAGGCGGGCAGAGGATTGGCGACCTGGTGACGCACACGCAGCCTGAGCCCTGGGAGGGTGGGCATGTGTTGCGTGAAAACCAGGTGGGCGCGTGTGGGCGAGAGAAAAAAGTGTGTGAGAGGGAGAGCAAAAGCGCGCTTTCGTGTCATTCCTAGCCTCCCCACTCTTTCATTCGCGCCTCTATTACAGGCGTGCGCGTGCGACACGCGCACACGCACCACCTCGGCATGGCCGCTCGCCACCTGCGTCGCCTACGCGGCGAGGCCGGCGCCCTGGGCGGCGTCGATGGCGGTGGAGATGGGGATGATGGCAGCACGACCGATGGCTCGTCGCCCTCTGCGCCTCCCCCACCCTTCAACCCTTTCGCCCTGCTGACAGACGATGAGAGTGATTGTGGGGAGGGCAGCGCCGCCAGCACCACTTCGTCGGACGGCGAGGGCGGGCCGAAGCCAGCCCCACCGCCACCTCCTCCTCAACCCGCTGCTTCATCCAAGAAGAAGAAGAAGAAGAAGAAGAAAGGCGGCGGCGGCAGTGGTGCGCCGCCGGTCGACGACGTCGACGCCGCACTGGCGGAGCTGGGCATTGAAGTCAAGGAGGCCGCATCACAGGAGGAGGATGGGTGTGGTGGTGGTGCTGGCGCGGCCGCAACCCCTTCATCACCACCCTCCCTCTTCGCCGTCGACCCGCGCGCCCTCCGCGGCGACGACGAGACCCGCCGCCTCTTTGGGGACGCCGGCGGGCGTGGCGGCGGTGGTGATGGTGGTGGCGCCGCTGCCGCTCCCGCCCCAGGCGTGCGTCGGCGGGCGGGAGGCGGGCCGGCCGCCCGGCCGGCCCGCCTGCAAGCCCGGCGGGGCGGGCTCCTGGGCGGGCGCACGCCGCCGGGGTGGGCCCCGGGCGGGGGGTTGAGCATGGTCGTCGTGCCTCCTCCGCCTGGCGCCGCCACCGCCACCACCACCACCTTCACCTACGTGCCCGGCCCACTGTATGAGGCGGGCAGTGTGGCCCTGGAGTCCGCCCAGGCCACGCACGACCCGGGCGCCGTGTTCGACGTGCTCCGGTCCTTCCCCGCCCACCCGGGCGCGCTGCTGGTCGGGTCCGACCTCTGCCGCCTCACGGCCCAGCACGGCGAGGCGGACGCGCTGTTGGACGGCGCGCTGGGAGCCCTAGAAGCTGCTGCACACCCGGCGTTTGCGGTCGCCGCCGCAGCCGGCACCGCCCGCCTGGACGGGTCCGCCCCCGCCAACGGGCCACTGTTTGCGGCGCTCGCGCGCAGGACCGCGGCCGCCGCCCGCCGGGGCTTGCCCGCCACCGCCTTTGCGACGGCCACCCTGCTGCTGGGCCTGGACCCGGCCGGCGACCCGACAGGGGCCCGCCAGTCCGTCGATTACCACGCCCTGCGGGCGGGCCGCCCGGACTGGGTGGTGGCCGCGCTAAAGCACGTGCCCGCAGAGGGCGGCAGCGGCGGCGGGGCGGGCCTCGAAAGCCTCGCCTCCCTCCCCAACTGGGCCTTCACGGCCGGCTTGGCGGGCTTGCGCCTGGCGCGGACCGGGGCGGCAGGCGGCCCGTCCGAGGTCGAGGCGGCCGCTTCCCTGGCAAAGGCCGCCCTCACTCACCCACACGCTGTGGCCGCCCTCGCCGCCCGGCTGGCCAGCGCGCGCGTGGCCCACCCGGCCCTGGAGACCACCCTCGCCCGCCCGCCCTTCCGGGACGTGGCTGGCGCCTCCACGGGGTCTTCCTCCCTGGACCGCCTCACCACTCTGTTCGTGGAGCGCCAGCACCCGTTGTGGCGGGCCCCGGACGCCCTGGCCGCCCTGGCAGCCGCCGCGGCCAGCGCGGCAGACACGGCGGCCGCCCACCCCGCCGTGGCGGCGGCCTGGGCCGCCGCCCGGGAAGCCGCCTTCCCGCCGGGCGAGCCGGACGGTTACGCCCACCTGGAGCTGTCTGCCTTTTCGGATGCGGCGGCGGTCCTGCCCGAAGAAGAGCTGGCGGCCTTGCAGGCGGCCGGGCGGCTGGGCGGTGGGGGCGGGCCTGGAGGGGGCGGCGGGCAGGTGGGAGTTGAGGCCGACGCCGACGCCGACGCCGACCACGCCCGCCTCGTGGCCGCCGCCGCGGCGGCTGGAGCCGTGGGCGGGGCGGACGTTGAAGCCATGCTCGCACGGCTGGGCCCCGTGCGCGCACTGCTGGGCGCGCTGGCGCCCTGGAATGATTGGGGTGGCGGTGGCGGTGGCGGTGGCGGTGGCGGTGGCGGTGGCGGTGGCGGTGGCGGTGGCGGTGGCGGTGGCGGTGGCGGTGGCGGTGGCGGTGGCGGTGGCGGTGGCGGTGGCGGCGATGGAGGGGAAGAAGGAGAGGGAGAGGAAGGAGAGGAATAGGAGGCGGTCCCGGATGAGGTCGCGCGTGGGGACGTGTGAGTCCCGAATCACAACCCCGACCACACGCCGCGTTCCCATCAACCAACGCCGTCCGCCCTCTGCAATCTCAAGCCGCCCGTACGCCCAACTCCCCCGCCACCCCTCTCAACCAGGTCGCCACCCCGATCGCCCCCGGGTCTGGCTCGCCGCGCACCGCCTCGGCCGGCACGTACGCCGCCCGCCCCGCCCCGCCTGCCATCGCACTCGTCGCCGCTGCACCAGCCTCGGCCGCGGCCGCGGCCGCCGCCGCCACAGCTGGGCCGGGCGCTCCACTGGTTGCCGCCGCCGCCGCCGCCGCCGCGGCGGGCAGGAGCGCGTCCAGCATGGTCCGGTCGCCCGCGGACGCGCCCGCATGCTCAGAAATGGCGGCGGCCCCGGCGGCCAGGGCCCCTGCCCACGCGCCCGCAGCCGTCGCCTCCCACCCGGCCGGCAGCGCGCCCGCCGCGCCCGCCAGGAAGAGCGAGTAAAGGCCGCCAGAGGTGCCGCCCATGCCGGCCAGGGCGGCCCCAATGGACTGGGCAGCCGCCTGCGGGGTGGCCAGGTCGATCGCGGCCGCGGCCAGGGCCGCCTCCAGCGCGTCCGCACCCGCGGCCAGCGTGGCCCCGCAGTCGCCGTCGCCCGCCCGGGCGTCGAGGGCGTCAAGCCGGGGCGCGGCGGCCTTGATCGCCGCCGCCGCCGCCGCCAGCGCCGCAGTGAAAGCCGCGACGGACGGGCTGTCGGGCGGCGGGCCCCGGGAGCGTGGGGAGAGGGCGCCGACCAGCGCGCTCGGCAGGGGGACGGCTGCCTTGCCGGCACCCACCACCGCGGGCGAGGCCGGCCAGGGTGCGGCGACGTCGACAGGGTAGTCCAGGAAGGGCAGGAAGTCGCCGCCGCCGCCGCCGCCGCCGCCGCCGCCACCCTCCAGCAGCAGCAGGCTCACCGAGAATCCGCGCATGTCGAGGGAGGACGCAAAAACGCCCGAGTAGAGGCGTTCCAGGGGCAGGCCCCGTCTCCCGGTCAGCTCGGCCAAGACTGCTGCCGTGACGGCGCCCACTTCCAGCACCGCCGACCCGCCCAGGGAGTTGACCAGGCAGGCCAGGCGGGGGGGCGGCCGGCCGGCCGCCCGGGCCGCCCGGACGGCCGCCGCGACGGGGCCCCGGTCCAGGAGGGCGGCCACGACCGCCTCGACCGCGGCGCCCGCCCCGCCCGCCACAGGCACAACGGCCGCGCCCGGCTCGCCGTGCAGGCCCATGCCCAGTTCCATCATGCCAAGCCCAAGCCTGTCCGGCCGGTCCGCCCCCGGCATGGCGCACGGGCAGGTCGCGACGCCCATGGAGGAGACGGCCGCGGCCGCGGCGCGCGCAGCGGCCGCCACCTCGGCCAACGGCTTGCCGAGGGCCGCCGCCGCGCCCGCAATCTTGAGCACCATCATGTTCCCCCCGATGCCCCGCGCCCCCGCCCGAGCTTTGGCGTAGGCCGGGTCACCGGCGGCGGCTCCCCCCTTCCCCTCACCGCCGCCGCCGCCCCCGCCGCCGGGCGGGAGGAGGGCGACGTCATCACCCATCGTCACCACCTCCACGGGCAGCCCTGCCGCGCGCGCGCCCTCCACAGCCGCCCCGAACTGGAGGCGGTCCCCCGTGTAATTCATGACGAGGACGAGGCAGCCTTGTTGAGGGTCCGTCACCGCGTGGATGGCAGCCCGGACGGCAGAGGCAGGGGGGGAGGCAAAGGTCGGGCCTGCGACGGCGGCGGAGAGCAGGCCCGGGCCGACGTAACCCGTCGCGAAGGGCTCGTGCCCGGACCCGCCGCCGCAGATGACGGAGACGTGGGTTGACGGGGAGAAGGAGGTGGACAGGACTACCTTGATCTGATGAGGGAAAAAAAAAAGGTGAGGGGTGGGGTTGGTGCCGGAATCGGAAGGTGCCGAGCGAGAGAATTCGTTTACGCACATCTGGGTAACCGTCGAGGCGCGCCAGATGCGGCGAGGCCGCGACTAGGGCGTCTATAGCCTCCTGTGGCGCATGAGACGGGGGATTGGGATAGAACTGGGCGGCGGCCATCGAACTGGGGCGCTAAACAACAAAACTCGAACGAAGAAGTGGATAACGGATGGAAACTGCCTGGCTAATTTTGTAAGCGCGCGGAGTAGAGTCAGTAGGGATGGATTTGGGGAAACTGCGTCCCCCCTTACATACCCCCCCCCTTTTTGCAGTACGCCCCCGGGTCGACCTCGCCCAGCCCCAGCCCCCTGGCCGCCCGCTTGCCCGCGTACGCTGCCCACCCGGCACCCATCCGGCCGGCAAAGAGGGGGAGCTCGCGCGCGACGACGGGCCGGGCGACCAGGTCGGGGAGGCCGTAGCTCTCTCGCCGGACCATGACCGTCAGGACGGCGGGGGCGGCCGCCGCGGCGCCTAGCCCGCCGGGCACCCAGGCCGACACCGCTTCCGCTGTGGCCGCGCCCGGGTGACCGGGCTGCCCGGGATGGAGGGTGCGGGACGTCCAGGCCGACCACATGGGCACGCGGACCGCGCCCGGGGTCAGGGGCCCAGGGGCGGCCGGGTGCGTGTCCTGGCCCAGCATGACCGTCGTGATGGTGGGGCCCCCTTCCCCGCCGCCCGCCCCTGCTGTCTCGGTCCAGGACCGGCGGGCGATGACGTACTCACGCGGCCCCAGCAGCGGGACCCTGAACTTCCGCGTCCACACGACGACCTGGCGGCGGGCGTGCGCGGTGGCGGCGGAGGGCGGCCGCTCCTCCTCCCCATCATGCCCGCCCGCCTCCAGCAGGGCGTGGTGGACGAGCAGCGTGTCCCAGGCCAGTCGGTGCGCGTCGTCCAGGAAAAAGTCGGTCGCGGCCTCCGCAGTCGCGCCCGCCTGGAGGCCGGCCAGTCGGTACTCCGTCCCTCCCGGCCCGGGCCCGCCCGCCCGCCGCCAGGCAGAGAATGTGAGCCCGTGCCCGGCATCCAGGTCCAGGAATAGGGCCTCCCAGGGGCGGGACGGGTCGTCGACGGACGGGTCCAGGGTCAGGGCCGGGCGGATGGTGGCATGGAGGGCGGCGGTGCCGTACCTGGGGAGAAAGACAGAGAGCAGTGGTGCCACAAGCGACAGGTTGAGAGAGATGGAGATAGAGAGCTCTACACTCACTCTCTGCTCCAGCAGTCACGGTGTGGCGTTTCGTAAGCGGGAAGGGGGTCGTAAACGCGGCGGAAGGCAACTCAATGCCAGCGGCTAGGCTGGCGCGCTCAGAATCTGCATGCGTCCGCAACCGCACGCGTCTTTCACACCCAGCTCACCAGTCATCGCCCCCTCCCACTGAGGATGAGGTTGGCATCAAGTACGTCGGAGAAATTAAGCAACAACGGGGCGTCAGGGGCGTCAGCGCGCACGGGAAAAAAGAAAAAATAGTTCTCTGTTAGCTCTCTCTCTCTCTCTCTCGACACCCCTGGCTCTCTCTCTCGGCGGATAACACCCCGGCTCTCTTCCGCTCATCATCTCATCACCACATCAAGCCCTGCGCCACCCGCGGGGCGGCCGAGGGGGGCGCAGGCGCGGCCGCCACGCGGTCAACGCCACCACTACCCGCCCCGCCCCGGAAAAACAGCGCCCACGCCAGGGCGGCCAGCACCAGCAGGCCCACCAGCGCCCGGCCGACCAGCGCCAGCGCGTCCCGCCGCGCCCGGGCTTTCAACCCTTTCCGCGCCGCGTGCGCCCGCACCGCCCGCCGGTACTGCCGGTCCCGCACGACCGCGACCGCGGGCGCCCAGCCCTTGCCCTCCACATACGCCCGGGCGGCGGACCCCACGCGGTCCCGTTCGGCACTGGAAGCCACGAGGGTGGCCGCCACGCCCGCCCAGGCACCCACGTCGTCGGGCGGGCACAGGAACCCGACCTCGCCCGGGCGGGTGACGATGTCGACCAGCCCGCCCGCGGCCGCACAGATGGCGGGCAGGCCCGACGCCATGGCCTCCAGGGCCACAAAGCCGAGCGTTTCGGTGGGGGACGGGATGACAAAGATGTCGGCGCTCGCGTAGGCAGCGTGCAGGTCGGCGCCCCTGAGCATGCCCGTGAAGTGAGTGCGCGTGCCCTGGAAGTGGGCCTCCAGGTCCGCCCGGGCGGGGCCGTCGCCGACAAAGGCGAGGCGGGCGTTGGCCGGTAGGCGGGCGAGGACGTCCTTGAGCATGAAAAGGTTTTTTTCTGTAGTTTGGTTTTAAAAAAAATAAAAAGGAAGAAGGGAAAAAGTGAGGGGAGGTTGAGAAATGGCGGCGGAGCGCGCGAGACCAGCCAACCCGTTTCTCTTCTCTCTCTTTCTCCCTGTAACTCACCCGCGCCCAACCGCCCGACGTACGCCAGGACGACCGCCCTCCCCGCGTCCGGCCCCCCACCCGCCAGGCGGTCATGCCAGGCGGCCGACCGGTGGGCCGGGTTGAAGGCGTCCGTGTCGACAGCCTGGGGCCAGACCTCGATGCGCCGCCCGACACACCCGTTGGCCGCCAGCTCCGCCTTCATCGTGCTGGACGGGACCAGCGTCAGGTCCGCCGCGCCCACCGCCAGGCGAATCAACCACCACATGACCGGTACCAGGCCGACCCACGTGTACTTTGGGATGTAGGCGGGGACGTGGGTGTGGTAGGAGACGACGAGGGGCACGTCCAGCAGCTTGGCCCAGATGATGGCCGCGTACACGAGCACCCCGGGTGAGGAGGAGTGGATGAGGGTGGGGCGCCGGGTCAGCATGGACCAGGCCAGGCGGAAGGAGAGGCCGGGCGAGAGGAGGAGCGTGGGCGACTTGTAGAACGGGAGCGGCGCGCCCCAGACGGGAACGACGGCCGCGCCGTGGAAGGTGGCAGGCGGGTTGATGCACGGGGTCACCACCGTGACGCCGTCGCCCAGGGCCCGCAAGCCCGCGATCAGGGAGGCGAACCGGACTTGCATGCCGGAGACGTGGGAGAAGGGGGAGGGCTCTGTGAGGCGGGGGGGAGAGGGCGTGAGAAAAAAAAAATGGAAACTGAATGAATGAGAAGGGGGGGCGTGGGGTTTTGGATCACCACAGGCGCGCGTCAAAACCCAACCACCCCCTCCCTCTTTTTTTCCCATCCTCTCCTCTCAATCATCTCACCGACAAAGATGCAGATGTTGTCCAAGGGCGCCCACGTGTCGGCAGACGGGCTATCCTTTTTCAGGGAGGGCGGGGCGGCGGCGGCGTCCTCGGCGACGGGGGTGAGTGGGGCGGTGGCAGCCTGTGGGTGTGAGAATTGTTGTTATTGAGGTGAGTCTCGATTATTCTCCTCTCCTTTTTGCCCTCATGGCCAGGCTGAGTAGGGGTTCTGTGCCGGGCCGCCTTCACCACCCCTGCGTGTGGCGCCGCCTCAAGGGCTGCCCTGTGCACACAATCCTGGTCTATAAAGACGTGTCACGCACCGCAATCGCAAACCGGCGCCGGGAAGTGGAGGCCGCAGCCCGGCCAGGTTGGGTGGTCGTCGAGCGAGAGCGAGCGCTGCCGCTCGTGCCGCGAGTCGGCGCGATGCCGATCGCCAGCGTCAGCGGGATGAGCGGGGAGTTGGGGGACATGGCGAGGGTGTGTGTAGGCACCCTCAGGCCTGGTGGGAGGAGGAGCATGGTGGCGGTGGGGCGGGGCGCGGTAAGCGGGAGGGAGATGAGATGTGCGAGAAAGCGCGGGCCCGAATGCGTCTCTCTGCGAGAAGGGCGGGTGCGCGCGCTGGGCCCCCCCCCCCAATAACCCACCCAAGTCTCCCCCCTCTACGCTCCCCACCACCCGCCCACGGAACGACTCTCGCCCCTCTGCTCCCATGCAGGCCGTGAGCCGGGCGCCGTGCCGGGGCCCTGGGCGAGCCGGCCAATTGGCCTGGACCCTATTGATTCCGGAACAACACGAAACGCACCAGAGTAAAAAAAGTGGGGAATGAGGTGCTTGCAGCACCTGGCAAGAATCCTTTTTCCTCCTTTTCAACGACCATACCGTCTCTCTTCTCCTCAATCATCATCATGCCCGCCCCTCCCCTTGCTTCCTCTCCCTTGCCGCCGCCAGCTCCGCCCCCGTCATCAGCCCCGCAATGGGTGGTGACGAGGAAGGCACGCCGCCTCCACCGCCACCCCCCTCCACCGCAGCCATGACGCCCGCCACCGCGTCCGCAGTTGCCCAGAGCGCGTCCAACCGAGCGGCCGCGCCCACCAACTCCAGCGCCGCCAGCGCCGCCCGGGCGCCCTCCCGGGCGGGCCCTGGGCAGGGCGCCCCCCACGCCAGGTCATCCCAAGGCAGGCGGGCGGGCGGGATGTCGAGGGAGGTGTTGATGGTGACCAAGCGTTTGGCCAGGGACGCCTGGGCCCGCCCCTCGGGGCTGGACAACGCGGCGCGCAGGCCCGGCCGGCTGATCCCCGCCGCCGCCCCGAGCACGCCCTCCACGCTGCCGTGCTCCCGCACCAGCCTGGCCGCCCACACCGCGCCCACGCCGGGGACGCCGGGCACGTTGTCGGAGGGGTCGCCCTGGAGCGCCTTGACGTCCACGGCCTGGGCGGGCGAGAGGCCGCCGGTCTCGGCCGCCCAGTCGGACGCGGTGTACGGGACCAGGCCCGCGACGGTCAGGGCCGTGTGGCTGTTGTCCTTGGTCTTCCTGTGCGGGCCCGGCGGGCGCAAGACCTGGACGCCCGGGCCGAGCAGCTGGAAAAAGTCCCGGTCGGGCGAGACAATGGCGACGGCCGCGCCGGCGGCCGCGCCCCGGGCGGCCAGCGTCCCGATCAGGTCGTCCGCCTCCACGCCGGGCGCCGCCAGGTCCGCGATGCCCAGAGCCCGCAGCAGGTGGCGGATGCGGGGGGCAGCGGCGGAGATGCTGGGCGGGGTGGGCGGGCGGTGGCCCTTGTACTCGGGGAAGAGGGCGTGGCTGGGGAACGCGTGGGACGAGGGAGGAAAGTAAGAGAGATGAGATATGAGGGAACGGGAAACGCTTTTGCGTGTGAATTGCTCATCTCCATCCTTCCACACACTCACCGAAATGTCTTGCCCGGCACGTCAAAGGCGACCGCGATGTGAGTGGGCGGCGGGGTGACTTCTAGGAGGCGGATGAGGGTCTGTTGTGTGGTGGAGAGAATGGATGAGAGAAAGGCCGGGGTTGAAGAAAAGGGCACTGCGTCTCTCTCTCTCTCCTGTCTCACATTCACGAAGCCGACCGCGATCGTCGTGTCCTCGCCCGCCGCGGACGTCAGGGCAGTGCCCGAAGCGGAGAAGGCGTAGTGCGCCCGGTACAGGAGGGCGGTGCCGTCGATGAGGAAGATGCTGGGGTGAGGATGGAGAGAGAGAAAAAGGGGGAACAGGCGTCTAGGTCGGGAGCGGGAAGAGGCGATCTTGTTTGTCCTGCCCCCTCCTCTCTCCTTCCGCGCCCCCCTCACCGTTTGCCGGCCATGCCCGCCTCCTCGCCAGCGCCAGCATCTTCACCGCCGCTGCTAGACACAGCAGCGACAGGTACCGCCCCGGCCGCCCGGCTGTGCGTGCGCAGGCCGCGGCGGGCCGCCGCGAGCGTGCCGGGGCCGAGCGGGGGTGGGGGGTGGAGGTACGTGGATGGCGGGGGAGGGGGGGCGGCCGCCACCCAGCCTCCGACAGGAGGCCCACTCGCCAGCACACCACCAGCTGCCGCTCTGAGAGGCGCTGCCGCCTGCACCGCCCGGGCCGGCCCGGGCGTCGACGGCAAGCCAATGGGGCTCGCTGCTGCAGACGCGTGGGCGCCGCCGCTCCTGGTCACCACCGCCCGCCTCATCGTGGTTGCGACGGCCGAGGCGAGGGCGCGGCGCATAGGCCGGCAAGGATGAGGAGGGGTGCGTACGGGCAGGCGGCCTGTCCTCTCCCTTTATCTGGTTCCGGAACTTGGAAAAAGTAGCGCGCGTGTGCGACGGCGGCCGTGTCTGTTTCTTTCAGAGGGCTGCTTTTCCGTCCCACCTGAAGCACACGCCCGCGGCCGTGCGCCCGCCATGACGGGCCCATCCCCATCTACCGAGGCCGTCGTCGGCATCACCGCCTATGCCTCCCCATCCCTTCCCGGCTTCCACGCCATCCTGAAACACCGGTTCACTGATTTCGTGGTGTCCGAACTGCATGTGCCTGCCGACGGGTCACGCGCCCCGCGCCCGGTCGGCCTGCCCGCGGTTTACGATGCGGCAGCCGCCGCGTCAGCCGTCGATGCTGCGTCTCGAGCGGCGTGGGTGGCGGAGGATGCGGCGCTCGTGAGCGCGGCGGTCGCAAATGGAGGAGGGGAGGCTAGCGACGGCGGCGCGGCCGACGACGGCCGCGCCGCGCCTTCAACCTTGACCCCCCTAGCCGCGTCCATCGCCACGCTCGCCCGCCTCACCACCCCGGCCGCCGCGGACGCGGTCCACGACCTCATCACCGCCATCCTAGGCGGTGTCGCGCCACCCCCCCCTCCCGTCGACCTGCCGCCCATCGGCGACAAGGCTGCCCGGACGGGGCTGCACGCGTGGGGGCGCGCGACGGCGGGCGCACTGGGCCTGGGCGGCCGCCTGGAAACGCTGACGCAGGCGGGCGGGGTCGTCCGCGTCGTTGTCTGGCCGCCTGGGGGTGGGGGTGGAGGCGGCCGGGGAGAGCGCGGCGGCGGGCGCGGTGGCGGGCGTGACGTTGGGCGTGGCGGTGGCAAGCGCGGCCGGGAGGAGGGAGGGGCCGCACCCACGCCCGCGGCCCCAACCCGCGACCCCAGGACCAACCGGGACGCGTCCTGGCCGGGCGGCCGGGGCGCGCCCTACTGCCACTTCACGCTCGTCAAGGCCAACATGGAGACGGGCGCGGCCCTGGCGGCCCTGGCCCGGGCTGCAGGCAACGCCCGGCCCGACGCGTTCACCTTTGCAGGGACGAAAGACAAGCGGGGCGTCACAGCCCAGCGCGTGGCCGCCCGCCGCCTGGCCGCCCCGGCCATCGCCGCCGCCGCCCGCCGGGCGGGGGGGCCTGGCGGGCGCCTGCGTGTGGGCGCGTTCTCATATGAGCCCCACCCCCTCCATTTAGGTGATGCGGCCGGGAATGAGTTCCGCCTCGCCCTGCGGGGCGTGGCGCCAAGTGACGCGCGCGCAGCCGACGTGGCCGTGGCCTGTCTGGACACCGCCGCGGGTTTCATCAACTATTTCGGCCTGCAACGGTTCGGGACGGGCGGGGCGCCCACGCATGCCATTGGCGCCGCCCTGGCGCTGGGTGAGTGGGAGCGGGCGGTTCGCCTGATCATGGCCCCCCGCGGCGGCGGCGGCGGCGGCGGTGGAGGCGGCGGGCACGGCGAGTCTGGTGGCGGGGAGACCGGCGACGCCGCGCGCCTCGCTTGGGCGGCCGGCACCGCCACCGCCGCCGCCACCGCGGCCGCCCTGCCCCGGGCCGCCGTCGCGGAGCGCGCCCTCCTGGCCTCCCTGGCCCGCCCGGGGACAGGAGCGTCGGACTTTGCGTCCGCGCTGGGTGCCTTACCCCGCGCCCTCAAGTCCCTCTACACGCACGCCCTCCAGGCGGCGGTTTGGAACGCGGCCGCGTCGGCGCGGGCGGCGGCGGCGACGGCGGGGGGTGGTTGCGCACCTGGAGCGGCAGGCCCTGTCCTCGAGGGTGACCTGGTCATCGAGGGCGGGGCCGGAACCGCGGGCTTAGAGGAGGAGGAGGAGGTGGAGGACGAGGGTGAGCAGATGGCAACAGGGGCAGGCGCTTCTGCTCCTCCTCCCTCTGCCGGCCCCCGCCCGCTCCCCGCCGTCCGCGCCCTCACCCGCGCCGACGTGGAGGCCGGCTCCTACACCGCGGCCGACATCGTCATCCCGCTGCCCGGGCGGGAGACCTGGCCCCCACCGCCCGGCCCCGCGGCGGACGCGGCGCGGGACGCGGGAAAAAGGCTGGGGGTCGACCTGGACGCCACCCTCTCCTCTGGCCCATCACAAAAACAGCAGCACCGGGCGGCCTGGCTACCGGGCGCCCGGGGCGGGTACCGCCACCTGTTCCACGTCCCGGTCGGCGGGGTCGCACACGCCTGGGTCGCGCACGCGGGGCCGGACGAGGACTTGCTGGCGCCGGAGGAAGGAGGAGGAGCGGAGGGGAGGCGCGGGGTCGGCCCGCTGACCCCGGCCGCCGTCCCCTGGGCGCCCGGCTCCCCTCTGCCGCCCGGCACCACCGCCGTGGCCCTGGTCTTGCGGTTCTCACTGCCACCGTCCGGCTATGCGACCATGCTGGTCCGGGAGCTGACGAAGCAGTCGACGGCTGCGCCGCCACCGCCGGTCAAGGAGGAGGGGGAGAAGGCGGGTAATTGATAAGGGGAATGACAAAAAACATACAATTTTACAACTCTCAATTCTCTACCGCCTGCGGCCGCCCCGCCCAGCAGACCCAGCCCGCCCGCGGGCGCGGGGCCCGGCCGAAGGGAGAGGAGGAAGAGGCGGGGCTGGGTCTGCCGGGCGCCCGCCCAAACAGACGCGCCCACCAGGAGGAGGAAGGGGCGGTGGTCGCACCCCCGCCAACTGCCCGGGGCGGGGGCGTGTCGCCCGGCGAGGGGGTCCCCGGCCCGCCACCCGCCTTGGCCTTGCCCTTTCTACCAGTCGTGAGTATGGTAGGCCCGTCCCAGGCGGAGTCGGACCGGACGTGGCCGCCAGCGCCGGCGGCGGCGGCGGGCGGTGACAGAGGGGGTGGTGGTTGAGGTGGTGGCAACTGTGGCAGCGACCCCGACCCGCCGCCCGCCGACGCCATGCCCGGCGGCCCGCAGCACAGGGCGGCCGTCAGCACGCTGCTCCCCCCCTTGTCTAGCAGGGAAAGCATGCCGGACAGGGCGCGGGCGGCAGCGAGGCCGGGCGCGACCGTGGTGGTGGCGCCCACCAAACCACTACCCCCGGCCCCACCCCTCACCAGCCAGAAGGCGCGCCACGCCGCGGCGGCCGCGGCGCCGTCGCCCGCTGCCGCCGCGGCGGCGGGCGAAGCCGGCCCAGCCGCAAACCAGAGGGCTGGCCCGGGGTAAACGCGGGGTGGCGGGGGCGGGCAGTGGGGAAGGAGGCAAGAGGCGGGCTGCTGCTCCAGCCACGTCTGCGGCAGTGCGGGCGGCTCATTTTCGTCCGGCCCGCCACCACGCACCGCCGCGGCCGCCGCCGCCGTCACGGCTGCTGTGGGCAGAGGCCGCGGAGGAGACACAGACCGGGACAGGGTCCGGGAGGGCAGGGCGGGCGATGCAGGCCGCAGGCGGCCCGGGCGGCCGCGGAGGAGGGGCCAAGGGGCAGACGGGGGGGCAGAAGAGAGCCAGCGGCGTTTTCCAGAAGGGCTGGCGGGCTGGCCGCCCGCGCGGCCGCCGTCGCCTGCATCGTCATCGCCGCCCAGGAGCACGTCTGCATCGTCAGCCGCGTCGAAAAAGAGGTCCCCATCCACCTCGCAGCCGGCGGGCGCGAGAGGTGGTCGAGCGGCGGAGGCCGAGGTGGGGGAGGCAGCGCCCCCACCACCCCCACCCCCACCACCTCCACCACCACCCCGCCCAGCACTCACGCGGGGCGTGCCCGCCACCGCCAGGATGGCCGCCATCGCCTCCTCCACCCATTCCACGCCCGCCGTCAGCGGGCGCCCGCTCAGCAGCAGTTCCCCCCCGCGCGGCAGGGACAGGGCTTCCGCCCTGAAGGCCGCCCAGGCCGCGCCCACGGACGGGAGGGAGCCGTACACGCGCCGCAGGTTGTCGGTCACGCCCGTCTCGATGAGCCTGCCAATGCCCAAGGGGACACGGAAGGACACGTCCCCTTCCAGGGTCTGCAGGGTCGTTCCCGGCGTCGGCCCGGCCTCAATCGTCAGCACTGAGGCGATCGAGGCGGACCCCGCGAGGACGGGGGGCAGGGAGGCGACGGGCAACGCGTACGGGCCGCCGCGGGGCAGGCGGGCCGGGTCGTAGGTGATGACGTCCGTGTAGGCCAGGCCGCCGGAAGGGGGGGGCGGGGCGTGCGATGGCGTGGGGTGGGAGGAGGAGGAGGAGGAGGTGGAGGCGGCGCCCCCGCCACCATTCCCCCCGCCCGGCAGGAGCGCGCCCAGCCGGGCCCGGTGCTGCGGGGCGACAAAGGCGAGCGGGTCCGGGCGGGTGACAAACGTGTAGGCCTCGACGGTGCTGCTGCCGCCAGGCGGCGCCGCCGCCCGGCCGCAGGCGGGGGGCGGGGGGCGCTGCCGCCCGGCCACCACCCGCCCGCCCACCACGTCCAGCGATCCCAGCCGCAGGCTCTTGGCCAGCAACGCCCGGAACGCGTCGGAGTCTCGTTCCAGGAAGTAGGTGGTGTGGTCCAGGGGGAGGAGGGCGGTGAACTTGAAGTGGACCATCACTTTTTTTTATGAGAAAAGGAGGGGGGGAAGGGAAGGGAGGAGCGAGGGGAAGGGGGCGACCGCCGTCGTCGTCGCTGGCGACGGCGAGGGAGAGAGAGGAGCGAAGAAAGCGCCCGCACAGGCCTGCTCTCTCCTCTCCTCCTTTCCTCCTTTTTCTCACACCAGGCTGGCCGATGTATCGACCACCCAGCTGGGCGTGTGCGTCGTGTGCCGAGGCCGGCGGGTCCAGGCGCGTGTGGGGGCGTTACAGCAGGGGAACGTTACTGTTTTTCTTTTTCTTCTTTAGCGAGAGAGAGTTGGGGGTCCACTTCTTTTCAGGCGAGGGGGGGCCGGCCCCGTCCAAGGGAGAGAGAGAGCGGAGTGATATGGAGCAGGAAGGGTATGTGTGCCAGACCCTGCGTGGGTCGCGTGGAGCACAGGGGCGTGTTCGCCCCCCCCGAAATGTGTCTACAGTGGAGAGAGGGCTGAGCAGGGCGGCGCTACTCTTCCCGGCCAGTAGACTTCACACAAGAAAAAGTGGCGCCCGGGCGCCCACGCCCCCGTGCACCCTCACCCTCCCATGCGCCCTCCTCTGGGCCCCTCCAGGCCCTCGGCCGGCGCCAGCGGCAGCGCCGGCGCCGGACCGCCCCCCTCCACCCCACAACACCCCCCAATTCTCACACCCTCCACTCTCGTCGCCCTCGCCGGCCGGGCCCTCCTGGGCGCGGCTATGGGCTTCGCGGGCGTGTCCCTGGTCCTGAGCATCATGGCCGGCCTGGCGCCGGCAGGGGGCGGGCTGGTGAGTTTTGTGTGTATGTGTGTGGCAGTCAGAGCGGCGGAGACAGCTCGTCGCCGGCGACCCTCTCTCTCCTCAGCCTCAACCTCTCTCGACCTCCTTTCCCCCATCCCCAGGCCGCCGCGCCCCGCGCCGCGTCCTCCACCCCGCCCTCCTCCGCGCCCTGGCCCTCCTCCTGCACCGCTACGACGCAGCCCTGGCACCTGGCTGCCTTGGACTGGGGCGACGGCACGCCCGACGGCGACGCGGCGGCGGGGAGCGTGTGCGCGCCGCCGCCCCCGGGCGCGCGCAACCTGGCCGGCACCCGCCACGGCGGGGCGTGCGGGGCCGCG
>Ga0315287_10000677_pt1 | contig 30196 bp, 19 predicted proteins | sample YL17G11_0_MG_FD_205037 | JGI IMG/M metagenome (GOLD analysis project Ga0315287, IMG submission 205037) | Sediment microbial communities from Yellowstone Lake, YNP, Wyoming, USA - YL17G11_0 | ecosystem: Environmental > Aquatic > Freshwater > Lake > Sediment | place: USA: Wyoming | collected...
ACTTTTGGTAAAATGACCATGTTATTCATGGGTGCATATCCTCCTTATTTGTAAATTTTTCTAAACACTGGAGTATATGCACCTTTCTGCCTCCTGTCAAATTTACACAACTTATTGTACACTACCAGAAAAGAACTTCCTACCAGTAGAAATAAAGTTCCTACCGGTCGAAAAGAACTTCCTACCGATTGAAAAGAACTTCCTACCAGTAGAAAAATTGTTCCTACCAGTCGAAAAGAACTTCCTACCAGTAGAAAAATTGTTCCTACCAGTCGAAAAGAACTTCCTACCAGTGGAAAAATTGTTCCTACCAATAGAAAAGTGTTTCCTACCGGTGACTTTGAACCTCCTACCAGTGGAAAAGAACTTCCTACCAGTAGAAATAAAGTTCCTAACAGTGGAAAAGAACTTTGTACCCGTGGATAAGAACAAAACCCCCCTGGAGATGATGGCGCACCCAGGGTGATCCGCCAGACCTGGCAGGTTTAGAGATAACCTGGCCATGATCGAGGCCCAGGCTGGGGAAAAGTGTGTAATGCTGTCAGAACCTTGTCTCCGCAAGGTAAGGCGGAGACAACATTGGTAGAACGCGAGTGGACGCAGCGTTCCCCTGCTTCAAAAGGAGCATTACCCAGATTACGCAGATTCATGTCTTGAACTATGATTTAACTGATTGGTATGATCGACTATGATGATGATTGGGTCTCATGGGGGGCCTTACCTCTTGCCGGTACGGGTATACCTTCTATTTATCATAGTCTTCATTTAATCAAAGTTCCAGATATTGTCTCCGCCTATAATTTGCGGAGACAAGATTCAGACGTGGGGGGGATATTGCATTTTGCCCCGGTTTTGGGTATCATATAGGGGCTATGACCCGAAAACCTGTAAAAACCACCCGCCCGGCCATTGGAGCCAGCGATTACGACTCCGCCTGGACACTCGGGGATCGGCTGGAGGTAGAAGCAGATGAACGCTCCCATTAGGTCGCGTTCGTCATTGTTGTCTCCGCCTAATATTTTGCGGAGACAAGGAGTACAAAATGCCTTATGTAACAACCTGGGAAAGAAGGGCCAAGAAAGAAGGGATCGCCCTGGGTAAAGAAAAATGGTTCGGCCTGGGCATGAAAAAAGAGAAAACAGAGATCGCCCGAAGGATGTTGAAAAAGGGCATAGCCCTGGATATCATTTCCGAGACCACCGGCCTGTCACGTCCAGAGGTCGAATCCCTTGAGATAGAGCAGCCGGTGCACTAAGACGAAATGATGATCGTCCAGTGCAAGACCTGGCTTACCGCCAGCCGCAGAACTCCCACCCGCTTCCAACCGGCGGTCAACCTTCACTGGTTAGGATTGCCTATCCATCGGTTCCCACCAAGCCGTCCCACTCCGGCGCATCACGGCCCGCCCTAAATCAGCCGCCTGGCTTTGGCTGGGCCTGAATATTCCTGGAACGATGAGCAGAAATCATCGCCGGGCAATCTGTTGCACTGGAATGACAATCTGAAAAAACGGGAGGGCACTTTGGCGGACTGGAATCATGAGATGAAATAAGTGCCGCATAATCTGTTGCACTGGAATGACAATCTGAAAAAAGGGGAGGGCACTTTGGCGGACTGGAATCATGAGATGAAATAAGTGCCGCATGATTTGTTGCACTGGAATGACAATCTGAAAAAAGTGGAGGGCAATCTGTCGGACTGGAATCATAATCTGAAATCACCGCCACACGTAAAGAAACTGCCGCTCTATGATTTGAACTTGCCGTACCACAAAAAGAAACAGCCGTTTCGCCCGAAGAAGTAGCCGTTCTATGATTTGCACAAGCCGCTCTGTCTGAAGAAATTGCCGTTATGCGAAAAGTAATTGCCGCACCATCAGAAGAAGTAGCCGTTCTATGAGAGGAAGGAGCCGTTCTGCGATTTGCACAAGCCGCTCTGTCTGAAGAAATTGCCGTTTTGCGAAAAGTTTCAGCCGTTCAACAATCTGCAGCCGTCGTTTCGCCAGGAGAAGTTGCCGAACCATGAAAAGTAGCAGCCGTTCTGCGATCTGTCAAAGCCGTCCCATCATTTGAAATTGCCGTTTTGCCCGAAGAACTTGCCGTACTATAAAAAGTAGCAGCCGTTCTATGATCTGCAGTAGCCGTTTCGCCAAAAGAAGTTCCCGTACCACGATTTGCAACAGCCGCACCATCAAAAGAAATAGCCGTTCTACCGGGAGAAGTTGCCGAACCTTGAAAAGTAGCAGCCGTTCTATGATCTGCAGTAGCCGTTTCGCCAAAAGTGTCCAGCGGCGTGAAATATTACTGGTAGATCGGCGTCAAGATCTACGAGTTTTGAGGATGAGTAAAAGAGGAAAAAGGTGACTCATCCCCTAACCCCCTCTCCACGAGGGATCCCTGTAGGGGCACGGCGCGCCGTGCCCCCTGTGTCTGAACCTTGTCTCCGCAAAGTAAGGCGGAGACAACATTGGTAGAACGCGAGTGGACGCAGCGTTCAACTGCTTCAAAAAGGAGCATTACCCAGATTACGCAGATTCTATGAGTAATACTGTCTGAACTATGATTTAACTGATTGGTATGATCGACTATGATGATAATTGGGTCTCATGGGGGGCCTTACCTCTTGCCAGTACGGGTATAGCTTCTATTTATCATAGTCTTCATTTAATCATTTTAATCAATGTTCCAGATATTGTCTCCGCCTATAATTTGCGGAGGGGAAACGGATGCATGCTCCTTTAATAAGCAGATGAACGCTCCTTTTGGTCGCGTTCGCTATCAAATTTTCACCTTAATTTTGTGAAAATTAGGTCGCATGGATATTGTAGACCCCTTCCTTATTTTGAAGGGGTCTACCCCCGCTTGCCTTTGTTATAAGATTTAGTCCATACAGGGGCAAACAGGAGTCAGGTTAGCCGATCCGCAGGTGTCCGTGCATACCCTGGGGAGGTTGGAGCAGGGTTTATCATCTAGAGTGTAATCATCCCCTAAGCCGGCGGCCCGCAGCATTTCCAGGCTGTCCAGGCGAGTAATGGTTTCTTTGCTGAATACTAATTTTTTAGCCATTTTTTTTGTCTTCATGACTTTCTCCTATGTTAAAAAGAATGGTTTATTATAATATAACTTTCACTATTTTTCAAATGCCTGATCCCCACGTGTAGGACAGGGGAGTAAGTTTTTTCATCTCCCTCATAAGGAGGGGAGGATGTCTTTGAAGATGTCCAGGGTGCGCAGGGAGTCTGCCGCCCGGTGAACGGGGGATTGGCGCTGGAGGGAACAGTATTCCGCTTCGGGTAAGGGATTGGTAAAAAGGCATTGGGCGCAATGGCCGGCCTGGGGGCAGGCGGCGCAACCCCGGCGTTTGGCGGTTGCTTGCCGCAGATCTATCAGCTGGCCCTGTATTTCTTCAAAAGGCATACCCACCCGGCCGATCGGCTCCCCGGTCAAGCAGGTCCTGAGATGATCTTTCTCATCGACGAACAGGGTCTCCAATACCCGGCAGTTGGGTGCCTGGCCCTGGAAACGGCATAGGTGATGAAAATTGGGGAACATGGGGGCAGCGAAGAGGTCGGTCAAGGATGTGCCCCGGCTTTCGATCTCCACCAGGAATTGGTGCAGGGCCCGGGTGTCATCCGGGTTTCGATCGATGCACAGGGTCTGCCAGGGGTCTTTTCCATCATCCCGGTTATCGAGCTTGGCCCGCGTCTGGGTCAGCAATATGGAAAACCCGCACTGGGGGCCGAGCACATGGAACCGAAAGGGGGTGAGGGTCTGCGGGTATGGGGCCGGGGGATCAAGGGGGGTGCGGTAATAGGCGGCATGGTAATAGGTGGGAGAGATGTACTGGCTGAGGGCCTGCTCATTTTCCAGGTGAAATTTCCGGGCAGCCGCGAGGTTTGAGTAAACCTGGATGATATGACCGTTTATGGCGAAATAACGCTGGAGCCAGCGCACGAGCCCCGGGCCGATATGGTCGTTTTCCAGGATGAGCTGCCCAAAGAAGGGTGCTTCCTGGGTATTCGCGTGGCCGTTTTTTCGTGTTATCGCCAGGGCCAGGGTCTTGATGTTGGTCTGGTCCTGGGCCTGCGAATCGCCGATGAGATTGGCGTTATCGCCGAGTTTGATGCGGCTGAGGTCGTATGGGTAGAGGGTCTTAAAATGGATCCGGTTCTGGAAGGCCAGGAGTTTAAGACCGTATTTCTCATGGTTGGCAAAAATGGGGGTGCCGGGGTAGACCTGGAATTGGTTGTGGGCGTAGAAATGGAGGTAGTCCTTTAAGGAATCGATCATGGCAATGGTCTGCCCGGCTTCTGCTTCTGTCTCCCCGGGCAGGCCGATCATGATGCTGGCGTAAACCACATCGATGCCGATCTTCTTGGCGTACACCACGTATTTTTTAAACTTGTCGATGAATTCTTTTTCCTTTTCAAAGGTGGGGTCCTGGTCGGTGTCCGGGGAAGAGACCTTGCCGATGGTGCGGAGCACACGGGGTACGGCGCTTTCGAGTGAGAAACCGACAGCTTTAAACCCGGCCTCCTTGATCAGGTCGAGGATGTCCTCGCTGATGAAATCGCAGCGGGTGACGCAGGTCAGGGGGAGGCGGATTTTTTCTTTGATGATGGCCCGGCAGATGTCGATGGCCCGCTGGGGGATGAGGGTAAAGGCGTCGTCGAATATATCGGTAATGGGGTAAGGGGGGCCGAACCGCTCCTGAATGTAGAGGAGCTCGGCCATGACGCGGTCGATGGAGTGGGTGGTAATGAAGCGCCGCGAGAGCAGGGCGCAATTGCAATAAACGCAGGAACGGTGGCAGCCCCTGGCGGTCAGGATACCGAGGCGGGGGGACCCGGCCAGGCCGCTTAAGTATGGGGAGGGGAAGCGGTCCAGGTAACCGGGGGCTTTCTTCAGATCGATGGGGATGAGCCTATCGCTATTTTCCCGGATGTCCGGGCCCCGGCGATAGGTAATACCGGGGATGTTCTCCAGGTTAGCCACAGGCAGGCGGTAACCGGCCCGCTCGAGGCTGGCGATGATTTCCAGGCAGGTCTCTTCGCCTTCGTTTCGTACGCAGATATCGACGCCGGCATTGTTTTCGAGCACGGTCCGGGCCTGCACGGTGGGGGTGGGGCCGCCGAACAGGATAATGATGTCCGGGTCTGCTTCTTTCAGATACCTGGCCAGGAGTTGGCAGGCGCAGTAATTGCTGCTGTAAACGGTGAAGCCGACCAGTTTGGGTTTATGGGCCAATATTTGCCGGGTACATTCGGCGGCATCGATGGGACGGTTAAAGAGGAAAGGGCTGGCGGTGATGCCTTTTTCTCTCAGGTAAGCGATGATATAGGCTGAACCGAGGCAGAGGTTGAATTGGCCCGATATGTGTGGCCTGGGGGACAGGGTAGCCGGTGGGTAGACGAATACTATCCGGGAATGGGTTGGCGTGAGGTTCACCGTTACCGGTCCGGGTGTTTTCTCCCTTTAGGTTAGGCCAGGGCGATGACGCAGCCGTAACTGGAGTCTGAGGCGTCGTGCCCCTGCTCGATCAGTTTTTTCCGAAAAAGATTAACCAGGTCGTCTCCCTGTATACCTTCTTTATAGGCATCATTGACGGCATCCAAAATTTGTTTGGCATCTTTTTCCCCGATCTTCTTTCTCAGGATATCCTGCAACGTTTTTTTCCCAAAATCCATAGGTCCTCCTTACTTTTTTTTTAGCGTTATTGTACAGGGATATAAATCGATTGTCAATCGTTTTTTCCGGTTTTTTAAAAAAAATAAAAAAATATTTTTTATTAAAGGATTCTCACTCCGAAAAGGGTGATGTCGTCGCGCTGGTTCTCGCATCCTTTATGGTTTTCAAGCTCGGCCTGCAATTTTTGCCGCTGTTTCTCCATGGTCAAACCGGCGCTATTAGCGAAGAATTGGATCAATCTCTGCTTGCCGTATTTCCGGTCCTGCGGGTCTTGCTGGTGGGCAAACCCGTCGCTTGCCAGGTAGATCATATCCCCGGGTAAAAGGTCGATTTCATGCTGGGTATAGGTGCGGTTGCCGGTCATTTGCAGGCCGCCGATGGGGTAGCGGTCCCCTTTGATTTCCAGGCATTCGCCCTGGTTTTTACGAACGATGAAGAGGGGAAGATGGGCGCCGGCAAAAGTGATGCGCTTACCGGTTTTTTTGGTCCCGGCCCGGTTTTCTATCCGGCACAGGCAGATATCCATGCCGGCGGTATCGATGTGGCTGTCGCGGCGGTGCTTGATAACGGTGGTTAAGTTTTGGTGCAGGTAAGCGAGAATTTTCCCAGGATCCAGGATGTGTTGCTCGATAACCACTTTGTTGAGCAGGGTGTAACCGATCATGGCCATCAGGGCTCCGGGTACGCCGTGGCCGGTACAATCGACCACCGCGATAAATGAATGGTCCCCGGCCTGTTCGAACCAGTAGAAATCCCCGGATACGATATCCCTGGGCCGAAAGAGGACAAAATGCTCCGGCCAAGCGGACTTGATTTTCTCTTCCGCGGGCAGGATATCCTCCTGCATTCTCTGGGCAAAGATGATACTCTCCAGGATCAGGCGGTTCTTTTCTTTGACCTCCCGGGTGCGCTCGGCCACTTTCTGCTCCAGGTTATGGTTGTAATCTTCCAGTTTCTCATTGGCCCCTTTGAGGTTGCGGTTGGCCTGCAACAGTTGGAGATGGACATTGATGCGCTCCAGCAGCTCTTCGCTGGAGAATGGCTTGGTCAGGTAGTCGTTGGCCCCGGATTCCAGCCCTTCGATCAGGTTCGGGAGCTGGTTTTTGGCGGTCAGCATGATCACCGGCAGCTCGCTTGCCGGGAAGACATCCCGTATTTTCCGGCACACTTCGTAACCGGACAGGCGGGGCATCATCACATCGAGCAACACGAGATCGGGTCTTTCCCGGTCGTTTTTGATGAGCTCCAGGGCCTGCTGGCCGTTAATGGCCGTGATTACTTCATACTGATGGAGACTGAGGTGGTTGACCAGCACCTGCAGATTGATCATCTCGTCATCTACGGCCAGGATGCGGAAGCTCCCGGGTTCCCGGGTCTTTAACGCCAGGGATATTTTTTCCTCCGTAGAACTCGGCCACAAAAGGGTGGGGGGCATGGTGGACGGCAGCGGCTGGGTAGGGGAGGGGGATGAAGGGGATTTTCCCGGGCTGATGGGTAGGGTAAACCAGAAACTGGAACCCAGACCCGGTTGGGATTGCACGCCGATGGTGCCGCCGTGAAGCTCGACGAGCTTGCGGGTGATACTTAAACCGAGCCCGGTGCCGCCGTATTCCCTGGCAGTGGAGGTATCGACCTGCTCGAAGGATTGGAAGATGAGTTCGAGTTTATCGGCCGGTATGCCGATGCCGGTGTCCTTGACCAGGATCTTGACCATACTGTCTGTTTCTTCGGCGGTCACGGTCACCGACCCGGATTCGCTGAATTTGATGGCATTACCGAGGAGATTGTGCATGATTTGCTGGAGCCGGTTTTCGTCCCCCCAGACCAGCGGGAGCTCGCTGCCGATTTTGTTACACAGCTCCAGAGATTTGCCATTGGTCAGGGGTTTTAACTGGAAGAGAACCACCTCGGTCAGCGACTTCATATCCACCGGCCCGGATTGCAGGGCCAGGTCTTTTTCTTTCAGACGTGAATAGTCGAGGATGTCGTTGATCAGGTTGCTGAGCCTTTTGCCGCTCATGACCACCAGGCGCAAATTGGCGGCTGTCTCCTCCGGGAGGGGGCCGGTGGCGCCTTTGAGCAGGGAATCGGCAATACCGATGATGCCGGTTAAGGGGGTACGGAGCTCATGGGAGGTGTTGGCCAGGAATTGGTCTTTCAGGTGATCGACCTGGCGCAGCCGTTCGTTGGTGGCCTTTTCCCGGGCCAGTTTCTTTTTCTGGGAACGGATGTAACTTAACAGGCTGGCACCGATGGCCAGGATGTAAAGGGTGTAGGCCCACCAGGTGCGCCAGGGTGGGGGAGTGATGATGATCCTGAGCGCAGCCCCGGTTTCATTCCAGACGCCATCGCTGTTGGTGCCTTTGACCCGGAATAGGTAGCGACCGAAGGGCAGAAGGGAATAGGTGGCAAAGGGGCGGTTCCCGACATCGTTCCAGTCTTTTTCCAGGCCCTCCATCTTGTAGGCGTAACGGTTGCGTCCGGGTACATTGAAATGCAGGGCCGCGTATTCGATAGTGAAGCTGGATTGGCGAAAGGAGAGGGTGATCTCCCGGGTCTCATCGATGGGGCGGGGGAGCAGCACGGAGCCGTTAATCTTTTCGCCGGTGGCTACCTTTTTATTGAATAACTGAAAATCGGTAATGACCACGGGCGGGATGTGCAGGTTGTCCTGGATCTTTTCCGGGTAAAAAGCGGTTAAACCATTGGTGCCGCCAAAGAACAGCCGGCCGTTTTTGCCGGCAGAACAAGCGTTGGTGTTAAAGGTATTGCCCTGGAGCCCATCCCAGGCATCATAGTTTTTAAATAGGCCGGTTTGTGGATCGAAACAGGATAGGCCGTTATTGGTGCTGATCCAGAGACGTCCGGCCCGATCTTCCCGGATGCCGAGAACCGCATCGCTGGGTAGGCCGTCCTTGATGGTGTAGGTGTGAAAACGATCCTGGCTGGAATCGTATTTGGCCAGGCCGCCGTAAGAGCCGATCCACAGGGTTCCCTGGCGGCCCGGGCAGAAGCAATTGATTTTTTCGTTTCTCAACCGGCCCGGCAAAATGGGATCGCTCATATAGCGGATAAAGGTTTTACTATCCGGATTATACCGGTTGAGTCCATTAAGTGTGCCGAGCCATAAATCCCCGGATTTGTCTTCGCACATTGCCCAGATCGTGTCGTTGCTCAGGGAATGGGGGTTGTCCGGCTCATGTTTGAATGAAGTGAACCGTTTCCGTCCCGGGTCCAGGGCGTTTAGTCCGCTGCTGGTGCCCACCCACAGGTAGCCGCCACGGTCTTCATGGAGACATAAAACCCGGTTGTTACTGAGGCTGTGGGGGTCTTTGGCACTGTGCAGGTAATGGGTGAATGTACCTTTTTGACGATTCAACCGGTTCAGGCCGCCGGCAGAAGTCCCCACCCAGATGACGCCGGTGTGGTCTTCACAGATACTCCAGATGTATTTATCGCTGAGGCTGCCCGGTGTTAAGGGATCGGCCTTGAAATGGGTAAACCGGGTTTTGTCCGGGTTTGATTGGTCCAGGCCGTTGTTGGTGCCGACCCACAGGCAGCCGGTGCGGTCTTCAAATAGGGCGCCGATATAATTGGATGTCAGACCCAGGGGGTGTCCGGGGATAACCCGGTAATGGGTGAACCTGTGTTGGTCTTTATTCCATTTATCGATACCGTTGTCCTGGGTGCCGATCCACAGGACGCCGGTGCGGTCTTCATAGATAACCATGATGTTGTTGCTGGACAGGGAATGGGGCACTTCGGGTTTAGAGAAGTAACGGATGAATGTTTCTCTTTCCCGGTTAAACAGGTTCAAACCGTCGGCGGTGCCGACCCAGAGTAGGCCGGAGCGGTACGGGTGAATAGTACGGATCTCGTTGTTACTGAGGCTGGCGGGATTTTTCGGGTCGTTCAGATAAACCTTAAAGGTGCCGGTTTGCCGGTCGAAACGGTTTAATCCTTTTTTGGTGCCGATCCAGAGTTCTCCAACCGGGTCTTCATAGATCGTCCAGATATCGTTAAAGCTGATGCTACCGGGAACGGCCGGATCGGCCAGGAAATGGGTGAATTTCCCTTTATCGGGATATATCCGGTTCAACCCCTGGGTGGTGCCCACCCATAATGCACCCTGGCGGTCTTCCAGGATACTCCGCACATCGTTATGACCCAGGCTGGCGGGATTGGCCGCATCGTGCCGGTAATGGATGAATTTCCCGCTTTTGGGGTCCAATCGCTCCAGCCCTTTGCCGGTGCCGAGCCAGATGTTGCCCTCCCGGTCCCGGCAGATGGCGAGGACCTGGTTGGAGACCAGGCTGTCGGGATTCTCCGGGTCATTCATAAAATGGGTGAAGACCTCTTTTTGCCGGTCAAAGCGGTTGACGCCGCCACCATAGGTGGCGATCCACAACGCCCCGTCATGACCTTCGATCATGGCCGAGATGGTGCTGCTGCTCAGGCTGTGGGGGTTACCCGGCTCGCTTCGGTAGATTTTAAATTGGTGACCATCGTACCGGTTCAGGCCGTCCTGGGTGCCGAACCATAAGAAGCCCCGGCTATCCTGAAGGATGCACAGGATAATGTTCTCCGATAGCCCCTGTTCCTGAGAGAGATGCCCGACACGGAACCCCGGCGGAATATCCTGGGAATAGAGGCTTGACCGGTAAAAGAGGAGCAGGCATAACATCCCCAGGGAAACAGCATACAAAGGCCGGGTATACCTCAACCAGCCTCTCCGGGGCAAACACTTCCTCTTCATGGTGTGAAGTATAGCAAATAAAAACGAAAATGAGAAGGGAATCAAATTGAAAAAATCTAAAAAAAGGTGTACACTTAACCCAACGCCATGAAAGAGAATAGAAAGAATGCCCGAGAGAAAAAAGATAGAGTGAGGGGGAGAATGTTTCAACGGGAATTAGAAATTGTCACCCGGGCCGAAGGGATGCTTATCGGGGCCTCATTATCGGCAGTAGAGTGGGGTGAAGAGTACCGTCTCCTGGTGCAGCGGTATAAGAAGTTGTTAAAGGAGATGATGAAGATCACCCATGTCGGGGATATGCAGCACAAGAAGCTGATCGAGGCCAACGAGCAGATCTCCCGGCAGAAAGGCGTGTCAGAAACGCTGAATCAAGAACTCAAGCGGGCCAATGTGGCCAAGGATAAGTTTTATTCCATCATCGCCCATGAATTGAGGAACCCGTTACAGTTCTTACTGCTATCATCCGATGTGATCGAGAGCGAGTTGCGCACCGGTAAGCTGGAAATGACGGCAGTCAAGCACTATGTCGAGAAGACCTATAAGACTGCCCGGAACATGGGCGATCTGCTGGAAAACCTTTTGCAATGGTGCCATTCTCAATACGGGCAAATGGAATGCCGGCCCCAGGCCATCGATTTGCATGCCCTTATCGAAGAAAATATCGCCTATTTTGCCGAGAATGCCGCCAAGAAGAATATCCGGCTAAGTTCGGAAGTGATCCGGGACACCCGTGTGCTCGCCGATGAGAATATGATCAAATCGGTGATCCGCAACCTGTTGGGTAATGCCGTCAAATTTACCCACAACGGGGGCAAAGTCAGCCTTTTTTCAAGGCCGGTGGGCGGTCTGATCGTCACTTCGGTGCTCGATACCGGCATCGGTATCCCGGAAGAAAAGTTGTCCAACCTCTTTAAAGCCGGTGAAAACTATACCACCAGCGGCACCAACCAGGAAAAGGGCTCGGCACTGGGACTGGTCTTATGCAAAGAGTTCGTGGAGAAGAACGGCGGCCAAATCTGGGTTAAGAGCAGCCCGGGTAGAGGCAGCCTATTTGAATTTTCCCTACCGGCTGTAAAAATGGCTCAATAAGCGATAAACTCGATCGGGAAATCGAAATCTTCGCCCAATTCCTCACCGGTTTCCATGATATCCTCGTCATCCTCTTCATAATACCAGGCAATCTTGACGCTGCCCCCGGCCTTGTGGTATTGATCCAGTACTTCGAATATATCCAGGATACATTTGGTGGAGCTGGTATTGAGGTAGTGGAGACGGATATCCATCACCAGGGGTTTACCGATCTCCGAGATGTATTCCTTTATCCAGTTAATGAGTGGGCCAAAGAAATCCAGGGCATTTTCCGGGTAAGATGACCCGGCCATTTCCAGGATGCCCGTATCTTTGTTAAAATTAACTTCCATGGTATATTTGGTCCTGGCGATCTTTAGGTTATCCATTATCTATTTCCTCCTGGATTTTTACCGATAATACCAGAAAACAATGGCCATCATCTACCGGTGTTGCCCGGTAGATGATGGGGTACCCGGCTTTTCGTGCAATATCGATCAAACCCAGGCTGGCCTTTTTCCGCAGCCGCTGCCGGCTCGATTTGATCTGGGATTTGTAGAACTGTTTCAGTTGTTCCCTATCGAGTCGGTTGATCTTATCGCAATACTCGGTGATGATCGGTATGGCAACTTTTTCCACCAGGTTCCCGGAAGTGACGGCATAGATTTTATTCTCTTCCGTAACCATGATGATACCGGCCCCGACATCGATATCGACGCCATGAAGAAAAACCCGTTCAGCCGAATAAGAAGCAATGTTCTGGGCCATCTCGACGAAAATAGAGAATATCCGCTTGACCAGGTTGGAGTGTCCGAATTTCTGGGAAAATTTTCTCTTTAAAAGTTCCGCCATGCCGACCACCATCTCCTGGGAGATGGCCCCCTGGAAATCGAGCACAATGTTACGCTCGCACATTTTCTTATAATATTGCAGTAGCTCTATCTCTGCCATCTTACCTTCTTTGATCTCCGGTCATTTTTTTTCGCTACCGGCCAGGACCACACAATTTTTTCCCTTTATTTTTCCCAAATAAAGCGCCTCATCAGCCATCTTAATACAGGGATCGATATCTGAAGAACCATCGAACTCGCTGACGCCAAACGTCATGGTCAGGGAGAAGCGGTGTTTGTCGAAACAAAAAGATTCCGCGGCGATCTTCTGCCTGATTCCCTCCGCCACCCTTTCGCCCCCGGGCAAAGTGGCTTCCGGGAGCAACAGGATAAATTCTTCTCCCCCCCAGCGGCCCACCACATCCTGCTTCCTGATCACGGATTTGATGATGTTGGCCGTCTCTACCAGGATAAAGTCGCCGCAGTCATGGCCGAAACGGTCGTTATAGGATTTGAAATTATCGATATCGCCTAAGACCAGCGAGAACGGTTTACCGCTCCTCTCAGAGCGGAATCTTTCATACACCAATTTTTCGTAGAAATCGCGGCGGTTAGATAGGTTGGTTAATGGGTCTGTCCGGGCCAGGACCTCCAGCTTCTGGTAAGCGGCGCCCAGTTCCTCCTTCTGGCGTTTGATCTCCTCGTTGGCCAGCATCAGTTTCCATTGGCTGGCATCGCCGATGCGGGTAATTTTAATGGCCTGCTTCAACAATTTTTCGTATTCCTGGCCGAGTGTGGTAAACTCTTGAAATAGGACCTCGACCGGTAAAGAGTGTCCCTGTCCAAGTTTTTTCATGCGCTTGAGAAGCTCCACCTCCAGGACATAGATTTGGGCCGCATCGACACTCTTTCTATCTTTGTTCTTCATGCCCACCCATTATACACCAAAATATCCGGCCAGACAAGCCGGTGAACAAGCCCAAATCAGCCGGCCGGTTTTTATGACCGGGTTATCCCCTTTTTTCCCGCGGTCTGTGTCAAGCATCGAAATTTGATAGAATATTCCGGGAATTGGTTATTGACATTTTTGGGCCATGATTTAAAATAGGGGTAATGAACGAACAAAAAGAAGCCAGAGGCATTTTATATGTGGTGGCCACCCCCATCGGCAACCTGGAGGATTTGACCTTCCGGGCCGTGCAAATCTTTTCCCGGGCCGATGTGCTGGCCTGCGAGGATACCCGGCTGACGCGCAAAATATTTTCCCGCTACCAGGTGCCGGTGCCGAAAATTTTTTTCTCCTACCACGAGTACAACGAAGAAGCAGCCGGCCAGAAGATATTGAGGCTCCTTGAGCAGGGGAAAACGGTGGCCCTGTGCACCGATGCCGGTACACCGACGGTCAGCGACCCCGGGTATCGCATCGTCGTCAGTGCGATTGAAAGGGGATTTCCGGTGGAGGCCATACCCGGGCCCAGTGCGGTCACCACCGCCCTGGTGGCTTCCGGCCTGCCCACCTCCAGTTTTACCTTTAAGGGCTTCCCGCCGAAAAAGGGCGGACCGCGCCAGAAGTTTTTAGAAATGGAGAAAGACTCCCCCCATACCCTGGTCTTCTTCGAGTCTCCCAAAAGGGTGGCGGTTTTCCTGGAAGAAGCCGGTGCGGTGCTGGGCAACCGCTTGGCCTGCCTATGCCTGGAAATGACCAAGCTGCACCAGGAGATTGTCCGCGGTTACTTAAAAGAACTGGTCGAATGGTCTACCGGCCGGGAGATCAAGGGCGAAGTGACGCTGGTGATCAGCGGGAATAACCCCAAATTTGAGAAACCGGGAAATGACTGCCTGTAATACCCGTACCCCGGAACTGAAAACCCCTTCGGAGACGCTTGTTCTTCCGCAATTTTTGCCCGATGCCACCCGGGCCGTGGTTAAATCTTTGGGCGCAGCAGATCTCACAACCTGTGGCATTACCTGCCTGATGGTCAACATCCTGCACCTGTCCAATCATCCCGGCGTATCGGTGATCAAAGACCTGGGCGGTATCCATGCCTTCATGGCCTGGCCCGGGGCGGTATTTTCCGATTCCGGCGGTTTCCAGGTTTTTTCACTCATCCAGGATGGCAAAAAATCGGGCAGCGTATCGGAGCGCGGTTTTATGTATTGCCTGGAAAAGGGCGAGAAGAAGAGGAGCCTGACGCCGGAGCAGAGCATCCAGAAGCAATTTCAACTGGGTGCGGACGTGATGTTTTGCCTCGATTACTGCACCCACCCGGAGGCCGATAGCGGCCGGCAGCAGGAGAGCGTGCGCCTGACGATCGCTTGGGCCAAAAGGTGCAAACAGGAGTTCGAGCGCCAGGTAGAGCTGCGGAAAAGGCCGGGCCATCGCCCGTTACTCTTTGCCGTTATCCAGGGGGGCAACCTCCCGGAACTGCGCCGCCAATGCACTGGGGCGTTATTGGAAATCGGTTTTGATGGGTACGGGTTTGGCGGTTGGCCGGTCGATGGCCGCGGCCACCTGGTAGAGGCAGTGGCCCAGGTGGCCGACCTGGTGCCGGCCGGTTTTCCCCTGCATGGGCTGGGTATCGGTAAACCGGAGAACCTGGTGCAGGCATTTGATATGGGCTATAACCTGTTCGATTGCGTGCTACCCACACGCGATGCGCGTCACAAAAGGCTCTACATCTTCGGATCGCGACCTGGCCCGCAGGACCTGCGGTTAGAGGGTTTTTATAGCTACCTGTACATCCAGGATGAGCGGTATGTGCGCGATTTAAGGCCCCTGGATGAGTTCTGTGACTGCCTGTGTTGCCGGTCCTATTCGCGGGCCTATCTCCACCACCTGTTCAAGATCGATGACCCCCTGCTCAACCGCTTGGCCAGCCTGCATAACCTGCGCTTTTACACCCGGTTGTTGGATCTGTTGCGTGCACATCCGGCGGGCGCATGAGCGATAGGGAGAGGATATTTCAGCGACTGGCCGGTAGTAAAAAATACCGCCATCTCTGCCCGGAAACGCTCTTTCGCCTGGCCGATTGGGCCCTTCACCGTTACGGCCCGGCCGGGGCGGAGAAAGCGGCCAAAAACAAACTCCACCAGGTTTATGGGGCATTTATGCCCGGCACCGATACCGGGCTGATCGAAGCCTTCCTGTCGGGTTTCGCCCCGGTTGGTGAAGGGGAGACCTTGAAAGCTGGAATCCGCCCGATCCTGGCCGGTCATGCTTCCACCCGCGAGCGGCTGCCGATCATCGACACACTCTATACCGATCTTTTCAACCTGACCGGCAAGCCCCGGGTGCTGTGCGACCTGGCCTGTGGGCTCAACCCGTTTACCCTTCCCTGGATGGACCTGGAGGCAGACGCCCAATATTATGCTTTCGATATGGATTGCCGGTTGATGGCGCTACTCCGGTCGTTCTTCTCTTACCTGCAAAAACCCTATCAAGCCGTGTGCGCCGACCTGTTGACGGCCCTGCCACCCGTGGCCGCCGATGTCGCTCTGCTCCTCAAGGCCCTGCCCAGCCTGGAGCAGCAGGAAAAAGGGGCGGGGGAGAGGATTATTTCCGGGATTAAGGCGCGCCATATCGTCGTTTCCTTCCCGGTGCGCACCCTGTCGGGCAAGGCCAGGGGCATGGAAAAACATTATCACCGGGTGATCTCGGACCTGGCCCAGCGGCTTGGGTATGGCTGCGCCTGCCTCTCCTACCCGGACGAGGTATTCTATATCCTGTCGCCCGGGGAATAGACGGTTAGCGCGACCGGCCAGGGCTTAGTCCAGAAATTGGGAATAGAGGTTATGCAGGTTCTTGTTGATCTGGAGTCCTTTCTGGATGGCGGCCCGGCCCTGTTTTTCCAAAGTAGACCCCGGTTTTCCCCCATCGGTGGCCATGGCCTGGAGGAGCAGGAGAATGCCTTTCAGGGCATGGGCTTCGGCATAATTGGCATTAATGACCAGGGCCTTTTGCAGGGAATCGAGTCCCTGGGCGATGTCATCGCCGGCACCCTGCCCCCTGGACATTTTCCAATCGGATTTTCGCCAGGAGAGCCGGGCCCGGGTAATAAAAATGAGGATATCGCCGGGATTTAAATGGGCAGCTTTGGTCAGGGCAGTTTCCGCTTTTTTAAAATGGGTATCTGGGTTTTGCCTGGATTTGATCTGCCAGTCGGCTTTTAATAGGGAAATTTCGCCCGCTTGCCGGTAGGTTTCATAATAACTGGCGTTGATCTTCTGGGCTTGTTCTAACAGCCGGTCGGCCAGGTCGAGCATGGTTTGGGGTGTTTTCTGCCGGTCCAACTGGTAACGGGCCTGGATGATATAGTTATCGACCATACGGATGTAGAGCAGGTGGTCGCCGGGATTGACCTCGATGCCCCTCTTGAAGTATTCGAGGGCCTGGGTTAGCCGCGGAGTGCAGTCGATGCCGCGCAGGTAATCGTATTGGGTGAGTATGGAGCTTAAACTAACCAGTCCCAGGTAGAGTTCGTTGAGTTTGGGGTTGATCTTGAGCGCCTGCTCGAAGTATTTGACGGCCTGGTTGGCCGAGTTGCGCGGCTCAAAACCGTAATCGAGCTCGTATTGGCCCATGTCCATGTAGATGAAACCCAGGTTGGAGTAAAAATAGGGGGTACTGGGATTTATTTTAATGGCGTTTTGCAGGCTTTCGCTGGCTTTCAAGAAGGACGGACGGGCATCCTTTCCCAGGACAGTCAGCGACCGGCCCTGGAACCAATAGGCCCCGGCCAGGCCGTTGTAGAGATTGCAGAGGTTGGGATTGATGGCCAGAGCTTTCTCGAAGTTTTCAATGGCCTGGGTCAGGGAGGATAACGGGTCTTTACCCTGGCTCATCTCGTACTCGGCCCGGCGGATAGACACGTTACCGATGCCATTGTAGGCCATGACCTGGGTGGGGTTGATAGCGATGGCTTTTTTAAAGCTGGCTACCGCCACCTGGAATACCGGGATGGGATCCTGGCCGCGGCTGGTCAGGTATTCGCTCTGGAGACGATAGGTATCGCCGATAATGGTGTGGGCTTCAAAGTTTTCCGGTTCGAGACGGATGGCATTTTCCGATAAAGCAATCGATTGGTCGAATGCCTGACCGGGGTCTTTACCGGTGGTCATCAAGTAGCGCCCCCACCAGCGGTAGATGGATGCCTGGCGAACATAGACATTGGCCTGTTGGGGATCTATCTTTAACGCTTTCTCGCTCAGGGCTATGGCCTGGTTGACCAGGACCTCCAGGTCGCCGCTGCCGGAATTAAAGACGATGGTAATCTTGGGCTCCAGCACCTCGGTCAACCCGACATAACCGCGCACATCGCTCTCACCTATCTGGATAACCTGCTGGAAAGCCTCTTGCGCCCGGTTCAAGTTTTCCATGGCCTTGACCGGGTCGCCCTCTTCGCGACCGATAGCCAGGAAAATGTTCCCCTGGAGAATACGGCCGTCATAGAGCCAGGGGGCCTCGATCTGCGTGCCTTTCATGGCGCCTTGCAAGATGGCGATAGCGTCGGCGAACCTGTTTTCGTAAAAAGCGATCAGGGTTTCGGTATACTCCTTGGCCTCGCCCTCCACCTGCTCGCCCTGGCGCAAGAACTCCACCGCCGGTTTGCGGAATAGGTTTTCGATTTCTTTCTTCCGGTAGGCCCGCATCTCTTTATCGAGGATGCGACTGGCCTTCTCTGTCTCGCGCAGGTATAGCTCGCCCAGCACCCGCCCCAGATCGTAAGCCACTCCCGGTATCCGGTAATCGAAATTCCAGGCTTTTTCCAGGTGCTCCCTGGCCTGATCGTACTCCTGCAATGCCAGGTACCCCCGGCCCATGGCATAATGCCCGGGACCCAGACCCGGTTTGCCGACTTCGTCCATTTTCCCGGCAATGCCCGTGATCTGCTTGCGGATTTTCTCCTTTTCCAGGGAGATATTGTGCAGCGGTAACAGGTGGGCGTAGCGGATCGTATTCTCGATCTTTTCTACTTCCTGGCCCAACTGCTGGGCGATCATGGCCCGCTGCGAGGCCTGCCAGCGGGTGTGCAGCCAGAGAACCAGCAGGGCAATGACGGCCAATAGGGCCACCCCAACGAAGAGAGACACCCATTTGTGTTTGAATATCTTGCGCCTGACCCGGTAAATGATCGTGGAGCGCCTGGCGGCTATTGGATCACCGTCCAGGTAATGTTGCAGGTCTTCGGCCAGGTCTTTGGCCGAATTGTAACGCCGGTTCGGGTCCTTTTCCAGGCATTTCATGACCATGGTTTCCACATCGACCGGGATACGGGGGTTGATCTTACGCAGGGGCTGGGGATCTTTTTCGATTACCTGGATGAGAATCTCCATCGGTGTATCTCCCTGGAAGGGGACGCAGCCGCCTAGTAATTCAAACAGGGTCACGCCCAGGCTGTAAATATCGCTGCGACGGTCCAGGCTCCTGGCTTTGCCCCGGGCATGTTCCGGGGACATGTAAAAGGGGGTGCCGACAACCACACCGGTAGACGTAAGGCCGGGTGCCGCCTGCTCCCGGGCGATACCGAAATCCATCAGGTAGGGCTTCCATTGTCCGTCCTCGGTCTGCTCGATCATGATATTGGAGGGTTTGATATCCCGGTGGATCAACCCCTGGCGGTGGGCGGCATGGAGTCCCATGGACACCTCTCTGATGATACGGATTTTCTCTTCTAAGCTGAGATCGTCAGACATCCTATCCAGGGTTTGGCCGTCGATGTACTGCATGGCGATGTAGGGGTGCCCCTGGTATTCCCCCGATTCATAGACCTGGCAAACGTACTCATGATCGACCTGGGCCTGGGCCCGTGCCTCTCTTAAGAAGCGATTGACCACATCCGGGTCTTCATGACGGAGGATTTTCAAGGCGATATGCCGTTTTAGATTGGGATCATATGCCTTGTATACTTCTCCCATACCGCCTTTGCCCAGTAACTCGACCAGCTCGAAACGCCCCCAGGTTTTGCCCTTTGTTTGTTCTTCCATGTGCCGTAAGACCTCCTCATTTAATACGCTCACTTGTTTTATCCCGGGAAAAAGCATTCTCCGGGTAATGTATCCAAGAATGAAGTTTTATTGTACAGAAAAACAATCATTTTTTCAATAGTCTTTCAATTTCTAAATCACCCGGTCGGTATGGGAAGGAATTCGATAACGAGGAAAGCATCGATGTGCAGCTCGGTGAGCTGGCGGAGGTACTCCTGGGCCTGGGGTTTGGCCGGGATACTTTCGGAGATGACCTTGTAATAGCCCTGCTCGAATTTTACCTGGAAAGCCAGTGTGGGCAGGATAGATTTCAAGTAATCGACCAGGCGGGCGGCATTGCGGTCGCTAAAAAAGGCACCGGTCTGGATGGCCCAGGCGCCGGGTCCCGGTTCTTTCTCCGCAAGTGGTGTCCTGCCCCCTTTTGAGCCGGTAGCCGATCCCGGAATTTTTGTTGAACCCTTGATGATCCTGATATTGACGGGTGCGGTGCCGGTTTCGTGGCAATCGAGGCGGCGGGCCGCTTCAAAGGAAAGGTCCAGGATACGCCCTTTCACAAAAGGCCCCCGGTCATTGATCCTGACCAGCACTTTTTTTTGGTTTTCCAGGTTTTCTACTTCGATGAGGGTGTTGAATGGTAGGCCGGTGTGGGCGGCGGTTAACAGGTTCATGTCATAGATTTCACCACTGGCCGTTCGTTTACCGTGGAAATTTTTACCGTACCAGGAAGTGGTACCGGTTTGATAAATCGCCGTGTCTGCCGGTTTTAAAAGCTCTCCCGGTCGAGAATGGATATGATTATGCGGGGAGCAATAGGCGAAACACAGGCAGAAAAGGATCGATCTGATTGGGCGGATGGATTTCATGGCTCGGTCTCGGTCCGTTCGATGCCGAGTTTCTTCAATTTCTTGTGCAGCCCCTGGTAGGTGATATGGAGTTCCCTGGCTGTCTGGGATTTATTCCAGTTGTTCCGTTGAAGGAGGCGTAACAGGTAGTCTTTTTCCGATTCGGCCGCCTGGAAGCTGGAAAATTCGTTGGTTTTTTCATAATCGGTTTCCTGGTATTTGATCTCTTCCGAAAGGATATCGAAATTGATGGTATCCCCTTCATCGGTCAGGTTGACGATGCGGTTGATCTCGTTTTCGAGCTGGCGGACATTACCCGGCCAATCGTACGTTTGCAGGGCCTCAAAGGTCTTCATCGAGTAACCGCTGATGGTCTTATTGTTCAGCCGGCAAAATTTATTGGTAAAGTAATTGATCAGGACCGAGATATCCTCTTTGCGGTCCCGTAATGGGGGTATATAAATGGTATGGTGCACCAGCCGGTAGTAGAGGTCCTGGCGGAATTTATTGTGTTTGATTAATTCTTTCACGTTCTGGTTGGTCAGGGAGATGATGCGCAGATCGACCTTGATGGGGGTGGTGCCGCCCAGGCGGTAAAATTCCTGTTCTTGCAGGGCGCGCAGCAACTTCGATTGCAAATTGATGGGCATATCGCCGATCTCATCGAGTACCAGGGTGCCCCCAGAGGCGATCTCCAGCTTGCCCTCTTTGCGTTGGTAAGCCCCGGTAAAAGCGCCTTTCTCATGACCGAAGAGCTCCGATTCGAGGAGGTTTTCCGGTATGGCCGCACAGTTGATGGCCACGAACTTGTTCTTGGTGCGCGGGGAATTCTTAAAGATCAACCGGGCAAATAACTCTTTGCCGGTGCCGCTCTCCCCCTGGATGAGGACAAATATATCGCTACGGGCAATCTTCCGGGTTTGTTTGATCAGGTCCTTCATCTCCTGGCTGCCGACAATGATCTCATCGCCGGGCTCGAGTTCTTCTCGCTCGATCGGTTTGTCATCCCCTTTATTGTCGGCAAACAACTGGGATAGGAGGCTAAACTCCCTGGATAGGGTGAGTAAAAACCGATCGACCCGGGTATCGGGTGCTGCCTGGTTTTCATTGGAGATATAGATCAGCGCGGCATCGCTGCCGCACACCTGGAATGGATAGGAGGTGAAATAGCCGCCGATCTTTTCCACCGGCTTATAGGGGATATCCTGGGCGAAGATATTGGGGTTTTCTTCCATGATATGCCTGAAGATATTGATCACCCCGCTCTTCTGTTTAATAGAGAAGAGGATATTAAACGATTCATCCTGCCGGGAGACCAGGAACAGGTTACCGAAATAGGTGATAGAAGCGAGGTAATTGGATAATTCCGGGATAAATTCTTTAAAATTGTTTTTTTTCATCCCTTTTTTTAAAACCTGCTTCAATATCTCGTTGTAGACATCGGAGATGTACTTGGTCTGCGTCGATTTGAACCGGTCTTCATTCTCGTTGCCGATTCTCTTAAAAATCGGGATCAGTTCCTTGGCCGGTACAAATTCACCCAGGGAACCCTTCTTGAGAAAAAATTCCATCCGTCCCAGGCTGAAGGCTTCCCCCAGCTTAACCACCGCATCCTTGACCCGCTGGTTGTTGAAATAGGTACCGTTGGTCGATCCCAGGTCTTTGATCAGGATTTCCTCTTCTTTGACTGTTAACCGGAGGTGGGTGCGGGAAATGGAATCATCCGGGACCACCAGGTTGTTTTCGGCGTTCTTGCCCCGGCCGATGGTGATGATCTCTTTCTTGAGTGGATACTTTTTTATGAATCCATCAAGATAGTACAACAGGTATTTCATAGTGATCATTATATCAAAAATAAAATTAAAAAAGAAGAGAATGGTGAAATTAGTTTATAAACTCAGTTGATAGTTACTATAAACTGTTTATAACCTGGGTACCGGTCATCACCCGGGGAGAGCGGCGATGTGTATGAAAATTAAGGAGGGAGGGGGGATACCCCCACCCATCATTCATCCACGAACAAAAAATCATTGTCCCGAAAATCGATCTTTACCTGCGAATTAGGCAATACCCGCCCCTCCAGGATGAGCGTGGACAATCGGTCCTGGATTTCCCGCTGGATCACCCGTCTCAAGGGCCTGGCCCCGAGTGCGGGCTGGTATCCCATTTCGGCCAGCCGGTTTATGGCCGTCTCAGAGATATCGATAGAAACCCGGGCCGTTTTTAAGAGCCTGGTCAGTTTGTTGATTTCCAGGCGGGCAATCTGCCGGATGATCCCCATATCGAGGGGCCGGAAGATGACCGTCTCATCGATGCGGTTTAAGAATTCCGGTTTAAAAAACCGGAAAAGCAGGTCCCCGATCTCCTGCTTGATCTCCTCGTAAGCGGTCTTTTCCTGGATGATCTCCGAGCCGAGGTTGGAGGTCATGATGATGATGGTATTGGCAAAATTGACCGTTTTGCCCTTGCCATCGGTCAACCGGCCGTCATCGAGGATCTGCAAGAGGACGTTGAAAACATCGGGATGGGCTTTCTCGATCTCATCCAGCAGGATAAGGGAATAGGGGCGTCGCTTGACCGCTTCGGTCAACTGGCCGCCCTCATCGTAACCGACATATCCCGGCGGGGCACCGATCAGGCGGGCGACCGAATGCTTCTCCATGTATTCCGACATATCGATGCGCACCATGGCCTTCTCGCTGTTGAAGATGAATTCGCTCAGTGCCCGGGCGAGCTCGGTCTTGCCCACACCGGTGGGTCCCAGGAACATGAATGAGCCGATCGGACGGTTCGGGTCATGTAACCCGGCTTTGGAGCGGCGGATCACCCTGGAGACAATGGCCGTGGCCTCATCCTGGCCAACCACCCGCTGGCGCAGGATGTCTTCCATCTTCAACAGTTTTTCTTTCTCCCCGCCCAATAGTTTGGTTACCGGGATACCCGTCCACCTGGACACCACCTCGGCAATATCCTCCTCACCGATCTCCTCGGTCAGGATTTTTTGCGTTTTTTGTACCTCCTGGAGCCGTTGTTGCGCTACCTCTATTTGGCGGTTGATCCCCGGGATTTTGCCGTACTGGATCTGGGCCGCCAATTCGTAGTCATTGTGCCTCTCCGCTTCCTGCTGTTGGTTTTTCAGGCCATCGAGCTGCTCCTGCAAATCTCTCCGGCTTTTGATCAGGCCCTTCTCCTGGTTCCAGTGGGCCCGGATCTTTTCCCTCTTGACCTTGGCCTGATCCAGTTCATCGGTCAGTATTTTTTCTTTTTCCCGGGTATCGGGGCTGTTTTCATTTTTCAAGGCCTGTTTTTCGATCTCCCATTGCATGATTTTGCGATCCAGCTCATCGAGCTCCTGGGGCTGGGAATCCATCTCGATCCTCAGTTTGGAGGCCGCCTCATCGACCAAATCGATGGCTTTATCGGGTAAGAACCGGTCGCTGATATAGCGGCTGGACAGGGTGGCCGCAGCAATCAGGGCGGCATCGGTTATCTTGATCCCGTGGTGAATCTCATATTTCTCCTTTAGGCCGCGCAGGATGGAAATGGTCTCTTCTACGGTCGGTTCTTTGACAAATACCGGCTGGAAGCGTCGCTCTAAGGCCGGGTCTTTCTCGATATACTTTTTGTATTCGTTTAACGTGGTGGCACCGATGGCCCGCAGCTCGCCCCGGGCCAGGGCCGGTTTTAACATGTTGGCGGCATCGATTGCCCCTTCGGCCGCACCGGCGCCGACAATGGTGTGCAGCTCATCCATGAACAGGATAACCTGGCCGTCGGCATCGGTGACCTCTTTGATGACTGCCTTTAAACGGTCTTCGAATTCGCCCCGGTATTTGGCCCCGGCCAGCAAGCTGCCGATATCGAGGGCGATGATACGTTTATCTTCCAGAAGTTCCGGTACATCTTTCTGGACAATGCGCAATGCCAGGCCCTCGACGACAGCCGTCTTACCGACGCCGGCATCGCCGATCAGGACCGGATTGTTCTTCTTTTTTCTCACCAACACCTGCATCAAGCGGCGAATCTCCTCATCCCTGCCGATCACCGGATCCAATTTTCCCTGCCGGCCTAGTTCCACCAGGTCTTTACCGTAGCGTTTCAGTGCCTGCATCTTGTTTTCCGGGGCCTGGTCGGTAATGGTCTGGTGGCCACGAATCTCCATCAAGGCTTTTAAGAAGTCTTCCCGCTTGATCCCATTCGCGGTCAGTAACCTGGCTGCCGGGCCTTTTTTATCCAGCAGCGCGATAAATATGTGTTCGGTCGATATGTAATCGTCCTTGAACTGCCCGGCCACCGCCATGGCCTCCTGGAGCACCTTCTTAAAATCGTTCCCGGTATAGGTCTCGGCGCCGTGGACTTTGGGCAGCCGCCCGATCTCCTGTTGGCACTTTGCCGCCAGTGTTCTCGCATCCAGGCCGATTTTCCCGATCACTCCCGGTACGATGTTGTCCGGGTCGGTCAGGATGGCCCAGGCCAGGTGTAAAGGGGCGACCTCCTGCTGGCCGTGGGATTCTGCGGCCATTATAGCCTGATCTATGGCTTGATTGGCTTTCAGGGTAAATTTTTCTCTGTTCATCCTGTTTTCCTCCGTTTTTTAGAATAAATATAGTATAAGTTTGGCAATTTGTCAACAATCTTATAGAATAATTATCAACATGATGTTAGCGCACCATCATCAAATAGTGGATCGAGATTATTGATCAACGACAATTTTAATTCCTGCCTGGCGACAATTAGACTTCCCGGATTAAGGAATTAGGTATACCATTTAAGCTTCTTGACACGGCCGGGTAACTATGAAAACTTTCAACAGATACCGGATGATACGTGGAACTAAATAGTACCTGACAAAAATCCCTTTCTCTATGAATCCATACATTGCAGCCATCATCCGGGCTGGGATCTGAGAGGGGATGTCCATAGCCGAAGAACATGGGAATCCTTAGAGGCGAGTTGAAGTCCACGGCCGAAAAATGGGTAATCTCACCGGCCAGGTAAAGGCCCTGGGTATCGACCGTGGCCATCTTGCCGCTGACTGGCTGCCATTTCTGGTGCTCTTTATCCCAAAAAGCATAGGGAATCTGTGTGCCCGGCTCAAAGCCCCAGGTGTTCTTAACCCGCAGGATAATCCGCTGGTTGAAGGTTAGTCAATCGGGCTGGAGGTCGGCGCAGAAGAGAAAGCTGATCGGGTATTCGATATTGTCCCCGGCGTTCAGGTCCCCGGGTAGGGCCTTAGAGGACGGCAGCCGGGTAATGCCGATATTCTTGCTAGCGGATAAAGCCCCGGCCGGGACGATCAACTCGACGCTATCATTGGAATTGCTAACCGTGCCCCCACCCGCCCGAGGAACCCCCACATCCTCGGTTGAAAAATCCGGGAAACGATACTATAATATTGTCTTGTGCTATCTTGAAGCACGAGAAACGGTTTTACGAACAAAATGCGAACGAAAAGGAAAAAGTGAGGTTAACATGAAGAAGATAGTTGGTTTGCTGTTGGGTTTGCTTGTGATAGCGGGTTTTTCGGGGCATCTCTGGGCCGAATACCTGGATGTGGGCGATGACCCGGAGCGGTTACAGATTGCCAGTACCGTCCAGATTGCGGTGCCGGTGGATTACGAGTTCAAGGGTTGGTCGCCCGACGGCGAGTTCTTTGCCTTTGCAAGGCGCGTTCATGTTCCCCTGAATGGCCCCCCACCAACAAATAAGTTCGATCAGACGCTTATTTATAATAAAATGGGTCAGCAAGTCAAGGCCCTTGATGGGGCTGCGCTCTTATGGATTCCCAATTCGACCTCGTTAATCATGATCGATGGCAGGTATGAATTATTTCAATACAACCTGAAGACTAGCCTGAGAAAGGATCTGGATATTGCTTTTGTGAGCAAAGTCTCTGTCAAATGTATCGTCCCTGAGACTGGCGACCTAATATATACGATAGGGTATAAAATATATAGATACAATTTCACTACAGAAAAATCGGAACTGATTTTTCAATCTTCAAATTTGTGGGGAGAGGTTATAAATTCGATATCTAAAGATGATTTGATCTTCGAGTATAGAGAATCTAAATATAATGTATTTTTATACAAATATAACATGGCAACTAAAAAACTGTCAAGATTCTCCCAATCGCTAATTCACTCAGATTCATATGTCTTCAGAACCAGCTTCAATAAAGTGATTATTTATTTTGATGGGGATGAATGGGAAAAGTTTATTGATGATAAAGGTAGTGCTGCATTCAATTTTAGCAGTTCCGTTTTCCAAACATCTCAGAAAAAATTTGATGAATATCCGATTGGTGCTCATCTTGATTTTTCATCATTTGCTCCGAATGGAAACATTATCGCTGCATCTGTATGTAAATTTAATTCAGATAAAGGCGAGTTTTATTTTTCTGATATATATTTGGTAAATAGATCGGGGAAAATGGTTAAATTTACTGATACTATAGATAAAAAAGAATTAGTTTTGGGCTGGAGTCCACAGGGTAACAAGATCATTTATTGCGATAGCAGAGATGTTTTCGCTTACTTTGAAGACGCCCTTACTAAGTACTTTATGATAAACCTTTTTAAAAAATAACAGCGAGGTTCTACAGATGAAAAAAATGCTAAAAGCATCGATTACTCTGTCATTATTATTCATCGGTTTTATTAAGGCATCCCCTCAAGTCGACGATTTGGTGGACTGTCTCCCCTGTTTCATCAAAGATAGGATCGGCATAAAATTCCCCGATAATGTCTCTATCATTATCGATCCCGGGCACGGGGCGCCACCTGTAAAAAAAGGAGAGAGTGGCGGCACTTCCAGCCGTGATTATGAGAATAATCCCCCCGAATCGGATGTTCAGGACAAACCGGAGATCGCTGAACGGGATGTGGTATTGGAAGTAGCCAGGAAAATGAAGACTACCCTAAATTTTATGGGAATCAAAAATGTTAAACTCACCCGGGATGCGAATGTAAGTCAGGATAGAGCTGATAAGGTTAATGAAATAATTAATTTTATAGAGAAAAGCTATAAAGAATACTATGAATCATGTAAGGATGCCCCCAACTGCTGCGATTCATTTGTACCCATCGTTATCTCGCTCCACTGCAATGGTGGACCACCAACGGCTTCTGGCTCGGAGACCTATTACCAGGAAGACATGAAAAATTATCTGCCGGGAGTCGTGCTATCGTATTTATACTTCTTCATTGGTAATCACATTTCAATACCTGGCCCAATCGATGGCCTCATCACAGTCAGCCTGGAGCAGAGGAATTCCATTACCTCCCACTATGAAAAGATCGCCGGTATCTATCAAACCCGGTACAGCTACGGCATTAACGAGAGCTTCCAGTATTCCGGCACCTATACCCCGGCCTATATCCTGCCCCCCGGCTCCTACCTCCTGGGAAAAATTTTTTTGTTGAAAATTTCCAGAACTTATATTATAATAAGGTCTTGTTGGTTTTTGGCAGCGCAAGACCAGGATGTGCGAGTATGAGAAAAAAGATGAAAGTAAAGAAATTGGGTATAAGGTCGATTCACGTGACCGCAAAGAAGAAATCTATAAGAAAAGGAGAAATATCATGCGAAAATTAGTATTATTGTTTTACGTTCTTTTTACGATAGCACTATCTCACAGTATTTTGTTTTCATCGATCAATAGCCGTGTGCAAGGACAGGTTATCGATAAAGATACGGGTAAACCGATAGTGGGTGCATCGATAACATTGTATGATTCCGATATCGACTTAAAAAAATTTTTGGAATGGAATACTACCACCGATAAGAAAGGTCATTTTCGGATCGATCTGGAAACGGGACCCTTTAGCCAATATTACGTACACTGTAGCAAAGATGGATATATACCTTTTTTGCCTGAATATTACCGGAAGAATATTAAAGAGGAATATACAGAAGAGGTATTTCGTTTATTCACTCTCAGCGAAGGCCAGATTAAACATTTGAAGATAGAATTGTCAAGGGGCGGTGCTCTATCTGCCAGCTTTTATGTGAGAGAAGATTCCAATACCATCCCCCTGAAGAATGCCGGTGTTTTTATTCGTAGGGTAAAGAACTCAGATGAAGATATATTTGAAGACACAGTTTTTTTCGACATTACTTATAAAAGAGTAGATCAATATGGGAAAACAAAATTCGATGGTTTGGAACCATCTACTGATTATTATATTGAGCTAATCCCAAACGGTTATTGGACTCAAACGATAGAGAATATTTCTGTTGAAAATAATAGTACAAATACAATAGAATATACCATCGATTGTGTGGGAAAAGCGACCGTTAAAGGCTTTTTCACAATCAATGGGAAGATTGTATATGATGGGTCAGCTACTGTTATGAGTTTGAATAGAGACAAATTCGGAGGCTATAATTTCTGCATGTTTTCTTTACGAAACGAAAAATATTTTTCGTTAAGAGCAATACCGCCAGGTAAATATCGAATGGGTGTCTCGGGCACTATTACCGGTAATATTTCCAGGGAAAAAGAAATGATCATCGAGTTAAAAGCAGGAGAAACCAGAGTCATCGATTTCGATCTTAGATAGAGGCTTAAAATGAAGAAAATAGTGATTGTTGTACTTTGGATAAATCTATTGATTGTTCTGGCGAATCATCACTTATATCCAAAAATTTACAGTTCAAAAATTTATAAAGGGGTTACTTTCTCAACATCTGATGATTTAGATGAAAAATCTGCGATAGCTAGAGGGACAAATGGGCCTTGTACAATGCCCATTCTCGAGGAATTAGAAAAGAGATTCATCGAGGCAGTGGAGGTTTATAATACGCCGGGTATAAAGTCTCAACTCCCTGGATGCCTGGTGAAAGCTATGGATCGATGGCTGGAAGAATTAAAAAATGGTAAAAAACAACTCAGATTTGATTGGAGTCTCGATGAATTGAACTGGCTTAACTTAGAAAAGCAGGAGACTGGAGATGGTTCTTGCAGAAATGAAAGTTGGATCAATATATATGATTGCTATAAATTTACTTATTACTATAGCCAGGAAAAAATGATTTATACAAAACCAAGATGGGTCTTAACCGCTTCTCTCCTGTTTCATGAGATGATTCATGCCGTAAAGAATGCCTACCCCAAGTGTTTTAAAAGGGAAGTCGTTATTCCTGGTAAATTAGATGAAATCACCACCGAAAGTTGTGAAATTAAGTCTTTTGGCATTGAACTTGCGTCAACCAGTTATGCAGATAATGGAGATTACAATCTCAATAAGGATTGTTGTACAGAAGAAAAAATATGCCCTACCTGCTATGACAATTGCCTCGGAGATAGATCGGAGGATCAATGTAAAGAAAGACCGGATGATTTGCCCCCAGGCCCTGGTGGTGATAGCCCCGATGATAATTCCAGTTACAGTTCCGGATCGGTGAGGATGTTCAACCTGGCTCCCGATTCTGTTATTTTTAAGCGGGGATATTGGGAAGAAGCGATAAAATTATTTGGCGGCCTTCAATTCAACGAAGATAATACAGCGGAGAAATTATATAAAGTAACGCCTTTTCTAATCATCCCTTCAGGGGCATTTTTTGGAAAAGTTAATGATTCGACTTTAAGAATGATTATCCAGCAGTATGTCGAGATGGGTGGCTCCATCATTGTTTTTGCCCAGCAGTATGGCTCACACGTGGAAAACCTGGTACCAATACCGACCGGCGAGAGTTTGAAAACCTACGGGTGGCGGGAGGATCAGAGCTGTTTAAAAAACTCGGTGTTTTTCAATAGAGATAACATGCACCCGGTGTTGGCGTCGGCAACCAATGAGCTGGTCGATGTAGCCGTTGACGGGTATTTTTCTGTTTACCCGAAGACTGCGACCGCATTATTGCGAAGGCGAACCAATGGGGAACCGACGATTATCGCCTATCCCTATGGCCCGAATGGGGGGCACGTCATATTAACCTCGATGTATACGGATTGGGGCTATGCGCACAGCCAGGCGAGCAGTGCGGAATTGCGAATAGTGCGAGATTTGATCACCTGGGCCAAGAACC
>Ga0315287_10000678_pt1 | contig 30180 bp, 24 predicted proteins | sample YL17G11_0_MG_FD_205037 | JGI IMG/M metagenome (GOLD analysis project Ga0315287, IMG submission 205037) | Sediment microbial communities from Yellowstone Lake, YNP, Wyoming, USA - YL17G11_0 | ecosystem: Environmental > Aquatic > Freshwater > Lake > Sediment | place: USA: Wyoming | collected...
ATATTGCCAAAATAGTCGGCACCAGCAAGTATAAAAGATTAGTTCTGTCGCCCCATGTCTTTGAAAGCTATGGGCATTTAAGCTGGTCAAAGATAAAGAAAGTAGACCAGGCGACATTAGATTCATACACAACTTCTGATTTAGTCAGAGGTTCAGAAACTTCTTTGGGTTTTGACGATCCGAAAGTATATAAGTTAATCGCAGATGGCGACACAGGAACAAGACAGCACTTAAATATGACCGCAGCCCAGTTTGAAGCAGCTGGTTATAAGTGGGATTCCATTTATATCATCAACCAGACTGACCGCGACGCCTACACTGTCGGCACAGACATTACTTCCGGCACCACGCCTCCAACTGAAAGCACTGGCACATTATCTGCCTCTTTGGCAGCTGATACTCCGGCGGCGGGGATTGCGGTTGGCAGCGCAGCCCGTATGCCATTCACCAAAGTTAATTTGACTGCTTCAGGCGGAGATGTGATTGTTGATAGTATGATTGTTCAAAGAGCTGGTTTAGGCCAAGATGGCGCTTTTTCTTCAATTGATATAGTTGATGCGGCAACCAACGCTTCAATCAATAGCACAGGAAAAACCTTTAATTCTTTGCATCAGGCTAATTTCAATGAAGATGTGACTATTGCGAGTGGTACAACTAAATCATTGATAATTGCAGCTAATATGGTGGCTGTTGCTACTTTGGCAGCATCATACGCAGGTGAAGCTCCGGCTTTAAGTCTGGTTTCGGTTACATTAAAGGGCAATGCTACATTGAACGCTATTTTGCCGATTACTGGCAATGTTCAGACTATTAATGGTACTATTTCCATTGGTACAGCTACTGTTCAGAGAGGCGCTTACAGTAATGCTACTAGTTCTCTTCAGGTTGGAACAAAAGATTATACTTTTGCTTCTTTTCAGATACAGCCTTCTTCAGTAGAAAAAGTTGAGTTCAAACAAATTAAAATGTATCAAGAAGGTACTGCCAGCTTGACTAATGACTTGACTAATATCCGTTTGATGAGAGACGCGACTAAGATTGCTGATGGCGTTGTATCTTCTGACGCTAAATATGTTGATTTCAGCTTTACAGCCATTACCTTAGACAAAGGCGAAACAGCCCAGTTTCAAGTTAAGGCTGACATCTCAAGCGGTTCAGCTCGGACAGTTGATTTGGGTATTTATCGCACGACCGATATATTGGTAAGGGGCTTGACATATGGTTATAATATTACACCAACTTATTCAGGCACTGGTTCATCAACCAATAACCCGGTTTTGTCTGATAACACATTTACAGTATCCAATGGTTCATTGCTTGTGACCAAGACTAATGATGTGCCAGCTACAAATATTGCTATCGGCAATGACCAATATCTCGGTTCATATCAGTTTGAAGCTATTGGCGAACCAATTACTATTTCAGCTCTAACTTTAACCATTACTTCCTCAACTAACAATAGTCGTGGAACAAGTAATATTACAAGTTTTGAATTAGTTGATCCAAGCGGTTCAACGGTTGCTGGTCCGACAGATCCGGCAGTAGCAACGCCCAAAACTGTTTCTTGGGCTGATTCTTTTACTGTGCCAGTTGGCAAGACTGTTTATAAGGTTCGAGCAGATATTCCATCGTCAAGCGGTTGGGCAACAAATAACACAATCTATGTATCATTTACCCCATCTGCTATGACTTGCCGCGGCGACAATACTGGCAATACCATAACCGCTTCGCCAGCTTCAGCTCTGAATTCAAATACCCAGACTGTAAGAGCCGGCTCATTGGTTGTTACTAGAAATAGCATGCCTGCTGATTCCAGTATTATTATTGGCGGAACAAATCCTATTACCTTATCAAGCTGGATTTTTGACGCTTCAGCTTCTGGCGAAAACGTAAGAATAACCACAATTGTATTTGCCGCAGTTGGCCAAGCATGTACCAACACTAATGCCTTGACAATTTACGTTGATGGCGCGGCAAAAACACCGGTAAATCCTGCTTTAACAGCAGCAGGCAACAGCACTTTTGCCTTCACAGAGCCCATTGTGATTGCTAAGGGCGGAAAAGCAACTGTGGAATTAAAAGGCAACAAAAACAGCGTTGCTTCTGATGCTACAGAAAACTGGGGTTTGCAAAGCGCTACTGATTCAGTTTTGGCTTACGGAGTATCAACAAACCAAGCTGTTACTGAAGACCTCACAACTAACGCTGGCCCGACATTGACCTCGCGCGCTAAGGGTATGGTGACTATAGAAACAGAATCCAATCCGACAAACGCCATTGTATTGGCTAATTCAACAGGCAATATCTTAACCAATGTTAAGTTCACGCCAATGTATGAGGATGTCAAACTAACCAGAATGACTGTTTATATGACTTCCACAAGTACAGGTTCAATAGTCTATGCGTTCGGTCAAGAAAGTGTTGCAGCCGGCGACATAAAGACTATTTATGTTAAGAATGGAAGTGATACGATTGCTTCATTCCCTCCTTCAGCTACTTCATATAGCTTTGATATCGCCAGTGACAAGATTCCGACGTTTACCAAGAATATAAGTTCAATTATTACCATCACGGCTGATATGCCGACTATTGATCCTAATTCAGATAATGCTCCATCTACTGCCAATATTGCGTTTAAGGTTGGCTTAGGCGGCGCTAATGGCATCAAGACAGTAGGTGTTGAATCTAATACCGAAGTTTCTGGTTCTGGCTATGAAGTCTATTTGGATTCCACGAGCTCTTATTTTGTGCTGAAGAATGCAAAACCAACAGTTCAGGTTGCTTCAAATTCTGCTCCATTAGGCGCAGCTACCTCTTTGACTAACGGCACTGTTCCGATTTTTGCCTTTAAAGTAACAGCCGGTTCATCGGTAGGCAGTGAAGTATTGCTTTATAGAACTACATTTATAATCACTACTTCAGGCGATGTTACAGTCAATAGTCTTGTCTTAAAAAATGAGAATGGCGATACTGTATCTGCTACTAGCGGAACATTAACAGAGGCTGCCAATGGTTATGACGGCAGTTTTGCCACCTTTATGTGGTCAACTACCTTTAATAATCCAGACTTTGATGTAACTGGAGCTACCTCTTACGAGGCGCTTAAAGTGCCAGCGGGTTCGTCCAAGACCTATATATTGTATGCAACAGTCGGCAATGCTTCTGCAGGAGAAAATCTGTCTACATTTCTTGTCGGCGACACAGCTTCAACTTCTCATGAAGTTGGAACTACTAACAAAGCGCAAGTAACTATCGGCGGCGCAGTAGGTTTTGCTGTTCCAGGCACCACTCCAGCAAATTTAGTGGGCGGCTCATTAGGCGGAAACTTTGTTTGGTCAGACAATTACCAGAAGAAGAGTATAACTGGCATAGACGGCACTAATGTAACCTCAACTGCTATGTGGTACAATGGTCATTTGGTTCCAGGTCTGTTAAATGCTGTTACTACTACGCCTTACACGATTGGCTTCTAAGACAGTTTAGCTGTAACGGAAAAAAAGACCCTTTGTTTTTTACAGAGGGTCTTTTTATTTTATGGTTGATTTTTATTATAGTTTGTGATAGATTAATATAAAACATGAACAAAAGATTAAAATACTTAGTTGTTTTATTGATAATATTAGTAACTATTGGCGTTTCTTATTTTTATCTGGCCAAATATTATTTTAACCAAAAAATAGTATCAGAATACGACAAAATTTATACAGCTCAGGATTTTCCCGATAGAGATCAAGCCATGGATTCAAAAATTCTTCAGGTTTCTTTGGATGATTTAAATAAGCAGTATAGAGAGCTTAAAAAAGGCGATCATATCTATATCCGCTGGGTCAATATCGGCATTTTAAAAAAAAGATTCCGCGATTTTTCAGGCGCGGAAACGGCTTGGCAAAACGCCGTGTCAATCAATCCTGATTTGGCTTTGGCTTACGGCAATCTGGCTGATCTGTATTTGTATTTTCTAAAAAACGATCAAAAAGCAGAAGAGAATTATAAAAAAGCTCTATCCTTGGATTCGTCTAATTATACTTATTATTTCGGTCTTTGCGCTTTATACCGCTATAATCAGACCGATAAAAGAAATTTGATTGAAGGTATTATGCTTGATGGCGTTCAGAAAAATCTAGGCACTGAAGTTGATTATTATTTATATCTAGCCAGTTATTTTTCAATGGAAGGCGCTGACAAGGCAAAAACAAAACTCTACAGCGACAAAGTTATGGCTATTGACCCCAGCTTAAAAAACCAGCTGCCTTAATAGTCAGTAAATTATTATGAATGATTTTGAAAAAATATTAAAATATATTATTTGGGCCGGCCTTGGAACTATTTGTTTTATTCCTTTAATTATCGGTCAGAGTTTTTATTATCCTTTTATTGTGCCAAAAACTTTGGCCTTTAGAATAATTATTGAGATAATTTTTATGGCATTTTTGGCTTTGTGCATAATCAATAAAGAATACAGGCCTAAGCTTAATTTAGTGATAATTATTTTTTTTCTTTATTTGCTTTCAGTCGTTCTTTCCTCTCTTTTAGCCGGGACTTTTTATGACAGCTTTTGGTCTAATAATGAACGAAGCGAGGGCCTGCTTCTTTTGTTGCACCTATTTGCTTTTTTGATTATTGCTTCGGGTTTTTTAAAAAAGCTAAAAGACTGGTTGATTGTTTTTGAAGCTTCGTTTTTTTCCAGCATTTTAGTCAGCTTTTATGCTTTAGCCCAATTTTTTAAATTTGATTTTGTTATTAAGACCTCAAGCGGCGAGCGTTTAGCTTCCACTATCGGCAATGCGGGCTATGTGGCTGGCTATTTGGTGTTTAATATTTTGTTCGGCCTGCTGTTATTGTTTTGTCGAAAAAATAAATATTTGCGCTGGTATTATATTTTGGGAATTATGCTTCAGATATTTGTAGTTTTTCAAACCTATACGCGAGGCGGAATCATAGCACTGATGTTTGTATTGGCTGTTTTTATTTTATATTTAGGCTTTTATTATTTTAAAACCAATAAAACTGTCAGATACAGCAGTCTGGCTATTTTAATTTTAATTGTATTGTTAACAGGTTTGATATTTATTAATAAAAATGCTTCTTGGGTAGAAAATTTTCCAATATTTAACCGGATTGCCAGTATTTCTTTGAATTCTTCAACAGCCCAATCTCGTTTAATGACCTGGAATTCGGCTTGGCAGGGATTTAAAGAAAAGCCGATTATAGGCTATGGCTATGAAAACTTTTATCAGCCTTTTGATAAATATTTTAATCCGCAGATTTACAAGCGAAGCGGATCAATTGTCTGGTTTGACCGGGCGCATAATATTATTTTTGATCGTTTGATAACCGGCGGATTGATCGGACTTGTTTTGTATCTGGGTTTTTTATTACTGCCTATATATTTTATTTGGAAGTATTATAGAAAAACCGAACAAAAAGGAAAATATCTGATTCCCGTGCTTTTTTCTTTGATCATTGTCGGATATATAATACAGAATTTTTTTATTTTTGAAGCCTTGGTCACTTATATCCCGTTATTTTTGGTTTTGGCCTTTTTGTCTCTTTTTACCCCTAGCTGGGGCAATAAGTTTTCCCAGTCAAAACAGCCTTATCTGGTTTTAATCACAATTTTTATAATCGCCTTTTTGCCCGTTGTTTTTTCCGTCAATGTCAAGCCAATTGAAGCTAATTTGGAACTGGTCAAAGCGATTAATATGTCTACGACCAGTGAATATCAGACAGCTTATTATAAATTTATAAAAATTATTGATATGAACACTTTCGGCAATCAGGAATACCGCCAGCATATGGCAGAATTTATTTTTGGTTCGTTGAGTAATTCAAAAGTTGATGACAATTGGAAAGCTCAGGCAGCCTTAAAGATGGAGCAGGTATTTGACAAGCAAATTGAAGAAAAGCCGCAGTCAGTAAAAAACTATTTGATGGTAATGAGGTTCTTGGACCAGTCGTACAGCTATAACATAGAACGTTTGAATAAATCGCTTGAGCTTTTTGAAAAAGCAAAAGTTTTAAGTCCGACCCGGCCTATGATTTATCATGAAGCAGGCTATGCTCAAGTTTATTTGGGCATTTATTGGCTTAATCAAAAAGACCAGCAAAAAGCCGATGAATTTTTTGATAAAGCTTTCGAAAGCATGCAGAAAGCCATAGATTTGAATCCGCAGGTGATTGATTCTTATGCTAATATGATAATGATCTTATTTGTGTCTGGCCGCAGCGAACAAATAGACAATTATATAAATACTATGGAAGAATTAAAACTTGATTATCTGCAAAAGCAATTTTTGGAAAAAATGAGCAATTCAGCCATATACGCAGCCAAAACCTACAAGAAAGAATCAGACTACAAATGGACTTTAAAGTTTTATCAGCAATTAAGCCAGATAGATCCCCAAAACCCAAATTATTTGATTAATCAGGCTTTGGCTTATGCTTCTTTGGGGCAAAAAGAAAAAGCCGTGGAAGCGGCTTTGAAAATCAAAGAATTTGGCGGCGATTATGCCGCTCAAGCAGATTTGTTTATTAAAGACATTGAAGCTGGCAAATATGATCCGCCAAAAACCAAATAAAAATCAATAAATTTCAACAGTCTTTTTAATCATTTTTTGAATATTAAAATCTTTTAATTTTTCTTTAGCTTGGAAAGAGATTTTTTGGGCCATAGCCGGATTTTTTATTAATTTATTTATGGCAGCAGCCAAACCGTGGCTGTTTTTTGATCGCACTAAAAGGCCGTTTCTGTTATCTGAAATCAATTCAGCAATGCCGCCGACTTTAGTGCTAATAATCGGAATTTGGGCAGCCATAGCTTCTATAATGGTATAGGGCAGGCCTTCTTTAAGCGATGGCAAAACAAATATATCAAAAGCTTTAAGATATTTAGCCGCTTCAGGTAGAAATTCAATAAGATGAAGATTGGAAAAATATTTTTGATATTCAAGTATTTTTTCTTTATCTGGATTTTCACCGGAGCCGATTAGGGCTATGTCAAATCCGCCAGTTGGCGGATTAATCATTTTTAAGGCATTTATAAGATATACAAGCCCTTTGTTTTTAGTCCATTCGGCAATAGAGCCGATCAAAAAAGGCGAAGCCCGGCCGATTAATTTTTCTTGCGCTTTCTTTTTAGGTAAAAAAAATAAATTTTTCAGGTCAATCCCGTTATAAATAGTAATTAATTTTTCTTGCGGGGCGATTTTATTTTTTAAGGCAATTTGGCAATCATAATTAGAAACGCAAATTATTTTATCATAAAACCAGCAAGTTATCCGGCTCAAAATTTTTATCAGAAAAATTTGTGATGTAGAGCGGTCTTCTGAAAAAGCCCAGCCATGAACTGTAAAAATGAGTTTGCTTTTTTTAGAAGATAGTAAATTAAAGAAAAAAACAGTTAGTCCTACTATGCCGCCAGCTTTAGAGCTTGAAACATGGATAACATCTGGCTTGATTTTCCAAATTAAATGGAATACTTCAAAAAAAACTCTAATGTCTTTTAATAAATTTACATTTTTTTGGAAGTTTTTGATTTCAAAATAAGGGATTTCGGCTTTTTTGGCAGCTTGAGCCAGTGGTCCTTGTCCGTTAGCGGCAATTATTGTAGTATATTCTTGTTTTAGCGAAAAAGACAGATCAAAAACATATTTAGCTGCGCCGCCCCAGACAGATTTAGTAATTATGTAAATAATTGATTTTTTTAGCATTTTTCAATATAATAAGCTATATATGACTGTAAATCAAGAGCCAAGAGTTTTAGTATTCTCTATAACTTTTTTCCCTTTTGTTGGTGGAGCGGAAATAGCTATTAAAGAAATTACAGATAGAATTTATGATTATAAATTTGATTTAATCTGTGCCCGCTTAGACAAGAAATTAAATATCTATGAAAAAATCGGAAATATAAATGTTTATCGGGTTGGCAGAGGCTGGATATTGGATAAATATTTATATCCCTGGCTCGCCTATTATAAGGCAAAAAAATTGCATCAGCAGAAAAGATATCAGCTTATTCAGGCTATTATGCCTTTTTATGCAGGTTTGGTGGCTTTATTTTTTAAATTAAAATATCCCCAAATAAAATATTTATTAACCGATCAAAGCGGCGATTCTGATTTGTTTGTCTGGTTGCGCACTTGGTTTTGGTATCCAGTATTTAAACAGATTTATACAAAAGCGGATTATATACAGGTAATAAGTAAGTTTTTGGCTCAAAGAGCCAGAAAATATGGATATCAGGGTAAAATTGAGATAGTGCCGAATGGAGTTGATATTGAAAAATTCAAAAGGCAGAATTCAAAAAGCAAAATTGAAATTCAAAAGTCAAAACTGCGAATTGCAGCAACTGAAAAAATAGTTATTACAGTATCCAGATTAGTAAAGAAAAATGGTATTGCGGATTTAATTAAAGCAGTAAAGGATTTAGAAGTAAAATTATTAATTTTAGGCATTGGGCCGGATGAAAAGAAATTAAAGAATTTAGTTAGTGATTTAAAGCTCCAGCAGCAAGTTCTTTTTCTAGGATATATAAAGCATAAAGATTTGCCTGATTATTTGGCAGTAGCTGATGTTTTTGTCAGACCGTCTTTGTCTGAAGGGTTAGGCAATGCTTTTTTAGAGGCAATGGCCTGCGGAATTCCTATTATTGGTACTCCGGTTGGGGGCATTATAGATTTTTTAATAGATCCGGAGCAAAATCCAGAGCAAGACACCGGACTTTATTGCCAGCCAAAAAATCCCCAAAGCATTGCGCAAAAAATTAAAGAAATATTAGAGAATAATCAATTAAAAGAAAAATTAGTCCAAAATGGCTTGAGATTGGTATTAGAAAATTATAATTGGGATAAAATTAGCCAAAAAATGAAAGATGTCTATTCTCAAATTATATCTTGAAAAAATTTACAGTGTTTGGATGAAATTTGCCAAAATTTTAGGCACAATTAATAGTTATATTATTTTAACTGTGCTATATTTTATTTTATTCGGAATATATTCTATTTTAGAAAAAGTCTTTAAACTTCCTTTGTTTCTTTTGAAAAATAGCAAAAAAGAAAGTTATTGGCGTAAAAAAAACTACGAAACACCGACTAAAGAAATCTTGAAAAGGCAATTTTAAATATGAAGATTTTAGGACTTTCATTTTTTTATCATGATGCAGCTGCTTGTTTGATGATCGATGGTAAAATAATAGCCGCTGCTCAAGAAGAAAGATTTACCAGAGTTAAGCATGATGAATCATTTCCTAAAAATGCTATTGATTTTTGCTTTAAATTTTCCAATTTAACAATTAATGATATCAATTGCATTGTTTTTTATGATAAGCCATTATTAAAATTTGAGCGTCTTTTAAGAACTTATATTAAAACTTGGCCTTACGGGCTTTTCTCTTTTGTAAAAGCTATGCAAATTTGGCTGAAAGATAAATTATGGGTTGAGCAAAAAATAAGAAAGAATTTAAATTATAAAGGCGAGGTATTTTTTTGCCAACACCATATGGCGCACGCTGCTAGTTCTTATTTTGCTTCGGGTTTTTCTGATGCAGTAGTAGTAAATATGGACGGCGTAGGTGAATGGGATACAACAACTTTCGGCTATGGTCAAAAAAACGATTTGGTTTTAACTCATACTATACATTTTCCTGATTCTTTGGGGCTTTTATATTCAGCATTGACTTATTATCTGGGCTTTAAGGTAAATAGCGCTGAATATAAGGTTATGGGTTTGGCGCCTTATGGCAATCCAGACATTTATTGCAAGCATTTTAAAAAACTAATTGATATTAGAGATGACGGCAGTTTCAAGCTGAATATGAAATACTTTGCTTATGAATATGGATTAACAATGACTAATAAAAGATTTAATAAATTATTTAATGGATTGCCAAGAAAACCAGAATCAGCGTTAATTCGAAGGCATCAAGATATTGCAGCGGCGCTTCAAAAAACGACTGAAGAAATTATTTTGAAAATAGTCAAGCATGCTAAAGAAAAATATAATTCAGAAAATTTATGCTTGGCTGGCGGAGTAGCTTTAAATTGCGTGGCTAACGGAAAGATTTTAAAAGAAAATATTTTCAAAAATATTTATATTCAGCCAGCTTCGGGCGACGCTGGCGGCGCTTTAGGCGCAGCCCTTTATTATTCTATTTGTGTTCAAAAAGAGGCAAGGTCAGAAAAATTAGATAATGTTTTTTTAGGAACAGAATATTCTGAAAAACAAATTGAAGAATTTTTGAATAATGGAGTAAAGGAGATTATCGGAAACCAAAAAATTATTTATCACAAAATAGACAAAAATCAAATTGCTCAAAAAACTGCTCAATTGATTTCAGGTTCTAATATTATTGGCTGGTTTTCTGGCAGAATGGAATTCGGACCAAGAGCTTTGGGCGCCCGATCTATTATTGCAGACGCCCGTAATAAAGAAAACTGGCAAAAGGTTAATTTAAAAATTAAGTTTCGAGAAAGTTTTAGGCCTTTTGCGCCAGCGATACTTGAAGAAAAGTGTTTTGAATATTTTGATTTAAATACATCGAGCCCTTTTATGCTTTTAACTGCTCAGGTTAAAAAAGATAATATTCCAGCAGTTACACATGTTGATAATTCAGCTCGAATTCAAACTATTAACCGAAATCAAAATGAAATTTTTTATGATTTAGTTCAAGAATTCTATAAATTAACAGGATGTCCGGTAGTTATTAATACTTCTTTTAATGTTCGAGGCGAGCCGATTGTAGAAAGTCCGCGCGACGCTTTTTTATGTTTTATTAACACCTATATGGATTATTTAGTTCTAAATAATTTTATAATTTCTAAAAAAGAAAATATGAATTTGGTCGATGAAACGCGTCTTAAAAAATATTTAGGCCAGTTTAAATTAGACTAAATATAATGGATCTATTAGAAGAAAAATCAGAAAAAAACAAATTAGGAATAAAGAAATCTTGGTGGCAAAAAGCATTGATAAATTTTGGTTTGATGGTTTTATCTTTTGTTTTTATTCTTGCTGTTTTGGAAATTGGCGTGCGGATTTTTGCAAAACCCGTTTATCCTATTTTAAAAAGCGACAAACAGGTAGGCAAGCTCTATGAAAGCAATTTTGAGGGCAAGATTTGGGATTCGGAATCTCAACGTTGGAATTATATTAAAACTAATAATCTGGGCTATATTGGCAATGACATTTTTCAGAAAGATAAAAAGACTACTAGAATAGCAATTTTGGGCGATTCAATGACCGCCGCACTTCAGGTAGATTGGTGGAAAAACTTTTCCAGTTTATTGGATACGGCATTAGCTGTTTCTCAGTCAGAAAAAAAATATCAGATTCTTAATTTCGGAGTAGGTGGCACTGGCACTTTTTTGCAATATCAAACGTATAAATATACAGTAGCTGTTCAAAAGCCGGATGCAGCAGTGGTAGTATTTTTTGAAAATGATTTTACTGACAATTTAGATAGAATAAATTTTGATCTGGATAATTATTTTCAGGCTAAGGATCGTAATATATGGCTCAAGAATTTTTTATTGCAATTTGATTTGACCAGATTTGTTTTTAATAAACTTCAGCAAAATTTTTTGTTTTTGAAAATTTTGGATAAAATAGGCGTTTACGAACTCAATCAAAACTTGATTGATTACAATCAGGGCGTTGATATGACTAAAAATAAAGATTATTACCAGTATACTTTTTCTATTATCAAAAAATTCAAAGAAAAATGCGATCAGGATCAAGTAAGGTTTTATCTGGCTTTATTGCCTTTGGAAGTAAATTATTTTTCCAAAGAAAATTGCGAAAAAATGACAGACTACAAAAAATTAAAAGAATTTTTGGATCAGGAAAAAATCAATTATATTAATTTATGTCCTCTTTTGGCTGAAGTCCGCAGTTATTATTCAAAAGACAAATACTTTACTTTTGGCCAGGGTGGTGGCCATTTGAATGAATTGGGCCATAAAGAATTGGCTAAAATTCTTTATCAGTTTATAAAAAATAATTTATAAAAAATATGCAAAATTCAAAATTTTATATTTTAAAGCAACTTTGGGATTTTTTAAGGATAAGAAAAAAATGGTGGCTTTTGCCGATTATCACTATTTTGTTATTATTCGGTTTGCTTATTGTTTTTGCTCAAAGTTCGGTTTTAGCTCCATTTATTTATACGATTTTTTAATTTATGAAAATTTTAATTTTAAGCGGCATTTTTCCGCCTGATATTGGCGGGCCAGCTACCCAGCTTGATGCTTTGGCTCAAGTTTTGGTAAAAATGGGCTATAAACTGCAGATTTTGACTTTTGGTCAGTCAGATAAGATTAAGTATTTATATCCTGTTAAAAAAGTAAATAATAAATTATTCTTTATATTCTTTGCATTTAAATACAGCCGAAAAGCTGATATTATTTATGCTTGGGATTTGTATACCGCCGGTTTTACCGGTTTTATTTTAAAGAAAATATTTGACAAGTCTTTTGCAGTAAGATTTGTGGGAGATTCGGCTTGGGAAAACGCAGCTAGTAAAGGCCTGAAAGACGATATTATCACTTTTCAGCAAAAAAAATATAATTTTATGATTGAACTTAGAAAAAAACTTAGAAAAAATATATTAATCAGCGCAGATAAAATTGTCGTAGCAAGTAATTTTTTAAAAGATTTAGCGCTTAAAATCGGCGTTAAAGAAAGCAAAATAAAAGTAATATATAATTCTGTTGATTTTTTACCGGATATTAAAACAGCAAAAGATAAGCAAAGCGTTAAAAAAGATTTAGGGTTTAAGGGAATTATGATATTGACTATTGCCCGGCTTGTTCCTTGGAAGGGTATTGATATGCTGATTGATTTAATGCCTGATTTAATTGAAAAATATAAACAAATAAACTTAGTAATTTTAGGCCAAGGCCAGCAGATGTCTAAACTCAAATCCCAAATCGATGCTTTAAAATTAAATAACAATATTTTTTTAAAAGGCAAGGTAGATCGCCAGACAACCTTAGCTTATTTGCAGGCAGCTGATTTATTTGTTTTAAATACCAATTATGAAGGCCATTCTCATTGTCTTTTGGAGGCAATGAAAATGGGAGTGCCGATTATCACCACTTTTGCCGGAGGCAATACAGAGACCATAAAAAATGGTCAAACCGGCCTTTTGATAAATTTTAATTATAAAGATCAATGGCAAGAGGCGATTTGTAAAATTTTAGACCAGCCGCAATTGGCTGATAAAATAGCTCTAAACGCCAAAAAAGACTTAATCAGATTTAGCTGGTCAAAATTAGTAAAAGAGACAACGGAGGTGTTTAATAGTTTATAAAATGACTAAGGTTTTACTTATTAACCCACCTTTTAATATCTTAAAAGCTAATTATGACAGCAGTATTTCAGTCGGGCTTATGTGTTTAGCTTCGTATTTAGATCAAAAAGGCATTGAAGTAAAAATAATTGATGGCGCCAGACAAAAAAATTATTTATCACTTATCAAAAACCAATTGCCCTTAGTTGATTTTGTCGGCATTTCTGTTATGACTACCCAAGTTGGTCCAGCATTAGAAGTCTCCAAAATAGCAAAAGATTTTAATAAAAATCTGCCAGTTATTTGGGGCGGTTTGCATCCTACTTTTTTTCCCAAGGAAACAGTCAGTCATCCTGATATCGATATAGTAGTTATTGGCGAGGGAGAACAAACTTTATGGGAAATTATTCAGGGTTTGCCTTTAGAAAAAATTTCTGGCCTTGCTTTTAAAAAAGGTAATTTAGGCCAAATTAATCAGCCTCGAGTTTTGATGGAAATGGATCAATTACCTTTGCCTAATTGGCAATTAATGCCTATAGAAGTTTTAGATCATTTGGCTTTAGTTCCTACTCATACCAGCCGGGGCTGTCCTCATCGCTGCGCTTTTTGCATTAATGCTATCAGAAAAAACAGATGGCGGGCCAGAAATTCTGTTTCGGTTTTAAAAGATTTGAAAATCATAAAAAACCACAAATCATTTCAAGACAAGCCAATTAGATTTTGGGACGAAGATTTTTTTGTTGATAAACAAAGAGCTTTGGATATTATAGATGGCATGATAGATAAAAAGCTGAATTTGGTTTGGGAAACGACAGTCAGAGCTGATTATATTAGCGATAAAATGATAGACGATGATTTTTTAAAAAAATTAAGGCAATCCGGCTGTTATCTTTTATCTTTTGGGGCGGAATCAGGATCAGATCAGATTCTAAAAAAAATAAAAAAAGATTTAATAGTAAAGCAAATTTTAAATTCTGCTAGAAAATGCTTAGAATATGATATTATACCCCAGTATTCTTTTATGGTTGGTCTGCCTGCTGAAACAAAAAAGGATATGATGCAGACTATTGATTTAATTGATCAGCTTGTGAAATTAAGTCCTAAAATTCAGATTTTAGGACCGCAGGCTTTTCGGCCTTATCCGGGTTCAGAATTATATAATCAGTGTCTTGATGCCGGCTGGCAGCCTCCTAAAACTTTAGAACAATGGGCCAGTGTGATGAGGCACGAGCTTAATTATCTTTCGCCGAAAAATTTTCCTTGGCTGGATAACCCTGATTTTGTAGATTCCTTAGAGGCATATACTAGATTTGGAGCGCACTCTATTAGAAATGCTTTAAGTTCAACAGTTAAGGCCAATAAAATTCTAAAATTATTATTTATTATTATCTGTAAGATTAGATGGAAATTAAAGTTTTTTTCATGGCCTATAGAAGTTAAAATCGCTAAAAAATTTGTCAGCTAAGTATGAATATTTTAATTATTAGCTTAGATAAAACTTTAATAGGTCAAGACTATAGCGGCGATGTCTTAGAAAGGCACTTGGAATACAGCAAAAAAGCTGGTCATTTGGATATAATTGTTTTTTCCAAAAAAGGATTTCAAAAAAAAGAAATTAGCAAGCAGCTTTCGATTTATCCGACTAATAGCAGGATCAAATTAAACTATATTTTTGATGCTTTAAAAATCGCCAGAAGAATTATAGCCCGAAAAAAGATTGATTTGGTTGTAACCCAAGAGCCATTTATAACCGCTCTTACTGGCTGGCGTATAAAAAAAACATTTAAAATTCCTCTGCTTGTTCATTTTCACGGAGATTTTTGGGGGAATAGATATTGGCTAAAAGAAAAATGGTATAATTTTATTCTGTTGTTATTAAGCAAATTTTTAGTAAAAAAAGCAGATGGCATCAGAGTGGTCAGTTCAGGCATTAAAAATAAATTAATTAAAAACGGTATTTCGGAGAATAAAGTTAGGGTTATTCCTACGCCAGTTGATTTAGATAAATTTATCTGCAAATCAGACAATAGAAAAGGAAATGTTGTTATAAATGTCGGCCGTAATGACCCATCAAAAGATTTTAAGACTTTGCTTAAAGCGATTGAATTGGTTAAACAGCAGAAAAATATTGTTTTTCATCAGATCGGCGCTGGCTTTGATATAGGCAAGGTCAGCCAAAAAGAATTAATAGATTATTATTGCCAGTCAGATATTTATGTTTCTTCGTCTTGCCACGAAAGCTTTGGCAAGGTTTTAGTTGAGGCTATGGCTGCTGGGCTTGCTTTGGTAGCCACTGCTACCACAGGGTCGCAAGAAATTATTCAAGACAAAATAAACGGATTTTTAGTGCCGATCGGCGATAAAAAAACTCTTGCTGAAAAAATAATTTATTTAATAGAAAATCCAGATATAGCAAAGCAAATGGGAAAAGCAGGAAAGAAAATAGTTGAAGAAAAATTTAGTCAAAAAGAAAATATAAGTAAAATTATTAATTTTTGGCAAGACTTAGTAAATAAATAGATATGTGCGGTATTAATGGTTTTAATTTTAATCAATCTGATTTAATCAGAAAAATGAATACAAAAATTAAGCATCGGGGGCCTGACGATGAAGGTATTTATTTAGACGATCAGATTTCATTGGGCCATGTCCGTTTGACGATTATTGATTTATCTGAAAAAGGACATCAGCCGATGTTTAATGAAGATAAAAATTTAGTATTAGTTTTTAACGGAGAAATTTATAATTTTCAAGAATTGCGGAAAGAATTGGCAAAAAAAGGGCATAAATTTTTCAGCCAAACAGATTCAGAAGTTATTTTGCATCTTTATGAAGATAAGGGATCAACTTGCCTTGATTATTTTAACGGAATTTTTGCTTTTGCTATCTGGGATAAAAATAAAAAAGAACTTTTTTTGGCTCGGGACAGAATTGGCATTAAACCCTTATATTATTATTTCGATCCTTCGGCAAGCTCAGGACAAGCTAGATTTATTTTTTCTTCAGAGATAAAGGCTATTTTAGAACATCCAATAAAAAGAGAAATTAATTTAGAGGCTTTTAATCATTATTTTCGTCTTCATTATATACCCTATCCTTTAACAATTTATAAAAATATTTATAAGTTGCCGCCTGCCAGCAATCTTTTATTAAAAAATAATAAAATTTTTATAGACAAATATTGGCAAATTAAAAATTTTGAAAATATAGAATCAGAAGAAGAAATAATTGAACAAATTAGATATCTATTAAAAGATTCAGTTAAAGGGCAACTTATTTCAGATCGGCCATTAGGTGTTTGGTTAAGTGGAGGCATTGATTCTACTTCTGTTTTAGGAATAGCCAGCGAACTTAGTCGTAATCAAATAAAAACTTTTTCTGTTGGTTTTGATTCAGAGCATTACAATTTTGATTTAAATATGGCTAAGAGAGTCAGCTCTTTTTATAATACTGATCATTATGAATTGATTATTAGCGGTAAGGATGCTTTAGAAAATATTGAAAAAGCCGTTTATCACATGGATGAGCCAATCGCCAATTCTACCCAGTTTATTACCATGCTATTAGCAAAATATTCCAGTGAGAAAGTTGCTGTTGTTTTAGGAGGCGATGGCGGAGATGAACTTTTTGGCGGGTATAAAAGATATTCTTATAGTCAATTGGTCAGTCAGTGGCAAAAATTGCCTAAAATATTAAGGAAAAATATTTTAGTGAAAGTTTTAATAGATAAATCAGAACAGTATTTTAAAAAAGACGATTTATTTAATAAATTAAATATTGAAGATAAGACAGATAGATATTTGATGTATATGTCGCAAAAAGACGATATTATAAAAAAAGTTTTAGATCCAGAAGTTTTTCAGCCAAGCGCAACTTATGATTTTTATTCTAAAAAATATTTTTTACCTTATCAGATCAAAGACTTTGAAAAACATTTTATGTTAATGGATTTATGGACTTGGTTGGTGGATGAATCTTTAATGCGGACAGATAAAATGACGATGGCTTACGGTCTTGAGGAAAGAGTGCCGATTTTAGATTATCGTTTAGCTGAACTTTCTGCTAGAATACCTTCATATCTTAAGTTAAAAAAAGGCCGAAAATATATTTTTAAAAAAGCGATGGCCAATTATTTGCCTGATTGTGTTAGTAAGGCTCACAAACGAGGATGGTTTTCACCCGTTGCCAAATGGATAAGATCTGATTTAAAGGATTTTTCTTATGATGTTTTATCTGCTGAATATGCGACAGCGACTAGTCAATATTTTAATTGGATTAATATCAGAAAAATACTTGATGACCATATTAGTAAAAAAAGATATAATTTAACTTGCCTTTGGATACTTATAACTTGGCAGATTTGGGCCAGTCAATACTTAAAAAAATGAAATTATTAATGATTACCAGGAAAATAGATAAAAATGATCCGCAAGCCGGATTTGCTTATAATTGGGTAAAAAAATTAGGCCAAAAACTTGAAAATTTTAAAGTCATTTGTTTGGAAAAAGGCAATACTGAAGGCTTGCCTGATAATATAGAAATTTTTTCTTTAGGCAAAGAAAAAGGCAAAAATAGATTAAAAGAATTTATTAGTTTTCAAAAAGCAGCTTGGAAATTTATTAGACAGGTTGATGGTGTATTTTGCCATCAAAATATCATTTATACAGTTTTGATTTGGCCTTACGCAAAAATTTTTGGCAAAAAGATAGTTAGTTTTTTTGGTCATAAATATAAAGGCCCAAAATTATATCTTTTAAATTTTTTAGCAGATAAAATTGTTACCTCGTCAGTAATGGGCTTTAGGTTAGATACGCCAAAGCGGATAATTATCGGTCAGGGTATTGATACGGATTTTTTCAAACCAGCCTCCCAAAAAATAAAATCAGATATTATAAGAATTATTTCCGTGGGTAGAATTTCGCCGATAAAAAATTACGAAACTCTAATTGAAGCGGCAGATATTATTAAAGAAAAAAAAGTGCCGTTTATTATAAAAGTTGTGGGCATTCCTATTTTAAAGGAACAAATTGATTATAGTAGGACATTAATAAATTTAGTAAAAGAAAAAAATTTAGCACAAGAAGTCAAATTTATTGGAGGCGTGTCTCAATCTGAATTAGTTAAGCTTTATCAGGAATCTGATTTAGCGGTTAATCTATGTCCAACTGGCGCTCCAGATAAAGGCGGGCTTGAACCAATGGCTTGCGCTGTGCCGCTATTGGCCGCTAATCAGTCATTTAGCCGAGATTTCGGCTCGTATTCAGAGAAGTTGCTTTTTAAGGAAAAAGATGCTCAAGATTTAGCTAATAAAATACAAACTTTAAGAGAAAATAAGAAATTAGCTGAATTAGGGGATTATTTAAGAAAACAAATAATTAAGCACCATAATTTAGATAATTTATTACATGGTATTTTAAAATGCTTTTAAAAAAATATATTAAAAATATAATGGCCATTTTTAGTCTGTTAGTCAGAAGGTCTGGACTTTCTGTTTTAATGTACCATTCAATTGCCAATAACGAGGTTTTTTTTACGGTCAAGCCTGAAATTTTTGCTAAACAGATGAAATATTTAAAAGATAAGAATTATAGAGTAGCGAGTTTAAAAAAAATAATAGAAATATTAAAATCAGATAATCTCCTGCCCAGTAAAACTATCGCTTTGACTTTTGATGATGGTTTTAAGGGTTTTTATTTAAATGCTTGGCCTATTTTAGAAAAATATCAGCTTCCTGCTACAGTTTTTTTAGCAGTTGACTTTATTGGCAAAACCATGAATAATTCAGTTAATATCCCGCTTGAAGTAATGAACTGGAATCAAATAAGACAGTTGCATAAATCCGGCCTTGTTGAATTCGGTTCCCATACCCTGTCCCATCCTAAACTAAAAGAATTAAAACCAGATTTATTAATGGCAGAAATAAATAAATCAAAACAAATTATTGAACAGCAGTTGCAAGTACCCTGTGATTTTTTTGCAGCGCCTAAGGGAGGTTATGATGATATAAGTTTAAAAGCAATAAAAAAAGCAGGATATATAGCAGCTTTTGGTATTAAGCCGGGCTTTATAAATAGAGAAGACGATTTATTTGCGTTGAAAAGAAATTCAGTTAATAAATATACTACCTTTATTCAATTTAAGGCAAAATTATGAATAAAACAGCTGATTTTATAAAACAAGTATTTATAAGTAAAAGCATTTACCGGATTTTATTTAATTGGCAGGTATTGGAGCATTGCCGAGACTTGAAAGGAATTTGTCTTGATTTGGCAGGAGGCATAAATCCGAGCTATCAGCGCTATTGGTCTTTTGATCAGTCTGCCAAGCTGATTAATACTGATTACAATAAAAATAAAAAACCTGATTTAGAGGTTGATTTCAATCAATGCCTGCCTTTTGAAGACGGATATGCTGATAATATTTTTCTTTTTAATGCTATATATATAGTTAGAAATCCAAAAAATTTTTTTAAAGAGGTTTTTCGCGTTTTAAAACCCAATGGCAAATTTTACTTTTCTTCTCCTTTTATTCTAAATGAAGCTCGAGAACCAGATGATTTTAGAAGATATACTTCAGAGGGCATTGAAATGCTTTTGAAAGAGACAGGTTGTAATAATTTTCAAATCATTCCTTTTGGCAATAGATTTACAGCAGCTTGTTTTATTTTAAATGATTTTTTTCTTTTTAACTTCATCCGTTTTATTTTTTATAGTTTGGCTGTGCTTTTTGACCGATTAGTGCCAAAAAAATTAAATCAACTTCATCCTTGTCCTCTGGGCTATTTTATAATTACATCAAAATGAAGCTATATTATATCGCCAATTTACGTTTGCCAACTGAAAAAGCGCACGGTATTCAAATAATGAAAATGAGTCAGGCTTTTGTTAATCAAGGGCTAAAACTGACTTTAGTCGTGCCTAAACGATTTAATCAAAAAATAAAACAAGATCCTTTTGAATTTTATGATCTTAAGAAAGAATTTAAAATAACCAGACTTTTTTGTTTAGATTTAATGGGTTTAGAAAAAATCTTCGGTAAAATAGCTTTTTTAATTCAGTCTTTTTCTTTTGCTTTTGTAGTCTTAATCTATTGTTTATTGAAGAGTAAAAAAGATGAAGTTTTATATATTAGACATTTGTTTTCTGTTTGGCTGCTGTCTTTATTTGGTTTTAGAGTATATTATGAGATTCATGCTTTGCCCAAAAATATGATTTTTGGCCCGCGGTTTTATAAAAGATTGGCAGGTATTATTGTTATTACTAAAAATATAAAAAAAACCCTTATAAAAAAAGGGATAGATAATGATAAAATATTAGTTGCGCCAGATGGAGTTGACTTGAGTGATTTTATGTTAGATTTAACAAAGTCCGAGTGCCGCCGAAAGTTAAATTTGCCTCAAGATAAAAAGATTATTCTTTATACAGGACATTTGTTTAAATGGAAAGGCGCTAGTGTTTTGGCAGAAGCGGCTAAAAAAATAAGTTTAGATTGTTTAGTAGTTTTTGTCGGCGGCACCACTGAAGATATAGTTAAATTTAAAGAAAAGTATAGCCATCTTTCAAATATTTTAATTGCCGGCTGGCATCCTTATAAAGAAATACCTTGCTGGCTAAAAGCTGCAGATGTTTTAGTGTTGCCAAATTCTGGAAAAACTGAAATCTCTAGATATTGGACATCACCTATGAAGATGTTTGAGTATATGACTAGTCAAAGGCCTATTGTAGCATCGGATCTGCCTTCAATGAGGGAAGTATTAAATAAAAAAAACGCAGTTTTAATCAAACCTGATAGTTCGCAAAGACTTGCTCAAAGTATTGATTTTGTCTTAAAAAATCCTGATTTTTCTCATAAATTAGCAGAACAAGCTTATATTGATATCAGGCTCTATACTTGGGATTTAAGAGTTAAAAGAATTATTGAATTTATTTCCAAGCGCTTAAATCACAGTCAATAAGTTTTTGTAACTTGTCGATTTCTGGCTGATAAATAAAAGCTAATTTCTTTTGCGTAGATTTGGACATAGACGGATATTTTTTCAGCGATTGCGAATTAATTTTATCTAAGAAAAAAAATATTTTTTTCCCACCAATTTTTCTAAATAAATTTATTAAAGTGACACCGAACTTAAAAGAATCAAAAAAACGGACAATTTTTCCAATAATTCTTTTCACAAAAGGAAACTTATATGATTTAGAATAATTTTTTTTATATATAGCGCTTTTAGGAATAAAATTTGGATTAACACCGAGAAACCGAAATATTTTTTCCATAAATAACACAGGATTTTTGGCAATATCTTCGTATAAAACAATCAAAATATTTTTTTTTGGAAATAGCTCAAAATATTTTTTTAGATGCGTATAATATAAACCTCGATCTATCATTTTTTGATTTTTATAAAGCCATGTTTCAAAAGATTGATTGCGCGCCTCAAAGCTGGCTACTGAAAGATAATTAGAAAAAACTCTATTAATTGGGTTTCGCAGGCTAATAATAATTTTTATATCAGGAAATAGAGTTTTTATTTGATGAGCTGCTTCATTTGATGTGTGGTAACCAGCATTAAATTCACCAAGAATTTGATTAGATTTGGGAGAAAAGTGTTTTTTATACCAGGACAGTCCAAAACGGAATTTCATCGTTCCAAAAAAACTGACTTCTTTTGGATGCGATATGCAGATTTGGGGATGTTCTGCTAAACATTGAGAAATCCAAGTAGTGCCGCAACGTTGTGCGCCAATGCCTAAAAAATTAAGATCAAATTTATTTTTTTTCATATTAATATTTAATCATAAAATAATTATTAAGTAAATACTATGAAAATTGTTTTAGCCACTGCGCCACGTTCTTTTGGAGAAATCGAAATGGCAGGTTTGCCTTTTTTGGGTATTGGTTATTTAGCAGCATATTTAGAAAAGAATAGTCAACATAAGATAGTTATCGTTGATGCGCACAGTGAAAATTTAACAGTAGAACAGACAGTAAATAAAATTTTGTCTTTTAAGCCTCAAGCTGTTGGTTTTACAGCTACAACGCACAATAGGTTAAGAGCTATTGAAGTCATTAAGCTATTAAAGCAAAAAGAGTCATCATTGTTGATTGTAGTCGGCGGACCCCATTTTTCTTTAAGCGCTGTAAATGCCTTAGAGGCGGTTTCGGATATTGACTGTGTGGTAAGGCGTGAAGGCGAAGAAACCTTAAAGCAATTATTGGAAGTTTGGCCTGATCAAATAAAATTAAAAAATGTTTTAGGCTTGACTTACCGTAATTCTAATGGAGAAATTGTTTTTAACCCAGACAGGCCTTTTTTAAATTGGTCACAATTAGCTTGGCCTGCATGGCATCTTTATGATTTAAGTAAATATAATAAAACGATTCGCCGTACTGCCATTAGGACTATCGGAGTAATTAGTGGCCGCGGTTGTCCTAATCATTGTGTTTTTTGTTGTAATGCAGCTTACTCTAAATCAATCTTAAGATTGCGCGATCCGATTGATTTTGTTGATGAATTAGAATATTTAAAGCAGAATTACGGCTTTGTCGGCTTTAATTTTTGGGATGATACTCTAACTATTTCCAAAAAACATGTTTTAAATATTTGTGACCAAATTTTAAAAAGAAAATTAAATATAAATTGGTATGCGCGGGCTAGAGTAAATACAGTCGATAAAGAGATAATTGACACTATGCGTCACGCAGGCTGCATTAGAATTAGTTATGGAATAGAATCGGGGAGTCCGAGAATTTTAAAAATAATTAAAAAAAATATTTTTCTAGAACAGGCTAGACAAGCAATTAAATGGTCGCATCAGGCTGGTATGGCTATTGGTTTAAATTTTATTGTTAATCTGCCTGAAGAAAATATGGAGGATTTGAAAATGACAGCTGATTTAATAAAAGAATTTAAAAAAACGCCGAATATTAATGCCAGTTATGGATTTGCTTTAATTTATCCAGGAACAGAAATGGAATCTTATGCTAAGATGCATGGAATTCTGCCTGAAAATTTTTCCTGGAATTCTTCATATCAAAGTGAGAAATATAAAATAATCAGCGAAGAGCCAAGTGTGCCTTATATGGAGTGGCAAGGAAAAGAAATAGAAAAAGTTAAATCATTTATGATTAAAAGATTAGTAGGGCGCAAGGATTTTTTAAAAAAAGCTTGGCAGAAGATAAAAAGAATTAATAACTTTAATGATTTTGCAGCTTTAGTTAAACTCAGTTGGAGATATTTAAAACAATAAATAAAGTATGAAATTGTCAATAATCATTCCTATTTACAACGAACAAAAAAGTATTAACCTGCTTTATGGTCAAATAAAAGATGTTTTGGGCAAGCTAACTATTAAATATGAAATAATAGCTATTAACGATGGCTCTAAAGACGAAAGTTACAAGATATTAAAAGAAATAGCTAAAAATGATAACATATTTAAAGTTATTAGCTTTAGAAAAAACTTTGGACAAACAGCGGCCATGGCAGCAGGTTTTGATTTAGCTCAAGGAGAAATAATAATTCCAATGGACGCTGACTTACAGAATGATTCGGCTGATATTCCTAAATTTTTGGAAAAGATAGAACAAGGTTTTGATGTTGTTTCTGGTTGGCGAAAAAACCGTCAGGATAATCTAATAAGCAGAAAAGTCCCTTCAATAATAGCTAATTATTTGATATCGAGATTTACAGGTGTGAAGCTTCATGATTATGGATGCACGATGAAGGCATACCGAAAAGAAGTAATAAAAGAAATACGTTTCTATGGAGAAATGCATCGTTTTATCCCTGCATATACCGCTTGGTATGGCGCTAAATTAGCTGAAATCATTGTCAATCATAGGCCAAGAAAATATGGCCGAACAAAGTATGGCATTTCACGAACTTTATGGGTTATTTTGGACCTTCTAATTGTCAAGTTTCTGACCAATTATCTGACTAAGCCAATGCATTTTTTCGGCAGAATTGGTTATTGGTCGCTTTTTTCCGGTTTTTTATCAGGTATTATTGCTTTAATTCTTAGATTTATTTTGAGCATATCATTAATATCAACACCTCTTCCTTTATTAACTGTTTTTTTAATAATTGTCGGAATCCAATTTATCCTTATGGGATTATTAGCGGAAATTTTAGCAAGGACCTATTATGAATCTCAAAACAAACCTATCTATTCTATCAAAGAAAAAATTAATTTTTAAATTATGTGCGGATTAGCTGGTTATTTAGGCGAAGGTAATAAGGAAATTTTAAAAAGAATGACTCGGGTTTTGACTCATCGAGGTCCTGATGACGAAGGTTTTTATATCGAAGATAATTTAGGCTTGGGTCACAGACGTTTAAGTATTATTGATTTGAAAAGTGGGCATCAACCAATGACTAATGAGGACAAGACTGTTTGGCTGATTTTTAATGGAGAAATATATAATTTTAAGATATTAAGAGAAAAGCTACTTGAAAAAGGGCATCAATTTTTAACTCAGAGTGATACAGAGGTCATTATCCACCTTTATGAGCAAATAGGTGATGATTTTATAAAAGAATTAGATGGTATGTTTGCTTTAGTTTTGTGGGATAAAAATAAAAAAAGACTTATTTTGGCTCGCGACCGTTTAGGCAAAAAACCTCTTTATTATAGTTTCGAAAATCAGAATTTAATTTTTGGCTCAGAATTAAAAGCTTTATTACAATACCCCAGCCTTAAAAAAGAAATTAACTTGCCGAGTCTGGCCAAATATTTGGTTTATGAATATGTGCCTGCGCCTCATTCTATTTTTAAGGGAATAAAAAAACTTGGTCCCGGTGAATATCTGGTTTACCAAAATAGATATCTGGAAATTAAAAAATATTGGGATATAGGTTTTGGCCAATTTTTATTCAAGCTAGATAAAGAAAATTACTTGGAAGAATTGGATAAAAAATTGGAACAGGCGGTTAAGAAAAGATTAATAGCTGATGTTCCGTTAGGGGTTTTTTTAAGCGGTGGTTTGGATTCAACGACAATTGCTTATTATGCCCAGAAAGCAACTTCTAAAAAAATTGATACTTTTTTCATTGGTTTTGATGATAAATCATTTGATGAATCAAAATACGCTCAGCAGGCGGCTGATTTTTTAAGAACCAATCATCATCAGCAAATTTTAAGCGCTCAAGATTGTTTGGATCTTGTACCGCAGATTGCAAATTTTTTAGATGAACCCTTGGCTGACGCTTCGATTATTCCCACATATCTTTTATCCAAATTTTGCCGAGAAAAAGCAACAGTGGCGCTTTCAGGCGATGGCGGAGACGAACTTTTTATGGGTTATCCGACTTTTCAGGCTCATCAATTGGACCAAATTTATCAAAAAATTCCTTTGTTGATTAGAAGATATTTCTTAAATCCTTTGATCAATAGTCTTCCTGTTTCTTTTGATAATATTAGTTTTGATTTTAAATTAAAGAAATTTATTTCTGGCGCAAATTATATTCCAGAAATTAAGAATCAGATTTGGCTAGGTTCTTTTTCTCCAATTGAACTAAAAAGTATTTTTAACCCCTTAATTTATCGAGAATTGGAAACAGTAGATATTTTTGAAGATCTTGAAGATTATCTAAAAATAATTGGTTCTCAAAATTTAAAAAATCGTTTGATTTATTTATATTTTAAAAACTATCTTCAAGATGATATTTTAGTCAAGACTGATCGAGCCGGTATGGCAGCAAGTCTGGAAGTAAGAACGCCCTTTTTGGATTGGCAATTAGTAGAGTATGTTAATTCTTTGCCTAACGAATTTAAAACAAAAGGCTGGCAAACTAAGTATCTTTTAAAAGAATTAATGAAAGATAGATTACCCCATGAGATTGTTTTTCGTCCTAAAAAAGGTTTTGGCATTCCAGTAGCCAAATGGATTAAAAGCGACTTAAAAAATTTCGTCCTTGATATTTTTTCCAAATCAAGAATCAAAAAAGAGGGGATTTTTAATTATAGCTACATTAACCAATTATTAAAAGAACATTTTAAAAGCCAGAAAGATAATCGTAAGGCTTTATGGACATTGATTGTTTTTGAACTTTGGCTTAAAAAATGGTTTAAAAGTATCTAAAAATATGAGTTCAGAAAAACGATTTGGTTATGAATGGAATAAATATCAGAATTTAGACGCAAATTACGAAATACAATTTAAAAAATGGATTACACCTCTTCAGCCAAAAGATTTTAAAGGCAAGAAAGTTTTGGATGCAGGCTGTGGTATGGGTAGGAATAGTTTTTGGGTAAAAAAATGGGGCGCCAAAGAAGTTATAGCCTTTGACCATGATGAGCGTTCGGTTGAAGCGGCAAAAAAGAATTTAAGTGAATTTGAAAATATCAAAGTAGAATTCAAAAATATTTATGAAATAGACTGGAAAAACGAATTTGATTTAGTTTTTTCTATCGGGGTTATTCATCATCTTTTAGATCCGCTAAAAGCAGTAAAAAAACTGATTGAGGCAGTAAAGCCAGGAGGAAAAATATTGATTTGGGTTTATGGATATGAAGGAAATGAATGGATTGTTAAATTTGTAAATCCTATCAGGAAAAATTTGACTTCTAAAATGCCAATAAATATAATTCATTTTTTAAGCTATTTTGTTTCAATACCTTTGTGGTTGTGGGTGAAGGTTTTTAGAGGACCAAGTGCTTATTTAAAGCAATTGTCAGGTTTTAAATTTTGGCATATACATAGTATCGTTTTTGATCAGTTTATACCAGAAATTGCAAATTATTGGCGAAAAGAGGAAGCTATAAGTTTGCTGGCGAAAAATTATGAAATTGAGTGCGTGCAAATATATCATATTAATAACAATAGTTGGACTGTATTGGGTCAAAAGAAAAAAGTGTAATTTATGAGAAATATAAGATATAATAATTTTGAAAAATGGAATGACGAAATGATTAAAAAGTTTGATTTAGAGCATTATCATAATAGCTCTAATTTTGTTATCAGATTCATTGAATCAAGAAGAGTTAAATGTGTTTTAATGTTTATAAGCCCTTCAGAAAAGGATAAAATTATTGAAATAGGTTGTGGCGCAGGAGATATTCTTGGAAAAATAAAAAAAGGAAGTTTGACTGGATTAGATATTTCGCAATATATAATAGATAGAGCAAAAAAAAGATTTAAAAAAATCAGTTTTATTGTTGGTAATGCTCAAAATTTGCCACAAGAGGTTAAAAAAAGACAGTTTGATAAAATAATCTGCAGTGAAGTTCTGGAACATGTGGAAGAGCCCGAAAGAGTATTAAAAGAAATAAAGAAAATATCTAGAAAAGAAAGTATAGTTGTCATTTCTATTCCAAATGAAGGATTAATAAATAAAATTAAAGCTATTTTACAAAAGCTAAGAATTTTCGGTTTGTTTTTCCCCAAGCTATCAAGGAAAATGAACGAAGAATGGCATCTTCATGCTTTTAGCTTTGATAGGCTAAGAACGATGGCAAGTAGTGATTATATTATTATAAAAGCGCAAGGCGTTCCTTACAATTGGATTCCATTAAGGTACGTCCTTAAAATGAAAATAAAATGATTAAAGAAAAATTATTAGAGAATATAGTTTGTCCTAGGTGTCATCATCATTTGACAAGTAGTAGCATAAACGAAAAATATAAGCTCATATGCCCAATATGTAAAGAGGTTTATTTGATTGCGCATAATAGAATATATATGATAAAAAATCAAAGAAAAGGATTTGATGAATTCAGCAGGGATAATATTATAAGTAAGCTAAAGATGTTTTTTAAAAGATATCCTAAGATTTTTAATCTAGTGTATTATTTTTTTGGCGCTTCTTTCGTCGGGAAAAGCGCAAAGACTGTTTTGAAAAAAATAGGATATGACAAACTTGTCATTAATTTAGGCTCTAGTATAAAAGTAATTAGAAAAGATGTAATCAATATCGATTTTTATCCTTTTGAGAATGTTGATGTTGTTGCAGATATTTGTCGTTTGCCCTTTAGAGATAATTCAGTTGATATGGTTATCAATGAATTTGTCATAGAGCATACTAAGCATCCAGACGAGATTGTAAGTGAAATTTATCGCGTCTTAAGACCCAATGGGTTAATTTATATAGCTGCGCCTTTTGTAGCCAGCTTTCATTCTTCTCCTAATGATTATTATCGTTGGTCTAAAGAAGGCTTAAAGGAGCTCTTAAAAGACTTTAAGGAGGAAGAAATTAGAATTAGGTGTGGTCCAACTTCAGCTTTGCTTTCAGTGACTAACGAATGGCTGGCTATTTTATTTAGTTTCGGTTCAAAAAAGTTACAGCAAATTTTATTGGTTTTTTTTATGATTATTACCAGCCCCTTAAAGATTATTGACTATCTTATATATAGACTTCCCAATGCCGAAAACATTGCTTATGGTTTTTATTATATCGGGAGAAAAAAAGAATGAGAATAATGCTATTAACTCCACCATTTGATTTAATGAAAAAGGGTTATGGTTCAAAAAGAAAAGTGCGAGCTGGTTTTTTTCCGCCATTAGCTTTAGGTTATTTAGCTGCTCCTTTGCTTAAAAAAGGGCATCAGATAAAAATTATTGACGCTGCGCCAATGGAATATAGCAATCAAGAAATTGGTAGGGAAGTTTATAAATTCAGTCCAGATTTAATTGGCGTCTCGGCTGTCACCGCTGACGCTGACGAGGCTTATTGTTTAATCGATTTTTTAAAAGGAAATTTTCCTAAAATGCCAATTATCTTTGGAGGACCGCATGTTAATTGTTTTCCAGATTTAGTTTTTCAACAATTATCTAAGCTTGATATGATAATTTATGGTGAAGGAGAAAAAAATTTTGAACAAGTTATTGATTATTATAATGATAATAGAAAATTACCAGAAGATGTAGCTGGTACTTGGGTCCGGCTTAGTGAAAAAAGGATAAAAAAAAATCCATCAACTGAAATAGAAGTGAATTTAGATAATATTTTACCACCGGCTTATCAATTGTATGATTATAAATTATATAGACCCTTACCTTTGCAGTATAAGAAATTACCAGTAGCAAATTTAATTACTTCACGAGGATGTCCTTATGGGCGATGTACTTTTTGTTTTGAGTCTGGTCGGGCTTCTCAAAGATACCGTCGACATTCACCAGATAGAGTGATAGAAGAAATAAAATTTTTAATAAAATATCAAGGAATTCAGGAAGTGGCTTTTTGGGATGATAACTTTTTAATCAATGAAAAATGGATCAATGATTTTTGCAATCTTTTAGACAGAGAAAACCTAAGAATACCTTGGAGCGCTTGTGCCAGAGTTAACACTATTTCGAGGTCGATGCTAGAAAGGACAGCTAAGTCAGGTTTGTGGAATATTTTTTTTGGCATTGAGAGTGGTAACCAAGATTTATTAAATAGGATAAAAAAGGGAATTACTTTAGAGCAAGTTCGTCGAGCTATAGAATGGTCTAATCAGCTTGGTATTGATACTAGAGGTTCATTTATGTTAGCTTTACCAGGCGAAACACCGGCTAAAGCATTAAATACGATTAAGTTTGCGTGCCAGATTGATTTAACTTATGCTCAGTTTTTACCCACTCATCCAGAATGGGGCACAGAACTTTATGATGATGCTGTTGAGAGTGGGCGAATTATTCCCTTGTATAAGGGTCGAACAACACCAACATATATTCCTGATGGCTATAAGGACGCAGCGGAAATCATAAGGATGTTGCATTTGGCTTATAAAAAGTTCTATTTTAGGCCGAAATATTTTATAAAACACTTAAAAAGATTGAAAAATATTAATCATATCAAACAATATTTTGATGCCTTAATGTATATTATCGGTATTAGTTTTTAGCATAAATCAAAGAATAATTTATATGCATGAAAAAAAAGTTTATCCAAGTTCTTCTAAGTGTGGTTTTTACGGCAA
>Ga0315287_10000683_pt1 | contig 30042 bp, 37 predicted proteins | sample YL17G11_0_MG_FD_205037 | JGI IMG/M metagenome (GOLD analysis project Ga0315287, IMG submission 205037) | Sediment microbial communities from Yellowstone Lake, YNP, Wyoming, USA - YL17G11_0 | ecosystem: Environmental > Aquatic > Freshwater > Lake > Sediment | place: USA: Wyoming | collected...
TCTTGTCCCTAGTCTTTTTTCAATTATTATTTGTATTGGTTGTGTAATTTTAAATTGTCTTTCGATATCTTTCCTTGAAGGATTTTTTTCGCAGTGCAGGAAGTATTCGTAAAAAATATCCCGCCATTCTAATTTCTGTTGTTTTCTGTATTCCAAGAATAATGTCAAATCAAGGCGAATTAATTGTCCGGGATTTTCGCCGAGAACATCGCCATTGTTTTGGATTGATCTGCGCATTTTCTTGAAATTACAGGTTGCTTCCAAATCACCGCGCAGGTTTAATTGTTCCAAACGCTTTAACGATTTTTCGACATCGATTTCCTGTAAGTCGTGGATTTTCATCTGTTCTTTTATTATATCACACTCGAAGCCGAATATCCTGCCGAATAGGTAAGCGATCAGCGCATCACCTTCACCCATCAAAAGATAGAGATGATATTTCAGGATATCCACCTTAATTCTATCTGGAATATTTTTGACTTTGTTGAATATTTTTTCGTAGGTTTTATAATGTTTGTCGCTGAGTCGTTTAAATACATTATCGGTTATAATAACAGGCCCTTCTGGTTCTTTCTTTTTTGACGGGTTGATGAAATTTTTATAGAGATAACTTTTGGTGATGAACCCTTTGTCGAATGTTCTTTCTCCCTGATCGTAGAATATTTCATCTTCGTCAAACCAAGTAATATCCGTGAAAGTCAAAATTTCATTAATATTGTTTTGATAAAATTGACACCATTGCGCCATTTTACATTTTGATGCGCAGCGTAGTTTTGCTTCCGCTTCCTTCCTTTTCTTCGTCCACTCACGATGTTCCTGTGTTCCAACCCACATTGGTTCGCTCTCTTTTATTTTCCAGACTTCGTAGGAAGGGAATAAAATTTCTTCCAAATGCATGCGTCCAAAACACAACCGCTCCGTTTGCTGGTGGAATATTTTCGGTTTCTTGATATTTTCATTCATCAGGATTTGTTCCAGATGTTCCCTGAAACAGTCGAGATGAGTGGCTTCATAAAAATTGCAACGATGATATTCGCCTATCTCGGAACAGCGTTCACAAAGATAGTGAATGATTTGAAAGTTTGAGAGATAGGGCCGAAAGCACGCTCGCTTGACCGTTGCTAATTGTGGAAGCAGAGGAAGTTTCTCGTCGAATAAATGTTCAAAACTTTGGCGAATTCTCACTAATACTATTATAACACAGCTTGTTATAATTTTTTTCTTTCTTTGTTTCTTTTAACAAGGTCTGGCCTTTTCTTTCCCCACATTGGGTTTTTTTCGCCACTTATTTCTGGACATTTTTTGCCTTTATTCCATGCAATCTGCATGCCTTTTTTGCCTTTATTCCACGGAATTCGTCCTATCATTTTTTCTTTTTGTTTTTGTTTTTGTGTTTCTGTTTTTGGGATACCTTTAAATCGCCTACTTATTTTTTCTCCAAATCCTTCTGGTTTTGGTTTTCTTAATTTTTGAAGGGTTTCTTTTGTGGGAACATATCCCAATGTTCCATCGCCGCCTTTCGTTAAGTTCCATCCTTTTATTTGTTGGGGGTCGTAAGTGTTTAATTCAGCGATCCAAAAGATTTCCCTTTGTTTTAACATTTTTTGAAATATTTTTGTAGTTTCAACTTTTTTGTGTGTTTCTATAATTTTAAAAGCATTTTGTCGATTAAGTGGAAAATATTTTCGCAAAGAATTATGAAAATAAGGATTATCTTTTTGTTTAAAATGTCGTTTAAATCTTTTCTTTAATCTATCAGTCCACCCAATGTATTTTTTGTCATTAACTGTGAAAACATAAATAAACCCCCAAATTTTTCCGCTTTTAATTATTTTTCTCCTATCTTAATTATACCACACTTTGTTGTTAAAAATTAATCTTTTTTATTGAATGTTCCGAAGAGAAAATTACTTTTAGAAAAAATATTTCTATCGACCAATTTAACAATACCATCATCAACACTTAAAACAAACCCCTCTGGGCCTGTTTGGGTGATTTCCTGCCCCTGTTTAAAGAAAGTCCCGCCTATTTTCGATGAAATATGCGAAAAAACATCCAAAAACACCCTTTTAATTTTCAACGCCAGAGAATACGCGGTTAAAAGGTTAATAAATTGCGGTGTCTTAACTTCTCTTTTGATTTTATCGAATTTTGCTGAAATTCCTTCTTTCCCTTTTTCGGTTTTTAATTTTGCCGTTTCTTTTGCCAATTCTTCGTCTAAAAATGAAATAAATTTATTTAATAATTCTCTCGGTTCCAGAGAAACGCCTGTTTTCTTGATTTCCGCATTAATATATCTGTCAAAATATTCCTTCGTTTTGACATCAATATTTTTATATTCTATTTTTTCCAATTCGACAAGCATATTATTAACTTGTGCGATATCTTCTTCGCTGACATCAAGTTTAATTTGGGGGTGAAACGGGTGAGTGATAAACAACCCATCCACCTTGCTACCCTGTTCGATCAGGTTCAGTATTTCCTTCGGTGCCCAGGTTCTATTTAATTCCAATTGGCCTGCGTTTTCGTGGACTTTATAAATTGTGTGGATAACAATACCGAAATCCGATGTTGATATTTTTTGATACAGATCGGAATTGGCGTCTATCGCAACCGCATACATCAGGACGTTCGGAGTGAATGTTAAATAATCCTTCCCTTTGATCCGTTGTTTGGCAATATCCTCTTTGGTGAACAGAACGTCGCCCTGAAATGCGTAATGCCCAAAGTCAAGCCCGCCGAGATGGAGCAATGCTGAATTTAATTTCACTTGTAGTCCTTCACTCTCGAATAGTTCGGCGACTTCTTTTTTCGAGTGTGCAATTTTCTGTGATTTCCCACCAATTGATTTGGTCGAAACACCAACGGTATTGGTGCGCGGGTCATTCAAAATAAACAACGCCGGTGCCCCGTCGATTTTTTCCACCACTAACGTATCGTCCGCACCTTCGTGTTGGACTGCTATTTTTAAAAGACTTTGAATTGTTTTAACAAACCTATCCTTTGATGTCAAGACCAAATCCTCCAGATGTTCCAAATGTTTAATGATGGACGAGTCCTCAACGAGCAATTCTGTTTTTTGCTCAAAGAGCACACTTACGAGTTGATTGATTGCTTCGATTTTAGGGTCTTTGAATATAGAATACATTAGCCGATGCGAATTTTAAATTCTTCGTACCCGTAATGATTATTTGAATCTCGTGCGGTAATTGTAGTTGTATATAATCCCGATATTCCCGTCGAGAATCCTGAATTTCCTGAATAACCTGAATAGGTTACGGGGCCACCGCTGACACCTGCGTAGGCCGACCAAGAAGACCATCCTGAAGTTCCCGTGAACCCGCTGCGCGTGTCCCAAAAATATCGATATTTCTGGTTTCCCAAATTATCCATTTCAGTATCGGGAATGATCGTATATCCCGTGCTACTTTCTATTTTAATGGCCACACCGGAACTGGGAATAAAGGTATCAATACCTTCCAATTCCACGTCAACAACAACCGTTTCATTTTGGCGAAATGTATTTGACATTGTTTTCTCCTAAATTGATCGCAATCTAATAGCTGCTCTAACTGCTTTCTGAATCGTTATCCAAAGTCGAACTGCATGAATTCGATAAGCAATCCTGACTGCTTTTCTCGTAGTTATAATCATCATCTATATTTATGAAAAATTGAATGTTGATTATAATATTAGTCTATATTGGGAATACAAACTTCGCAGTTTTTATAATAAAATTTTAATGACTCTTGATATTGAGAAATGCTTATAAAATGACCAAGAGAACAGGAACAACAAATTTCTTGGATTTCTTTGACATTATTGAGATCGATATATGTTTCTGGACAATGGTGAGTGTATAGAATTATTTTCAATTTTTCTTTATCAGTCAAAGGACAATCTTTTGAATGTAAATTATTTTCCACGAAATTTCAATAATGACCCTATTGCTGATCCAATCGCTCTTCCAATTATCCAAGAGATGAGAATTATAAGATTTTTATCCCAAATGAGTTTGGCGAGAACAAAATAATTGAGGGAGTCAATAGCTGCGCTGGTCAGGAACGCAGATTTTGGCTTTCGCGAAGTAATCGAGTGTGTCCACGCTCCAGATAAGACATCGGACACAAGCCCTAAAAAAACGAATAAGCATACTGACCAAAACATTTGTACCTCTACTAAGGGGCGGTTGATCTAATTCCTGTATTTTCTCCATTACCTATATTATACCATACCTTGTTATGATTTTATTACCTTTACTTCTCTTGATTTTTCCGCTTTTTTCTTTTCATCAGCAATTTTTTCTTCTCGTGCCTTTTTCTCTGCTTCCGTTTCTATTTCACCCTGGCCGATTCTCTTTTTCTTTGCATCTGCAATCTTTTTCTCTTCTTTCTCTTTCAACTCCGCTTCCGTATACACCTCACCGTAAACTTCATTTTTCCACATCTTTTTTTTCCTTCTTTTCTTTCTCTTCTTTTTTACGTTTTTCTTCCATAATACGGAGCTTATCCTCTGTATCAAGTGTCTCAATCAGAAGTTTCACTTTCGGCGGGTTTTCCACTTTCAATTCTGCCATCTTCGTCCTCCTCTTTTAGTAATCTTTCCAGTGCGCTTACCGCACCTGTCAAACTATGCATTTTTGCTTCGTGTTGTTCGATCAACAAAAGCAGGCGCTCCCTGTTTTGTGATACTTTTACCACTTCACTTTTGTAAGCTTCGATCTGTTTCAGTATTTTGTCTTTCATCTTCACCTCTATTTATTGTATTTTCCAATAATTCCTTCACCGTTTTGACAATTTCTTCTGGCTCGACGAACGCTTCACGATTGTAGGTCGCGGCTTCCCACATTTCGTACTGTTTTTCACGTAAGTGTTTTTTATCTTTTAGCAAATTGATATTATTAACGTGGCCGAATACCTCTGGGTCTGACTGTGACCAAATGACGATCCCTGGCTTTTTAAATTGTAACCAGGCAAAATGTTGAAAAAAATTATCTACGCTGATCCACGTTGAACAGGTTTTGATATCTTCGCCCAATGCCCATAAATCCTTATCCCAAAGATATCGATCTATGAATTTCAGTTTTATTTCTGGGCCTTGCCCACATTGCCAGACATCAAACCCTTCGTCTTTTAATAATTTTGTCGTTTTTGTCCACCATTCTTTAGAAGGATTTTTAGCATTCCATCGACCATCTCTTAAAGGTTTTGACCAAGCAGAAATTAAAATAATTCCTTTGCTCATTATTACTCCTATTTTTGTTTTTTTCCAAATATTATTTTGCTCTTCAAAACAATTCCCAAATACCGCTTCAACCCCTGTTTTTACTTCACTTAATATCAAATCATGCCCCGCAATAACACACCCTTGTTTTAGTTTTGGTAGACACGTTCGAATATCCGACTCCACTAAATCAGCGGTGTGTTGTCCATCGATGAAAATAAAATCAAAAGTTTCATCAGGCATAGAAAATTTTTCCCATACTTCTCTACTATCTACTTTTAATATTTTGACATTATTTTCTATGTCAAAAGAAGCAATATTATCTTTGAATATTTTTTCGATATCAGTTGTCGCGGCTTCCGCACAGAAAGTGGTTCTTTCATTTTCAGAACCCAAAAAATTATCAATCGCATAAATCGTGATATTTTTCTGTTTGACAATATCAGCAATAGAACAAATAGACCTTCCTTTCCAACATCCTACTTCTAGGGTTGTTGCATTATCTGGCAAACAGGAATAGATATTTCGATAAAATGAAATATCTTCTTCGTAAAACCAACCGTCTGGCAACTCAATCATTTTTATCCCCGAAAAGTTTTTTCTTTAATTCCCGTTCTAATGTATTGAGAATTATCGAAATAGATTTATCACTGCGTAATTCGTCAATGTCAAAATATCCCTTTAAACCTGGAATGTTTTTGAATTTGACATTAATATTTCTTACGTCGATTCTTTCAAAAATAAAATCCTCGGTTTCTAATATTTGCATATCTTGATTTCTCACAAATCGTCTTGCTGTTTTTTTAAAACTTCCTTTGAATATTCTCATTATTCTTTACCTTCTAAAAACATTTCTCTAAGTGCTTCTATCAGATGTATTTTTCTGCCCTTATCTTTCTGGGCCCACAAATATCGATAGGGATTTTGTAATTCCGCCAATTTTTCACCCAGGATATCTTTAGCTTGAAAAGTATGTAAAAGTTGCACTGGATAATTTTTGAATATTTGAGAATAATATGTACCGATCACCAAATCAGGATATTTCTTTAGTAACTCAGGCATAATTTCTAAGAAACAAATTGTATCCCCAATACCCAAATCAATTATTACTAATTTTTTTCCTTTGGTGTTTATTTTCCAGCTTTCTAATTTTCTCTGAAACACTCTATCGTCATTTGCCCAGAACTCAGGGGTTTGATGGTGCGCACGTATGCCGCCTTCGGGATTTCGTAAGTGCCAGGTAATTGCATCGGTAGTTACTAAAACTTTGTATCCTTTTCGCACGTATTCGTAGCTAAATAATGTTTCTTCACGATGTGCCGCCGGCGAGAGTTCCAGACAATATTTGATATCTTCCACTTTTCGAAATAGGAATGACGAATACAGATGTTCGACTTCAAAAACTCTGCCTTTCGGCTGTCTAAACCATTGCGTGTTTTCTTTGGTATTGATGTCTGCTAAACGGTTCGTGTTCAAATAATTCGCCGGTGCATCTTGAAATAACTTCGGGTCTAACACCAGCCCCGCGACTGCGCCAACACCTGGATCCATTCGTTTTACCAATTTTTCCAACACGTCTGGTTCTGCATATTCATCGTCGTCAAGCCGCCAAATAAATTCATTCGTTACACGATCAAGAATGATTTGGTGATTGTGGTGCTGTCCTTTGCGTGCTCCGAACACCACTTCCCATTGAATACCTTTTTTCATAATCATCGAAAAGATGTATTGATACAGAGTATCTTCACGCAGGTCGAGCATTTTCCCATCGGGGGCAGGGTCAGAGTCATCGACGATTATGATTTTTTTGACAGGATACGTTTGTGATATCACGGATAATAACGTCAACGGCAAGGTCGAATGGTATCTGTTTTTTGTGCTGATATCGACAACTACTTCCAGATTCTTCTGTATCGGAATAAATTGTGTTTCATATTCCTGCTGACTTTTTTGTTGTTTCGCTCCCATATAAATTGGTGACCATCCACGATCTGCGTATCGCGACAATGCGTTTGCTCTACGCACATTGAAGTCTTCCAAATTCTTTTTCAAATATTCTTTTTCTTCCATTCCCCAAGATATTTTGTTTGGATCAGTCCATATTTTTTCGTCCGCCCATCTTCTTGCGTGCAATGCTCGCAATCCCATACCTAAGTCTGGTTGAGTATTTGCCCAAATCCCATGATTACCTTCAGGATATGAAGATACAAAAATTTTTACATTGGTGTATTTTTGCAGCATACAGGCAAAATGTAGGTCATCTCCTTCAGTTTCGCTGACAACCGATTCTTTAAAAAAAACAGAAAACCATTCCTTCCGCCCGAACCAACTATGCCCGCCAACGTCAACCTCAGCGGGGTCTTCAATGTGTTTCCCCTGGTCTCCATATCGAGTACTCATACCGTCATTCATTATTCGACTATCATAAACCATGCCGTATGCAGAAACTACAGAATTATTTTGTTTTGATACCTTTAACGCTTCTTCCAACCACCCCTCTGCGGGGAAAACGTCATCATCCAAAAGACAGACGTAGTTTGTATTGGCGAATAATGTTGCTGCAAATCTGGCAGGCAATTTAAAATCATCTTCAGCAACCACCAGTTTCACGCCTTCGGGAATATCGAAATGGGTTTCAACCCAGCCAGCAGGCGAAACTTCCCTATTATCCACGTCCCAGACTTCTTTTTCCCAATGCTTTGATTTGGTCTGCCAGACGATGATTTCCTTCGGCTTCAGGGTTTGATTTTTGATTGCTTTGATTTGTTCAGCGAGCAATTCAGGCCGATTGAATATTGATACCACCACCGTAACATCATCATCGATACAAGTTACCCTGTCGTAGCGTAACAATCTCACTCGATAATCAGTATTATCCTCTACAAACTTTTCAATAAAACCAATAGACACTAAAAATTTTCTCAATTTATCAACAATACCAATTTGTCCTTCTGTTTTGTAGATATTTTCATGCATTTCAATACAAATTGTCTGTATCTTTCCAAGTGCTGATAAAGAAGCACCATAGAATAAATCATATTCAGCACCTTCACAATCGACTTTCAAAAGAATGGGCTTGCCATCATCAATTAAAGTAACAAGATGGTCAAGAGTAATAGTTTCTACACCTATATCAGCTTTTTGTGAATAGATGCGACCATCTATATTGGCGAATTCGGGGCGGACGATCATTTGCACGTGACTCCCCTCTTTCAACCCGACCGCTTTATCAACAACAAGTATGCCGCGACCAGCAACGTTCGATCTCAAAATTTTCAATGTATCGGCATGGGGTTCAACCGCGACAATTTTCACTGCGCCATATTCATTAGCGAGCAATGAAAAGATGCCGATATTTGCCCCGACATCAATAATATTTTTTCCTTGAAAATCTTGTTTATCGACACGATATTGGTTCAGTTCAATGATTTCGTGAAAGATGTGATGATTTTGATTTTTTAAATCCCGTCTTCCCGACAATGGATTTCCCGCATCCTGTGGATCAACAACAATTTTTGCTTTTAATTGTAATGCACGGAAATCACCAATCGGCATTTCAGCATCTCTAGCATAATGGAACGCTAAATTTTTCTTTTTATTTTCCTCCGATATCCTTGCAGCCATCCGTTTGTTGCGCTCGATAAATTCCGCGTAACCCGCATATTTGTAATGCAAAAGTTTGAGAGATTCCGACGACATATTAATTGAACCGCTAGGGTGTGCCTTATGACAACCGTATTCGTAGTTGATATCAACAAATTTCGGATTAAACACGGATAATTTATTCAAGTGTTCAGGATCAGGATATCCTGTTCGAATGGCATCGTAGAGCTGCATCAGTTGGTTGTCGGGAAATGTATTGGACACCATTTGATAACCAATGATCGAAGGTACGGTTATTCTTGCTCTACGAAATTCTTCAAGTTTTTTCTTAATATCAGGATGCCAGATAAATTCATCAACATCGACAACTATTACCCAATCGAAATCATATCGATGCGGTTTCCAGCCTTCATTTCTAAAATGGATCAGTTGTGTCTCATCCATTTTTTCAGCAGGAACAGAAATAATTTCAACTTTTGTAGATGCTTTTAATAACTCCAAACTTTTGTCTGTTGACCCACCATCGAATACTAATATTTTATCAGCAAAACGTTCATAATGGCGCAGAAAGAAAGGTATCATTTTTTCTTCATCTCTACAAACCGTTAACACCAAAATAGATGTTTCTTGCCCATGACTTCCCAAAACTTCATCAATAAATTCAAACTTTTCTTCATCGAAACATGCTTTGAAAAAACTAAAGTCGACCGCCATTTGTTCCTTTCCGTTCCACGCCCATTTTTGTCGATGTTTTTTTGCTAAATCGACCCGAACCAAATAATTCAATGCATCGATGTGAGTCCAAGTAGGCGCTTTCTGGAAATCACCTTCTGGAATATTTCTCCCTTCCTCAACGTGAAAAATTTTGCACCATGCTCCGCCAATATTTTTTAAGAATGTTGCTTGCCACAAATAGAACACATAGTTCTGAACAATTAAATTGTCATCATCAACAAAACATACCCATTCATTTTTAATATCGGGCAGTGTTTCCAAAACAGCAATCCGTGGTGCACCACCAAAATCACCAACGTGGGTAATGAAAGAATATTCCCATTTCATTTGGCGATGAGCAAAATTATTAGAAACTATACATTGGTTTGTGTATTCTTGAACAATTTCTTTTACTTCCGAATCATCTCCGTCAGCAACAACATGAACTATGATTTTCCAATAGTTTTGGTTTTTAATAGAGTCTAGAGTTTTTCTTAGTTTAATGTATCGTTTGTAGGTAGGGACAACAATATGAACCGTTTCCCAATATTTTTCCGCCAACTTATTTCTATTATTTGCTGTATGAGCATCCCATTCATCAATACTGAAAAATTTTCCAGAATGCATCGATTTTTCTGCTGCATGATAAACAGGAAACGCTCCTTCGCTTTTATGTGTTTTTCTGTCAAATCCGTTGACGTATGAAAATGAATGATATCCTGCTTGGATTGCACGAATGTAAAAATCCGTATCGTCTCCATAACCTAGTCCCCAACACTCGTCAAGCATTCCTATTTTGTCGAATAATTCAGTCTTGATGAGCACACAGAAACCAAGAGGAAAGTCAACACCAGTGATCGGGCAAGGCAAGGATTTCGCACCGACCAGACCCATCAATGGATCGGTTTCAAATGGATATTGAAGCAATTCCAGCCATTGCCGTGAACGCATCGCGGTATCATCATTCAGGAATAGGACGAAATCAGGCCGGTCTGGTTGTGCGAGGATATGCTTCAGGCCTGCGTTGATTGCGCCGACATATCCCAATGGTTTATCGAACCAGATGTATTCTGTGCCTAATAAATCCAAAGCTTCACGATTTTCCATACCATTCGCGACGATCAGTATTTTGTTATCATCTGTGCGAAAGTCAGTATGGAGTCGCAGACTTTCGATACACGGTTTCAGGCCGGTTTCAAATTCAATAGCCGCCGACGGGATTAAGATGCATGTTTTTGTATTCATTCTTTTTCACTTCACTCCTTCCAAAGTTATTTATTATTTCTTGCTTTAAAGCCGTTTTTGGGGTAATTTTGTTCGGGTTCGGGGGTTATATTTTTCTTGAACCCAGACATTATCTCGCTGCAAAGTGTCCAAGAACAACATGCGTGTCTTGTCCCCTTAATATTTCCCATTTTGGACAAATAAATTATAACCGAAAAGAAATCGGCTTTGGGACAGGATGCACGGACTTCTCGATTTGGAGAATATTCGCATGTTAAACATTGGCCCGCATAATAACTAATATTAGCGACCCCATTTTCTTTTTCTTCCAACAATAATTTTTTTTTGTTAATGTGAAACATTTTAGAATTTATCCTCTTTCTTTTTTCTTAAATGCGATAATCGATTTTTTTCATTTGATTCGGGCGTGTGATGTTTCCCATAAAAATGATTATTTTCACTACTTGATGTTATCGGGTTTTTTCGAGAAACAAGCGTTTTTATGTGTTTTTTTTCTCTCAGTTAAACTTTTAGACGTGTATCCGATATAAAAACATTTTATTTTTTTATTTTGCGCTGTATAAATAAGGTTCATTTCACATTTTCACTACGGTGTTTTCCACTTCTCTTTCAATATCTTCGGGATTTTTGTATCCTTGTCTGATTAATCCTTCAATATCTTTTATATCTTTATAACCCGCTGCTAACCAACTAGCCGCAGCAGTGGGGTGAACGAGAACTCGTTCCCATTCTTTAGCATCATTTGGTTTAAAATGCAATTTTTTCCAAGCCGCCGCTAAAGAAGCATATTTCATTCCCGCGTTCACCCAATTGCCAATTTCTTGAATAGGGATTCCTGCTTCTAACCACCGAGGAATTTCATTCAATTCCAATTTTTCAGCATCGATCAAAGGTTTAATGTGTCGTTCCAAATCACCTACGCCTAATTTCATATCCTCAGAAAATTTAAGCATTACGTCTGGGTTATCCACGCCGATCTTCGCCCACTTTTCATAAGTGTCGTGATTGACTCCCTTTGCCTTAAATGCCATTGCTACTTCTGGTTGGGCATTAACCCGGCGCCACCCCAAAACTTCTTTAAAATCTTGAAATCCTGCTTGATTAAAATCTTGAATTTCGTAAGGCGTCATTCCTTCTTTTTTGTAAACAGCGGCAACAGAAGGTTCTATTCCTGGTACAAGATCACGCCAATAAGCAGCGTCTTCCGCTGCATTGGAGTCTTTTCCAAAATTAGTGCGCCAACGCTCTCTGTCAATTTCGTCTGAAAAGAATTCATTCCAGGCACCATCATCGGGATTTTCCATTTTCCAATCGTCCATTAATGTTCTCCTTTTATAGATGTTTTGTCATTCATCCAGATGTTATTTATCTTTTTTTAATAGTTTATTAATAATTCCTTTTAACACTAAGAAGCCACCAGACCCGTAGCAAAAAACAACGAGTGCCAATATTATTAAAATTAGAAGACCAGAAAATTCTGTCATTTTCCTCCAAATTCTTTTCTCATAAGTTGCCAAAGAGCGTCTACTTTTTCCCTGTTCTTATGATAACCTTTGTTCATTATGAAATCACCAACGTAAAAATATTGTTGATCTGTTGCTTTTTCGATTTGTTCTTTGAGATTTTCTGCTTTTTTGTCAACTTTGCGAATTTTTCTTAAATCAACAATAAGTTGCTGAATTTCAAAAAGCTCTTCTTTACTGAAAATCTCGTTCTGCGCTGTCTTTTTTTGCATTTGCTTTTTTAATCCTTTTTTGTTTTTCCTTTTCATACAATCTGCGTTTTGCAGATGGTTTTAAAAAATAGGTTCGTTCGCGGAATTCAGCAAGAATTCGCTCGTCTGTGCATTTTTTGCGAAATCGCCGATACATTGATTCAAAACTTTCATGCCCATCTTTTGATACTACTTTAATCATTTTTACCTCACACTATTATTATACCATACTATGTTTTAAAAAGGCCCTGACCCATCATCAATATCACTTTTTCTATCTATAAAAGTGATAGCTGGATTTTTTTTATGCGCGGCCCCAAATATCTCTCTAATTTCCTCTCTATATTCAATAACTATTTCAGGATCATAAGATTCACCAATAAATGCTAACCCGCCCTTATTAATATAAACAGCAACCCAATTGGTAATAGGTTGTGCATCCCAATTTTCCGAAACATCGGGCAAATCCAAAGCAATCGCCATTCTGTGGTGAATTAAACGATTTTCACCTTCTTCGGCAAACGCAGTATAAATATTTCCACTTTTATGAACCCAAGCCCTTACAGGCAATTTCCATTTTAAAGGGTTTTTTTCAAAAGAATAATTTTGTCCGTTATACATTTTTCGATAAAACATAAATTCTTCTACTATTTTGAATTTCATTGTAAAGAATTCCATCCAGAAAATTTTCGTGCTCGAAATGTGAGAGAGGGATTTTTCTTTTTGGCGTTTTTAAAAATATTTTTGACATTTTCGAGGGATTTAGCGTCCAATTTTCTATATGATTCCCCGATATAAACTACTTTACTTTGCCTGACATATACACAAACCCAATCAGTAATTTCTACTGTCTCCCACCCGTTCGGCACTTCTTTAGCAATATTTTTTGATTTTAAAATATCAAGCATATATTGATGAATCAAGGGCTTGCCCCCGCTTTCTTTTTCATCTGGCCAGACAACATAAATATCCCCGTCTTCATTTATCCAAGCCCTAGTGGGTAATTGCCATTTGGCAGGATTTTTTTCTATTGAATATATTCCCTCATACCAGTTTGATTTGGCGTAATCAATAAATTCTTCAACGATTTTGAATTTCACAACCAGAACCTCACAAATCGACGAAATAAATCCTTGACCTCACTTTTTTTCAATTCGTCGTCTTTTAAGACATCCTTAAAAATCGCCTGCCATTTAAAATAAAGCCATTTTTGTAAAAGTTTATAAATGATATTCCAAGAAAGTGCATTACGACTGCCATATTGTTTTACCTTATCCAAACTTTGCCCTTCCAATATTTTGGTGAATTCTTCTACTCGTTTTTGGTGTATGATATCCAATTCGTTGACATAATCATCCAATTGTAATTGAAGCATATTTAATTTATCATCGAAGTTAAAATCGGATTTGTTGTAGTTTGTTACTAAATCCTGTGTTTCCTCAGCAATCGCATCCAGTTCAGTATCCAATCTTTTGGCAATAATTGATGCTAATTTTTTTGGATTTTTCAGGGCCTCTTCAACTTCATCGGCGTCCGCAGGTTCTTTCAGCCACTCACCTTGCAACAAGTCGTAGATACCGTCAGCCAAAGTTTGCATATCGTTGACAGTATCGGTGCGAAAATAAAAATTTATCGGGAAGGGCCCGAAGAAACTACGCTCATTAATAACTCTGGTAATTTTACGATATCCCAAAAGTGTTTCGTCATCAACATCACAAAATACTGTGCAATCGATGTCACTTGATTCATTCCAGAATTTTCCGGTGATTGAGCCGATGATGAATAATTCACGAAAGGCGATTTTTTTCTCCGTCAGAGTATCAACAATATTCGTCCGGATCAGCGGGTTGATCGTTTTGTTTTTCCAAACGTAAGGGTTTACGTTTTCTTTAGCGGGATCAATAATTGATTCGTGGAGATGGCGGAAACGGGTCATTATATAAGTTTGTTTGTTATTAAAATAACAAGCATTTTTCTAAACTCTTCCGCTTGCGTTGGGTTTGGCATTTTCAATTCTGTTTGAATTTTATTAAGAATACCTGAATTATTATTTTTGATGTCATTTTTATATTTACTGACAAATTTTTGTGTTATAGAGTCCTTTTTTATTGAATCGCTGACAGGAGAGAGCGCCGCCGGATTTCTAGAAGTCATTTCAGTATTTGCTGAATTTTGTAAATCTTGGAAAAGACCCATTTTTTATCCTCCTAATACTTTTTTTGTAAAAGAGTTTAGTAATTTTTCGTATGTGACCCAATCTCCTGCTGATGCCGCTGTGCTTACAGCGTTAGCGTCAATATAGGAAAGTAATTTTTTTTGCCCTGTATTTTTTAAATTGGTTTTTAAAAATTCAATTACAATTTTTGATATTTCATCTTTATTTACACCTGTTTGTTGTGCTGCTCTGTTAAATATTCGCGACCCTGATGAAACTGCTAAGCTATCTATTTGTTGAAGAAATGTATTTGCGTTTGTGGGATTTCCAGTATTTGATAATAAAACTATTTTGGGGTGTTTAACGCTTCCCCCTAGTGTACATTGTTGTGTTAAACCCAAAAAGGGTTTGTTTCCTTTAAAAAAAATATATTGTCTAATGGCATTTTGTCCGTCCTGAGTTTCCGCCAAATATATTTTTACTTTTTCTTCTGGTGTTTTTTGTAATTTTTCTTTAATATTTTTCCAAGAATCATATATATTTTTTAGATTTTGGGACATTGAGGTTATGGTATTTATTGCACCCATTCTCATGCCAAAAGCGCTTCCAATCGCAGCTATATTATTAAGAGTAGTTGTAATAGCGGGTTCAACCGCTGCGGTTCCCCTACTAATAACACCCTTAACGCTTTGAAGTGTAACTTCCCTAACCTTCTGTCTTGTTTCAATTACCCTGAATTTCATATTATTTTTCCTAAATTATTATTTTTATTATACACCCCACGTTTTTCTTTCGCCATCATCATAGATTCTTGATTTTGTTCCTCTGCCAGCCAATTGACCCAAAGGAATTTTGTAGATAAAAGATGTTCCGCCCCGATGACCTACTTTCATTTTTTCTTCCAACTCTTTTTGCCATTGTGTTGCTTGTCTTAAACTGGTGGTTGCGCCATAAATATCATCCAATGTGTCTTCTTGTGCAAATGCATTAGGATTGTGCTTGCATACAAGATAGAGCATTCCACCAGAAATTTCTTTCAATTGTTTCTTCTCTTCCGTTGTTCCAAATTTTTCGATGTCTTCTTTGGTTAATTTCATTCTATTAATCCTCCGTTGTTATTTAACATACATCAACGCGGTAAGATCGTTTAAATCTTCCCCATCTACATGAGATAAATATTTTCCATCTTTACTTATTTTAATAGTAAATGAGGCGGAATCTTCATTCGTATTTGAAATAAATTCATCAGTTTTATTTTTAACTTCATCAAAATTTCCTTGAAATGATCTTAATTTTTTTCCAGTATCTACGTCTAAAACATCAAATTGCCAATCGCCTATTTCGAATTTTTGATTTTTGGCTGTTTCCCTATCCATTTGTAAATGAGCAATGGGTGTAGCAATATGAGTATCCCAAATATCCCATGCTTTGTTACCAATTCTTTTGAAAACCCCCACTTCCTTCAAAAACTTCTTCTCTTCTGCCGTTCCATATTTCTCAATGTCTTCTCTAGTTAATTTCATTCTATTAGTCCTCCGTTGTTATTTATTGTTCTTTCTTATATTTATCATAAATATAGTCAATGGCACTTTTTAGATTTAGTAAAACTCAAAAATACTGTGCAACCTGTCAATATTGGTATGGTAATAGAAAAGTGGATTCTGTATGGGTTCCAAATTTTGTAATTGTTGAGGGTAGGGGGGCTGAAGAAATGGGCCAATGTGGACATCGGCAATCTGGTTTTTGGAATAACTTTTTGAAAGCCAATTACACCTGTTCTAAATGGGATTTATTCGCAAGGCTGAAAAATTTATAGGAGGGAAAATGAGATACTGGGTAATAAGTTATGACGGCGAGGTTGTTGGTGTAAGCACCAATAGTGGGTTTGTTAAAAGACTACGGACGATGCTTACAAGAAATCAATGGCCAGCAGGTATGAATATTGAAGAAGTAGGAGAAGTAGTCTGGGAAGACTTGGATAATTTTTTTATTGAAGATGATCCCGGGAAATGGAAAAAGAATGTGCTTCATAAACCGCAAAGGTAATTAATGCTTCAATTTTCAAGCAATCTGTGGTATTACAATAAAAATATCAAAAATATGATTATCGGCTTTCTCAATATTTTTCCCCAGATGAAAGTCCATAGATTTGATTCGAGCACAGGTGCAGATATACAGGAAATTTCCGTGCCGATTATGTTCGGCCCTATTGAGAGGAGCTCGTATATAAATTCACTCGGTCAATCAGTCCAGCGCACTGTCCAACTTCCATTATTACAATTCGAGTTGACAGGAATGGAGATTGACAAAACCCGCGCGTTCGCGATGAAATCTTTGCATATTACTGGCGCACGCTCAGGTATGCAAATTGATAATCTGATGCCCTTCCCATACAACTTTACGATTACGATGAATATTTTTTCAAAGTATCAGGAAGACTTGATGCAACTGATCGAGCAAATTGTGCCGCTGTTTAACTACCACAGAAATTATCTTACGAAGCATCCGATTTTTCCAGAGGAAATTACGCTGTCGCATTGGGCGAGCATTACAGGCAACCCCAGCTTCGCATTCAATTATGAATACTCCGCTGCTGATCGCCTTGAAATTCTTGCCGTGCCGATTACATTCACAATTGAGAGTTGGCTGGTTCGTGAAGGATACAGCGGTTACGGCATGGTCAAAGAGATCATTGCCAATTTTTACGATTACGCGACTTCCGCAGGTTTATCCAAATTGAGATTGCTCGCTGACCCGACAGTGCGCGAAGTAATTTATACACCGACAGGATTATTCACCCCTGCAGTCGGGCAATTAATTTCAGGGTCGGTATATTCGGGAACAATTGTCGCGGTGATATCAACGACAAAATTCATTGTTAAATTTAACACGGAAGTCGAGGTCTTTCTGCAAAATGAAGCAATCAGGGTTGGTCTGTCGCCCGTGGGCGTTGTTATAACCTGCGAACCGTATGATCCTTTTATGGATGCGAATTATGGTTGGTCTGGGTACTCTGGATATTCAGGTTATAGTGCAACAAAAACAGATGGTGCTTCGGGGGTGTTGTGAGATTTATTATATTGACGAATTTTATGAAAACAAAATTGAACAAAAATCATAAATAGTTATGATGACAATATTGATTAGGAGGAAATTTAACTAATGGCGATAACAGCAGAAGCAAAAGCAACGATATTTAACAAAAGTGCTAGTATGGCGACTATAGTTTATACAAACTGGGACGAATCTACGTCTCGTAGTGTTGTTGTCCCTGCAGGCACAAGTTTTGTAACTCACAATTGGCACGAACTGAATCCGTTATCGGTGGAAGAAGCAACGTCGGCAAATGTTTTAAACCTTCCTATTCAAGACACCAACCCACTTGTTAAAGTCTTGATTCAGGATTTTGCATACGACAAAAATAAAGTTAGTGTTACTTTGGACGCTGGCACTTATACACTTTAAGGAGGATTAGATGGCTGAATTAATTAAACCGGGAATATTTATCAACGAATTCGATAAGAGTTCCTATATCACGGAAGGGCCAACAACAATTACCGGCGTTGTGGGAACTTCACCGAAGGGAGCATCAAATGAAGTCGTGCTGATGACCTCCTACAGCAACTTCGTTACTGAATTTGGGCAAGACTCAGGATACCTTGATTTCTTTGCTAGATTCTTCTTCAAATATGGCGGCAATAAATTGCTGGTTGTCCGTGCAACTGATGGATATTATTTTGCGGGGATTACGAATGGTTTGGAATCCATCTACGAAATAAAATCAACATTAGCATCTTCCGATGAAACGCTACATTTACAATATGTATCAGGGGCAACAATCGCATCAGCTTACAATTATTGGCCTGCTTCTGGATTGGTGCGTCTCGATTATGCCGGCGAAAGTGAATATATCGATTATCGTGAAATTGATATTATCTCCGCAGGCGACGTGCATCTTTTGGGTTGTCATCGCGCAGTAAATGGTTCGACAGCGATCACAATCGCAACCACAGGCATCTCCGTAACCCCTGTTATCTTGACTTCATTATTTGATGCTACAACTGCACACGGCTTGGTCAACGGACAAAAAGTGAGATTTACAGGAATCGGTGGTGGTGTTGTGGTAACAACTGACTATTGGGTCATTAACAAAACATCAACAACTTTCCAAATTACCGCAACCAATGGTGGCACGGTGCCGTTTGTTGTAGCTAACGCGACAGTAAATACCGTTCAACCTTATCCAGTTCCTACAAAATACGTTCACGTTGTCGCACCGGTTGTCAGTTGTGAAATTGGCGCTACTACAAACTGGCCTCTTCTTCCTCTGACCGATATGGATTATGGAAAATTTAATGTCGGCGACGTTATTCATTTCGACGGCACACCGATAGCGCCGAATACGACTACTGAGTATGTGGTTCGCACAGTTAACGTTGCATTTAATGAAACAGCACGAACACAGACGATCATCGTTCTTGATCCGGGGTCATTAGGCGTACCGACTGGGTTGGTTTCCGGCGACCGCGCATCATTAGTTCCTGATCCTTTTTACGGTGGACTTGGACTTAACTCATTGGCAAAATACATGAATTACGACGCTTGGGGGCAGGCAAAAGTAGACGAAAATGGCTACACCGTAAAAGGTGCTGACATTTCCGACCCAACCGAATTCCCGATCTTTATGCAAATTTATGCTCGTTCCTGTGGTGCATGGGCAAACGACGACCTACGGGTAACAGTTTACACCCACGCAGCATGGGATTCGACAACGACAATTCCGTATTTCAAGAATAAAGTCAATTACACCCCGACCACGAATGACGAATTATTGGTTATTGTGGAAAGTGTAACAACTGGAAATATTGAGGAAAGTTGGCTGGTATCGTTGATCCCGACGAAAGTTGACTTCTGGGGCAAGACGATGTTTATCTCCGACCTCATCAACGATAACTCAAAATGGATTCGTGTATTCGTCAACCCAAGTTATCTCGCAGTGACAGGCAGTGGTTTTAATACACCTACTTCAGTTACCTGGCTTCCTCATTCATTTGAGCGTTATTACCTCGCTGGTGGAACGAACGGAGGCACTGGAGTTTTGGGTGTGCTTTCTACCCCAAATGTTCGAGAATTTAAAATCATGGCAGGTTACAACCTATTTGCTAACCCGAATGAAGTCGATATCGATTTGATCTCGGCAGGGGGCAACCAGTCATTAGCAGTTCAGGCAAATATCAAATCAATCGCCGAAACCAGAAAAGACTGTGTGGGTATCTTGAATATTCCGTGGGGACTGACCATCACGGACGCAGTGCGCTACAAAATTCTGTTGGGCAGTTCAACCTATTCCGCAATCTATTGCAACGGTTCGAAGGTTTTGGACTCGTTCACCGGGTCTATCGTATCATTACCGCCTGCAATTCAGGTGACTCCGCTGATCGTCAAGACCGATTTGACCCGCGATCCGTGGTTTGCAGCCGCAGGCTACAATCGTGGTATGTTGAATGAAGTTATCGAACTCGAACAGGAGATTACCGACGGCGAATTCGAAACTCTTTACAGCGCAGGCATCAACCCGATTATCAACGACGGAAACGGCCCTGTTGTTTTCGGTATCAAAACGATGTATACAGGTTCGTCAGCGTTTAACAAGTTAACGGTTCGCAGGTTGATGTTGAAAATGGAGAAGGACATCAAGAACAGTATGAAGGCGTTTTTGTTTGAACCGAATACCTTCGACACCAGACTCCGGATTATTCGTACGGTCGAACCGTATTTGGGGTCGATCCGTGCTAGAGACGGTATTGAGGATTTCCGGGTTATTTGTGATTCGACAAATAACACTTCGCAGACCATCGCCGCCGGTCAAATCATCTGCGACATCTACATCAAGCCGGTATTCGCAGCAGAATACATCATCTTCAACTTCACGGTCACGAAGGACGAGATTTCGTCAATCATCAGCAACACGTAATAGGAGAGCAGCATGATAACTGAAAAGAAAAAACTTCCGCCGATGTTGGCCAGATTGAAAAAGAAAGGGAAGCTGAAACTGAAAAAGGAAGACATTGAAAAATACGCTACGAAGGCAGAAAAACTGGCGCTAAAAGAAGACTTCGCTGATGAACACGGAATTTCTGATGAATCCAACGAAGGTGTTGATGAAGTTAATTTTGGCGATGATATTGAAGGTGCTGACGAAGAAATCGAGGAGCCTGAAGAAGTCGACGAATCAGCAGAGAATGACTTATTGGTAAATTTAATCTCTACTGCTGATGATGGAGTTTTGGGGGCTTTACTAGCTATTATTCAAGAAGAGCTAACGTCAAGAGGTGGGGATGTCGACGTTTCGGCAGATTTATCCGAAGATGAAGAATAAATAAACATAGGAGAATAAACAATGGCTGACAATGTAATTAATCCAACAGCGTTTTTTGATAAGACAATAGGAGTTGGCGGGCCGTCAACTGACTTTCATAGGGGTTATTTGTTTCAAGTTATTTTGCAAAAAATTAACAACATAAGTAATGAAAACTTGATTACTTATTTTGTGTCCGCGACAAGTTCCCCTGTCGAAACAACCGGAGTTATCAACGTTGACTGGATGAACTCCCAAATCAAAATTGGCGGTCGTACAACCTATACAGAGTGGCAGGTAACTGTTCGCGATGATGCAAATTCAATTGCTTATGAATATTTTAGAAATTGGAGAAAACTTGTATATGAAACAAATACAGCGAACACGACATCAGCCACGGCGGGGCAATCTTCAATCCCTAATCAGTATAAATTTTCTATTGATTTATTTTTGTTAAATAATAAAGGAGATCGCAAAAGAGGATACCAATTAGTTAATGCTTGGCCAACAACAATCGGCGCAATGACATTGGATTATGCTACGGATGCTATTATTACTTTTCCAATAACGATTCAGTTTGATGAATATTATTCGTGGGTTTAACGATTTAAGTTTTTTCAAAATATAAACACAAATGGCAGAACAATATAAAAGTGCAGGCATTAAAGAAACAAGAATTCAGATGGAAGATTTTCAGCCCATTATTGATGCGATTGAATTTCAAAAATCTTATTTGTTTAAAATTATTTTGCCATATAGTATTAAAGTGGCCCAAGACAAAGGAAACATAATAGTATCAAATCCTATTCAATATTGTGTTTCAAATACCAGTTTTCCTACTTCAACTACGGCAAACCAAGCGGTGGCATTTTTTAATTCGGAATTGAAAGTGGCAAGCAAAACAACCTATACTGACTGGTCGATTACTTTTAGATGTGATACAGGCAGTTCAGGCAAAACTGGCAATGCAGTAGCATATTTGGGAGATATACCTTTAAATACTTATGAGTATTTTAATTATTGGAGAGGGTGTGTTTTTTGGGAATTAGATAGAGTGTCATCTCTTCCAAAAGATTATAAAAGAGATTTTGATTTAATATTACTAGATGAAAGAGGAGAAGCGTCAAAAAAATTTACTATTTTTGGAGGGTGGCCGGCAGGCATCACAGGAGGCGACTTAAATTATTCAACAGATTCCATACTTACATTTAATGTTGCTTTTACTTTTGATCGTTTTATGTTTTCTAATGTTTAAAGTGGATAGATAAAAATGGCAATAAGTCAATTTCTTTCAAAACTATTTACATCTGAGGTAAATGCCGAAGCTAAAAAATTAAATATAAAAGCATTTTCTGACTATTCTATTGTTGACTACTATAGACCTTATTTGTTTACTGTTGTTATTACAAGTGATTGGGCTGATGCTTTACCATTTGACACTAAATTTATTACTGCTGCTCAAACACCGACTACCACATCTTCGATACTTTATGTTGATTGGATGCACTCTCGAATTGCACAAGCGGGTCGAACAATCCCAGAACAATGGGAAGTTGTAGTGAGAGATAATACGGGGAAAGACTATAATGGAGGGGCATATAACTATTTTAATCAATGGAGAGATGTGGTTTATTCTTTTACAGAGGCTTGGAATACTCGAACACCCAGTCGATATAAAAGAAACGTTGAAGTGACATTAAATTCACCGGATTATTTAAAAGCTCGAAGTTATTCTTTACACGGGGTCTGGCCCTTTAAAATAGGAAATATTTCTTTAAATTATGAATCTGATGGAGTAATTACATTCCCCGTATCTTTATCAATCGATTGGTTTGAAGTAACTAAAACTGATACTTCTAGGGCAATCCCCACTCCGACCGCTTTGACCGGCGCAGGAAAAAAATAATATGTCAATACCAATAGTGGGGGGAATAACCGGAGCAATAAAAGGGATTACTAAACTAAATCCGTCTACTTTTTCTCATACTTTAGATTCTTTTTTGGATTTTCATAGGACTTATCTTTTTCGTGTTTTGTTTTTTGATACAGGAATTACTAACTTAGCGGCATCTGTTTTAATAACTAATTTAATAGCATCTTCTGAAACCCCCGTTTCTACGACGACGCCCGTTCCGCTTTCTTGGCAAGCAAGTAAAATAAAACTTGCAGGCAAAACAGATTATAACGATTGGAAAGTTAATATTCGAGACGATTTGACGAATGTAGCCAGTGTATATTTACAAAAATGGAGAGATAAAATTTACGATACAGAAAGTGGACTATCTTCAAAAATAAGTACAGCAAACCAGTCTTTACTTTCTACAAAAGCACAAGGATATAAAAAAGAAGCAATTGTTGTTTTAATGACAAATAAAGTTTTCGGTGCGACCTCAAGCATTGGTGGTGTTGCAGATACGGCTGTTTCTTCACTTATTGGAATGAGGGCATATATTTTGCATGGTATTTGGCCAAAAGAATTAGGAACAATCACATTAGACTATTCTGCAGATGGGATTGCTGTTATTCCAGTGAGTTTCTCCGTTGATTATTATGAACCTTATTCTTTGACTGGCGCATTGACGAATGCCCTTAACATTTAAAAATTAACTAAATAGCCTTGTAAGATTATAAAGAAAAAATATATAAGAATGACATTAAAAGCAATTGTGCCAAATATTATAATAAAAAGGAGATATAATGGAACAACAAGAGAAAAATTTACAAACTATTGCGCAACAAAAAGTGACAATAGCGGGGTCGCCGGGGGAAACATCTATTAATCAAGCAGGATCATTAAGCGCTTTTGAAGAAAAAAACACAAAAGTTACAAATCACATCCTGAATGTTATCAAAGAATTAAAAGATCAACAATCCAAACAAACGATTTGGTTTGATTTTTTATTACCGTCGAATGGAAAATGTGGTTATCCTAAAGAAATTAAAATTAGAGAAATGACAACAGAGGATGAAAAAATTCTTATTAAAGAAATGTTCAGTAGTAAAGAAAATTCAATTTTAAATGTAGTCAGGAAGTGTGTAAAATTTGAAAATTTACCAAATTTTGATTTTGAAACCTTGACAACATTTGACCAAGATTACATTATCGTTCAGCTTTCATCGATAACATTTCCCGGAGAAAAAGATATAATTGTTACAGATGATGCTAATCACAAAATTTCAATGAAATTAAACAAAGAAGATTTAGAATTAGTTATCATTCCTGATACTTTTGAGTATCCTGCAAAAGTAGATTTACTTAATTCAGGACTAACTTGGTATCTTAATTTTATAACCTCGAAAAAAACAAAGGAAATTGAAAAAGCAACGAAATCTTTATCGGCAGATGTTTTAAATAGACTTTTTATTTCTGTTTCCATTAATACAGAAAAAATAGAGAAAAATGGTCAGCCTATAACAATCGAAAATTTTTATGAAGTGGTCAGATTGATGGATACTTTATCACCAGCAGATTTAAAAAAATTAGTAGATTTTTATAATGACAAAATGGGTACTGTTTACGGTTATAAACTAGATAAGGAATATTATTGCACGGAATGTGGGAAAGGGGGAGTAATGAGCCTTGAGCCGCTCAACTTTTTTCGGGTTACAATATGATGCAATTTTTCTTGTTAAAAGATATAAAGATATTTTAACAGAAATTTTCAACCTTTCTTATTTGGGTCATTTAGGAGGAATTCGAGACATTTTAGACCTTACAATTAATGATCGTATAATTTTACTTGATATATTATTTAAAACAAAGAAAAATGAAGAAGAAAGAGATAAATAATTTTGATAATTCATAAATAGTAGTAGGCTTATTTGTTTTGAGGAATTTTTATACATGCCAATAACTATCCCCGTTAGTGATTTAGAAAGCATTAAACCACTATTAAAAAAGATGTCCGGTAGTTTGCAAAGTATACAGAAAGATATGTCTGGATTTTTAGAAACTGTGCAAGAAAGTTTAAACAAATTTTATAAAAATACCAAGAATGAACAAAAAAAATATTATGAAGATATGAGTAAACTGGATCAAACTGCTAAAAAAGATGAGAAAAAAGCGCATATTTTATCTCTTGATGAAATGAAAAAGAAGTTGGAAAAAGCGGCAGGATTAGAAAAAAAGATATTTAAAATAGAACAAGATTTGTTAAATAATAGAGAACATCAACACACCCAACACTACAAATCACAAGAAAAAAAACTACAAGTTCATTTGAAGAAAAGAGAAGATATAGAAAAATTGAGCCAACAATATAGTATTGCAAGAAATAAAGATTTTTATAAAAGAATAGATTCTTCTTTTTCAAAATTTAGTAAAGGAGCAGAAAAAATAGCAGGCACGCTTGATTCTGCATTGGGTGTAAATTTATTCGGGCCACTAACAAAAATTGCTACATTTTTTGGTGGATTTGCTAAAAATCTATTTAAAATGACTATGGGTGGGATCAAATTGATCCAAACTATGAAAGGAGAAGGATTAGCCAAAGCATTAAAAGAAACAAAAATAGGGCAAGCCATAGTAACAACAAAAGAAAAGATGACAAAGAGTGCAGCAACGGCAAAGGAATTTTTAAGAAAAAAAGAAAAAAAAACCCCGGTTCCAAAAATAAAAAAATCTACTGCTTCCAAAAGGGATGAAAGGGGAAGGTTTATATCTTCTAGTGAAAGGCAAAAACAAGGAGAAGATGAACGAAAAAGTGATGTGCGTAATAAAGGTTTAATTGGAGGAGCGAAAGACACAACCAAAGGTATTACTAGTGGATTTGATATGATACTGGGGTGGTTCAAAAAGTTTTGGGGTTTTGCTGTAATTAAATTTTTATGGCAAAAGGCAAAGTGGGCGTCGGGAAAAGTTATTGATGGTTTAAGCGCTCTTGGTAAGTGGGCAATGGGCGCCAGAACTGTTGTAGGAGCCGCGCAAACTGTAGGGGGTATTGCCGGTGGTGTCGGGGGTGCAACAGCGGCTGGAGGGACAGCGGCTGGAGGGGTGGCTGCAGCAGGGGGGACGGCAGCGGCTGTAGGCACAGGACTCGCTGTAGCAGGTGCGATAGTAGCGGCAGCAGGCGCTGGTGTCTTGCTTGGCACATTAGCACGCAAGTGGTTTGCTGATAAATGGGTTCAAGGTCTTTTGTATAAAGATCAAAAAAAATACGATAAAGAAAGTCAAGACAAATACGGAAGCCAACGGAGTATCGATATCGCAAACCGTCTGCAATCCATAACTGAAAAAACGGGAATAAGAGCAACATCAGACGCTAATAAAAAAAGAATTATGGAATCAAAAGAATTATGGAACAAATTAACAAAAGAAGAACAAGAATTAGTTAAAAAAACATCAAAACCATCAGCCTCAGTCACACCAGCAAAAAATTTACAAGACCCAAGTAAAAAAAAGTCAGAGCTAAAAGATACTTCATTTTCCGTTTACCCGAAACCCGGTGCTTGGAATGAAATGGTTTATCCCAATAAATCAAAACCACCAAAAGATGAAAGTAAAGAACCTAAAAAATTAGCCGGTGGATTCCCCGGTGAAAATAAACAACCTAAAACATTTGCAAACCTTTATGGAAAAATAACGCAACGATCCACATTTACAGCAGGCGAAGCAGGCGAAGAATATCTGTCCGTTTTGAATAAATTTCAATATGAAAAACTAAAATCCTTATTACAGTCACGTCTTCCTGCTTTTGCAGAAGAAAATCAGAAAGAAAAAAAGAGTAAAGCAAAATCACCCCCATCTGCCGCAGTAAAACCACCAAAAAAACAGATAGAATTAGAAAATAAAGATGAAAAAAAAGAAAAAACTAGTTCTCCTATTTCTGAAAATTACTATACTTTAAAAGATAGTTCTGTTCATTTAGAGGGGTTAATCAGTTCTTTTAAAAATAGAATTTTTTCAATGCTTAAAGAATATTTCAAATTGACAGGGAAAAAACCAGTAATTAACTCGGCCTTTCGATCCGCTAAAGACCAAATAGAAGCCTACAATAAAGACCCAAACAAAGCAGCAAAACCCGGAACATCCCCCCACGAAAAAGGGACTGCTATGGATATTGATTCAATTTATCTTAATGAAATGAATGAAATGGGGTTATTATCAAAATTTGCAATACGCAGACCAGCAAAAACAAAATCGGGCCTACCAGAATCTTGGCATGCTTCAGCTCAAAAAGGTTTGTATATCCCAGAAACAAAAGGAACGGGAAATGTTCTTGTCCACCCACAGGAAAAAGTATTAATAGAACCAAAAAATCAAGCAGAATCAGTTTTTAAATATATTGATATGGGTAAAAAAATTGTAGAGGCAACATCAAGTGCAGCTAAAAGTTTTTCTCTTTCTTCTACAAAAGATACCCCAGGAAAAGCTTTAAAAGAATATCAACCAAAAACAGAAGAAACAAAAACAGACAAAGAAAGTATAGCTTTACTTTCAAAAATTTGTGATTTATTAGAAAAATCCCAACAATCTAATACTACTAAAAACGAAAAAGAAACACAAAAAAGCAGACCAACTAGGGGATCAGGAGGATCATCTTCTGGAGGGTCTACAAATTATAAAACTAAATCAGAAATTTTTCCTTCTGATGTGTTAATGACAAATATGTTCGCAATGATGACACAATTTAACGGAGAATACTAATGCCAAATGTAGAATTAGGCGATATTGTGGAATATTTTGATAAAGTAAAAAACTTTTTTACATCCCTTTCTGAAAAAACCTCACAGACTAACGCCATGGCAGGCAGAAATTATGAAGATTTTGCTAATCTTCGAATGGAATTTATCAAAGTTGCGGCATCAGCAACAGGAGACAAAAATTCAAAAACTACAGGATCACGATCAACTTCGTCACCTCCTGATAATTGGCAAGACCCCGATGGCGGAAAAAGTGGTAAACTCTATGGTTTTGTAAGTGATGACGGGCTTTCTTTAACATTGACTAATAAATTTTTAAATACACTTGAATTAGCAGGTAGTATTTTTGGACAAGTCGGTGAGCTTGTAAGTTCAGTAAAAACAGTATTCGCTGATGCAAATGTCCAAGGGTATATTTCAACAGGAATTGGTGGTAAAAGTATTATTTTAAATTCTCCTTTTTACTGGCAAGGAACAAATCCTATAGATTTTAATCTTACATTTTATCAAATAGCAGATACTGAGGATCAAATATTGACAAATTATAGAAATGTTTTAGTGGCATTATCACCAACAGTAAGCTCGAAGTCTGAAATTGGTGGAAATGAGCACGTAGTTGCTACTGGAACCGGGCCAGCTCTTATCAATGTCCACTATTTCCCGAAAAAACCGTCAGCCACAAATCTTAACAGAGATACACCGGGAAGAATAGTATTTCAAAATTGTTTATGCTCATCAGTTAAAATGGATATTAAAGCCCCTTATAGTGGAACTTTTTCTCCTATTGTTGGGATTTACACATTCCAACTACAAGTATCAAGAATTTTAGATTCAAATTCTATTGATAATATTTTTAAATGGACGACACCTATAATAACAGCAGCCGCAGCGGCCTCGCCAGAGACAACACAAAAAGGGTCAACCCTTGCTCGGCCCCGCGGCGGCGCAGGAGCAGGTGGCGCAGGAGCATAATCGTCGATGAAATACACATACACCAAAACAACTAAAAACATTCTTGATTTTTTCTCAGGCAAGATATCCTACACTTATTCCAAACTTGACGGAATTATCTATAAGGACGAAGCTAGCAATATGTATTTCCAAAATGTTGATATGAAGCTGGACATTGAAAAAGGGACATATAAAGATTCCAAATTTTATACAATCACCGCTGAAAGCAAATTCCGCCCTGATAAACTTGCCTATATCGCTTATGGCAATGAAAATTTAGCATGGATATTGTTGAAATTTAACAATATTACTAATCCCTTTGAATTGGATGTGGGTACAGTAATCGAAATACCCGATTTAACCAGAGTCAGTGCAGCTTTACAAGATAAGCGCAAAGACTTACAATACAAATAAAATGGCAGGAATCGGCATCGCTCCCAAGATAAAAATCAAAGGCACCAAGCAAGATATTGATCTAGGAAATTATCACTTTGAAAATATAAGATATATTGAGGATATTAACCAAGGGTTTCCTGAACTGGAAATTGGGCTCAAAGATAACCTTTTCACTTTGTTAAGAGGCGGGTTGTTCGGCGACGAGGAGTTGGTTATTGAAGAATTTATAAGCGATAAATTTTCTTTTACCAACAAATCATTTCGTATCAAATCAATTGGCGCCTTGGGCATCGAACCACGACCCGCGAGCGCTCAAATGGTCAAACTAATCGCTATTGACAAAAACTACGACGCTATTTTGAAAAACCAAAAGTCTGTATATTTTACCCCAACTGAAAAAAAGAAGCCCTCTGATTTACTAAAAAAATTATTAGATCAAGTAGGCATCAAAGAGCAAACCAATTTTTCAATCAACATTGACCCCACTGCCCCTTTGAAAGAATACGGTTTCCAAAATATGTTCATTCCTTACAGTGCTGATCCAATGAAAGTTTTTCGCAAACTCTGTAACTATTCAATGTCCCCAGACGGAACTGGCGCATTTACCTTTTACATCAATCGTAGAGGGTTGTATTTTGTTCCTCTTTCAAAATTATTCGTCGGAGCGACCGCCCAAACACCTTATCTGCAAATTACCGATTTTTTGGAAAATTATGGAATCAATTCCGTAAAACTTAGCACCTTTAATTCCTTTTCAAATTTTATTACAGGGAACGAAAAAAAAATACTGGGGTTCAATTTATTGGAAAAAGATTACAACTTCATTTGGTATAAACCCAATGCGAAATACACCGAACATTCAAAATATGCTGACAAAGCAGAACAGACTTCAAATGTAAAATCAATGCCACTTTTTCAAAGATCAAGTAACAGTATTCCTTTTTCAAAGGATTTTATGACTGGAAATATCAAGACATATTACACACCTATGGATTCCCCAGAACAGTTAAAAGCGTTCGGGGAGAGTCTGTATTACGGGCA
>Ga0315287_10000684_pt1 | contig 30034 bp, 29 predicted proteins | sample YL17G11_0_MG_FD_205037 | JGI IMG/M metagenome (GOLD analysis project Ga0315287, IMG submission 205037) | Sediment microbial communities from Yellowstone Lake, YNP, Wyoming, USA - YL17G11_0 | ecosystem: Environmental > Aquatic > Freshwater > Lake > Sediment | place: USA: Wyoming | collected...
GGCGGGCACCGCGACACCGCCGGCCTGCGGCCGCGAGCGCCGGCGTGGTGGATCACGCTGACGTTCCGCGCGTGATCACCCTTCTCTCGGGTTGGTTCGAAGGAGCACGCAAGATGACCACCATCGCAACGGGGACGTTCAGCGTCGAGATGCAGCCGGATGGCGAGCCCGACGTGGCCGACGGCGTCAGCCTGGGCCGCATGTTGCTGGGCAAGCATTTCGAAGGCGACCTGGTCGCCACAGGCCGGGGCATGATGCTCACTGCGCTCACACCGGTCGAGGGCTCGGCCGGCTACGTGGCGATCGAGCGCGTCACGGGTTCGCTGCGGGGCCGCATCGGCAGCTTCGTCTTCCAGCACTCGGGCACGTCGGACCGTGGCGCGCAGCTCCTGTCGATCACCGTGGTGCCGGGCTCGGGCACGGACGCGCTCGACGGCCTCAGCGGCAGCTTCAGGCTCGAGATCGTGGACGGCCAGCATCGCTACCAGTTCGAGTACGCGCTGCCATCCTGACGCGGCCGGGCGCGCCGACCCCCTGTCGAGCTGGTGGCATTCTGCATCGTCAGGACGAACGGAGACGCAGAACTGCCAGCGATGTATGGTATCGTGGGTGGCATGGAAAAGACGACCGTCTACCTCACCAGCCAGCAGAAGGCCGGGCTCGCGCGTGCGGCGCGCGCGGATGGGCGCAGCGAGGCGCGCCTGGTCCGTGACGGGATCGACACGATGCTGGCACGGCGCGGCGTCGGCGCGGCAGCGGCGCCGTACGGCGAAGAGGTCGCGACGAGACGGGAGGCGGACGACGAGGCCCTTCGCCAGCCTCGCTGGATCGGTCGCGATGAGTTCCTGCGCCGGTTCGTCGCCTGGCCCGCGGACGCTGCGCTGCGACGTGAGCTCCGCGAGCTCGCGCCCGACATGACCGACGAATTGCCCGACCGATGACCGACGGGATCGCCGACACCAGCGTCTTCATCGCGCACGAAAGCGGACGTTCGCTGCGGGTCCACGCCCTCCCCGACCGGCTCGCCGTCTCGGTGATCACCATCGGCGAGTTGCGCGCCGGCGTGCTCGGGGCAACCGACGTCCTGACGCGCGACCGGCGCCTGGCGACGCTGACGGCAGCGCTCGCGCTCGACCCGGTGCCGGTGGACAACGAGGTCGCGGCTGCCTGGGCTCGGTTGCGTGTGCTGCTGCGGGAGCGGGGCCAGCGTATGACCGTCAACGACTCGTGGATCGCCGCCACCGCGATGGCGCTCGGTGTCGTCATCGTGACGCAGGACGATGACTACGTCGACGTGCCGGGGCTGACCGTCGTCCGCGTTTGACGGAGGTGCCCCAGCTGGGCTTGCGCACAGCGACACGAGACGCGCCACGGGGCGCCCGCGACGCGCGACGACGATCGAATCCGACGGCGATCGAAGCCGATACGGCGGGGTGCGCCGTGAAGACTTCGTGAAACCACCCTTCTACCCTTGCACCGCGCCGAGCACGTGCTCCCCTGCTTCGAGGAGCGGCATCCGCAGGACGACCGACCCCGGATCGCCGTCGAGGTGGCGCGCGCCTTGACGCGGGCCGAGATCACGGCCGGAGAAGCACGCGCGGCCGCCGTGGCCTTCCGGAGCACCTTCGGTCCTTGGCGCTCCCTCGGTCACCCTTCGCGCCCGACAACCGCCCGAGGTAGGATGCGTGCAAGATGCCGCCGCGCGAGCTGGAGCCGCTGCTCCGAGTCAGCTGCTTCGAGGTCCGGATCGATGGTCGGGAGCTCAGCTTCGCCGCGGTCAGTCGGCTCACCTCCGAGACAGACCTCGATGGGCATCCGGACCGACGCGTCGATCGGTTCGCCACCGTCGTGCTCAGGCGCGCCATGACGACCTCGACGGAGCTCTACGACTGGCGCAGGCGCATCGTCGACGGCACGGATGACCGTCGGGATGTCACGATCCTCCAGCGGTCCGCTCCCGGCGGGGACGTCGTGAATGCCTGGAGACTGGTTCGCGCCTGGCCATGCCGCTGGTCCGGGCCGGCCTTCGACGCCCTGGCCAACGACGTCGCGTGCGAGGAGCTCGAATTGACGTTCGATGATCTGGCCTGGCTCGACCTGGACGCCACGATCAACGGAGGCTGAGATGGCCGTGTTTCGCGACCGACCCTATGCCCAGTTCAACTTCCTCGTCGACCTGGGGACCGGCAACACCGATGGGCCGGAAGCCGGCTTCCAGGAATGCAGCGCGATCTCCATGAGCGTCGACGTGGTCGAGTACCGCAACGGCAACGAGAAGGAGAACAACCCGCGCAAGCTCACCGGCCTCCAGCGGGTGAGCGACGTCACGCTCAGGCGCGGGATCATCGGCTCGCTCAACCTCTACCAGTGGCTCGACCAGGTGCGGAACGGGGATCAGGCCGGGTTCCGCACGGTCGTGATCCAGCTGCAGAACGAGGACCACACGGCGGTCGTGATGACCTGGAAGCTCCTCCGCGCCCGCATCATCAAGCACACGAGCGGGCCGTTCAACGCACAGGGCACCGACGTCGCCATGGAGGAGATCACGCTCGCCTACGAGCGGCTCGAGATGGAGTAGCCGCCGCTGAAACGGCGAGGAGGTCAGGCCGGCGTGCCCTCGTAGGCATCGCGGAGCTGCGCGACGTCGAGCTTCCGCATCTGGAGCATCTCCTTCATTGCGCGGCTGCGCCCTCGTCGTCCGGGCCGCCGATCTCGCGTCGACCTACAGGAACGTGGTCTCCAGGTCCGCGAAGAGTGCCTTGGCCAGCAGCCCGACGTCCTCGTCGCGCAGCGCGATCTCGTCCCCCACCCCGGTCCTTCAGGATCGACGTGGCCGGGTCCAGCCTGTGTTGTTCATGCACAGAACGGTTTCTGTCCCTCCGACCGTCGATCCTGCGAGGCAGGCGCGTCGAGCTCAGGTCCCTCCGGCCGCTTGATCGAATCCGAGGACGCTGCGCTCCGGGGCCCAGCGCCGTGCAAACGACCGGGTCGCCCGGTCGAGGTCGACGTCGGCCGCGACGACGCCGACAAGGCCGTAGTCGAGGCTGGTGACGAGCGTGCCGTCCGGGGCGACGATGCCGGTCACGGAGCCCTGGTGGGGTCCCGCCACGTTCGACGCGGCGACGTAGACGGTGTTCTCGAGCGCCCGGCACAGGAGTGCCTTCTCGTTGTACGGGTTCGACGCGCCGCACCAGTGCGAGGGCAGCGAGCCGTCCTCGGTCGTCACGTAGTGCGGGGCAAAGATGATCTGCGCACCTCCGAGGACGAGCGAGCGGACGATCTCCGGGTAGCGGAATCCTTCGTGGCAGATCGCGATCCCGAATGTCACGCCTGCGGCAGTGAATACCCGGCGGCCGGTTCCCGGGACGTAGTGCGGCTCCTCGGACGGATCGATCTGCGTCTTCGCCTGCTCGCCGAGCCCTGTGCCGTCCGCGCCGAGAACGACCGAGAGGATCTCGCGGCCCGCAGGCGTCGGGCGCTCAGTTCCGACGATGGTCACGACCCGGGCCTTGCGAGCCGCATCCGCGACCTCGCGCAGGGCATCGTCGAGCGCGTCCCTCGGCACGTCCGGCACGGGCCGGGCCTGGCTGCGGTGCCCGGGAAGGCCCGTCTCGGGCAGGCACACGATCCGGGCACCCAGCCGACCGGCCTCCTCCACCGCCGCAACAGCCGCCGGAACGGCCTCCTCGAGCGTCGCCGTCAGCGGAGTCGAGGCAACCGCGATACGGATCGTCGACATGCCCCGAGTCTAACCCGCGTTCCCAGCAGACGAACGAGCCGCCCCAGGATCACGTGCGGTGGGGCAGCGAGTTCGCGTCATTCTGGCTCTCCCGGTGGGATGGCGCGAGCCCAGGTTCGGTCAGCGGGTCACTCGACCTCCGCGTCGCGTCGATCTCCGCCATGCGGCCGCGAACGATCGCGTCGGCCGCGTTCGTCAGTGGCGCCGCCCGTCCACGAAGGCAGGCGATCCGAGCGGGGGCGACGCTCGACAGAATGATGGCGTACCAGGACGACTGCCTAACGAATACTGGGTCATTGGTCGCTTGTCTTACGGTTACGAAGGATCCAGGATAGAATGAGCGGCGGAACGCTGGCCGCACCCGGCCGGCCCCTCGTGTCAATTGGCATCGCTCGTTTCTCGGAGTTCACGCACGTGATGTTCGCCTACCTCATCGCTGTCGTCGCCGCGGTCGTCATCGCCGCGCTCCGCCAGGAATCCGGCGCCGTGCTCGACCGCGTCGATCCGCGCCTCTGGCCGTACCTGCACCACTGATCCCATCAGGGGTCGCAGGACTCCAACCCGCGGACGGCCGCCGTCCGCGGGTTCCTCCTCCCGCTACCGGAGCGTCGCGAGGAAGCGGAACACCGGAAGCGCCGTGATGTAGCCGTCCGTCAACAGGTCCGGCAGGCCCGGCGAGCAGACCTCGGCGTCCGAGAGCCGGCGCCCGAAGACGACGTCCTTCCAGCGGAACATGTCGGCCAGCGGGTGATCCTGCGGATAGCCGGACGGGATCCGCTTGAGCGAGTCGTGGCTTCGGACCTCCCCGAACCAGGCCACGAAGGTCGGGTCGCGGATCGCCTCCCGGACGCGATCCGGCGATTCGACGATCGCCCGCCGCAAGGCGTCGAGCCGCGGCTTCTCGGCCCTCCACATCCCGCCGCCGACGTACATCTCGCCCGGCTGGAAGCTGAAGTAGCCCCCGTTCGCGTGGGCGCCCGCGTCGACCTGGTCCCCTGCCCCACCGGCGGTCCCGACCCAGGGGAACGTCGCGCCCAGGTTGGTCTTGTAGGGCGACTTGTCCCGGCTGAAGCGGGTGTCCCGGTAGATCCGGAACGGCGAGCGCTTCGGGTCGGCCTGGAGGGGGAGGCCGCGCGCCGCGAACCGCTCGGCCAGGGCCGCGCAGAGCGCCTCGAGCGGCTCCTTGAGCAGGCGCTCGTAGTCGGCCTTGCGCGGCGCGAACCACGCGCGCTCGTTGTTCTGCGCGAGTTCGGTCAGGAACTGGATCGCGCCGGGCGTGAAGCCGGCGAACGGTTGGGCGACGACCGCCATCGGGCACCTCCGAGCGTCATGGTCGGCCTTGCGGCCCGTCAGTTCAAGGGGCGGCCACCTCGGGTGTCGGTCACCTCGGGCCCTGCCCCGATCAGGAGATCGATGACGGATCGATCGACGAGCCGAGGTCGAGGTCCAGGCCGTGGCGCAGCCAGCGCTCGAAGATAGGGTCGCTCACCCGCCACCCGACCGTGCCGTCGAACTCGATGATCTCCGACGCCCGCAGCGCGTCGCGCGCCCGCTCCGCGCTGGTCTTCGCGAGGTCGCCCCGCAGCAGGTTCCGTTGCGAGAGGAGGTCGCGCACGGGCTCCCGGGCAAGCAGGCGGGCGAGCTTGCGCTGGTTGTGCGGCAGCGACTCGTAGCGGGCGGCGAGATCCGCGCGCTGCCTGGTCAGCACCTCGACGAGGGCCGTCCGCACCGCCGGCTCGTCCGAGACCGCGAGGTCCTGATCGTAGGTGCCCGCCCCCAGGAGCTGCACGAAATGCGGGATGCCCCGGACGAGACGGTAGATCAGGGCCGCGGCGGGCTCGGTCAGCTCGCGGCCCACGGACGACATGCGCTCGACCAGGAACTGGACGGCGTCCCTCTCGGGAATGACCTCGAGGCTCAACGGTTCGGCCACGTTCTTGAGGGCTGCGCCCGAACCCACGAACAGCCGCTCCATCATGTGGCGGCGCGATCCCGCGAACACGATGCTCACCCCCGGCAGGTCGTCGCACACCGTCTTGAAGAACCCGGCGAGGTGGGCGTCGATCTCGGCGACCTGCTGGAACTCGTCGAGGACGAGGCCGACGGGATGGCTGTCGCGGGCCGAATCGGCGAGCAACTCGATCGGTCGGCGGATGTCCTGGGTGAAGTCGCCCTCGGTGCCGCCGCCGGCCAGCGAGAACCGCCACCCTTCGTGCTCGAGTGAGGGCGTCACCCGCGGCAGCCGGCGCAGGCGATCGCTCACCTGCTCTGCCGTCCCCACGATCCACCCGAGCCCCCCATCAACGACGGCCCGGGTGACCTCCTCGGCGACTTCCCTGCGCGTGGAGCATCGCAGGAGGCTCACGACGGCGACCCGCGCGCCGTGCTGTCGGCGGGCCTCGTCCACCGCGCGCAGGATGACCGATGTCTTCCCGTATCGACGCGGCGAGGTGACGACCACGTTCTGGCCGGACGTCATCCGCCGGACGAGGAAGCGCGTCTCCGCGGCGCGATCGCTGAATTGGTCACCCTTGACGGGGCTGCCGAACGCGAACGGGTTGGGCATGGCGTAACCCTACATCCGCACCCTGTGGTCCGCAACATGCGGACGGGTCGCACGACCGGCGAGCCGCGGGCGTGCGTGGTCACTCAGGACGACGACTAGGTGGAGGTCCCCGGCCTGGACGTCGCCCTCGTCTGATCGGCGCCACGGTGCGGCGGCGATCCCGCCCCGGGATCAGCCACCCGTCGACTCGTCGGCTCCATCCCGGGCTGGGGCCGGGCGCGCCAGCCCATCGATCACCTCGACGCCGATGATCGTGAGCAGGATCGAGGGCGGGGCGAGGACCTTCCAGCTCCGACTGCCGCCGCCGAGGACGATCCGTGCGCGGGCCATGACCGCGGCGTCGATCAGCAGCGGGAGGCCGTCGGGCAGGCCGAAGGCCGTGACCCCGCCGATCTCGTGGCCGGTGAGGGCGCGCGTCTCGTCCGGTGAGGCGAAGGAGGCCTTGCGCGTGCCGAGGCGGGTCCGGACGGCGCGGTTCACGTCCAGGCGGTGGGTGGCCAGGACCACGCACGCGGCGTAGACCGGCGGGTCCGACTTCCCCACCACCACGATCGTGTTCGCGGAGTCCGCGGGGTCGAACCCGTAGGCGGCGCAGAAGGCGGCCGTGTCGGCCAGCGCCGGGTCGCACGCGAACAGCTCGTACGCACCGCGCCCGGCGAGGGCGCGCTCGATGGCATCGCGGTCGGGATCGGTCGTCATGGGCGCGAACGGTAGCCGATCGGGCGCGGTGACGCGCCCCCGACGGCGCGATGCCCCGTCAGGAGACCCCGGTGCCCGCGCCATTGACGAGGCTGCCGGGCCGTTCCGCGAAGCGTCGCAGAAGGAGGTACTGGAATCCGAGGCGATCGAGGATCCAGGCGGCGGGAGCCGTGATCTCGGGGAGCTCACCGGCGGCCAGCAGGACCGGCTCGTCGAGCTCGTAGACCGTGCCGTGCAACTGCATCCGGCATTGGCCCGCCGCCATGACGTTCTTGGCCCACTCGGACTGCGGGCCTAGCGGCACCGAGATCCGGAAGCCGTCCTCCGTCCGCACGGGGTGGATCGGCGTCAGGTGGGGCGTGCCCGTCCGACGCCCACGATGCTCCAGCGTTCCGAGCTCCGACCGGCCCCCGCCGGATGCGCCATGACGCGCGGCGTCGGCTGCGCGCGCGGCGGATCATTCGCGGGCCCGCTCCCGAAGGAACGCGACGAGCCGATCGGCGATGACGTAGCTGCGTCCCCCGCCCATGACCAGCACGACATCGCCGGGCTCGACCCTGGTCTTGAGCCAGTCGGCAGATTCCTCGACCGTCCCGGGCGCCCAGGCCGGCGTCCGCCCCCGACGGGCCACCGCGTCCGCGAGCTCCCGCGCCGATGTGATGGTCGTGTCCGGGTCGCGCCCGGCGTGGACCTGCGCGATGACGACCCGGTCGGCCTGGTCCAGGATGGCCGCGAACTCCTCGAGCATCGCCGCCGTGCGGTGGTAGGTCAGTGGCTCGTAGACGGCCCACAGGCGGCGCCCGGGATAGCGCTCCCGCACGGCGGCGAAGGTGGCCCCCATCGCGGTCGGGTGATGGCCATAGTCGTCGAGCACGACGATGCCGCCCAGGTCGCCCTTGAGCTCGAGCCGCCGGCCCACGCCCGCGAAGGTCGCGAGGCCGCGGAGGATCGCACCGGGCGCCGCTCCGGCCCCCAGGGCAACCCCGGCCGCCACCAGCCCATTCTCGGCGTTGTGGCGGCCGCCCAGGGCCAGCCGGGCCATCACGGCCGCGCTGCCGCCCAGGCCGACGATCTCCAGGCTCCCCTCCCCCGCCACCTGTCGCCAGCGCCCCACGAGCGCCCGGGCGGGCCCGCCAGCGGTCGCGTGAGTTCGCTCCAGCACCACGCGGGCGCCCGCAGGATCCTCGCCGCCCTCGACCACACGCACGACCAGCAGCTGCCCGGGCCAGTCGCGAAGATCCGCGAGCACCTCCCGCACCCCGGGGTCGCCCGCGTTCGCGACGAGGACGGGCGCCTCCCCTCCCGCATCCGCCGCCCGGATCCAGGCGGCAAGCGCCGCCACGACGTGTGCGCGGTCGGCGAAGACGTCGGGGTGGTCCCAATCGGCGTTCGTCAGGCCGATGATCGTCGGCCGGAACGGATCGAAGTTGCCAGCGTATTCGTCGGCCTCGACGACGAAGTGGCGGCCCTGCCCGATCCGTACCGTCGACGGGCGTGCGCCGCCCGCGAGGGCCGCCGGCAAGAGCGCACCGACGAATGCCGACGGGTCGAGCCCGGCCTCGGCCATCAGGTGGACGGTCCAGCCTGTCGTCGTGGACTTACCGTGCGTACCGGCTAATCCAATGAGCCTCTGCCCGCGGGTGGCGGCCCCGTCGGCGATGAGCTGCTGGACGCTGGTGGCCGGGACGCCGTGGGCGCGTGCGGCGAGGAGCTCAGGGTGGTTCGGGGCGACGGCGGTCAGCGCCTTCGTCACGGCCAGCCGGTCGACGCGCACGCCATGGGCGTCGACGACATGGCCGGCGTCGTGTTCCCAGGCGAGCTGGATCCCGGCGTCGACGAGCGGCGGCGTGTACTGCGAGGGCCCCCCTGCGTCGCAGCCGGAAACCGAGGCCCCGGCGCGCTGCGCATGGAGAGCGGCCGCAGCGGCCGCGGCACCCCCGGCGCCGACGACGTGGATCCGATCGCCGGGGCGAAGCGGGACGGCCGCGCGGGCGGGTTCCAGGCCCGCGCCGATCTCCGCCGCGCGACGGCTCACGCCTCCGACGCAGCCTCCGCGGCCTCGCCGGTGCCGTGGTCGTCATCCGCGGTCGCGGCCATCTCGTCTGGCTCGGGCTCGGCCCACGGAGCCGGCTCGTCGAGCTGCGGCCCGCCCCTGGGTTCCACCGGTGCATCCTCGCCGGACTCCGGTTCAGACTCCGGGTCCGATTCGGGCCCTGGATCCGGCTCTGTCGGCGGTCGCTCGGGCTCCGGCTCTGCCTCGGCCTCTGCGGCGGGCATCACGTCGTCCACGACGAGAGGCGGCGGATCGTCGAGCCGATCCACGCTCACCCAGCGCCGGTCGACGACGAGGTGGAGCACCGTCGGCCGTCGCGAACCGAGCGCCGCGCGGAGCGCCGGCTCGAAGGCTTCGTCCGTCTCGACGCGGACGCCGATCGCACCGTACCCTTCGGCCACCATCGCCCAGTCCACGGGCCCGAGCTCCGTGGCAACCGGGTCCAGGCGGCGCCGGACCTGGTGGTCGCGGATCGTCCCGTAGGCTGCATTGTCGAAGACCAGGACGACCGGGCGGGCGCCCTCCCGGACGGCGGTCTCCAGCTCGGAGCCCGTCATCCCCAGGCCACCGTCTCCGACGAGCGCGACCACCGGTCGCCCCGGCGAGGCAAGAGAGGCTGCGATGGCAGCCGGCAGGCCGAAGCCCATCGCCCCCGCGGTCGATCCCAGGTAGGTGCCCGGTCGGCGCACCCACAGGCCGCGCGCCGCCCAGCCGCCGAAATGGCCGGCGTCGGTGGTGACGATGGCGTCCGGCGGCAGCGTCCGCTCAAGCGTCGCGATCACGCGACCCGGGTGCACCCCGGGCCCGTCCCACGGTGTCGCGTCCAGGACGCGAGCTTCCAGGTAGGCGTCGCGGTCGGCGGCGTTCGCCGTCCTCCGCCGCTCCAGCGACGCCATCTCCAGGACGGTGCCGCCGAGCAGCCGGTGCGCCTCGCGAACAAAGGTCCGCGCATCGGAGGCGAGGGCGATCGTCGGCGCGCCCAGGCCGGCCCGGGCGCCGAGGGGATCGAGGTCGACGTGCGCCCAGCGGGCGCCGGGTGCCGGCACGGTCCAGCCGTACGACGCCACTTCGTTGAGGCGACAGCCCAGCACCAGGAGGCCGTCGGCCTCCAGCAGGCGCGGCCCGACGGTGGGAGCCGAGAAGTAGCCGCTCATCCCGAGGTAGAGGGCGTGGTCGTTGGGGAAGACGTCCGGCCGGCGCCAGGCGGCCACGACGGGCACGTCGAGCATCTCGGCGAAGCGCACGAGGTCTGCCGTGGCTCGCGAGCGGAGGACGCCGGCCCCGGCGAGGATCAGTGGGCGCTCGGCGTCCAGCAGCAGGTGGAGGATCCGCCGGACCGTGATCGGGTCCGACTCGGGCGCGCGGGAAGGGCCGAGGACCGTCGCGGTGGCGATCCGCCCTGCGTCGTCGGGCGCGGGCTCCTCGAGGAGATCCGCGGGCAGGCTCAGGAGCACCGGGCCCGGGCGCCCCGTCGTCGCCTTCCGCAACGCCTCGTCGAGCGCCCCGGGGAGGGCGGCGACGTCGCGCACCTCGCGGGCCCAGCGGCAGAGCCCGCCGAAGGTCGCCACGAGGTCCACCTCCTGGAATGCCTCGCGGCCGCGGACGGGCCGATCGACCTGGCCCACGATCGCGATGAGCGGCGCGGAGTCGGCGTGCGCGGCGTGGAGGGCGATCGCCAGGTTCGCCGCACCCACGGCCCGGGTCACCACGACGGCCGCGGGACGGCCCGTCAGGGCGCCGTGGGCGGCCGCCATGAAGCCGGCCCCGCCCTCGTGGCGGGCGGCCACGACGCGAATCCCCGCCGCGACCAGCCCGTCGAGGAGCGGGAGGAAGCTCTCCCCGGGGACCGTGTAGGCCACGCGCACGCCGGCGCCGGCCAGGGCATCGGCCACGAAGCGGCCGGCGTTTCGCTCGGGTCCGCTCACCTCAGGGGACCGCTGGCGGCGGGAACGAGCTCACGACGAGGCCCGCGACGACGAAGATCACGACGAGCACGAGGATGAGCCGCACCATCGGCGACCGGGTGGACACCGCTGCCTCCCCTATCGGTAGTTCTGGAACTGGAGCGGGACGGTCTCGTCGAGCTCGCGGAGCCGGACGATCACCTTCTGGAGGTCGTCCTTGCTCTTTGCCGAGACGCGAACGGCGTCCCCCTGGATCTGGCTCTTCACCTTCGGGAACTCGTCCCGGATCATCTTCGTGATCTTGCGGGCGAGGTCGTCCCCGAGTCCCCGGCGCAGCTCCACGCGCTGCCGCACGGTCATCCCGCCGGCCGGCTCGATCGCCCCCCAGTCGAAGATCTTGAGCGAGAGGCTGCGCCGGATCGCCTTGGATTCCACGAGGTCGCGGATCGCCTTGGCCCGGAGCTCGCTGTCGGTGTGGATCGCGAGGGCGTCCTTCTCCTGGGTGATCTCCGCGACGGCGCCCTTGAAGTCGAACCGCGTCGCGATCTCGCGGCGGGCCTGGTCGAGGGCGTTGCGGAGCTCCTGGGCGTCGAACTCGGAGACCACGTCGAACGTGAACTCGCCTGCCATCCGATCCTCCGTGGGGGCCGTGCGCGGCCGTCTTCGCTACGCCCAAGTATGGTGCTCGACGGGACTTCGCGTTGAGCCGGCGCCTCAGCCCCGCTCCCGGTCCGCTGTTCGGTCCGCCGCGCGCTCCAGCAGGAGCTCGAGCGCAGCCCGCGCGCTGGCGGCCTTGTTGGCCTCGCGATCGCCGGCCCAGGTGAAGCGACGAACCGTCGCCCCGTCGGCGTCGGCCAGCCCGACGTAGGTGAGGCCGACCGGCTTTCCCGCGGTGGCGCCGCCGGGTCCCGCGATCCCGGTGACGGAGACGGCCAGGTCGGTCGCGAACCGGGACCGGGCTCCCTCGGCCATCGCGAGGGCCACCTGGGCGCTGACGGCGCCGTGGGCCGCGAGCGTGTCGGGGGGGACGCCGAGCAGGTCCACCTTCGCGCCGTCCTCGTAGGCCACGATCCCGCCGGCGACATAGCCGGACGAGCCGGTCACGTCGGTCAGGGCGTCGCCGACGCGGCCGCCGGTGCAGGACTCGGCGAAGGCTACCCGGAGGCCCGCCCCCAGGCAGACGGCCTGCAGGCGTTCCGCCAGGGCGCGGAGCTCGGGGTCCGCCACGGCACCCTCAGTTGACTGCCTGCGGCGGCTTGCCGGGCTCCAGGCGGAAGGTCCCCGGGTTGGCGGTGGTGCCGAGCGGGCCGTAGGCCGTCCCGTTCACGGTCACGAAGGTCGTGCTCATCTTGCCGGTCCGTAGCTCCACCACGTTCTCGCCCCGGAAGGTGATGGTCTTGCCCGCCGCGTACACCTTGCCGCCGGCCCCGGTCTGGGGCGAGACGACGCCGTCCACGGAGATCCGCAACCAGGTCCGCTGGTCCCGGATCTCGATGACGACCGAGATCCCCTGGTAGACCACCGTCACGTCACGTGTGAGCGTGGTGGACTTGCCCTCCTCGCCCGCCGCGGTCACGGTGACCGTCCAGCGACCCTCCGTGAGATCGATCGACGTGGCGAATGTCCCGTCGTCGGCCAGCTTGACCGTAGCGGGCGCGAGGGCGGCGGGGGTCGTGGTGGGCCCAGTCGCCTGGCCCGGGGCCGGCCCGAGGTAGGCCGCGGACATGCTGACCGTCGTGGCGTCGGTCGTGGTGCCGCGCACCGGGATCGCGCCGTTCTCCACGCTCAGGCCGTCCTCGGGCGAGGCGAGCTCGAGCGTCGGCGCGGCAACCTGCGTGAAGGGGACGGTGATCACGATCTCGACCGGCGTCTCCGCCTCCTTGCCGGTGCTGGGGTCGGCCGCGCTCACGACGAAGCGGTTCTCGCCGCGGCGCAGGTCGACGACCGTCCGCCAGACCCCGTCGCCGCCGGCCAGGACACGCAGGTCCTGGCGGCCGGGGGCGCGGATTGTCACCTCGCCGTTCGCGACCGTCGTGCCCCGGAGCGTGTAGGACGTGGTGGCCTCGGCCACCTCCATGACGGCAGTCGGCGGGTCGGTGACCGCGAGCGGCGGCGGCTCCGAGAAGCGCAGGAGCTGGAAGCCGATGTAGGCGATGATCGCGACAGCCGCCATCGACACGAGGGCGGCGACCAGGATGCCCGGGCCCAGGACGATCCCGCGGCGCGGCGCCACGATGGGGCGCGGCACCACGATTGCCGGCTCCTGGGGGACGTCGCCCCGCTCGCGGCTCCATGCGCTGAGCACCTCGTCGGGGTCGAGGCCGAGGTAGACGGCGTAGTTGCGCAGGAAGCCCCGGGCGTAGACACCCGCCGGGAGCTCCTCCCACGCCCCGCGCTCCATCGCCGCGAGGTACTGGCGGCGGATCTTCGTCTCGCGCTCGGCGCGCATGAGGTCCACGCCCTTGGCCTCGCGGGCGGCGGCCAGGCGGTCGGCCAGGCGCTCCCCGGGCGGAGGCGTCCGCGGCTCCTGGCCGTGCCCTCCGTCGCCACTCCGGCCCGCCGGGCCGAGCGGGCGGGCGTGCTCGCGTGTCGTCACTCGTCGTCCCCGTCGACCTCGTCCGCCTCCCGGACGCGCCCGGGCCCGCCGACGTCGCGCCGGAGGACCTGCCGCGCGTTCGAGCCGTCGAACGCTCCGATGTACTCGCGCGCCTCGAGCTGGTCGATGATCCGCGCGGCCCGTGCATAGCCGATCTTGAGGCGTCGCTGCAGCAGCGACGCCGAGGCTCGATCGTACTCCCGGATGACCGCGACGGCATCCGGCAGGAGCCGGTCGGCGTCCTCGCCGGCGAGGTCGTCCACCGACCCGCTCGACTCCTCGTCGTCCTCCACGATCGAGAGGTCGTAGTGCGGCTCCGCCTCCGCCCGCCAGTGCGCGGTGACGGCCCGGACCTCGCGGTCCGAGACGAAGACCCCCTGCAGGCGGATCGGCCGCGGCAGGTCCGACGGCTGGAAGAGCATGTCGCCCCGCCCGATCAGGTCCTCCGCGCCCGGTGCGTCGATGATCGTGCGGGAGTCGATCTGGGAGGCCATGGCGAACGCGATCCGGCTCGGGAAGTTGGCCTTGATCAGGCCCGTGACGACGTTCACCGAGGGCCGCTGGGTGGCGAGCACGAGGTGGATCCCGGTGGCGCGTGCCTTCTGGGCGAGCCGGACGATGGGGTCCTCCACGGTCCTGCCGTCGCGCATCATGAGGTCGGCCAGCTCGTCGATGACGATCACGATGTAGGGCATCCGGTCGGCCGGGTCGACCCGCGTCTCGTTGTAGGCGGTGATGTTGCGGGCCGTTGCCCCCGCGAAGCGCCGGAAGCGGTTCTCCATCTCGGCGACGGCCCACTTGAGGGCCGCCCGCGCCCGGTCCGCCTCGGTGACGACCGGGACCAGGAGGTGCGGGACCCCGTTGTAGTCGGCGAGCTCGACTCGCTTGGGGTCCACGAGGATGAGGCGGACCTCGTCGGGGGTCGCCCGTATCAGGAGGCTGGCGATGAGCGCGTTGACCATGACGCTCTTGCCCGAGCCGGTCGCCCCGGCGATGAGCAGGTGCGGCATCTTGGCGAGGTCGGCCGCCCGCGGGTGGCCGGCCACGTCGCGCCCGAGGGCGAAGGCGATCCGCGAAGGGATGGCGGCCACCTCCGGGTCCTCCAGGATCCGCCGGATGGCGACCACGTTGAAGTCCATGTTCGGGATCTCGATCCCGACCACCGACTTGCCCGGGATCGGCGCCTCGATCCGGATGGTACGGGCGGCGAGCGCCATCGCCAGGTCGTCGGCGAGCCCCTCGATGCGGCTCACCTTGACCGACGGGTCCGGCTCGATCTCGTACTGGGTCACGACCGGCCCGGCGTTCCACTTCACGACCCGGCTGGGCATGTTGAAGCTGGCGAGCTTGCCGACGATGATCGCCGCGTTCCGCTCGTGGTCCATCCCCCGGTCGGAGCTGCGCGCGGCGACGTCCTCGAGGAGCGTCAGGGGCGGCAGGCGGTACTCGCGTGGCTCGCGGGGCGCGGGGGAGTCGGCCCCGTCCGTGACGTCGTCGGCGTCGCGCGGGGCGGGCGTCCGGAGGGGCCCGGCAGCAGAAGCCAGGGCCGCGTCCGCGCCGTCCGCACCGTTCGCCGCCATTCCGCCGCCCGTGAAGACCGAGGAGACCTGTGCGGGGCCGGGGAGCGGCGTCGGGATCTCGGGGCGCGGGACCGTGTCGCGGACGCCCTTCCCGTTCTGGGCGGGATCGCCTTTCTCGGAGGGCGGCGGCGCACGTCGCGACGCGTCCGAAACCCGGGCCGCGGCCCCGGCCGCCGGGGCTGCCAACGCGGCGGCGATGCCGCGGCCGGCCCGGCCCACCGGAGCGAAGAGGTCGCGCGCGGGCCGGTCCAGCGCGATCACGATGCCGACCACGAGGAGTCCGGCGAGCACCACGAACGCCCCCGGATCGCTGAACAGGTTGCTCAGGAAATCGGCGATGAGGCGCCCGATACGCCCCCCGCTGCCTTCCTTGAGGAAGCCGGCGTCGGCAAGCAGGGTCACCATGGCAAGCAGGGCGACGTAGGCGATCGTGAGGCCGGCCACCGTCCGCGCCCAGCCGGCCCGCGGGCCCCGGGCCCGCTCGAGGTGGATGCCCAGCCCGATGAGGAGAAACGGCAGGAGCCAGCGCCCCGCCCCGAACCACGGGGCGATCACGTTCAGGATCCAGTCCGTCAGGGCGCCCTTCCCGGGGAGCAGCAGCCCCACGAGGATGACGATGCCCAGGACGAGGAAGACGATCGCGACGATCGAGCGGACGACGTCGGGGTTGACCCGCGCGAGCAGCGGCCGGGAGCCCGACCTCCGGGGCGCGCGGCGGGGCCGGGCGGAGGGCGTCCGGCGGCGCGTCGCCACCTAGACCTCCACCACGACCGGGAAGACCATGGGGCGCCGCTTGGTCTGCTCGTAGAGGTAGCGCGACACGCCGTCCTTGATCTGGCTCTTGAGCAGGCCGATCTCGCTGATGTGGTCGCCCGGGTTGTCGATGGCCGACACGACGCGGCGCACGGCCTCCTCCATGATCGGGTCCTTCTCGTTGAGGTGGACGAAGCCGCGGGTGACGATCTCCGGCCGTCCGATGATCGCGCCGGTCTGCTTGTCGACCGTGACGACGACCATGAACATGCCGTCGTTGGCGAGGGCGCGCCGGTCGCGCAGGACGATCTCCCCGACGTCGCCGACGGACAGGCCGTCGACGTAGACGTAGCCGGCGGTCACGGGCGCGCCGCGGCGGGCAAACCCGTCGGCGAGGATCTCGATCGGCATCCCGTTCTCGATGATGAAGACGTTCTCCGGCAGGACTCCGGTCTCGATCGCGAGGCGGCCGTGCTGGACCTGCATCCGGAATTCGCCGTGCATCGGGATGAAGTAGCGCGGCTTCGTCAGGCCGAGCATCAGCTTCAGCTCTTCCTGGCTGGCATGCCCGGAGACGTGGGCGCGCTTGATGGTGTGATAGAAGACGTTGGCGCCGGCCTTGAACAGGTTGTCGATGGTCCGGGCGACGTATTCCTCGTTGCCCGGGATGGGGCTGGCCGAGACGATCACCGTGTCGCCCGGCTGGATCTCGACGAAGCGATGGTCGCGGTTGGCCATCCGGGCGAGGCCGGCCATCGGCTCGCCCTGGGAGCCGGTGGTGCAGATGACGAGCTTGTCGGCCGCGATGTCGCCGATCCGCTCCTTGGCCACGATCCGATCGGCGTCGTAGGTCAGGTACCCGAGGTCGCTCGCGACCCGAAAGTTCTGCTCCATGGAGCGGCCGATGACGGCGACCTTCCGGTTGAAGCTGGCCGCGGCGTCGAGGACCTGCTGGACTCGCGCGATGTTGCTGGCGAACGTCGCCACGATGACCCGGCCGTCGAGCGGCTCCATGATCTCGCGGAACGCCTCGCCGACGGTCCGTTCGGACGGCGTGTAGCCCGGGTTCTCCGCCCGCGTCGAGTCCGAGAGCAGGCAGATGACGCCCTCCTCGCCGAGCCGAGCGAGGATGTGGAAGTCCGAGAGCCGGCCGTCGACGGGCGTGTGGTCGAACTTGAAGTCGCCGGTGTGCACGACGGTGCCGACCGGCGTCCGGAGGGCGATCCCCATCGCGTCGGGGATGGAATGACCGATCCGGAATGGGACCACGGTGAACGGCCCGATCGGCAGCTCGTCCCCGGGCTCGAGCCCGATGAGCGGGTTGTTGTGGAGCTTGTGCTCCTTGATCTTGTTGCCCAGGAGCCCGCGGGCAAGGATCGAGGCGTAGACCGGCACGCCCGGGAACTCCGGGAGCACGTAGGGCAGCGCGCCGACGTGATCCTCGTGGGCATGGGTGATGATGAACGCCCGGACGTTGCCCCGGCGCTCCTTGAGATAGGTGATGTCGGGGATGACGAGGTCGATCCCGAACATCTCCTCGTCGGGGAACATGAGGCCGCAGTCGATGACGACGATGTCGTCCCCGTACTCGAAGACGTACATGTTCTTGCCGATCTCCCCCACCCCTCCCAGCGGGATGATGCGGAGCGGCGTGTCGTTGGTGGCGGGGCGTGGAGGCGTCATGGGGTCACCGGAAGAGGGTCAGCTGGTCCAGCGCCGGCGGCTCCGGCGTGGGTTGGTCGGTCACGGGGGGTGGCGGGGACACGGGAGGGCCAGCGGCCGCGCTGCCCGGCACGACGGCGGCCTCGCGTTCGGCCCGCCGGGCGCGGGCGTCGTCGAGGATGGCCGGCACGACGGCGAAGTCCGTGTAGCTGGCCTGCTCGACGGCGGACGATCGCAGCGCGGCGGCGGGGTGGTACATCGCCACGACGAGCGCCGCGCCGGCGCCCGTCTCGGGATCGGCCGGGAGAACGGTCCCGTGGGCGCGGCTGATCGTCGTGCCCGGCATGAAGCGCCCCATCGAGTGGCGCCCCAGGGTCACGATCAGCGAGGGGTCGAGGACCTCCAGCTGGCGCCGGAGGAACGGGGCGCAGGCGGCGACCTCGTCGGGTTCGGGGTCGCGGTTCTCCGGCGGGCGGCACTTGACGACGTTCGTGATGAACACATCCTCCCGCTGCCAGCCGATCGAGCCGAGGAGACGGACGAGCAGGTCGCCGGCCCGGCCCACGAAGGGGCGGCCCTCGCGGTCCTCGTTCACCCCGGGGCCCTCACCCACGAAGACCACCTCCGTGCTGGGATGTCCCTCGCCGGGGACGGCGCGGGTCCGGCCCTCGTGGAGCCGGCAGGCAGTGCAGGCCCGGACCTCCGCCGCGATCCCCTCGAGCGCCGCGCGGCGTTCGGCCCCGGTCACGCGGGTGGAGCCTCCGCGGCGCGACGGGACGCCGCCGGGACCCACCCGCGCGCGACGAGGACCTCCGCGATCTCCACGGCATTCGTGGCGGCGCCCTTGCGGATGTTGTCGGAGACGACCCAGAAGGCGAGGCCGCGGCCGTCGAGGATGGACGCGTCGGTCCGGACGCGACCGACGTAGATCTCGTCGGTCCCCGCCGCCTCGGTGGCGAGCGGGTAGACGTGGGCGGCGGGGTCGTCGCGCACGACGACGCCGGGAACGGCCGCGAAGAGCTCGCGGGCGCGCTGCGGGCTGATCGGATCGCGCGTCTCCACGTGGACCGCCTCCGAGTGGCTCATGAAGACGGGGACGCGCACGGCGGTGCACGAGAGGCGCAGGTCCGGGAGGTGGAGGATCTTGCGGGACTCGGTGACGACCTTCCACTCCTCCTTGGTGTACCCGTTCTCGAGGAACACGTCGATCTCGGGCAGCGCGTTGAAGGCGATGGGATGCGGGTAGACGCGCGCCTCCTTCGGCTCGCCTGCGACGTGGGCGCGGATCTGCGTCTCCAGCTCGGCAATCGCCTTGCCGCCCGTCCCGGAGACCGCCTGGTAGGTGTCGACCACGACCCGCTCGAGGCCGACCGCGTCCCGCAGCGCCATGAGCGGCGGGACCAGCTGCATCGTGGAGCAGTTGGGGTTGGCGATGATTCCCTGGTGCGCCTCGAGGTCGCCGGGGTTGACCTGGCTCACGACGAGGGGGATGCCCGGCTCCATGCGCCAGGCGCTTGAGTTGTCGATGACTGTGCAGCCGCGGGCGGCCGCGTGGGGCGCCAGGTCGCGGGAGGTGACGCCGCCCGCGGAGAAGAGGGCGATGTCGATGCCGTTGAAGGCCTCGGGCGTCGCCTCCTCCACCTCCACCTGGCGACCGCCGAACGGCAGCGTGGTGCCGGCGGAACGGGCCGAGGCGAGGAAGCGGATCTCCCCGATCGGGAAGTCGCGCTCGAGGAGGACCTGGGCCATCGTGCGCCCGACGACGCCGGTGGCGCCGACGACGGCGACGCTGAGGTGACGGGGGGAGTGTCCGGACATGGCTCCGCTTTCAGGGCGCGAGAAGGCGAACGGGCACGCACCGAGTATAGCAGCGCCCCCGGGGATGCCCGGGGGCGCTGCCTGGTGCGAGATCCGGCCACGGTCGTGGCCGGGCGCTCCTACCCCTTCGCGAGGTGCCGCTGCATCGCGGCCTTGCGCGAGAGGTTGACACGGCCCTGGCGGTCGACCTCGGTGACGACGACCATCACCTCGTCGCCGACGGAGACGACGTCCTCGACCGACGGGACGTGGTAGTCGGCCAGCTCGCCGATCCGGACGAGCCCTTCCTTGCCCGGGAGGATCTCCACGAAGGCGCCGAAGGTCATGATCCGGGTCACGGTGCCGAGATAGAGGGCCCCGATCTCGACCTCGCGGGTGAGGCTCTCGATCCACAGGATCGCCTTGCGGGCGTTCTCACCCTGCACGGCCGCGATCTCGACGGTGCCGTCGTCCTCGACGTTGATCTCTGTGCCGGTCTCCTCCTGGATCTTGCGGATCATGGAGCCGCCCTTGCCGATGATGTCGCGGATCTTCTCGGGGTTGATCTTGATCTTGGTGATCCGCGGCGCGAAGTCGCTCATCGTCTCGCGGGCGGACGGCAGGACCTCGGCCATCTTGTCGAGGATCGTCATCCGGGCGGCGTAGGCCTTGGCCAGGCCGGCGCGGATGATCGCCTCGTTGATGCCCTTGACCTTGATGTCCATCTGGAGGGCGGTGATCCCGTCGCGGGTGCCGGTCACCTTGAAGTCCATGTCGCCGAAGGCATCCTCCTTGCCGAGGATGTCGGTCAGGACGGCGAAGGTGCCGTCGGCCTCGGAGATGAGGCCCATTGCCGCCCCCGCGACCGGCGCCGTGATCGGCACGCCCGCATCCATGAGGGCCAGCGTCGAGCCGCAGGTGGAGGCCATCGAGGTCGACCCGTTCGAGGTCACGCACTCCGACACCAGCCGGATGACGTACGGGAAGTCGTCCTTCGAGGGGAGGACCGGGATGAGCGCCCGCTCGGCCAGGTGGCCGTGGCCGATCTCGCGCCGGCCGGGGCCGCGCATGAACTTGTTCTCGCCGGTGGAGTACGGCGGCATGTTGTAGTGGTGGAGGTAGCGCTTCTCCAGGGTCGGGCTGATCGTGTCGATCCGCTGGACGTCGGAGGACGGGCCGAGCGTGGCGACCGTCAGGGCCTGGGTCTCGCCGCGGGTGAAGAGGCCGGAGCCGTGGGCGCGCGGCACGAGGCCGACTTCCACGGTGATCGGGCGGATCTCGTCGACGCCGCGGCCGTCGATCCGGATTCCCTCGGTGATGGTCAGCCTGCGGGCGGTCTTCTTGTGGACGAGGCCGAAGAGGCCCTTGCTCACGCGGGCCGCCCGACGCGCGGCGTCGAGCTTCGCCGTCGCCTCTTCCTTGGAGGTCCGCTGGGCCCGGATCGAGTCGGCGATGCCGTCGGCAAGCGCCGCGAGGCGCACCGGGAGCTCGGCAGCGATCGCGACCAGCAGCTCGGCGGTGGCCTCCGCGTCCGGGAGGGCGCGGTGGGCCTGCTGGAGCTGGATGCCGAAGAACTTCGAGAGCTCACCGAGGGTGTAGCTCGGGAGGTCCGGGTAGCCGTCGCGGGCCAGGGTCAGGGTGTCGAGATAGCGGCCCTTCTCGATCCGCGTCCCGTCACCGAGGGCGGCCTCGAGGAAGGCGATGTCGAAGCCGACCGAGTGGCCGACGATCGTCGCGTCGCCCACGAAGGCGAGCACCTTCTTGGCGGCCTCGGCCGGGCTCGGGGCGCCCTTCACGTCCTTGTCGGTGATGCCGTGCATCTGGTTGCCGAAGATCGGGCGGCCCGGGTTGACGAAGGTGGACCAGCGATCGGTCACCTTGCCGCCCTTCACGCGGACCGCGGCCACCTCGACGAGGTCCGCCATCTCCGCGTTCGTGCCGGTGGTCTCCACGTCGACGATCACGAACTCGGCGCGGGCCTTCACCATGGCCGCGAAGTCGAGGACCGACCCGGTGCCGGGATCGAGGTACGGCAGGCGCTTCGCCTTGCCGACCGCCTCCTGCAGCTCGAGCTGCAGGTCGATGACCGGCTGGAGCGACCGGTGGGCGAAGAGGATGGCGTCGGCCATCACGTCCTCGGGCAGGATCTTCGCGCCCGCCTCGACCATCATGATCGCGTCCCGTGTGCCGGAGACGACGAGGTCGAGCTCGCTCTCCTCCAGCTCCGGGATCGTCGGGTTGATCACGAACTCGCCGGCGATGCGGCCGACGCGGATCGCCGCGATCGGGCCCTGGAAGGGGATCTCGCTGATCGAGAGGGCGGCCGAGGCGGCGATCGTGCCCAGGATGTCCGGGTCGTTCTCCTGGTCCGTGGAGAGGACCGTGATGACGCACTGGACATCGTCCTTGTACCCCTCGGGGAAGAGGGGCCGGATCGGGCGGTCCGTCAGCCGGCAGGCGAGGATCGCGGCCTCCGACGGGCGCGACTCGCGCTTGATGAAGCCGCCTGGGATCTTGCCGGCGGCGTACATCCGCTCCTCGAAGTCGATCGTGAGCGGGAAGAAGTCGAGGCCGGGGCGCGGCTCCGCGCGGTTCGCCGTGCCGAGCACGACGGTGTCGCCGTAGCGCACGGTGACGGCGCCGCCGGCGAGGCGGGCCATGCGGCCGCTTTCGATGGTCAGCGTGCGACCACCGAACTCGATGGAGAGGGAATGAGACACGAGCTACTCCTTGCTCGCGTCGGCGCGGGACCGAGGGCCGAGCGCGGTTGACGCCCGGGCCGAGATGCTCGAGACCCGGGGCAATCCGCCGTGGGTCGTCGATGCGGCTGTGCTAGCGGCGCAGCCCCAGGCGGGCGATGACGGCCCGGTACCGGGAGGCGTCCTTCTTCACGAGGTACGCGAGAAGTCGTCGGCGCTGGCCGACGAGCTTGAGGAGGCCGCGGCGGGAGTGGTTGTCCTTGGGGAACTGCTTCAGGTGCCCCGTCAGGTCCTTGATCCTCTCCGTGAGAAGCGCGATCTGAACCTCCGGGGAGCCGGTGTCACCGGGCTTCACGGCGAACTCGCCGACGATCCGGTCCTTGGTTTCCCGCACGAGCGGCACTCGGTCCTCCGACACGATTGACTTGTACTACCGTTACTTCAACCTGCGGAGAGTAGCAGGGCGGCCGGAACCGCGCAAACACGGTCGAATTGCCGGTAACCACCCACCTGTGCCGGCTCGCATGCGGGAATGACGATGGAGCAGCTGGTCGGCCGGCCCCGCGTGCTGGCCCTCATCCCGGCCCACGACGAGGCGCCCCGGATCGCGGCCGTCGTCCGCGGGGCCGCCGCGCACCTTCCCGTGCTCGTCGTCGACGATGGCTCGTCGGACGACACGACGCGCGTCGCCCGCGAGGCGGGTGCCCGGGTCCTGGAGCAGCGCCCCAACGCCGGCAAGGGGGCGGCGCTCCAGGCCGGCTTCCGCCACGCTCTCGCGGCCGGTTACGACGGGGTGGTCACCCTGGACGGCGACGGCCAGCACGACCCGGCCGAGATCCCCGCCTTCATCGCCGCCTTCGCCGGCCCCGGGGGCCCGCCGGCCGGGACGCGGCCCGACCTCGTCGTCGGCCACCGCGACTTCTCCCGCATGCCCCCGGCGCGACGGCTGGCGAACACCGTGGGCGGACGGACGTTCTCGTGGGCGGTCGGCGCCCATGTGCCCGACAACCAGTCCGGCTACCGGCTCATCGGACGCCGCCTCATGGAGGCCTCGCTCGGCAGCGTGGAGCGCGGCTTCGAGTTCGAGGTGGAGATGCTGGCGGCCTGCATCGCCCGTGGCTGGCGGGTGGCGTGGGTGCCGATCCGGACGATCTACACGGGCGGGCCGAGCCATATCCGGCCCGCCGCCCACGTGCGCCATTTCTTCCGGGCGGTTGCCGCCGCGCGTCGGACCGTGCGCGAGGCGCGGAGGACACCCGTGGCCTGAGAAGTCGCGGTCAGCCGGTGAAGGCGACCCGCAGGCGGTCGTGGCGGAGGGCCTCGGGGTGCGCACGGACCCAGAGCGTTCCGTCCGCGTCGACGACGACGGTCGCGCGACGGGCGGGGCCGGGCCGGAGGCCCGGACCCCAGGCCGCCGAAAGCGCGGCGCGATGGGGACCGGCCGGCGGCAGGGCGACCGGGAGCGGGAACCGCAGCAGCGCCTCGCGGCGGTCGGGGCTTCGCTCCGCCACGGCACCGGTGACGGCCACCCGCCGGCCGAGCAGCGCGCGCGCGCCGGCCAGGTCGCCGGCGGCGATCGCCCGCCGGATCTCGCTGCTGCGGACCGGGCGCCCGGCCAGGTCGAAGGGGGGCACGACGACCACTGTGAACCCGGCCTCCTCGCCCAGCCGGGCGAGTGTCTCGGGCGTGCCGCGCCGCTCGTGGCCGAAGGCTGCGTCCGGCGTCATGAGGAAGCCGGCCAGCCGCGTCCGCGACCGGATGCTGGCAACGAAGGCGTCGTACGGCGTCCGCCGCAGGGCCTCGTCGAAGTGCTCCACCACGGTCACCGCGACCCCGTCGCGCTCGAGCCGTGCCAATCGCTCGTCGGGATCGCAGAGGAGCGGCGGTGCGGCCCCCGCCAGGATCTCGTCCGGGTGGTGGTCGAAGGTCAGGACGGCCGGTCGGGCGTGCAGGCGCCGGGCGGCCCGTCGCAACTCGCGGAACAGGTACAGGTGCCCGCGATGAAGCCCGTCGAAGACGCCGACGGCGACGAGGATCGGCCCGTCCGCGGGTCGCAGTGCCTCGATTCCCGAGAGCGCGTCACGCACCGCGAACCTCCCGTTCGTAGGGCGTCGCCTCCCGGTCGAGCAGGACCTTGTCCGTGACGAGGCGGCCGCCGTCGGCCACCCGCGCAATGGCGGCGAGGGTGCCGCCGGGCGCCAGGAGCCGCACCGCGCTGCCCGCGGCGATCCCTTCCCCCGCCGCGCCGAGCCGCTCGACGCGCCCGGTCCACCCGCCGTGCGCCACGACTCGCTGCTCCGCGGCGGCAAGCGTCACCGCGGGCAGGTCCTCGAGGCCGGCGCCGGCGGGCAGGAGGAGGTCGCCAAGCCGCTCCCCGGCTGCCGCGGCGCGGACATCGTCGAGCGGATGGGCGTCGGCCAGCGTGAATGGGCCCGAGGCCGTGCGCCGGAGCGCCCCCAGGTAGGCGGCGCTCCCGACGGCCGCCCCGAGATCGCGCGCCAGGGCCCGAACGTACGTGCCCGCCGAGCACCCGACGTCGACGACCGCCGTCGGGTGCTCGGGGTCGGCGCCGTCCCAGCCGACCAGGGCCAGCTCGTAGAAGGTCACGGCGCGGGGCTTGAGCTCGGGCGTCTCGCCCCGGCGCGCGAGCGCGTACGCCCGGCGTCCCCCCACCTTGCGGGCCGAGAACGCGGGCGGGCGCTGCTCCCGCAGCCCCACGAACCCCGCCAGGGCGGCCTCGACGGCTTCTCTCGTGGGAGGCGCACTTCCGGCGGGGGTGATCTCCCCTTCGAGGTCGTCGGTCGTGGAGCTCCCCCCGAAGACGACGGTGGCGCGGTAGGCCTTGCGGGCGCCGAGGTGGAATTCCACGACTCGCGTCCCGAGGCCCAGGTAGAGCGGCAGGACCCCCGAAGCGAACGGGTCGAGCGTGCCACCGTGCCCGATCTTCCTCGTGCCCGCCAGGCGCCGGACGAGCGCGACCACATCGTGCGACGTCGGCCCGACGGGCTTGTCGACCACGAGGATCCCGTCGACCCGCGCGTCCTCCCTCCTCATCGGACGACCGCCTTGGCGAGGCGCACCGCGACGGGTAGCACGGCCGCCTTCGCCTCGGCCAGCGGCAGGGGCAGCGAGGCTCCGGCCGCACGGGCGTGACCGCCGCCGCCCCAGGTCCCGCAGAGGACGGTCGCGTCGACGCCGCCCGGCATCGTCCGGACGGACAGGCGCGTCTCGGCGCCCTTCTCCTTGAGGAGCAGGGCGATCTCCGCGGTCTCCGATTGGGCGAGGAGGTCGATGATCCCCTCCGAGTGCTCCGAGCGCGCGCCGGTCGCCACGAGGTCCGCGAGCTCCATCGCGGAGGCGACCACGAGCCCGTCGGCGTGGCGCTCGAGGCGCGCCAGGACGCGCCCGAAGAGGGCCAGCTGCGCGTCCGGCTTCGTGCGGTAGAGACGCCGGCTGATCTCGGAGAGCGGCGCTCCGGCCTCGACCAGCGCAGCCGCCACCCGCAACGTGCGGGGCGTCGCGTTCGGGTGGGCGAAGGTGGCCGTGTCCATCACGATCCCCGCCGTCAGCGCCGCGGCGAGGTCCCCGCGGCCGGCGCCGAGTGGGACTCCGAGGCGGACGGCGAGGAGGGCGACCATCTCGCAGGTGGCGGCCGCCCCGGGGTCGATCCAGGCCAGGTCACCCGCCCCGTCGTTGCTGGCGTGGTGGTCGATCGTGAGAAGCGGCGTGGCGGCGAAGAGCGCGGCGTTCCGCTCGCGGATGGGGCCGGCGCGCGAGAGGTCCCCGCAGTCGCACAGGACCACCAGGTCGTAGGCCACGCCGGGCTCGGGGTCGGTGCGCACCCTCTCGACCCCGGGGAGGAAGGCGTAGAGCGCCGGAGCGCCGTCGCTGACGGCCACCGCGGCATGCCCTCCGCGATCCTCGACCAGCAGGGCGATCGCGAGGGCTGCGCCCAGCGCGTCCGCGTCGGGGCTCTCGTGCCCGACGGCCAGCACGGAACGGGCCATCCGAAGTCGCTCGACGACCGCTTCCGGGACTGCCACGGCAAGCGCGGCGAGGTCGGCCCCGGCGGTCATCGGTCGGTCCGGCGCTGCGCGGGCCGTCCTCCCCGCGGGCTCGGTTGGCGGCCGCCGGCACGGCGCGCTGGACGCCGCGGGCCCGCCTTTCCGACGGCGGGCGCCGCCTCGCCGGCCGGCGGCGCCTCGCCCCCGTTCGGAGCCGCGTCGCCCTCGCGAGGCAGGCGGGGAAGTGGCGTGGGCAACGTCTCCGACCGCGGCGCATCGGCCAGCGCCTCGCCTGCCGTGTCGTGGCCCTGGCCGAGCTCCTCGATGATCCGGAGGACGCGCGTCCCCCTCTCGGCGGAGTCGTCGAGGGTCACGTGGAGCGCCGGGATCCGCCTGATGCGCAGCCGGCCGCCCAGCTCGTGGCGCACGAACCCCATGGCCCGCTCGAGGGCCGCGAGCGTCTCGGCCCGCTCCGGGGCGCCGCCGATCACGCTGACCCAGACCCGCGCGTGGCGCAGGTCCGGCGTCGTCTCGACGTCGGTGACGGTTGCGAAGCCGATGTGGGGGTCCTGGACCTCCTTGGCCAGGATCCTGCCGATCTCCTGGCGGAGGAGCTCGTCCACCCGGTCGGTGCGCTGGCTCATGGCCGCGCGTCAGCGAAGCGCGGCCCGGCTCACCGCCTGCTGGGTGAACGCCTCGATGACGTCGCCCTCCACCAGGTCGTGGTAGCCGGCGAGCCCGATGCCGCATTCGTAGCCCTGGGCCACCTCGCGAACGTCGTCCCGGAAGCGACGCAGCGAGTCGATCCGGTCCGTCGTGATGACCTTGCCGCCCCGGTAGACCCGGGCGCCGGCGTTGCGGACGATTCGGCCGTCGGTCACGAAGGAGCCGGCGATGACCGTGCTCTTCCCGACGCGGAAGATCTGGCGCACCTCGGCGCGGCCCTCGACGACCTCGACGATCTCCGGCTCGAGCATTCCCTTGAGGGCGGCCTCGATGTCGTCCGTCAGCTTGTAGATGATGTCGTAGTGGCGGACGTCGACCTTCTCCGCCTCCGCCGTACGCCGGGCCTGGGGGTCCAGCTTCGTGCTGAAGCCGACGACGATCGCGTTCGAGGCCGAGGCGAGGAGGATGTCGCTGTCCGTGATGTCGCCGGTTCCCTCGTGGAGGACGCTGATCCGGACCTCGTCGGACTGGATCTGCCCGAGGGCGTGGGTGATCGCCCCGAGCGATCCCGAGACGTCGGCCTTGAGGATGATCCGGAGCTCCTTCGCCTGGCCCTCCTTGAACTGCTGGAAGAGATCCTCGAGGGTCGCCTTCTGGCTGGTTCCCGCGGCGGAGGTGGCCGCCGCGCGGGCCGCCTCGACGAGCGATCGGGCGGTCTTCTCGTCGGAAACGACGCGCAGGATGTCGCCGGCTTCGGGCACCTCGCCGAGGCCCAGCACGACAGCCGCGGAGGAGGGGCCGACCCTCTGTGTCCGCTTGCCGGCCGCGCTCTCGAGGGCGCGCACCTTGCCGTAGGTCTTGCCGACGACGACGACGTCTCCGATCCGGAGCGTGCCGGTCTGCACGACGACCGTGGCGACGGGGCCCCGGCCCTTGTCCATCTCGGCCTCGATGATCGTGCCGACGGCGGGCCGCTTGGGGTTCGCGGTCAGCTCCGCGAAGTCCGCGACGAGCAGGATCATCTCGAGGAGCTCCTCGAGGCCGATCCGGGCCTTGGCGGAGACGGGCACGAGCGGCACGTCGCCGCCGTACTCCTCCACGACCACGTTGGCCTCGGTGAGCTGGGTCTTCACCCGGTCCTGGTTGGCGTCGGGCTTGTCGACCTTGTTGAGGGCGATGATGATCGGCACCTTTGCCGCACGCGCGTGGCTGATCGCCTCGAGGGTTTGGGGCATCACCCCGTCGTCAGCCGCCACCACGATCACCGCGATGTCGGTGACCCGCGCGCCGCGGGCCCGCATCGCCGTGAAGGCCTCGTGGCCCGGGGTGTCGAGGAAGACGACCTTCTTGCCGTCCTTGGTCACCTCGGAGGCGCCGATGTGCTGTGTGATCCCGCCGCGCTCGCCGGCCGCCACGGTGGTGCTGCGGATCGCGTCGAGGAGGCTCGTCTTGCCGTGGTCGACGTGGCCCATGACGGTGACGATGGGCGGGCGCGGCAGCAGGAGTGCGGGGTCGTCGCCGCCCAGCAATCCCGGGTCCTTCGTGGCGGGCGCGGCAGCCTCGGCCGCCGTCTCCGCGACCTCGGCCGCAGCCTCCTCGGCCTCGGCAACCTCGTAGCCCAGCTCGGTCGCGACCAGCGATGCGGTGTCGCGGTCGATGAGCTGGTTGATCGTCGCGAAGATGCCGCTCTTGATCAGCTCGCGGATGACGTCCGCGGGGTTCACGTCGAGGAGCTCCGCGAGCTCCTTGACGGTGATCGTCGGCGGCAGCGTGACGGCCGCGCGATCGCGCGGCTCGGCAACGGAGACCGGCGAGAAGCCGCCCTCGCGTCGCGGTGGCTTGCGGGGGCCGCGGCGCCCGCGGGTCCCGCTCCTGCTCCTGGCCATCAGGACCCTCCTTCGTGGTCGGTGACGAGATCGTCGGTGCGTGCCCCGGGTGGCGGCAGCGGTCCAAAGAGGCCGGCCGGGATCGGGACGTCGAGGGCCCGGCGAAGGGTCCCCCGGGTGATCGAGCTGTACTGGCAGGCGGCGTCGAGACAGACATACGCGCCGCGCCCGGCCGCCCTGCCGGTCGGGTCCACGGCGACGTCGCCGGCCGGATGGCGGACCACGCGCAGGAGCTCGCGCTTGTGCCTGGCGGTCCGGCACGCGACGCAGGTCCTGGTCGGGAACCGCCGCCCGGGCGGCCCGCCGGTAGCGCCGCGCGCTACGACGCCACCTCCTTTGCGACGTCGTCACTGCCCGGCTGCGGGGCGGCCGCTGCGGCAACGGTGACGGGCTCGGGGCCCTGGACGTCGCTCCGAATGTTGATCCGCCAGCCCGTCAGCTTCGCCGCGAGGCTGGCGTTCTGGCCGCCGCGCCCTATGGCGAGGGAGAGCATCTTCTCGGGGACAAGGACGTTGGCGACGCGGTTCTCCACGTCGATGACGACGCCGTCGACCTGGGCCGGCGAGAGGGCCTTGGCGACGAAGATGGCGGGATCCTCGTGCCACTCGATGACGTCGATCTTCTCACCGGCGAGTTCGGCGACGACGGCCTGGACCCGCGCCCCGCGCTGGCCGACGGTCGCGCCCACCGGGTCCAGGCCCTCCTGGCGCGACGCCACGGCGACCTTGCTCCGGCTTCCCGGATCCCGCGAGATCGCCTTGATCTCGACGGTGCCGGCGTGGATCTCCGGAACCTCCAGCTCGAACAGGCGGCGCAGGAAGCCCTTGTGCGTCCGGCTGACGAGGACCTGGGGCCCCTTGGGCGCCCGTCGGACCTCGAGGACGAAGGCCTTGACGTTCTGGCCGATCCGGTAGTGCTCGACGGGGGACTGCTCGGTCGTCGCGAGAATGGCCTCGGCCTTGCCGAGGTCGAGGATGATCGCGCGCGGCTCGACGCGGTTGACCGTCCCGGTGATGAGGTCGCCCTCGCGACTGGCGAACTGGTCGAAGACGACGTCGCGCTCGGCCTCGCGGAGGCGCTGCAGCACGACCTGCTTGGCTGTCTGCGCGCCGATCCGCCCGAACGCGTCCTGCCCGAGCTGCTCGGTGACCACGACGTCACCGGGGGCCGCGTCGGGCTTGAAGGCGACGGCCGCGGCGACGGTGATCTGGGTCAGGTCGTCCTCGATCTCATCGACGACCAGCCGCTCCCGCGTGACCATCATCTCGCCCCGCTCGGGGTCGATGCGGACGCGGACGTCCTCGTTGCCGGGGATCCTGCTGTAGGCCGACTCGATCGCGTCCTCGATCGTCCGGATCAGGTGCTCGCGCGGGACGCCCTTCTCCGCGTTGAGCTGGAGGAGGGCGCCGACGAAGTCCCGGCTCATGCGC